>Ga0207851_100901_pt1 | contig 11452 bp, 4 predicted proteins | sample A23E3SouthBayCA_FD_187747 | JGI IMG/M metagenome (GOLD analysis project Ga0207851, IMG submission 187747) | Aerobic enrichment media microbial communities from Eden Landing Ponds, California, USA - A23 E3 (SPAdes) | ecosystem: Environmental > Aquatic > Marine > Unclassified | place: Emeryville, CA... | reverse complement strand
CCCATGCAGTTGTGCTAAGTCACTAGCCTTGATCGGGAACTTGTCCTCCTCGCCGACGAACGAGTGCTGGGTTTGCCCGCGTACTGTTGCGTACTCTACGCCCTCGATATCGACACCGAGAGCGTCGGACAGCAGGTGAGCAAACTCAGCAGCCCCCGTGCGGACTGTTTGGTTCTGCTCCTCAATCTGCAGGGTCGTCTCTGGCGTCCGAAGCTTCCTCGTGTATGGGTTCTCCGGCCGCTCAACGGGCATACAACTGCACAAGAGCGTCCCTTCTGGCCCCGTCAGAATCCACGGCTGCTGCCCGCACGGGATGGCGGTATATTGCGACGCAGTGTATCGGCCACCGCCAGTGAGGACTCGCAATGCCTTTTCAAGAGCCTGTGCGTCAATGCCGTACCCATAGCTGTCAGCGAGTCCGTCGACGAATGTGACCCGAGTGTCGACTGAACTGAAGTCGCCGTACGTGTTTGGGATTTGTAGCAGGTCCCCAGTTGCGTACTGTTCAACGTAATCTCCGACGTCGCCGTCGACGACCCACCGCGTTTGCTGTTTGGTTGCTCGACCAGCCGACGTGTTGATCGACGATTCTGGCCGCTGCGTTGCCAGCCCCCAGTCCTCGTCTGGGGCCGCCCAACTGCCGTCGTCACGATCAGGAGCGCGACACGTCGTCGCACATCGGGCGATGCTTGCGGCATCTGGATCAAGGTCGTTGTCGGCGCTGTCTCCGTCTCCGAACGTACCGAGTGAAAGGTCAGTCATCCTCTCACCCGCCAGAGGAACACAAAATTTTGGACTGGCTCACCGTTAATACGGAGGGGAATCCGGCTGTTTCACTGTGCTCGGTAAGAGCCTGCTATAATATCTGACCTCTGTCGACCTCACTCTCGGAGCCTCAATCCTATCGTTACAGATTTCTAAACAGTCTCATTGACGACCCACAGCTAAATTTCAAACGAAAGAATGTTGCATTACCTAGCTAGCAATTATAACTAAATTAGTTGAAATAGAATTTTCGGGCAACACGCTTATTCCCGTCACAATGATTTGTGGTAGTAATTAAAATGGGATTGCTTAATTATTTAGTGAATATATTTCGAGAATCAACTGACACTAACCCAGCTACAAAGTCGTCTAAAGATGGTGGCCAGACTGCCGAAACGGGCGCAGATAACCAGGTAGATGATCTTCCGATTCTCGAGTATGCTGGTGAAACGTTCCATTGTCAGGTCGAGGAGTCACCCAACGGCCAGTTCCAAGCTGCCTATGCTGATGGACGATCGGGACCGGATGGCCCTCGGCACGGTGCTGTCTTTCTATTCGAAGATGGACAACAGATTGTTCCGAAACAGATTGAGCGTCCGAATGCGGTCGCTGTATCGAACACTGGGATTGTCGTAGTGGCTGACTGGGAGTTCGGATGGGGTGATGGAGATCTCTCTGGGACAGTCCATATTTTTGATCGAAGTGGGACGACACTCGTTGAGGAATCGTTCGATTCGAATCTGGGTCCCTGTGCAGTGACAGTCGATGGCCGATATGCTGCGGTAACCACATTGAATCCGGATTGTAGCACCTATGTGTTCGACGTCAACGCAGGTGAGCGGCTCGCTCGTCACGAAAACGAGGGTGGAAACAAACAGAAGCTGGTGTTCGAAGAGATGGAATCCGGGTGGGAATTAGGACTCGCCAACGCTACCAGGGATAAGCCGACATATGCGATTGATCTCACTGGAGAGGTCGTATGGCGAAGCAGTGAGGACAATCGTCGCGGTGACGTCGACGACATCATCGAAAAATTGCAACAGGGCACCTCTGAGCGTACAGCGACCAGTGATCTCTGTGCGGTTGCTCGACAGAGCCCGTCTGAAATCACCCCACATCTACAGGCGCTGCTCGATATGCTCGAGGATGGTGTCTTCGAGACGATCAGTGGAAAGGGCGGAGAACCGTCCGTGAGTGCTGACTCCGTGTTTACCGCAGTAGCCAAGAATGACCCGGCTGCATATGAACCGCATCTGCAGCGGCTCTTCGAGAACGTTCGGGGGGAGACAAACCAAGCGGCTGCTGTCGTCTCGACAGGCATCCTTGCAGAGCTTGCCAAACAGGGCCTTGGTGCACTTGGGTCCAAAGACAATGCGATCGTCGCGTTGTTAGAGCATAGTACACTGGACGTGCGCAAGCGTGGACTCACGATACTCGAAGCTGATGTGGGGCGGATGTACGACCAATCGCCAAACCTCGCTGAACGCCTCAGTGACCTCCTCCATGCCGAAGATGATCTCGCGATGCTTCGAGATACCACCTCTGTACTCACCTCACTAGTTGAAGAGCGGCCTGGTGCTGCCATCCATCTGGAGTCCACGGTGCCGCGGCTGACTGAATTACTAACGGTCGGTGATCCGGAGTACCAGTACGGCGACATCGAGACGTATGATTACAAAGATCAAACGCACTATGAGACAAACCATCTCCACCGGTCGGTCCCACAGCTTATCGCTGCATTAGCACCGACGTACGCTGCCGAACTAGCAGATGCCATTCCGACTCTGTTGCAAATGGTCCAGCAGCCTGGGCAGCGAAATACGAGCCTCCGTAGCGCATCTCTGCAGGGTCTCGTCTCGATTGCCGAGCAATCACAGAGTAAGGGTCGATCGCTGCTCGAAGCCGAGTTTGGGCTTATTACGACGTTGTTGGATCATGATGACGACCGTGTCCAGAAAGGGGCCGTCGAATTACTCGTTATTCTCGACACAGAACGGGCAAAAGCGGAACTGAGAGCGTGCCAGGGTGGCAAAGATACCGAACTCGCATCAGTCGCAGCTCGTGGGCTGAACATGCTGGAGGCTGCTGTCACTCTCAGTCCAGAGACAACAACGCTCTCGGTCAGTGGTGAAGATTTCATTGCTCGCCAGCAGCGTCGGTGTGAGATTCAGCGAGCCTACGAGTTCTTGCAGACGGCAGAGAGTGCTCGGAAGCAACTATTCATTGAGAAGGTCTACACCGGGGATTGGGACGGGACTGAGGAGCAGTGGTGGCGGATGGTTCGGGGCGGGCTAAAGTCGATTGAAACAGTCGAACTCTCCGGAAACACCTACTCCTATACTGGCTAGTCTCGGAGTGAGTAAATTGCTACCTGAATACCGACCTGCGATCAAACTTTCTAAGAGTGTGAATTTACTTATACTGTGACCATAGATACAAAATAATCACTTGCCAGATGAATACACAGTCTATACAATTACTCTGCGCTGGCGATCTACACCTTGGTCGACATCCAACACGAATTCCTGATCGACTGGATAGGCCGACGTTCTCTCCGCGGGCAGTGTGGCAGGATATCGCCCAGGAGGCAATTGAGCGCGACGTCGATGCAGTGGTGTTATCTGGAGATATTGCGGACAGGGAGAATCAATACTTCGAGGCATATGGTGCGTTCGAAACGGGCGTCATCGAGCTCGATGAGGCTGGCATTCCAGTCATTGTAGTGGCGGGGAACCACGACTCTGAGTTTCTCCCACGGATGGTCGAGGACATCGGGCGTGATAATCTCCACCTGCTCGGGACGGACGGAACCTGGGAACGCTGGACACTCGAACAAGATGGCACCCCAGCGGTCCATCTCGAGGGGTGGTCGTTTCCCCGTCAACACGTCTCGAAATCACCGCTGGACTCGTACGATTTACCGGATGTAGGAGATACACCGAGGGTTGGGGTGCTCCATGCAGACCTCGATTCACCGCGGAGCCAGTACGCCCCGGTCACGTCCGCGGAGCTCAGAAACAGTGGCGCTGCGTGCTGGCTGCTTGGCCATGTCCACGTCCCGGGAATCCGCATCGAATCTGAGCCACTAGCACTGTATCCGGGGTCCCCACAGGCGCTTGATCCGGGTGAGCGCGGACCACATGGCCCCTGGTTGGTGGATCTCAGCCCGAATGGAACCGTGACGTCGGAACACATCCCACTGGGCACGGTGTGTTACGATGAGGTGCCGGTGGACGTGTCCTCAGTCGATGATCTCCAAGGGGCAGGGGCTGCGATTTCAACGGCAATTCAACAGTTCGTCCAAGAGGAGGTGGCGACAGAGAGCCTGTCGGCGTTCTTGCCCCGCGTAAAACTCACTGGTCGGACAGCTGCCCACGTTGAGCTCGTCAACGGGCAGAACCGCCTGGAGGACCAGCTCGCTTCGAAACACGGCTCGGTGGATATCGAGATCGAAGCAGTCAGTGTGGAGACGCGTCCGGATATCGATCTCGAGGCTCGGGCCGATGAAGACGGGCCAGTTGGATATCTCGCAGAGCTACTATTGCGATTAGACGATGACGATTCCAGCGGGGACTATAACCATCTCGTCGATGAGGCGCATGTAGCAATGCAACAGGCTCAGAGTACTGAAGCGTACAATTTGCTAAAACGGGAGTCTGACCTAGACGAACCTGACCGTGGCGAAGCGGTGACTGTACTCAAGCAGGAGGCACGTGTCCTACTCGATACGCTGCTGCAACAGAAGGAGGACCACCGATGACGGACGGCGATGATGCAGTCACGATTGAATCGCTGGACATCATCCGTGCTCCGGGGTTCGAAACGGATGGATTCGCGCTCGACGAGTTTTCGCCGGGAATCAATCTCATCCACGGTCCGAATGGGGCTGGCAAAACGACCACTGCAAAGTCGATTGAGCGGGTATTGTGGCCCGAGACCGCTGAAGAACGCGAACGCCTCGTCGGACAGGTATCGCTGAATGGCGACCTATGGCGTGTCGAAGCAGCGAACGGTTGTGCCGAGTATCAGCAAAACGGGCAGGAGTCGGCTGCACCGACGCTCCCACCGGCTGAGCAGCGTGACCGGTACCAGCTTTCTCTCCACGACCTCCTGCAACAGGATACGCGAGACGAGAGCTTTGCCGAGACCATCGAACGAGAGTCGGCCGGTGGATTCGACCTTGCCGCAGCCGCTGACGAACTGGGCTACAAAGATTCGGCTATCTCTCGTCGACAAGGCGTTTACCAGGACGCGAAAGCAGCGGTCAGTTCCTGGCGTGAGGAACAACGGGATGCCAAGGGACTGGAAACGGAACGCAGTCGTCTCACGAAGCTCCGAAGTGAGCTGGAGGCTGCGAAACGGGCACGGGATGAGAAAGATGCTCTCGAACAGGCAATTACCTACCGCGAAGCAAAATCCACACTCGACCAAGCGGAGGCCACATTCGAGTCATTCCCCGACATCCTCGCAGACCTCACGGGTGACGAGCTCGAGACAGTCGAACGTCTGGATGCGGAGATCCAATCGTGTACAGACGAGATAGAGACTGCCAAGCAGCAGCAGGAGGAGGCGGAAGCGATACTCGAGCAGACTGCACTTCCTGATGACGGGGTCTCCGACGGTACAATAACGGAGCTGAAGAAGAGACAGTCTGCCTTCGAAGATCACGAGGACCAGAGAGACAGAGTCCAAGAGCGGCTGGAGAGGGCAAAAGCGGAGCGAAGAAATGCACACGCAGATATCCCAGCCGATATCGGCCACGATGCACTGGTGAATCTGGATTCTGGATCCTGGGCGGACGTCTCTGAGTTCGCTCGAACGGCACTAGAGGTCAAAGCGGTCAGAGAAACTCAGAAGGCAGTGAACCAATGGGCCGACGGAGAAGAGACACCGGAAGCGGACCGTCACGCTCTGGAGCGTGGGAGTAGTGCGCTGGTCGAGTGGTTAGCCAGTTCCCAGCAACCAGAATCGTCGACCGGTAACAGTTCTGTTTTCTACATGGGCATCGTCTCTGGTCTGGTCGTCCTGATGACGGGTGTCCTACTTGGCGTCCTTGTCAACCCACTGCTATCCGGTGTCAGCGTCGTTGGACTCATATTGCTCGTCTATGGCTATCTGAATCGTGAGGTGACAGCAGCCGCCGGAGACGAGCGCACGGCCCATCAGAAGACATTCGAGCAGACTGGGCTGGACCCGCCTGCAACGTGGACAGAAGACACCGTCCGAGACCGGCTGATCGAACTCTACGGTGCATTAGCCCACCATACGGTGGTTGAGGAGCGCCAGGAGAAGCGAGAGACATTACTCGCAGACCAAGATATCGAAGCGAAAGAACAGGATCTGAAGCAGAAGCGCGATCTGCTACGCGAGACAGTCGGAGCGGCACCGAATACAGCAGACATCTCGGATATCGAATTGGCAGTATTCGTAGAGCGCGTACTCGAGTGGCAAGATGCTCACGACGATGTCTTAGGTGCAGAAGCAGAACTGGAGGAAGTAAGGGGGAATCTGGATACGGTACAGACAGCACTCGCCTCAGAGTTAGGGAAATACGGCTACTCGGATATCGAAGATTCGGCGGCCGCGGAAGCAGCAATTCACGAGTTAGAACAGCGGAAAACTAAGCACGAAAGGGCTTCTTCGAATCTTTCTGCAGCTAAGGATGCCCAAGCGGAAGCCGAGTCGAAACTCGATGAGCTGAAGGCCAAGCGAGAGGTCATCTTCACTTCACTTGACCTTGTGCCCGGTTCTCACGACGAGCTGGCGTCGCTTTGCGAGCAAGTCGACGGGTACGAAGCTGCAGCAAACGAAGTTGCAAAAGCTGAGGCGGTCGTCGAACAGGAACTGCAAACGCTAACACAGAAACCTGCCTACGATCCAGAATACAAAGACCAGCCCCTAAGCGAATTACAGGGATCCTTGCGTAAAACAGAGGCCGTAGCAGCCGACCATGATGAGATTCAGGAGGAAATCTCGACAATCGAAGCAAACATCAGGGCCGCGAAAACGGATACAGCCGTCGAGGCAGCGTTACATGAGAAAGAGGCTGCTCTGAGCGATCTTGAAGGACAGTTGCATGACGATTACTCCTCGATGGTCGGTGATGTTCTGATAGGGCAACTGCAAGAGAAGACGGTCGAAGCAAATCGGCCAGCCGTCTTCCAGCGAGCGAACGACCTGTTGGCGACCATTACCCACGGTCGATACGAGCTTGTCCTAAATGAGGGCGAGCAAACGTTCAGAGCCTACGATACTGTGAACCAGAAAGGGCTCGCTTTGGACGAACTCTCCAGTGGCACACGAGTCCAGGTGTTGTTAGCGGTCCGAATCGCCTTCGTTGACCAGCAGGAACACGGGAGAAAGCTCCCAGTGGTCTTCGATGAGACCCTCGCCAACACTGACGACTTGCGTGCGGGGGTAATCATCGACGCGATGATCAAACTGTGCCGCGATGGCCGACAGATATTCTACTTCACAGCACAGGGCGACGAACTGGCGAAATGGAACAAAGCCTTGGAAAGGGAGTCAGAAGTAGAGTGGACCACGATCAATCTGGCCGACGTACAGGGGATGGACAGAGAGATTCAAATTCCGGAACTCGACACTGTCCAGGGACTAGCTCCAGATCCGCCCGAGCCGAGTGACCATGATCACGACCATGACTCATACGGAACAGCGCTCGATGTCCCGCCGGTGAACCCGTTCGAGGGAGCAGGGACAGCCCACCTCTGGTACGTTGTGGACGATGTCGATGTGCTCCACGATCTGCTGGACTTTGGTATCGAGCGGTGGGGCCAACTCCGGAACCTGCTCGACCGTGACCGCCACGATATCATTCCAGCAGAAAGAGATGATATCGATCGAATTGAACAAACTGCAAGAGCGCTCGAAGAATTTGTCCAGTCCTGGCGCATCGGCAGGGGGAAACCAGTCGACAGGGCCGCACTCGAATCATCAGGCGCAGTCAGTGACACGTTCATTGACCGTGTGACCGAGCTCGCAAAAGATCTTGATGGGGATGCAGAAGCCCTCGTCGAAGCACTACACGCCGGCGAAGTGAACCGTTTCAGGGGTGGCAAGGCTGACGACCTGGCAGCGTACCTCCGAGAGAATGGCTATATCGTCACTCAGGAGCCACTGAGTGATGATCAAATCAGGCTCCGGATGGTAGAGCGGTGCGTTGAGTCAGGTGTGTCTACAGAGAAAGCAAATGAACAGGCATCGACCCTGTTGTCACGGTTGTCTGGCCAGTAACCTTCCCCATCACCACAGACATCCTCGTTCCGGCGAAAGAGAGGTAAAGTGAGCGTTCTGGAAAAACGACTGGTCGTGATTATCCCTGTAATCCGTACTAAGTAGACGGATAGAGAAGTTCGGGGAAACGTTAGAATGTCGGCTTCCTGTTTGCCTGCACAACTGGCGAGCGGAGTCCGAGTAATTGTCGGCATAGGATTGAGCCCCAGCAGGACTCATTTACCATACACACCTCTATCGATGTGTTAGCAACGACAAGGGAGGAGCGTCGGAATCCGTGCTTCGGAAGATTGAGATGGGGACGAAGCAGTTATTCTCGGAAAGACAGACACCCCTCTATCGATGTGTTCTATCTTCCCAAGTGAGGGCCACCGACAGCTAAAACGGGTCTAGTTAGAATAATAGTCCGATAAAATAGCGTCGAGAGGGCGTATACAACTAAAATAATGGATGTGATGATTGTGAGATGGATATTAGAACTGTTGTGTATTAGAGGACAAAATAAATATAGCGGAATACATCGAACACATCGATAGAGGTGTGTGTGTGTGTGTTTTCTAGAACGCTAGAAGAAGAAAACGGAGCAACTGGCGATTCCTATTAATTCGTTAATGTTGGACTCGTATCTTGACGCTTCTATCCCGTGAAATAGTGTGATATGATCTTCTCAGGATTCCCCATACAATGATAGACCCAGGCGAACCCCTCATCCTTCGAGCCACCGAACACATCGATAGAGGGGTGTGTGTGCTCTATCCTTACTACTGCTGGAACACTTCGTTGGACGTTAGGCCCATTACAGAGAACCGCCAGCCAAACGTCTGCTTTCGGCATAAATGATCGACTGAGGCGAGAGATCACATCTCGATAGGGGTGGAGAATCTTTTTATGACCTGCCTGTATTCTGGACAACATGGGCAATGACGACTCCGATGGTTCTTATATCGGTTCGAGAACGCCGGAGGATGAGACCACGGCGCAAGCGGACCTTTCTTCGAATGCTGTAGACTCGGAACCGGCCTCCAATAAAAAAGACGCTGTAACCACTGACGAACAATCGTCATCAACTAATCTCAGTTCTGATGATCCCACCCAGTCGATCGAGGATATGCTACTTGAATTCGATGAACAGGACGGATTGATACGTGATCGGTCGCTTCTTGACCCGAACTACGTCGTTGAAGAGGATCGGATCGTTGGCCGTGACGAGCAACTTCAGGAAGTTACGAAGATGCTTCGTGTCGCACTTGGGGGAAATCGTCCACCAAATCTCTTCCTTTATGGGCCGTCTGGAACCGGAAAATCACTCATTACGAAGGCTGTCTGTAACAATATCAGCCGTATCTGTGAAAACCGCGACATTAGCTTTGGAACGGTTGAGGTCAACTGCCAAGATCTCGACACCCTTGGAGTTGCGGTCTATGAACTGACAAAGCAGGCAGCTGACCAAGCTGGTGTGGACGTGGAAGTCCCGAAACACGGCGTCGCGACGAAAGAAAAGTGGGACGAACTCTATCGGATTGTGAACGAACATTTCGATTCTGTCGTCTTCGTGCTTGATGAACTCGATATGCTCGTCGGCCGTCGAGATAAACAGGAGCCAGCATTTTCACGACTCCTGTATCAACTCTCGCGAGCCGGCGCTAACGATGACCTCACGGCATATATTTCGGTAGTCGCCATCTCGAATGATACTAAGATGATGGAATCTGTGGGAAGCCGAGCACTGAGTTCGTTCACCCCGGAAGATGTTCATTTTAACGACTACGACGCAAACCAGCTCCAAGCGATCCTTCGCCGACGGCAAGACGCCTTTCACGATGATGTCGTTGATGACGATGTCATCCCACTTACAGCAGCCTTCGCAGCGCAAACGCATGGTGACGCCCGGAAAGCAATCGATCTCATCCGCGTTGCTGGTGAACTAGCGGAACGTGAAGGGGATAACCGCGTTCAAGAGACGCACGTCCGAAATGCTCAGGAAAAAGTCGAAAAGAACCGTGTCCTCGAGGTCGTTCGAGGTATCAGCACCCAGAAGAAACTATGTCTCTATGCGACAGCAACGGTTGCTGCCGAAGCTGATAATGGAGCTGCCAGAAGTACGACCGGGTATCGCGTCTATCAATTTCTCACTGAGTCGCTTGATGCTGATCAGTATCACCAGGAAACGTACGTGAACAAAATGAAGGAGCTGACAACGTATTCACTCGTTGACTTTGAGCGGCGGAGTCACGGTCCAACATCTGGAATGTTTTTAGAATTTCAGTTTGGTGAGCGACCCGAAACGATTCTTGAAACGCTTCGCGAAGACTCACGCATAGATATGATCTCAAATGACGCGGTCGAGTCTGTTGTGAAAGCACAGATCCGTAATCAAACGTAACAAAGTCACTTCCACCCAACTGCATCAAAACTACGAAGACTCCCCTCTATCGATGTGTATCGGGCAACTGCTACTATGCCACACACCGCTTGGGTGTAATCTAGTTAAACTAAGTCAATAGTATAAAATAATACTCTCTCTGTCAGACGCCCGTCACACTCCTTTATCGATGTGTGATTGACACAGAGAAACCCAGAAACGCTTGAAATCTCCCTGACCGAATCTTTGGGTGGATTTAATTTCAACTACTGCAAGTCTAGCAAGCTTATATCTGTGACTACTATCGAAGTAGAAATGGTAATAAAAGGCTAACCAGACACCCCTCTATCGATGTGTTGAATCAACCAATGATAACCTTCGAGTCTTCTGATTCAATATTTCGAGGCGGGGCTTCAAAAGAAGGCCCAGTAACTTGATTGGCGATATAATCTGAAGGAGATTCGCTAATAACGCAGTATCAATTCAAATTAGTGGCTGTCCTGAGTGGACCTGTGATCCGCGATTGCCCTCCCCAGCTGTCGACGGGGAGCGGTCCCCGTCTCGTAGGGCCCCGTTGAGCTGTTGCACCTATTCCAAAGACAAAATCTAGGTCTACCTTATATATCTTATCATGTAAGCAAAGTGGTACTACTTTCGATTTAGTTACCAGCTATATAGACTATATTGTCTAGATTTGTATGGTGTAAGAAATCCTATATTACCTCCGATTTGCCGTCCTTATTCTATCCCGTAAGTGCATTAAAAATCAAGCAACAGCGAAGGCGCGAAGCACCCGATATAATACGAAAGTATTATATGGAGATAGAGTTTGTTTATCTCACAAGTTTTTAGTTAATCCCACTGTCATAATCTGCTACCAAATCCAAGATAGGGTTCAACTATAGTATTGGAAATCTAACACAGAATCGGTAGCGGATTACCGGTGGGGCATCGGTGGGCAAGCAAGAAACCAGAACCAGAGACATCCATGTCAACTCAAACCAACGCATCGAACGCATCGAACACACAACCAACACTCTACACTCACGCGAAGCGGCGGTTTGCTGACGC
>Ga0207851_100896_pt1 | contig 11504 bp, 11 predicted proteins | sample A23E3SouthBayCA_FD_187747 | JGI IMG/M metagenome (GOLD analysis project Ga0207851, IMG submission 187747) | Aerobic enrichment media microbial communities from Eden Landing Ponds, California, USA - A23 E3 (SPAdes) | ecosystem: Environmental > Aquatic > Marine > Unclassified | place: Emeryville... | reverse complement strand
AGTGCTTGCACTCGAGTTCACAGGCCTGGGTGACCTCCCAGATGAGGACGAACGGCCGCTCCGATAGATCGATGTCCCGAGGATGCATACGTCTCTCCCGTATCGTTGCCGCGCCACACCCGAGTCAGCCGTCCCGAACATATTCATCTGCGCCGATACGGCGGATCGGGGTGGGTCCAGGTTGGCGAACACGTTCGGCAGAACCGTTGCCCGCACACGTCTCCACGCGACGACTATGGAGCCGACAGACGTACTCGACAGGGAAACAGTCCCGGAGCGATCCGGTCACGAGACGCTCGACGTCCGCGAGTTGCCGCCGCCGAAACCCCTTCAGGAGACGCTCGAGAGGGTCGTCGACCTCGAAGATGATGTATTGATCCAGCTCAACGACCGGCGTCCGCAGCATCTGTTCCCGAAACTCGAGGAGCGAGGGCTCGAACACGAATCGGTGGGCGACGATCCGGTCTACACGGCGATCTGGAAGCCCTAGCGCGTCGCAAAGCCGCGCTCAGGGGCGAGCCGTCGTCAGTTCCCAGGCGTCCGGACTTTTGCGACACACGTCGAATGGGTCGACTGCGGTCGGATCGACCTCGGCGAGATTGGCGAGATACTGTCGGATCGGGGTCGGATCGCGATCGCTCACCACCCGGAACTGCTCGCCGGATTCGAGGGCCTCGAAGGCCTCCCGGACGCGGTCGCGTCGCGGTTCGGGGTCGAGTCCACGGATGTCGACCGCGTCTTCGGGCGGCTCGTAGGCCGCGAGCGCGTCGAACTCGGACTCGATCGACTCGGCGAACTCGCTGATCGGCGCGGGCGCAGCGCCGACTGTCGGTCGCGCCTGTAACGCCTCGTCGAACGGCAGCGTCGCGAGCACGTCCGTCGAGAGGTTCGAGAGGCCGTCGTCGAACAGGTCGTTAGGCTCGCCGCAGTGCTCGCAGGTGAACTCGGCCATGTTGACGACCGCTCCGAGCACCGGGACGCCCTCGTCGAGGAAGAGGTCGATCGTCCGGTTGGTGTCGGCGACGCTGGTGTGAAACGGTGTCGTCACCACGATCAACGCGTCGACTGGGACGTCCTGCAGCGTCGTCAGGACCACGTCACCGGTCCCGGGCGGCAGGTCGATCACGAGCGTCCCGTCGTTTCGCCAGGCAGTGTCGCCGAACAGATCCGAGACGGCGTCGTGAGCCATCGCGCCCCGCCAGGCCAGCGGCACGTCCGACTGGAGCAGCCCGACGCCCATCACCTCCATTCCGTCGTAGTCGATCGGGACCGGCTGTCCGTCGTCGGTCGCGTATACCGGCCCGTCAACGTCGAGGATTCGGTCGACGTTCGGGCCGTGGACGTCTGCGTCGAAGATCGCGACGTCCTCCTCGGCCGCGAGCGCCGCAGCGAGGTGAGCCGCGACCGTCGACTTCCCGACGCCGCCCTTCGCGCTGGCGACCGCGATCACTCGATCGAACGACTCGACGCCGGACCGCAGCTCGGCGTCCGGGCCGGTCTGTTCGACCTGGACGTTCTCGATTCCGGGGACCTCCTCGGTCACTTCCAGGATCGCTGTCATCACGTTCTCGTCCGAGGCGGCCGGATATGGCGACATATCCACGACGACGGTCAGACTCTCGCCATGGAGATCGATCTCCGCGACGATGCCGGAACTGACGAGATCGGATTCGATACTCGGGAGTGACACGTCCGAGAGAGTTTCGCGGACGACCGCTCGTACGTCATCGGGCGGGTCAGTTGCGGGCATCGTTACAGGTCCGGTGGGGTGTCCTGGCTCGACGCGGTCGTCGGCGCAGTGCTTCCGGTGAACAGTTCACGGCGCTCGGTGTCGCCATCGAGGGCGTTAGCGGCGGCTTCGGCGACGATGTCGCTGTCGTCGTCGGTCAGTTCCGTGAGCGCATCTCGGGCCCGGTCGTCGTCGATCCCGCCGAGGAACTCCGCCACCCACTCGCGGACGCGCTCGCTGTCGTCGTCGACGAACGCAAGCAGCGTTCCCAGGAGCGCCTCCCCACGGTGTTTGGCCAGCGAGACGATCGCGTTCCGGCGGACTGCGTGGTGGTCGTCGTCTAGGCACTCCTCGATCACGTCGGCGTGTCCGACCCGGTCGTGATCGTCGAGGACGACGACGGCTTCCGCCCGGACCCAGGGGTTCTCGTCGGCTAGCGCGTCCCGGACGGCGGTCGACAACTCGTCGGTAGCTAGCTTCCCGAGGGACTCGACGGCGAATTGCCGGACGTCGGGGTCGGGATCGTCGCGAACGGCGCGAGAAAGCGCGCGCTCGACACGATCGCTCGCCCGCCGGTCGGCGAGTGCCAGTGCTGTCCGACGGCGGTCGGCGGCGTCGCCGTTTTCGAGCGTCGCGAGCAGGTCGTCGACACTGTCGTCGGCGACCGGCGCGGTGTCTGCCGCGGTCAAGTCTGACGGCGTCGCCTCACCGATCGTGACGTCCTCCCGGCCGACGTCGATGTCCTCGAACGATTCGACGTCACGTCCGAAACCGGGACTTCGCGTCGGATCGAGTTGTGGATCGGAGGGGCCGTCGGTCGCGTCGTCAGGGTCCTTCACGCCGAGACACCTCCCTGGGTTCGACAAGCAACAGCAACCCGAGCACGACGGCCAGTGCTCGCGGCACGGTCGCAGGCACGCCCCCGACGACGAGGAGCGCGGCGCCGATCGCGGCGGACCAGTGGCGCTGCCGTACGCCCGCACTGACGGTCGTCACCAGTCCGCAGATCCCGACAGCGAGCACGAGCAGCGACGCGCCGACGACGCCACCGGCGACGAGCGTCACCGCACCGGTAACAAAGGGTGCGGCCGTCCCGACGGCGACCAGCGCTGCCGCGACGACGCCGCCGAACGCCCAGTCCGTGCGGCCGTGCGCCAGCAGCGCCGGCGTCGCGGCCCCGCCCAGCAGGAAGAGGTGTGTGCCGAACGTCGACAGCGTCGTCGGCTCGAGGCCGATCGCACCGAGCAGCGAGAGCCCGACGGCACCGACGATCGCGACGACCGGCAGCAGGTGCCAGTCCGCGTGCCGTTCGACTCGTATCCAGCGGCGGCCAGCTGCGAGCGCCCCGCCACTGGTGATGGCGACGGCCGCTGCGACCGCGACCGTCGGGACGGCCGCCGCAAGTGCGCCGAACACGCCGACGAAGGCCAGACCGATCCGTTCGATCTCGTCTGCTGTCGTCGTCGAGAGCACGACGGCCGCCAGTGCCGGGCCCAGCGTGGCGAGCAGCCGCAGCGTCGTCATCGACCCCGCTAACGCCGGCACGAACCCCGCGTTCAGTGAGACGCGGGCGATCAACAGTGTCCCTGCCGTCGCCAGCGCGAGCATGCCCGCTGCGAGACGCGATTCGACACGGGGAAGTGACCGGGTCGACACTCGGTGGACGGCACTCTCACCGCTAGTCATCGGCATCGCCCCCGTAACGCTCCCTGAGGTCGGTGATATCCGCCGTCACGACGCTGTCGAGCAGGCGGGCGAGGTCGGCGTAGAAGCCATCGTGAACCGCCTCGATCCGGGCACACAGCCCCTCGGCGAACGGACTCAGATGGCGACCGAGGAAGTCACGCCTGGCGCGTCCGGCGCCGTCTTCGCCGGCCGCCTCGCGGCGCGCGAGGTAGGCGGCGAACTCAAGCTCCAGCCGGACGTTGTCGTGGTGGTCCCGGCGCTCCTGATCGACCGCCACGCCGAAGTGATCGTAGACTCGCGCCAGGTCGACGTTGACGTCGTTCCAGGACGCTTCCCGGTACTTCGATTCGTACAGCGGGACCGGCGGTCCCTCGCTTTCGATCGAGCCGTCCGTGCGGTCGGTGTATTCGGCGTGTCCCAGCGTGAACAGCTCGTTGTACGTCGCGCTCAGGCCCGTCCGATCGTCGTCGGTGTCGATCGGCGGTCGATCGACGTCGAGCGACGACCGATCGACGTAGGCGTCGACCTCCGCGGCCAGTTGCCCGTCCGCTACGGCCGCGTGGAACTGCTCGTCCGGGTTGTCGAACGCCCGGGCGAGCAGCGCGTACAGCCCGCTCCGGGCGGCCGCGTCCCGGTCGTATCCGGGTTCCTGGTCACTCTGTGGCGTGGCCATTCTCAGAGCCCCCCCTCATCCTCCGAACGGGCGCGCCTGATTCCCTGTGCAGTCAGCACCACTACGGCGACGATCGCGATGCCGGCGAGCGCCCACAGGATCGACGCGAAGGGCGCGCCGCCGTCGTCGGGACCAACGGGTAGGTAGTACCACTCACTGACGGCCTTCTGTCCGGAGCGTTCGTCGTTCGCGCCGTCCCACACGGCGAAGGCGACGTCGAGATCGTCTTCGCCGGTGATCGCCGTGCGGTTGTCGCCGTCGGGCTCGGCCTCACGGTTGAACACGACCGACCATGTGTTCTCCTCGTCGTCGTAGCTGGCCCACGTCCGAACCGCCCCGTCTTCGAACGCCGTCGTCGACCCTTGCCCGCCGGCGAGTAGTTCCTCGGTGTCGCCATCGGCGGTCCAGTACCAGACGTTCACGAGGTTGGACTGGCTCCCCATCGCGATCGCCGGCTGTTCGGACGTGTCGACCGGGATCTGGACGGCCGCCCCGTCGAGGAACGCGTTCGGATTCGACGCGTTCCGGCTCGCCTCCGTGTCCTGCCACTGCAGCCGGACGAACACGTCACCGTCGGAGCGGGCAGCCTGGACCTCGACCGAGCGGGTGTTCACCGACTCGGCGTTCGGCAGCCCGCTCGGCGCGGCCGACAGCGGGACTTCGGCGGCTGGAGCCTCCGCCCAGCCGTCCGCGTTCGCCCCGGAGAGGTTCCCCTCGACTGTCGGCGCCGGGACTTCCCTGGCCGGACGAGCGTCGACGAGCGCCGGGATGGCCGCCGCCGCGACGACCAGGATAGCGGCGAACCCGACGAACGTCCAGGTCGTGCGCTCAGTCATCGTCGAACACCCCCGTTCGGTCGAGGCGGTACTGCTCGGCCGGATTCGTGTCCTGCAGGATATCCATGAGCTCGCTGTGCCCGCCGCGTTCGACCTTCTGACGTTCGCGTTCGATGGTGTCCAGGGCGTCCTCGACGCGGTCGCCGAACAGCTCCCGAAGGTACGACTCGGGGATCCGATCGACGTCGACGGTCTCTCCGTCCTCGGTGTGCTGGGGCGGCGCGAACGGCGGGATGTAGTAGACGTTCGGCGTCGTCTGGTACTCCGGATGCAGCGGGAGCGCGACCTCGTACTGCTCGACGAGCTTGTAGATCGGTCCGTCGGTATCGTCGAGATAGCCCACCAGGCGGAGCTGGGTCACACACTGATCGGCGCAGGCGGGCGGGTGGATCTCGTCGTCGGGGCCTTCCCCCTCGATCCGCGGATAACAGAAGACGCACTTCTCGGAATTCTTCGAGACGGCGTTGTAGTAGATCTTCTTGTAGGGACAGCCCTCGACGCAGTACCGATAGCCCCGACAGCGGTCCTGATCGACGAGGACGACGCCGTCCTCCTCGCGCTTGTAGACGGCCTGGCGCGGGCACGCCTCGACGCAGGTCGGATGAGTGCAGTGGTTGCAGATCCGCGGGAGATAGAAGTGGTAGCTGTTGGGGTGTTCGCCCGCTCCCTGGTCTTCGTCCCAGTTTGGACCCCATTCAGGCTTCCCGCCCTCGGGGGCGAGTTTCTTGTCCGCACCCTCCTTGAGGATGCCCTCGTGGTCGAACTCCCAGGCATCGCCGTAGTCCTCGCTATCGGGGATCTCGCCGGTGCTGCGCTCGGTGCGCTCGGCGGACGCCCAGCCGCCGCCCTTCTCCTCCCAGTCGCGCGGGTATCCCTTGCCAGGGCGGGTCTCGACGTTGTTCCAGTACATGTAATCGGCCCCCTCGCGGTCGGTCCACAGCGTCTTACAGGCGACGGTGCAGGTCTGGCAGCCGATACACTTGTTCAGGTCCATCACCATCGCGACCTGGTGGTCGACCCCCTCGGCGATCTCGACGTTGTCGTGGGCCATCAGTCCTCACCTCCCTTGGGTCGCACGTCACAGCGCACGTCGCTGTTCACTCCGGTCGGTCCCCAGTAATTGGGGAAGAAATGGAGGTGTTCGCCCGAGTCCTCGGGATACTGGACGAGCTGTGTCGATTTCATGTACATCGGGATCAGCGAATTGAAGTTGTCGCGGTTAGGGAACTGGTATTTCTCCCAGGCGAAGAACATCCGGACCGAACCGGGCTCGCTGGCGGGGTAGGTCTTGACGATGGCTTCGATCTCCGCGAGGTCGTTGTAGATCTCCACGCGCTCGCCGTCTTCGATCCCGCGGTGCTGGGCGTCGTCCGGATGCATGAACACGACGGGTTCGCCGCGGTTGAGCTGCAGCATCTTTTCGCTGTCGCGCCAGGTCGAGTGGATCGACCATCGACCGTGTGGCGTGATATATCGCAGCGGGTACTTGGACTGGTCCTGCTGTTCGGGCGGGCGCTTGTGAGTCGGGAGCGCCTCGCCGTCCTCGAGGAACCAGTCGTGATCGATGTAGTACTGCTGGCGGCCCGTCACTGTCGGCCAGGGCTCTTTGTCCTGGACGAAGTCCTTCCAGGGAGCGTAGGCCTCCCCGTCCTCGATGTCCGAGGTCCAGTGATCGCCGGCCGCCTCGAAGCGCTGGGGTTGCTCGACGGTGTCCGCAAAGGTGATTTCGCCGCCGTCGTCGGGGTTGGATTCCGTGGAGTTCTCCAGAATGAATTCGGCGGCGGCCTCGTCGTCTGCCAGCGCACCGTCCTCCTCGGCGAGCCAGTCCCGGACGTAGTCATCGTGGATCGACGTGAGGTCGATCTGACGGTCGAACTTCCGGTCGTCGATCGGACCGACGTCTTCGCGGTCCTCTGCGACGGACTGGATCTTCTGTGCGAGTTCCCTGAATATCTGCCAGTCGGTCTTGGCCTCACCGAGCGGCTCGACTGCCGGAGTGAACGGGTGCACGTAGGTGTGCATGTCCGTCATGTTCAGGTCGTGTTTCTCGTAGTGGCTCGCGGCCGGCAGGACGATGTCGCTGTACAGCGCCGTCGAGTCAAGCCGGAAGTTGATGTCCACCACCAGATCCAGTTTCGGCCACAGCTCCTCCTCGATGGCGACGTTGCCTTTCGCCTGGTTGAAGAAGTTCCCGCGCCAGACGAACAGCGTCGAGGGGTCGGGCCGCGAGCCGTCCGCCCGCTCGGACGGATAGACCGGCATCCAGTCCCGTTCGACGGACTCCTCGATGCGCTGGCGGGTCTGCTCGTCGGTGTTCTCGAGGATCCCCGCGTGGTAGTACGTCCACAGGGTCGTCGGAACGCCCCGGACCGACCCGGTCGGGAACGAGAGTTTTTTCCAGCCGTTGAACGTCCATATCTTCTCCTGACCTACGTAGTGGTCGACGCCGGTCCCGTTGCGCCCGATGTGGCCTGTCAGCGTGACTAGCAGCTGAATCGCACGGTTGCCCAGATCGTTGTGATACCAGTCGTTGACGCCCTTGCCGTGGATGATCTTGGCAGCGTCGGCCTCGGCGAACTCCCGGGCGATCTTCTGGTGGGTCTCGACGCCGACGCCGGTCTCCTCGTAGACGTACTCGGGCGTGTAGTTCGACAGCTCGTCTCGGAGGTTGTTCCAGACGGACCGGACCGAGACCGGCCCGTCAGTCGTCGCCACCTCCGCTTCGACCGCCAGTTGGGGATCGAACTCCAGTTCGATGGACTTGCTGTCGTCGTACTGCCCCTCGCGGTCACCGAGCGAGCCCGGCGCGATCCGGAGCTCACCCTCGCTGTCCTGCATGACCATCACTTGTTCCGGGTCGTCGACGTCTTCGCCGAGTCCCGGGACATCGCTAGCTCGCAGGAACTTGCCGGTGTCCTCCCGGACGAGCAGCGGCATGTCCGACTGCTCTTTGAGGTGGGCCTCGTCGTAGAGCTCCTCCGCGACGATGGTACGGGCCATCCCGAGCGCGAGCGCGATGTCGGTACCCGGGTCCGGGCTGAGCCACTCGTCGGTGTGGATCGCCGTCTGGGAGTAGTCGGTGAACACGCCGACGCGCTTGGCACCGTCGTAGCCGGCATCGAGGAAGTACTTCGCGTCCGGAATGCGCGTGACGTTGACGTTCGACCCCCAGGCGATGATGTAGTCGGCGTTGTACCAGTCGGCCGATTCGGCGTTGTCGGTCTGGTGTCCCCAGGTGATCGGCTGGCCCGGCGGGAGGTCCGAGTACCAGTCGTAAAAGGAGTGTGAGACCCCGCCGAGCAGGTTGATCAGTCTGGTCCCGGAAGCGAAAGATACCGGCGACATCGCCGGGATTGGTGTGAACCCGGAGATTGCGTCGTATCGACCTGCCGTCACTTCGTCGACGACGTGTTCGGCGATTTCGGTCAACGCCTCGTCCCAGGAGATGCGCTCCCACTCGCCGTCACCGCGCTCGCCCGTGCGCTTGAGTGGGTACTTCACGCGCTGTTCGGCGTCGACGTAGTCGCTGAAGCAGGCTCCCTTCTGACAGCCACGGGGATTCGGATCCGGGAGATCCTCGTCGAAGCGAGGATAGTCGTTAGCCTGCTGTTCGCGCCAGACCTGCCCGTTTTTGACGTAGACGTCCCAGGAGCAGGACCCGGTGCAGTTGACGCTGTGGGTCGATCGGGCGACCGAGTCCCAGTCCCACTCCTCGCGATAGAGGTCCTCCCAGTCCCGATAGGGATAGGAGCCGATCGGATCGTCGACGAGTTCGAGGTTGTTCAGTCCCTGTTCCGCGATCGTCGCGCCGGTGACGCCGACAACGCTCGCGACGCCGGCCCCTTTCAGGAAGTCCCGGCGTGAGACGTCGCCGTCCGGCTGGTCGTTGTTACTACTCATTGGTTGTGATGAAGACGGTGATAGTTCCGATAGCGATACCGACGGCCACGAGCGTCGCGCCGGCACTGCCGGTAGGCCCGACCTCCAGGCCGGCCGCGATCAGTGCCAGTCCGAGCAGTTTGCTCGCGGTGTCTAGCCGACTGTACGTCCGCGCGGAGAGCCCGATCTCAGTCATCGCCCGGCACCTCCCCGGCCGATCCCGTCGAGGGCTCACGGAGCGTCCAGTAGACGACCCCGAACGCGAGTATCGGTCCGACGATCAGCGCCGCGAGCAACAGCGGGTTCAGCGTGTCAGTGCTGATCCCCGTTGCCTCTGCGGCGAGGTTGTTCATCCCGCCGAGGGAGGCGAGCATAATGAACACGACTGCCGAGACGCCCACGCTGGTCTGCCAGGGCCGATCGAGCGGATCCGCGGTGAAGTGGCCGGGCTCTTTCTCACGGTCGATAAACGGCCATGCGAAGATAATCAGGAATATCAGTCCCGGAATGCCGAGCCCGCCGATGAACTCCGCGCTGACGTGGATCCCAACGATGGGGATCGTGAACGAGAGCCACGACGGCAACAGCTTGAGGAAGCCGTACAGCCACATCAAAAACCAGTCCGGCATGATCAGATCGGGCGTCCCGGCCGGGTTCTGCGGGCCGTATTCGGCGACGTTGTGTACCGGCAGGAAGCCGGCCAGAAGCGATAGCGTCGCCAGCGTCAGGAAGAACACCACCGCCGAGACTGCGGCCTGGTTCGGGAAGGCGGGCAGGCCGACGACGACGGTGTCGTCCTCGCGGTCGACGGTCCGGTCGCCACCGGCGCCCGCCGGCGACGCGATGTCGTCCTCGCGCTGGGCTTCGGTGTGTTTCTGACGGACCAAGATCACCATGTGGACGGCGAGGAAGGCGACGATCAGCACCGGTATCACCAGCACGTGCAGGAAGTACAGCCGCGGGATAGTCGCGCTGGAGGGGAACGATCCCCCGAAGACGACTTTCGCCAGGATGTCCCCGACGACCGGGATCGCCGTCGTGACGTTGAACCCGATCCCGGTGGCCGTCGCGGCGAACTCGTCGAACGGCAAGGCGTATCCGGTGTAGGCCGCCCCGATCGCCAGGATCGCCAGGACCGTGCCGACGATCCAGTTGGGCTCGCGGGGGTTCCGGTAGGAGCCAGTGAAAAACACCCGGAGCATGTGCAGGCCGATCGAGGCGACGAACAGATGAGCTGCCCAGTGGTGGAGCCGGCGGATGAACATACCGAAGGGCACGTCGTACGTGATCTGCAGCACCGACGCGAACGCGGCCGGCAGCTCCTCGCCCTGGAACTTCGCGACACTGCCCTCGTAGGTCGTCGCCGAGGTCGACGGCTCGAAGAAGAAGCCGAGGAAAATTCCGGTCAGCGCGAGCATGACGAAGCAGAACAGCGCGATCTCCCCCAGCAGGAACGAGTCCTCGGCGGGGAAGGCCTTGCCACTGAACTCCTCGGCGTCGTCCAGGTCGAACCGGTCGTCGGCCCACCGATACAGCATCTGAGCCAGCGACATCACTCACCTCCGGGGCCGATCGGCCCCTCGAAGTCGCCTGTCGCGATCAGATAGCCGCCGCTCGAAATCGTGATCGGCAGCTGCGGCAGCGGGCGCGGCGCGGGTCCGCCGACGACCGAAGCCCCGCTCTTGGGATTGAACTTCCCGTAGTGACACGGACAGACCCACGTCGAGTTCTCCCGGTCGTCGACCATACAACCCGCGTGCGTGCACACTTTCGAATACGCGGCGTACCCGCCGGCGGTGAAGGCCAGATTCGTCTCGCCGCCGTATTCCGATTCCGGGAAGCGAACGAGTAGCGTCGGCGCGTCCTCCAACCCCGGCCGTGGCTCGGGGAACACGGTGAGCTGTTCGCCCTCGCTGAGACGCGACTCCATGATCCGGTCGCCGTTGCCGTCGACGAGCGGGATTTCGTCGCCGTATATCGGGCCGGTGTATTCCCGTTCGAAGACCCGCTGCAATCCGGCCAGTGGCGCGGCCAGGCTCGCGACGGCAGTGAGGCCCCCGACGGTCGCCAGCGCCTTGGCGTAATCGCGGCGCTGCATCTCGGCTCTGGCGTCGGTGTAGATGCTCGGCCGTATCGGTTCGTCGCCGTCACGCGTCTCACAGCCGTCAGTGTGGTCGTGTCCGTCCATCAGTCGTGCCCCCTGTGTTCGGCGACCTCGACGTGTGGCATGAACCAGGCGTAGTACGCCACCGTCAGCCCGGCCAGCGAGAGGAACATGCCGGTCGCGTACAGCCCGAAGTACTGGGTACGTGCCAGCGTCAGGTACTCGCCTGTGAACAGCGCCGCGAAGACGATAGCGAGTACCGTCAGCGCACCCATCGTAGCCAGCCCCTCGATTGATTCGGTCGCCTCGTGGTACGCGACCACCCAGCGGTGGTCGGTGTCGATCCACGACCACCCCGGCTGGCCGCCGTCGGTCGCCGCATCGGGTGGTCTGACTGCACGGTTCATGAAGCGGTGGGCGGCGACGAGCGTCCCGAAGAGGCCGAAGAGAGCGACCCAGATGATCACGCCGACTTGGCTCGGTGAGAGCTTGTTCGGTGTGTCGACGATGCTCTCCAGGGGCTGCATCTCCGAGACACTCCTGTCTATCGCGACCTCTTCCGACGGCGGTTCGCCGTGCAGCGCGACGAACCACATC
>Ga0207851_100893_pt1 | contig 11574 bp, 11 predicted proteins | sample A23E3SouthBayCA_FD_187747 | JGI IMG/M metagenome (GOLD analysis project Ga0207851, IMG submission 187747) | Aerobic enrichment media microbial communities from Eden Landing Ponds, California, USA - A23 E3 (SPAdes) | ecosystem: Environmental > Aquatic > Marine > Unclassified | place: Emeryville... | reverse complement strand
TCGACGAAGACGGGCGACGTAAGCCGCGAGGTGGCGGAGCCACCTCGGCCGTGCGAACGGGCGCAGAGCGCCCGTGAGCAGAGACCGCAGGCGCGAGCACTGCGAGCGCCGAGGACCGCAACGAGCCCATCGACTCGAGAGCGCGGGGGCTTCCGAAGGCTTCTCCGCACCGATCTCGGTGGAATCACTCCAAACTAAACACGACCCAAGAAGCCGACGAACAGGGCCTAAGCCTGAGTTACTATCTGGTTGAACTCTTTCAAGAGGGTCGCTGGAAGCGCCTCAATGATACCTAGGAGAGTAATATCGTGAATCAGCATTTCAAACAGATAGAGATTCCTCTCGCCCTGTAGCGGTTGGAGGAGTGAGGGCCGCGTTCTTCAGTCGGATGCTGATATACGTGATGAGCGCTAGGATAACCGGAAGCGCCACGCCGGTCGTTGCAAAGACGGTGCTGAGAAGTCCAGAAGTGGTGATCTCCTTGCTCATTTGTCGGAGGATGTTGAGGACGGTACTCTCCGAACCGCCGTTATGGCCCTCATCAGGATTTGAACCTGCAATACCAAAGTTCCCGCCTATTGTCCCCGACGCACCGTGCTTAGCTAATGGTTTGTCTGACCCGAAATAAGTCTATCCACTTCCGCGGGAGGACGTCATAATCGAGGTCATAAAAGACATTTTTTATTATATAGACCAGACTTCCACCGGTAATGGGTTGGCTTCGGCACTCGTGCATACGCCTCCTGTCGGTCCCTAGAAATCGACATAAGCTAATAGGAAGGGAGTATCCGGAAGTTTGGCCTCGGCACTCATAGGGCTCGTCGTCGCCGAGTGCCACCCCGGCTCGGAACGGTGCCGTCGTCATCGGCCGGTCGGCTATAGCGCGAGGAGTTCAAAGAGCGTTGCGAGACGGTCGGAAAAACTCCTTAGACGACGCGGCCGAACGCCAGCGTCCCGCTGGTCCGCTCGACGATCGCGCGGACGGTCTGGCCCTCTTGGGCACCGGAGACGAAGATGGTGAATTTGCCCTTCTCGGCGACGCCGTCGCCCTTCCGGCCCGTGCCGGTGATCTCCAGTTCGTAGGTCTGGCCCTCCTCGACGGCCGGGCCGGACTGCGTCTGCGTCTTCGCCGCGCGCTTTGCGACCGGGCGGAAGGCCCCACAGGCCTCACAGCGAAGCATGTCCACGCCGTCCTCGTTGACGAGGCGGGTGTCGGGCAGGCCGCACTCCGTACAGGTGACGTACTCGGCGACGTACTCGTCGATGGCGTCCTCGAAGTCGGCGACGGTGAACGATCCGTTGTAGCGGGCGCGGTTCTCGTCGAGCTGGCCGTTCGTCCCGAGCTCGCGCTGGACGTTTCGGTGGACGTGTTCGACGTCGCGGCCGAGCGCGTCGGCGATGTCTCCGATGTTCGTCAGTCGGGTGAACGCGCCGTCGGTCTCGCCTTGGGGATCCGGAATGTTCAGCCGGGACTGCTCCTCGTTCCGCTCCGGGAGGGCGTCGAGCGCCCTGTCGAGAGAGTCTGCGTAGTTCATACGAGATAGAATCGTCGGAGGACTAAAGCCGTTCCGTGTGTCGCGTTCGCGTACGATGCCGACGTGCGCGATTCGCCGACTTCGTGCTGATTCACCGAGTTATTTCGCCCCGAGTTATTTCGACGACTCACCCGCGCGCTCTCGCGCGGCCGCGACGACGAGCGGCAGCGTCACGGTCGCATCGCCGACGACGGTGACGTTCCGAGCGGACTTCTCCAGTTTTCCCCACGAGCGCGCCTCGTCGAGCGTCGCCCCGGAGAGTCCGCCGGTGTGGTCGGGATCCATCGTCAACTGGACGGCGTAGTCATACGCGTCTGGGATCGTCAGCATCGTCTGCAGGACGTAGTTCTTCGGGACGCCTCCTCCGACGACCATCGCGCCCGCCTTCTCGGCGTCGAACGCGAGATCCGAGAGGTGGGTCATATCGCCCAGCGCGTTCAGCCCGAACTCCGACGTTTGAGAATAGATCCACGCCTGAATCCCCAACACCGAGTCCTGAATCGCCGGGCAGTAGATCGGCACATCGTTCTCGTGGGCCGCGGCGGCGATGCCGGCGTCCTCCGCGACGTCTCGTTCCCGATTCTGTTCCGCGTTCGCGCGACCCAACTCCGCGGTGAACTCTTGGATCGACACCCGGCGCTCGACGTTCGGAAAGACGTTCTCGCGGAGGTGCGACTCGAACAGCGCGAAGTGTTCCTGCGGGAGATACACGTTGTAAATCCGGTCGACGCCCTCGTCGCGGAGGTGCTCGTCGTGATCGCGAGCCGTCTCGCCAGTTGGCTCGGCGTCCGGGTTGCCGGGATGCGGATCGTGCGGCTCCGCGCGGCCGTGATGGTGCTTGCCGCCGATGGCTTCGATGGCGTCGTGCGTCAGATTCGCGCCGGTCGTGACCAGCGCGTCGATGTGACCGTCGCGGATCAGGTCGACGACGATCTGGCGCATCCCGGTGGGGACCATCGCGCCCGCGAGCCCGAAGAAGTTCCTCACGTCCTCGTCGGCGAGCATCTCGGCGTACACGTCGACCGCGCGGTCGACGCTCGCGGCTCCGATTCCGGCCTTTCCGTACTCATTGGCGAGTTCGCCGACGGTCATTCCGCCGCGGACGCGAGCGTGCCCGATCGGCGCGTCGTGGAACTCCCCGCGGTGCGGCGTGTGCGCGTCGCCCGCATCGTGCCCGTCGCCCGCGTCAGTCTGGCCCTCGGCTCCGGATTCGTCGGTACCGACGCCGTCGGCGTCGGCTCCGCGTTCGTCGTCCGCGTGCTCGCGGTCGTCGCTCATACACCGTTCTGTGCGATGCGATCGGTTATGTTTCGCGATTCTCGGTTACCCACTCACGAACTGCCGATCGCGGCGCGACGCCGACTTCTCAGAGCCCAGTCGGATGCGACAGCACGGTCGTCTCGACGCCCCACTCCGAAACGAGGTCGGCGAGGGCCTCGACGCCGAAGGTCTCGGTCGCGTAGTGGCCGGCGAGGAAGACGTTCATCTCCGCCTCGCGCGCCTCGTGGTACACCTGTTGCTTTCCTTCGCCCGTGACGAGCGCGTCCGCACCAGCCTCCGCGGCCTCTCCGAGCCAGTCGACCCCCGAACCGGTGACGATGGCGACCTCCTCGATCTCCTCGGGGCCGAAGTCGAGTACTCGGGGATCGCGGCCACCGGTATCGAGAGACGCGAGTTTCTCCCGGAGCTCCGACACCGAGTACGGATCTGCAGTCCGGCCTCGTTGTCCGATCGTGACCGGTCCCAATGCGCCGAACGGTTCACGGGAGTCGCCGTCGAGCCCGAGGTGATCGGCCACTCCCGCGGCGTTGCCCAACTCTTGGTGGCCGTCGAGCGGGAGGTGCGAGACGTAGAGCGCGAGGTCCTTCTCGACGAGCGCGGAGATGTTCTCGTAGTCGCGGCCGGTCACCCGATCCAGCCCGCCCCAGACGAGTCCGTGGTGGACGACGAGGGCGTCGGCATCGACTGCCGCGGCGTTCTCGATCGTCGCCGCCGCGGCGTCGACCGCGAACGCGACACGCTCGATAGACGCCTCCTCGGGGCCGATCTGTAGGCCGTTCGGACTGGCATCGACGTCGGCGTACGCGTCGGTGTCGAGTCGGTCGTCGAGTCGCTCGGCGAGCGCGGAGAGTTGCATACTCCGGGCGAGGTGCGCCGGGTGCTTGTATCTGTGTGGATTGTACTGGAGTCCGTATCGGTGTGAATTGCGCCGGAAACCTCTCCGCCGACTACCCGTCGGCGTGCGAGAAGACGAACTCCCGCGTGAGTTTCGCTGCGAGCGACGCCGCTTGCCCGTCGTCGCGGTCGTTGACCTCCACAACGTCGAACCCCGCCGCGTGCGGCGCGACCGTCCGGACGACGTTCCGCATCGTTCGCGGATCGAGTCCGAACGGTTCCGGGGTTCCGGTCCCCGGGGCGAACCCCGGATCGGCAGCGTCGATGTCGACGCTCAAGTACGCGCTGCGCCCGTCGAGAGAGTCGGCGATGTCGAAGTCGGCGACGTCCTCGGGAGCGACGACGGTTACATCAGCGTTCTCGGCGCGCTCCCATTCCTCGGGCGAGCCGGTCCGCGCACCGAGGATGATCGCCTCGTCGACGTCGGCGTCGACCGTGTCGTCGGAAGCGCTGTCGGCCACCTCTCCCTCCAAGATCCGCCGCGTCACGGTCGCGTGGCTGTACTCGTTTCCGTCGTACTGTTCTCGAAGGTCCAAGTGCGCGTCGAGGCAGACGAACACGTCGGGATCGACGGCCGCCACGCTCGCGGCGGTCACGGTGTGCTCGCCGCCGAGGAGCAGTGGAACGGCGTCCTCGCCGACGACATCGCGGAGTTCACCCGCCAGCCACGCGAGATACTCGGAGGCGTCATCCCACGCGCGGACGTCGCCGTAGTCGTGGACGGAACAGTCGGAAAAACGCAGGTCGGTCCGCCGGTCGTAGTCGTCGAACGGCCGGGCGAACCGCCGGATTCTCTCGGGGCCGAAACGGGCTCCGGGTCGAAACGAAGTCGAGATATCCAGCGGCGCGCCCGCGACGACGTACGCGGCGTCAGTACGTGCTGCGGTCGCCCCTGGGAACATCTCCGATCAGATGATCTTCCGCTGACCCTCGTAATCGAGGTATTCGATCTCGTCGTCGGGGTTGAGTTCCTCGTCCTCGGGAATGCGCATCGTGAACGTCTCGTAGGTCTCCAGGTCCATAATCTGGGCGTCGTTGTCGGTGACGGAGACGATCTGGCCCTGCTTGCGCTCGATGATCGGGACCCATACCTTCGCGTCGACGGGCTGGCTCAGCGAGCGCTTCTTGCCGTCGAAGACGCCGCGGCCTTCGATTCGCGCCTTCGCGCTTCCGTGTTTCCCGGGCTTCGCAGTGCTGTAGGCGTTGATCTTACAGGGCGACTCGTCCATCATCACGTAGCTGCCTTCCTGCAATTCGCGGACCTGCTTCTGCTCTTTCGGCATACGTCGGGATTGACGTGTGGTCGGTATAAACGGTTTGGAAACGCCGCGAGGATCGGTGAAACGCCGATCCCATCCGTCGGACCCATCCGTCGGTCGCCGCCGCTGATCCGCTGATCCCCTAGTCCGTGATGAAACTACTCACTGGCGGACGGTGTGGGCTCTTCGGCGTCGCCGTCTGCTGTCCGGGCTCTCGGCCGTGCGTTCGGTTGCTCGCTCGCCTGCTCGCGCGACCGATCGTCCTGCCGTCGGGTCAGACTCCCGAACACTCCGGCGACGACGTTCGGGAGGCTCGCACTCAGGAGGATGACGGTTGTCGCCTCCCCCGCGGTGCTCAGCCGCGGCAGGACGAACTCGATCGGAAACGGTAGCGGCGCGTCGGTGACGATAGACAGCGCGACCAGTCCGGGAATCAGGACGATCCCCCACGCCATCGCCGTCAGGAGGCCGTGCCACGCCCCCTCCGCCAACTCGTCGCCGGCGAGATAGCCCGCGAGCGCGCTCCCCGCGAGCCCGCCGACGAGCGTCACGCGCCCCGTCGCCGCGAAGACCAACGCCTCGCTACAGGCAGCGAGTGCGAACCCGCCGGCGACGGCGCGCCACCGCGTCATATCTGTGAATTCTTTTCACTCCCGAATAAACCTACGTGTCAAATACTCACCACTGATAACGAGCCGCGCGCTGCGGCACGGATCGGTCATACTGTCGGCTGTACGTCTGCGAAGAATTTCGCGACCCTCGTCGAAAATATCTTGAAACGATTACAGCCGACAGTATCAGTCCCGATCCTGCCGTTTCCGCATACTCTGTCGCGTGAACTGCGGCTTCGCTCGGATCCCCTTCTTCCTTCGGAACGATCGATACAGGGCGACCAGCGGCGGCACTGTCAACACCGCGGCGACGGCTGCGGGGAGCACGCTCGACGGCTCGAAGGCGTAGAGGATGGCGGTCGAGAGCGCGCCGACCGCGACGAAGAGGCCGTAGACGATCCGCCTCGCGAGTCGGTCGAGGACGTCGTTTTCGTCTTCGAGCCGCACGTTGACCGCGAGGTTCTCGTTCTCGACGCGGTCCAGCGTCCGGTTCAGTTTCGGCGGCACCTCGAAGAGCGCCCGCCCCGTCTCTTGGAACTGCTTTCCACCCTCCTCGATCAGCTGTCGGGCGGTCTCCTCGTAGTAGCCCTCCTCTTGGAGGTAGTCGGTCGCGACGGAAATGAAGTCGAAATCGGGATCCAGCGTCACGCAGACGCCCTCGACGACGGTCGCGACCCGCAGGACCAAGGCGAGGTCGCGCGGCAGCCGGAGCGGGAACTCGTAGATCGTCGATTCGACCTGCTCGATGATCTGGTTGACGCGATACTGCTCGATGTCCTCGCCGCGGGCGTCCGCGATGGCCAATTCCAACACGTCGCCCATCACCTGCCGGTCGGCGTCCGGCGAGAGCGTCCCCATCTCGATGAGCGTGTCGAGGATCGCGCCGATGTCCTGATTCGCGACGGCGACGTAGAAGTCGATGATCTTCTGTTGGATGAAGGGCTCGACCGTCCCCGACATCCCGAAGTCGTAGAAGATGATCTCGCCGGTGTCGGTGACCGCGAGGTTCCCGGGATGCGGATCCGCGTGGAAGACACCGTCGTCGACGATCATCTGCAGGTAGACCCGCTGAAGCGTCGTCGCCAACTCAGTCCGGTCGATGTTCTTCCCGTCGAGCGATTGGATGTCGTTGATCTTCGTCCCCGGGAGGTACTCCATCGTCAGCACGCGCGGTCCCGACCGCGCGTCGATCGTCCGCGGAATCTTCACGTCCGGGTTGTCGGCGAAGTTACCCTTGATCTGTTCGAGAATCCGCTTTTCGCGGCTGTAGTCCATCTCCTGTCGGATCGTCTTCGCGAACTCGTCCGACAGATTCTCCAGCGAAAAGGCTCGTCCCTGTCCGATGAACCGCCTGATGAGCGGGATCGACCACCGGAGCACGCGGAGGTCGGCCTCGACGAGTTCCTCGATGCCCGGTCGCCGGACTTTCACCGCCACCGGTTCGCCCTCGTACTGGGCAGTGTACACCTGTCCGAGGCTCGCGCCGCTGATCGGATCGCGATCGAAGTCGTCGAAGGCGTCGTCGACGGTTCCGAGTTCCGCTTCGAGCACCTGCTTGGATTCCGGCCACGGCGCGGGCGGGACATCGTCTTGGAGACTCGACAGCACGTCGATGTACTCCGTCGGGAGGATGTCCGGCCGCGTCGACAGGAGCTGACCGAGTTTGATGAACGTCGGCCCCAGCGTCAGCAGCGAGTCGAGCAGGATCTCGGCACGTTCGACCCGCGTCTCCTCGGTGACCTGTCGACGTCCGCCGAAGAGGACGTAGCGCCGTCGGTCTCTGAGATAGGCGACGATCAGCGGGGAGAACTGCCGGATGACGAGGAGAAATCGCCAGTATGCGCGGAGGTTCACCAACCTAGCCACCCGGCTGTTACGCGTCGTCTCCGGCCGACGTGATCGGAATCATTCGCTCCGGTGCGGCGTCTCGCTTCGGCAGCGTGACGGTGAAGACGCCGCGGTCGACTTCGGCGGACGCTCCCGCGCCCGTCGCGTCCGGCGGCAGCGGCAGTTCGGCGTCGACGAACAACGACCGGTCCTCTTCGAGGTAGGTGAACTCCGGCGGCACGGCCTTCTCGCGTCTCGCTTCGACGACCAGTCGGCCGCGTTCGACGCGCAGTTCGGCGGTCTCGGCCGTCACTCCGGGGAGATCGAGCACGATCCGGTAGGCGTCGTCGGACTCCAGCAGATCGGCGAACACCGACTCCGGCAGTTCCCGAAGCGCGTCCCGCAGTGCTGTCATACCTCTCCATAGGGATGGCGGGTCGAAAAAGGCCGCGGTTGATTTTCGCGAATTCGGCCACAAGAGCTATGAACGACAGCCAGCGCGACTGTTGACTGTCCTCTGGATGCCTCGCGCTCTCGCCCGTATGCCTCGCGCTCTCGCCCGTATGCCTCGTCGCTCCCGATGGGAGTCCGACTGCGTGCCGCGGCTCTTTTTGTACTTCCAGCCGTACGTCGGGTATGGATTCCGCGGACACCGACGAGACGTCGGACGGCGACGACGCGCCCCCAGAGCGGCGCTCGGCCGGGTTCAAAGACCGCACTCGGATCGACGAGGCCCGCCGAACGCTCCTTTCGGCGTCGACGCCACACGATCGGACCGAACGGCTCGCGCTCGTTCCCGCGGACGGACGAGCGCTCGCCGAACCGGTATCCTCGGCGCGAGCGGTGCCCGACTACGAGCGCTCGGCGATGGACGGTTGGGCGGTCCGCGCACGCGATACCTTCGGGGCGTCGGATCGCTCGCCGGGCATCCTCCGCGTTGCCGACGGGGAACCTCACTCGGTCCCGGAGAGCGAGGTCGGCCCCGAGTCGGCCGTTCGCGTCCACACCGGCAGCGAACTTCCCGAGGGTGCAGACGCCGTGGTGATGATCGAACACGCCGACCGCGTCGGCAGCGACCTCGAAGTATTCGACGCGGTCACCGAAGGCGAGAACGTCGCCCCCGTCGGCGAGGACGTCGCCGAAGGGCAGCAGCTGTTCGAGCCGGGACACCGCCTCCGCCCGTCCGATCTCGGCCTGTTGAAATCGGTCGGCGTCGACACCGTGAGCGTCTACGAGCGGCCGACCGTCGGCGTGATTCCCACGGGCGAGGAGTTAGTACAAGAGGATCCGGGACCCGGCGAAGTCATCGAGACGAACGGGCTCACCGTCTCACGCTTAGTCGGGCGCTGGGGTGGCAATCCCACGTACCGGAACGTCGTCACCGACGACCAAGCCGCGTTGCGTGCGGCGATCCAACGCGACCTGACGAAGGACATCGTCGTGACGACTGGCGGCTCCTCCGTGGGCGAGCGCGACCTCATCCCGGAGGTCGTCGACGACCTCGGCGAGGTCCTCGTTCACGGCGTCGCGCTCAAGCCGGGGCATCCCGTCGCGCTCGGCGTCGTCGAGGAGACTCCCGTGATTATGCTGCCGGGCTACCCCGTCGCCGCGATCATCAACGCCGTGCAGTTCCTGCGTCCGCTTCTCAAGCACGTCGGGCACCTCCCGGACGCGAAGCCGCCGACGACGACGGCGCGACTCGATCGCAAGATTCCGAGCGAACCCGGCGTGCGGACGTTCGCGCGGGTTCGGCTGTCGGAGGCGGGAGAAGAGAGCGGAGAGGACGCCGACCCCGACGATGCCGCTGGCGACGCTGAAGATGGGGACTCGGACGTCGCGACCGCGACGCCGACGCGCGCGTCCGGCTCGGGCATTCTCTCCTCGGTCGCGCTGGCGGACGGCTGGGTCGCCGTGCCCGAGGGCCGGGAGGGGTACGACGAGGGCGAGACCGTGACTGTCGAACACTGGGAGTGGTCGCCGTGAGCGACCGCCGAGAGTTCCACGACCTCGTCGATCCCGCGATCGCCCACGAGACGATCGAAGCGCTGGACCTCGCGCCCGACTCCGAGTCCGTCTCGCTCGACGAGGCCCGCGGTCGCGTCCTCGCAGAGCGGATCGACGCCGGCCTCGACGTTCCCGGGTTCGATCGCGCGACGATGGACGGGTACGCCGTCCGCGGCCGCGACACCTTCGGTGCGGACGAGGCCGATCCGGTCGAACTCGACCTAGTGGGTGCCGTCCACGCCGGGGCCGAACCGGCGGTCGTCGTCGGCGAGGGCGAGGCCGCGGAGATCTCTACTGGGGCCGTTATGCCCGACGGCGCGGACGCCGTCGTGATGGTCGAACAGACGGCGGAGCGACGCCCAGACGACGATTCCGGGCGTCGAGGTGACGATCCCGACGGATCACCCTCAGGGGTCGCCGTGCGGAAGGCCGTCGCGCCCGGCGACAACGTGATGGTGGCCGGCTCCGACATCGCCGCCGGAGGACGCGCGCTCGGCCCCGGAACCCGACTGACGGCGCGAGATATCGGTCTCCTCTCGGCCCTCGGTATCGACGACGTTCCCGTCCGCGGCAAACCCACAGTCGCCATCGTCTCGACGGGCGACGAACTCGTCCGCCCCGGCGAGGAACTCCACAGCGAGCGCGGCCAGATCTACGACGTGAACAGCTACACGATCGCCGCGGGCGTCGAGGAGGCCGGCGGCGAGGCGAAACTCTACCCGCACGCAGGCGACGACTATGACGAGATGGAACGGCTGCTCGTCGAGGCGGCCGAAGAGTGTGATCTCGTCCTCTCCTCGGGTTCGACCTCGGCGTCCGCGGTCGACGTCATTTATAACGTGATCGAGGAGCGCGGCGACCTCCTCTTACACGGCGTCGCGGTCAAGCCGGGCAAACCGATGCTCGTCGGCGAGGTCGGCGACAGCGCGTACGTCGGCCTCCCCGGCTACCCGGTCTCGGCGCTCACGATCTTCCAGACGTTCGTGGCTACGGCGATCCGCGACGCAGCCGGATTACCGGAGCCGAAGACCGCGACCGTCCGCGGGAAGATGGCCGTTCGCGAGCGCTACGCCGAAGGTCGGCTTCGTCTGATGCCGGTGGGGCTCGTCGCCGACGAACGCGGCGAGACGCTCGTCTACCCGGTCGACAAGGGCTCGGGCGCGACCACCTCGCTCGTCGAGGCAGACGGCGTCGTCGCCGTCGATCCCGATACGGAGTACCTCGGCGAGGGCGAAGCAGTCGAAGTTCAGCTGTTCTCGCCCGACGTCCGCGCGCCGACGCTGTTCGCCGCCGGCGAGGAGGATCCCGCGCTCTCGCGGCTGCTCGACCGACTCGACAATCCCCGGTTCCTCCCGGTCGGGAGCCGCGAGGGTCTCCGCCGACTGGCCGGCGGCGTTCCCGACGTCGCAGTCGTCGCGGGACCGGTCGAGCGCGACGTCGAGAGCGTCGATCTCGGGGGTTGGACGCGCGAGTGGGGGCTCGTCGTTCCGTCGGGCAACCCCGAGGGAATCGATGGACTCGCGGACCTCGCCGACCGCGATCTCGCGTTCGTCAACCGGAATCGCGACGCCGGGCTCCGCGCGAGTCTCGATGCGGCCATCGACGAACTCGCCGAAGCCCGCGAGGGCGACGCTTCTCGACGGGATTTCACGGAGTCGATCCGCGGCTACGGCGTTGGGACAAAAGGCGTCGAGAGCCCCGCCCGTGCGGTCGCCCGCGCCGACGCCGACGCGGGCCTCGGGCTTCGCGCAACGGCCTATCAGCTCGATCTCGGGTTCGTCTCGCTCGGAACCGAATCCGTTCGGCTTCGAGCGAACCCCGATCGGACCGAGAAGTCCGGCGTTGCAGAGCTGAACGCGCAACTGGCCGAAGCGACAGATATCTTCGCGTCGCTCGACGGCTACGATGCGGACTGAGCGCGATCCAGTGCCGGGATGAACGTTGCCGCAGGGTGAACGTCGGTACAGCGCCGACTACTGCTCGTATCCGCCGTCGGTGGCGACGTTCCGCCCGCGAGCACTCACCGACAGTTCGTTGAACGAGCCGACGCGGTGATCCGCGAGGACGCACTGTCCGCGTCGCTCCGGCGGGTGTCGTTCGACGTGAATACCGTCGAGCCCGGCGTTCCACGCCGCGCCGACGTCGCTCGCGCCGTCGCCCGCC
>Ga0207851_100879_pt1 | contig 11773 bp, 14 predicted proteins | sample A23E3SouthBayCA_FD_187747 | JGI IMG/M metagenome (GOLD analysis project Ga0207851, IMG submission 187747) | Aerobic enrichment media microbial communities from Eden Landing Ponds, California, USA - A23 E3 (SPAdes) | ecosystem: Environmental > Aquatic > Marine > Unclassified | place: Emeryville... | reverse complement strand
CGCCGCAATCTTGTGCATCATCTGTTTCGTAATGTAGATGAACACCTCCTCGACGCCGCCCGTGACCGCCACCTTGCCCAGTTTCAATAGCGCCTTCCCTACCGACTGGGAGTCAAACCCATTCCCCTCCGGGGGTTTGAACCCCGACTATCTCCCCTGGAAGGCGGACACGGGTATGTCTACGTTAGACGTCCACAATAATCGAAGTTATGGTCAGTCTGAGAGGGACATACCGACTATTTCACCGTCGGCTCTCTCTACTCGAGCTGATTCCAACAGGGACGCTCTCGACGGTGCCTATGATCTCTGTAGGTTTGTCGTCCCCACGAGGAGCGGAGTGAGAAACAAATGAAGGCTGTTCCATCATATACCGTCGATAGAGAGACGGCAGCGACGCTTCGAGAATGGTTGTTCGAGCACGCTGTCGAGAAACACGGCGAGTCCGAGATCTCCGAGCCACTCGCCGAACTGGCGGCTGCCATCGACGGCGCGCTCTACGAAGAGGCAGAGGCCGTCGAACTCGGGGCGTGGGCACGGGCGGGTCCTCTGGGCCACCGAGACACATCACGTGTTGACGGGAGCCCAGTCGATGAATCCCGATCAGATGACGCACGCGAACCAGCTGGGCCTGATGTTCTCGATATGGGTATCAGCAAGTCAGATCGCATCTACGACACGCTTCCCGATTCGGCCTGGCAGCTCGATCACGATCAGTCCACGACGAACCGCGAGCGATCGCGGACAGCAGCGTCTCACGGCAAGGCGACACCGACAGCGACCTCCCGCACACGACGGCAACAGCACCGTCCATCAGTCCGGTATCGCACCGCGTACGAGTGTTCCGTGTGCGGGAGCGTTCGTGAGTTAGAAACCTCGCTTCGAGTCTGTGCGTTCGTCGATGAGTGTCCCAGCTGCGGAGCAGTCGCTCGCTTTACCGCGGGCGGGATTCCCACACCGTTCAGGAAGATCTGAAGACGCCTATTACAGTCTCTTTCAGCCAGTTCCCTTGACTGTCGGAATAGCTACGGAAACACCTGATAGAAGCCGGTCAAGCCGGTTTGACGGATTCGATCACAGGTATCGATGAATGTCGCTCCCTCATCGTCCTCTCTGCGTTGCTCGATGAAATCCGGATACCCGAGCAACTGGAGGTACGCATTAGCAAACTGGATGAGCGTCTTCACTGCGGCCTTCATGAAGTGGTATGGTTCAATGTAGCCCGCAGCAGCCCAGTCTGCCTGATACAAGCCCCACTCAGTGAGCGGATCATAGGGTAGGGGATCGTCATCCATCTCGCGGTAGTACCGCTCGAAGGCATCTCGATCTGCCTCATTGAACCGGTCAAGCGGGATGACTCCCGCTGTCCAACCCTGATCAGCATCCTCGAGGAGACTGTCCTGATATCCTCCGCGATGGACTACAAGCGGTCGGAGAACATAGATCAGATTGATGTACGCCATGTGGGCCGCGATGTGATCACGAAGATCGGTGTTTACCTCCCGTACTTCATTCAGAAAGTCCCGTCCCCGGTTGTTCGAGAGCGAGATGAACTCTTTTCGAATGTCGTTGATAGCATACTTCTCCGCGGTCTTGAGGGCAAGCGTATCGAAAACGCCGGTGATCAGGGAGATCGCATTGTCGAAATGGTACTGGACGTTGAGCTGCGTCCGGTTATCTGGTTCCTGGAAATACTGATAGCCGATCTCATCGACGGCGATAAGCAAGTTCTGAAATCGTGTGCTAAATCCTCGTAGATAGTCGTCATCCGCGTCGGCCTCCACGTGATACCGCGGAACCAACGACCGGAAGAGATGCCAGTACCAGCCGAACATTCCGACGGTGAGGTTCGGACTAGCGTAGAACTGCTCCCGGTACCGGAGGTAGAGCCCGAGATATTCGACTGCCTCGCTGAGGCTCATGATGTTCAACTGCCCACCGGGGAAGTGCGCTTCGAACCACCGTCGGTTGGTGAGGAGGACCGCTCGGTTCGTGATGAACAGGTGTCCCTCATCACGATGGTTGAGCGCGGCGTGGACGAACACCTGCCGGACTGTCGCCAGCTCTCGATCGGTGACGTCCTCTACTTCGGTCGCATACGCGTCGACGTCATCGGAGAAGACTCGTGCTGTAGTCTGCCGAATCGCCCGTTCCTGATATCCGAACAGATACGAGAATGACGTGGTTGTTTGCTGCCCATCATCATCGCTCCGGACAACTCGAGCCCCGTTCTCTGCCGTCTCAATTGTATACGGTGGGATACACTCAAGCTCCTCATGCCGTGGCGTGTCTGGCGACCGAATGAATTCGAACTCGCGGTTCGCTGCATAGTCGAGTACCCGCTGGGCGGCATCGTTACCATCGGCGAGCTGCTCGTTCAGTGACGCGGTATCCACCAGTACGCGCAGCGGGTCCTCACCGTCACGTGAATCATGGTCTCGACGGATGATATCGCGTGGGTTCATACCTGTGTCTCGTAGTGCCGGCAAGTCAACGCTGTGGGCACGTCAACAAGCCCCTCCACCTTGTTTTTGAATACGATCGGGATTTTGTATCGAATGACTAATTCGAACTCGATCCAATGTCACATCAAAAGCGGGACCAGCCAGAAGACGGGGTTGGAAGATACTGCCGACAGAATCTGCCACATCCGATTTGTTCATCCACAGTCCCCACAGTTCTTAACCAACACATATCTATTGGATGATTTTGTGTTGGTTAAGGAAGCTAAGAAGGATGAGGCAAGGCTAAAGCAGGTCTGAGACTATATTCTATGTAAGAAACGCAGGTATGAATGCCATAGAACAAACGCAAAATATACGCCAGGGGCTCTCGACTCGAGAAAGTCGACTCCTTGCACGACTCGCTGGCGCGGGGCACCAGATCATCTCCGTTGACGATATCGAGACGACGCTGGAGGTTCCCCCACACACCGCCCGCGAGATAGCAGCCCGGCTCACCGAGAAGGGCTGGCTCGACCGACTGTTTCCCGGCCGATACCTCATCATCCCACTCGCAGCCGGTGAAGAGGGCCTGTACACCACCCACGAGTACCTCATCGCCGCCCACGTCGCCGAGCCGATGTACATCGGCTACTACAGCGCCCTCAGCCACCACGGGCTGACCGAACAGGTCCCACGGACGGTGTACGTCGTTACGCCGACCCGAGCGCAAAGCCGGGAGATCCACGGTGTTTCGTACCGCGTCACGACAGTCACCGAGCGGAAATTCTTCGGCTGTGAGCCGACATCGATCGAGGGTACGACCGTTCAGGTCAGCGACCTGGAGAAGACGCTGGTCGACTGTGCGGACCATCCCGAGTTCTGCGGTGGCGTTCGGGAACTCGCAACCGCGATGCGTACTGCCGACGACCGTGGTGTCGACTGGTTCACTGTCGGCGAGTACCTCGAGCGCCTCGACAACGGCGCTGCGACCAAGCGGATCGTCTACCTCGCCGACAAGCTCGGCATTAATCTCCCGGCGCGTGAGGAACTCGTCGCGTCGTTCACGAGTGGCTACTCGCTGCTGGACCCGACGCGGCCCGACACCGGGTCGACCGACAGTACGTATCGCCTCCGGATCAACGTCGAGCCAGCCATGCTGGAGCCCACGGAGTCCTGACCTAGGTACGAAGTCGGCGTACCTTCTCTGCAGCGTCGAGAACGGTGCTGTTCAACTGAAGCGGTAGCGCGGAGTCCCCTTCCTCAGGGAGCGACCGAAGGGTGTGAGTAGTGAGGGGAGGAGCGCGTTCGTATAGGCCACAGAAACTAATATATAAGTAGCCACGAGACTACATTGAATCTGTGGCAGACGACTACGTGCGCCGGACAGCAATCACCCGACTCTCGGTAGATGGTAGGCAACGCGAGTTGCTTGAGGAGACCATCTCTGAGTGGAAGCGTGGTTGCCAGCTCGCCACCGACATGGCGTGGGGCAAGTGCAACGCCAAGAGCGACGTACAGCCCCTTGCCTACGACGACGTGCGTGAGCAAACCGGACTCGGGAGTCAGCATGCGATTCTCGCCACCCACCAAGCCGCACAAGCCATCACTGGCTGTATCGAACGCCGGTCCAACGGCAAGAAGGTCAGCAAGCCGACGTTCACCGCACCCACGGTGAAGTACGACACCCGGACGATGACGCTGTTCGATGACGACACGGTTTCTCTCTCCACGACAGAGAGTCGCGTCCGGTGTTCGCTCGCACTTCCCGAAGCCGACGATGGCTACCAACGGCAGTACCTCGACTCTGACGAATGGAGCGTTACAGAAAGTACGCTCACCGCCCGCAACGGCGATTACTTCTTGCACATCGGCTTCCGCCGACACAAGACCGACACTGAACGGAATACCGCCGAGGACGGAACGGTCCTCGGGGTTGACCTCGGTATCAAAAATCTCGCCGTCACCAGCACTGCCTGCTTCTTTAGCGGGCGAGAGTTAACCCATGACCTCCGCGAGTTCGAGAAGGTACGCGCCGGCCTCCAACAGACTGGAACGCGAAGCGCCCACCGGACGCTTGAACAGTCGAGTGGCCGGGAACTTCGCTACGTCCGCGACGTACTTCACCGAGCGTCGAACGCTATCGTAGACGAAGCACTCCGATACGAGTGCGACGTGATCGCGTTCGAGGACCTGACCCACATCCGCGACCGCACGGGTGCGTGGTGGGGCCACAAGTGGGCGTTCCAAACGCTCTACGAGCAAGTAGAGTACAAAGCCGAAGCGAACGGTATCTTGGTGCAGCAGGTGGGTTCGGCGTACACGTCGAAACGGTGCGCCGAGTGTGGCTTCACAGCCGACGAGAATCGCCCGAATCGAACCGATTTCTGCTGTCAGAAGTGCGAGTCGGAAGCGAACGCAGACTACAACGCGGCGAAGAACATCGGTATGCGGTACGTCCGCCGAGGCCAACAGTCGTCCCGGCGGACGGGCAACAGTCAGCTTGCCCTAAAGTCTGGAACGGTGACGCCAAGTGGCGGATTTACCGCCCACCCGGACGGGTTCGAGGTCGAGGACACGGACAAGCCCCACCCTTAACGAGCAAAGTCGTCAGACTGAGCAAAGTAGGGTGGGGTAGTTGACCGACGAACTATGGGTTTGTGCCACCATCGACGGCGTCGAGATCGGGCTCGTCGAACTCGAGGGCTTCCGCGACGGCATCCGGAAGCTCCGGGCGAGGGGCCGATTCGTGGCGCTCGATTTTCTCGGTCTTGCGCGTGTTTTCGTAGAGGGCACGTGCGACCGGAAGCCCACGGAGATACTTGTAGTCGTGGAGGACCTCGACCCCCCGCTCTGTGAATCCGTAGAACTGGGCAGGGAGATCACGTTTCCCCTCACTTGGATCGTACGTGTAGCGTGTGAGGAGCCCGGCGTCGATCAACGTCTCCAACTGGTCTTTGATGGCCGCCTGGCTCTTCCCGGTCATATACTCGAGTTCGGCGAGCGACATTAGATGGGCGGGATGGCCCAGCAGCTCCTGGATGATGAGATGGCGCGTATCCTGGGACAGCAGCTTGAACAGCCGTTGCTGTTCCGCGAACGGCCCTGCATCGGCCGCACCAGTGTCGGTTTCGCTCATACGTGCTGGTACGAGGTAGGACGCTATAACAGTTAGGGTCATCCAAGTTGGTTAATCCAGAAAAAACCAAAGTGATTCAGAAGGGATAAGGTGGTGTGGTTTGAATCGGCAGGTAATGACCAACCCAAGCCCGCCGCCGGACGCTGGGGAGATTATGACCGTTGTTCACGAGGCCGTCGGGGGCATCGAACTTGAGCCTGCAGAGAAACGGGAAATCTGGCGGTTCGCCCAGCGTGAATTGCCGTATCTCTGGAGTCAGCGGACATCGTATTTCATCTTGGGGAGCTATCGCGACCCCTATATCCGCCGGCTTCGCGCCGTCCAGAACGAACTCACGAAGCAGCTCGGTGCCTATCCGTTCATCATGGGTGACCTCCTTGAACTCCCGACTGACCGGCTCAATACGTTCGATATTATGTTTTCGTTGCTCGCGACGTACAGCGACTACATCGTCGGGGTCTTCGAGAAGGAGAGTGGTGGGGAGGCGCCTGAATTGGGCGAGATCGATGACCCGCCGTATTTCGACAAGTCGTACGTGTTCCCACGTGATTACGCGTGGGTGACTGACGAGAACCTTGACTCGCCACAGCACGTCATTCAGGCCGCCCTCGAGATCGCGTTCGCAGACGATTTGTCGGCGGATGAAGTCCAAGCAAACGTCGAGTCGCTCGTTGATCGCGCCCAAGAGAGCGGTCTCGACATCGACGAACAGGAGGTGTGGGATGTGATCGACGACCGGACAAATGAGGGCGAAGAGCCAGCAACGTACAGCTGGGTTCATCTCAACAAGTTCCGCAAATTCGAACTCCACGAACGGTGCTTCCCGTGGACGACAGAGGACGAACTCCGAACTGTGGTTGACGAACTCCCGTCCCCGACGCCACGTCCGGAGTGGGAAGAGAGTGGGTAACAGTGAATTATCCTGCCCTACTCGCTTGGCGGTACACTCATCAGAGTGAGTCGGCCCGGTAGTTTACTCTCGGGTAAACTACTTTACTACGCCCGGTCGAACACATCGTTATGGATGCTGGTTCGGGTGTCGGCGACGACACGACACCACGCGAACTCGTCCACTTCATTACACAGCAGACACGGTTTTCGCTTATCAGCGATATTCTCGCTCACCCCCAACAGCTCCCATCGATGTACGAACTCGAAGAGCTGAATCCCAGTGTGAGCGATGCGACCGTCTACAAGCACATCCAGAAGCTGATCGACGCCGGCATCGTCACGGAGGTCGCCTTGGACGACGACCAGCGCCGGCAGGGGTATCCCTGGAAGTTCTACGGCCTCACCGAAGACGGCCGCGAGTTCTTGGAGACGCACAATCTGCTCGCCGCGGAGGAGACACTTCAGCAGATCTACGACACCATCGCCGATAAGCCCGAGAAGATGGTCAAGTACGAGAACGCGCCCCGTCCAGATTAGGAGTGGTTGTCAGAGAATAGGGAGCGATAGTCTGCCGTTAGTCCCGGAGGTTAGCCTGACTGACCGACTACACGGACGTAGCCGCTCCATTCAAGATCAAATTCTTCGGCTACGAGTCGAGGCTCATCGAGGACACCGCCGTGAACGTCGCAGATGTGGAAAAGACGACCGTTGACTGTACCGACCATCCCGAACTCTGTGGTGGCATCCGAGAATTCGTACAGGCGATAGTCGTCGCGGAGGATCGAGACTATTCGTGGGCGACGGTCGTTGAGTGCCTCCAGCGACCCGACAACGGCACTGCGACCAAACGGATCGTGTCTACATCGCCGACTAGCTCGGCTTCGACCTCCCGGCGCGTGAGACGTTCCTCAAGCCATTCACGAGCGAGTGTCCGCTCCTCGACCCAATGCGATCCGAACAGGGAACTTACGACAGTGAGTATCATCTCCGAATCAACGTCGACTGGGAGAGACTCGATTCGATGGAATCCTGATGCCAGGTCGGTCCGAAAGGTAGCGTGAATTAAGATGCTCCCCCAAGTACAGCGAATCAGGTAGATGGGTCACGTCTATTATCACCATCCGGGCGACAATCAGTTCTCTCTTGATTTTGTCCACGAGGCTCCATCAGAGATCGTTGCCAGGATTGTCGAGTACGACGATGACGTGGCGGTGAAGGTTCGCAAGTACGATCTTGACAGCGAGTTCTTCGGTATCTATACCTCCCGCGTTGGTGGTGGGGACGTCGGCGATCTCGAATTCGATCTTGGCGAGGTACTCTCAGAGATGGGTGCTGACAACGGTACTATCGTTGCCCGGCTCCTCGAGATCTATCAAGCGCTCATAGCCCAGAACGAGGAAGAAGAAGGAGTTCCCGTTGAAGCGTACAAGAGCATCGACATCGATGCACTCCCAGACGCGCTCAACCGGACATCGTGGGAGGGCAGCGCGACTGATGTTGCAGGCCGTCTCGCCTCAAATCTCATTCTCAAACACGCGCTGCCGAATGCGAACCATCGGACTGCTGTTGCCCTGGTTCAGTTCTACCTCCGTCGGATTGCTCCCGATTTCTCGATGCCAGAAACCTCCGTGGAAATCGACTCAGAGACATATGACTGGCGGGAGTGGGTAAACGAGTATATTAACGAGTCAAAGCGTCTCTTGACGGTTCGTCGGAAGAATGTGCTCCTCAAACATCTCTCTGACTTCGGAGCGACAACGCTTGAGCGGAAACACGAGGTCCAGATCGACCTGACGGCATACGAGCTGGATATGTATCCCGCAGAAGCGAAAACAGTCTACGCAACAGCGCACGAGGAGCTCTGGATCGAATTCGTCGAAGAGGCAGTTGAGCGCACCGACAACCCCGAGCTGATGGAGGCCCCTGGGCTATCGAAGGCGGAGTTCGCAGAGAAAATTCGGACCCTCAAGTAAGCGGCGTGCGCTAGTCTTGGAGCGTCGCGACCGTCCGGCCGGTTTCTTCGGCCTCTTCGCTCCGCGACATCCCGTATGTTGCGAGAGCCTCCTTAACCGCGTCGTCCAGACTCATTGGTCAGGCAAATCTTGGCTCTGCCGACGGATAAAGTCTCGCACGATTTGGGTTTAACGTTGCATTGGCTAACTCGCCAACCGTGCAGGACCGATCCCGCAAACAGTCGATAACCCGTAGCTCCGCCCCTTCACAGATTCCAATCTCTCCGATGTATTCATAACCATATCGGTGAGAGTGGAATACAGACTCTTGGCGCTCAGATCGAGTCGTCAAATAGTGGGACGGTTGTGCAACCGTATTTTGGAGAGGCAATTCGATCTGCGAGTCCGAACTACTCGGGAGGCGACGTGAACAGGCGCCGATACTCATCAAGCCACTCGATCTCGTGGTACGTCACGTCATTCTGAATGTCGTATTCGAGCGGGAGTGGATCCGAACGGTGGGCTGTAAACGTGAGGTTGATTTCGACACAGGGGCCGTGCTCGGAGACGCATTCGAAGCCATCGTCAACAGGGTATACAACGCTAAACCAGCGAATCTGAAAGCCAAAGTGGTCACACACATCTCTGACGACTGCAGCATCGCAATAGGGCGTGTGGACCCACAGTTCCCCGCCAGCGTACGCCTGATCTTTGACGCACCAGACTGCATCGAGGGAGCGGAGAAACTCCGCAGCGCGATTGTAGTGCGCTTCAGTCAGGCGGTCCCACCAGTGGTACTCCTCGACATCGTCAACGAGGAGCTGGAGGCACTCTCCACACACATCATATGCCCGTTCACCGAGAGAGACTTCGTGGAGTTTGTCGTACTGGGTGGTGTCACATCCATCGCACGGCGGGGAAGCACCACTGCACTGGCATCCGGAGGATGATCGCTGTTCTGTGTGGTTGGAACACCCGCTGTTTGCACTCCCTGGCTTCTGAGATTCGTTTGAGTCGGTATTCTCGGTCATTGGTATCTAACCGAGAACCGTCAGTCACGCCGTGTGACTGGGCTCCCGGCTAGCACCGGACCGGCGATCGGCCAGTCATCTATCGCCCCAGAGAGCAGGTTGGTGTAAATAGTTTCTGTGGGTCCAACCGAGAACACCGGCCAGCGTCCGGCTATCGACGACAGCCAATGCTAGGACATTAAACGTCGTGTGCAACCGTATCTTGGAGTGTGACTGCCGTGTCTGTGGGTAACACACCCTAACTAATTTTAATACAATTGCCACGATATTTCAGGCTGACGTCCGATACACCCCTCAAACCGAGAGAGTTCAACACGATGATCATCACTCGCCTCACCCCGCGGCGTGCTCGTTCTCGCTTAGCCGCGGGTCCCGTGTTCGGCGAGTGCCTACAAGATCAGCGTGCGAAGAACCCGGGCGCAAACCGCCGGATCCACGTCGACTTCGAATACGAGAGTTCGACGCAATCCGGCGACGTCCGGACACTCTCACCCGCATAACTCGGCCCCCATACGGACTACCCGTCACGGGTCGGGGAACACGGGATTGCCGCCTGCCTGTGCCCAGTACTCGCTCAGGACACAGCCTGATGTGAGTGCGGGGTGCCAGGCTCGCGGCTGCTTGGTTTCCGTTCGTTCGATACAGGAGCGAGCGGACTCCGTCCGCGCTGAGCGTACGGAAGTCGTTAGCCAACAGCCCCGCAGCGAGAGCTGCGGCTACGTCGAGCCCCGGAGTCTCCGCTGGCGAGGGACGCCGGACTTTGAATCCGGAGGTCGCCGGTTCGATTCCGGCCGGGGCGACATGCCGACGTGGTGTAATCCGGCGAGCATACGGTCCTGTCACGGCCGTGATCCGGGTTCAAATCCCAGCGTCGGCGTGGATGCGTGGCGTGGCCACGTGGGGATACCCATCGAGGTAGGCAGCCCGTTGGTGCGATCAGCTGGATCGTTCCGACGATGCTGGGCCCAGCAGGGTCTGCAACCTACATGAGCCGGTGTGGTATTCCCGGGAGCACCCGAAGTACGCCCCCGCGATGAGACGCGCAACCACGACTACTCGGTCGCGGTTGCGCAGTTGGAAAGTCGTACAGATAGATAATCAACTGCCGAACGCTCGGCAGTCCAGTGAGCCGATGGTCCAGCGGACGACGATCTGTGCCTTGGGCGCACAGGACCGAAGTTCGAATCCGCGTCGGCTCACTGTGCCGCGACTGGGTATTGGGGAACCCAGCAGCCTGCTATGCCGTGGCCGTCTGCTATCGGTCTCCCGGTTCGAATCCGGGTCGCGGCGTCATGACAACGAATGTCTGCCCTGCCTGCGAGGAGGAAGCGTTCCGTCACGTCCCGCTCGGTGAAACAACGTCTATCGACACGATTGGAAGCGTGGAAATCTGCGTCACCGAGGACGGCGCATACTTCCACGGAACGAGGTGACACCATCCTTGCCGTGACTGGATGCTGATGAACACATTCGCCTCGGTAGTAAAGCTCAGAAGCTGAGTAATGCGCATCTTCCGGTGTCCTGGTGAGAAACGCGAGGCGGGCTCATCGGAGCAAGTTCCGACGGAGATGGTGAGACATGCGGATAGGCGACCGCGCTCGGTGTGAAACCGAGAGCCGCGGGGCTTCGGAGTTCAACTCTCCGTCTCACCGTTGGCGGGGTTTCCCTAGGTTGGTCAAGGGACTGCGTTGGAACCGTAGCGTCCGCAAGGACACGAGTGTTCAAATCGCTCTCCCGCCGCTGCGTACCGAAGTGATTCGCAGAGTCGCTGGCGATTCTCGAATTGCGCCGCCATGCCAGAGTGGTCAAACGGACACGGTCGAGACCCGTGTGGTTAGTCCTTCCCAGGTTCGAATCCTGGTGGCGGCATCCGGCCACCGTGCCGGGAGACAATTCTCGCTTCACCGTTCCGTCGCCGTACTCAAGTGGTCAACGAGAAGCGGCTCAGACCCGCTGGCGTAGGTCCTTCCGAGGTTCGAATCCTCGCGGCGACATTTTCTCCCTGTGGTCTAACGGCTACGATGCCTCCCTGTAGAGGAGGAGACGCACGTTCGAGTCGTGCCGGGGAGACTGCGGGACGGTGGAAGAGCCTGGCATTCACACACTCTCGCCGAATTTTCACCGGAGACCCGGTGCGACGGTGAGAGTTCCTTCATCTCACTTGTAACGAGAACACGCAGGTTCGAATCCTGCCCGTCCCACTGGCCGACGACCCGTTCCAGACGAGGCCAACCCGCTCCAGTGGAGTAGCGGCCAAACTCACGGCCCTCTCACGGCCGAGCCCCCGGTTCGAATCCGGGCTGGAGCATTCTCCAACAGTCC
>Ga0207851_100873_pt1 | contig 11794 bp, 10 predicted proteins | sample A23E3SouthBayCA_FD_187747 | JGI IMG/M metagenome (GOLD analysis project Ga0207851, IMG submission 187747) | Aerobic enrichment media microbial communities from Eden Landing Ponds, California, USA - A23 E3 (SPAdes) | ecosystem: Environmental > Aquatic > Marine > Unclassified | place: Emeryville... | reverse complement strand
GGGCTCGCGAGGCGGCCGACGAGCGCGGCGCCGAGGTCGTCGACCTCGTCGAGGTGCCCGGCTCCTACGACACGCCGCTGGCCGCCGACAGACTGGCGCGGCGCGACGACGTCGACGCCGTCGCGGTCGTCGGCGCGATCATCTCCGGCGACACCGGGCACGACGAGGTGATCGCCGACGCCGCCGCGCAGGGCCTGACCGAGGTGAGCCTCGACCGCGACACGCCGGTGACCTTCGGCGTCATCGGCCCCGACATGAGCGTCGCCGAGGCGCGCGAGCGGACCGGCTACGGCGCGCTCGCCGTCCAGAGCGCGCTCGACCTCGCCGAGGAACTCCCGGACCCAGACCCGGACCCAGCGACCGAGTAACCGCCCCACACCCACGATAACCATGGACTTCGCAGAACGCGTCACCAGGATCGAACCGAGCGCGACCGTCGCGATAAGCAACCAGGCCTCCGAACTCGAGGCGGAGGGCGTCGACGTGGTCGACCTCTCGGTCGGCGACATCGTCGACTTCGACACCCCCGAGAACGTCAAGCAGGCCGCCAAGGACGCTCTCGACGCCGGCCACACGGGTTACACCCCCTCGAACGGCATCCCCGAGCTCAAAGACGCCATCACCGACAAGCTCCACGACGACGGGCTGACTCAGTACGGCCCCGAGAACCTCGTCGTCACCCCCGGCGGCAAGCAGGGTCTCTACGAGGTGTTCCAGACAATCGTCGACGAAGGCGACGAGGTCGTCCTGATCGACCCGGCGTGGGTCTCCTACGAGGCGATGGCGAAGATCGTCGGCGCAGACCTGACCCGCGTCGACACCACGCCCCACGACTTCGCCCTCGAACCCGCGCTCGACGACCTCGCCGACGCCGTCTCCGACGAGACGGACCTGCTGGTCGTCAACTCCCCGGGCAACCCCCACGGGATGGTCTACTCCGACGAGGCCCTCGAAGGCGTCCGCGACATCGCCGTCGAGCACGATATCACTGTGATCTCCGACGAGATCTACAAGGAGATCACCTACGACGGCGTCGAGGCGGCGAGCATCGGCACGCTCGAGGGGATGGAAGACCGCACGATCACGCTCAACGGCTTCTCGAAGGCCTACGCGATGACGGGCTGGCGGCTGGGCTACTACGCCGCGCCCGAGGAGCTCGTCTCCCAGTCGGGCAAGATCCACGGTCACTCCGTCACCTGCGCGGTCAACTTCGTCCAGCACGCGGGCGTCGAGGCGCTGGAGAACACCGACGAGGCCGTCGAGGAGATGCGCGCCGCCTTCGAAGAACGGCGCGACCTGCTCGTCGACCTCTTCGCCGAGTACGGCGAGGACGTCGAGGCCCCGGACGGCGCCTTCTATCTGATGGTCCCGGTGCGAGACGACGACGTGGCCTGGGCCGAGGACGCCATCGAGCAGGCCCACGTCGCAACCGTCCCCGGCACCGCCTTCGGCGCCGAGGGCTACGTCCGTCTTGCCTACGCCAACGACCCCGAGCGCCTGGAGGAGGGCGTCGAACGCCTCGCCGAGAACGACCTGCTGTAGGCGGGTCGCGCGCGAACTGTTTCTACCCTTCCGAGTTAATTTTTCGGCGAAAGAAGTGCTGAAACGGACGATCATAAGTAGCGGTAGTAGTAACGGGGCGGTATGACAGACGGGACCGGCGACGGGACAGACGGCACCGACGGCGAGACAGCCGACACCGGCGACGCGGCGGACACCACCGGCGACGTGAGAGACGCTCGACCGACGGGAGGGCGCTTCTCGCGGCGTCGCATGCTCGCGCTGTCGGCGACCGGCCTCCTCGGCTCGGTCGCCGGCTGTTCGGGGTCGGGGGGCGACGACACCCCGACAGCCGAGGCGACGCCGACCGACGGGGCGACGAGTACGCCGACTGCCACGGCCGCGCCGACGGACGCCCAGACACCCGACCCGACGGCGACACCGACCGACGAGTCGACGGCGACGCCGACCGCCACGGCAACGCCGACGTTCGACACCTCGTATCTGGACTCGTCGCCCTCGTCCTCGTTCGCGCCCACGGACGGCTTCGGGAACGCGGACTGGCTCGCCGAGCGGACCGACGAACTGCAGGTCCTGCGCGTGACGAATCTTGACCGGAGCGGCGAGGGGTCGCTCCGGTGGGCCGTGAACCAGTCCGGTCCCCGGGTCGTCGTCTTCGAGGTCGGCGGCGTCATCGACCTCCAGGGCGAGCACGTGATCACGGGCGGGGACAACCTCTACGTGGCCGGTCAGACCGCGCCTTCGCCCGGGATCACGGTCATCAGAGGCGTCGTCACCGTGACCGGGAGCAACACCATCGTCCAGCACATCCGGGTGCGACCGGGCGACCGCCTCGTCGAGGGACCCCGCGAGGGACCGCCGGCGCCGGCGGGCGGCGCTGTGGACGCGCTGACGCTCGACGACGAGATATCGAACATCGTCCTCGACCACAACTCGGCCTCGTGGGGCACCGACGAGAACATGTCCGTCGGGATGGCGAACGACCACGTCACGCACACGAACAACCTCATCGCGGAGGGGCTGTCGGTGACCCCGGTCCACGAGGAAAGCGAGCACTCGAAGGCGACGCTCGTCCGCCCGAACGCGACGGCAGTGAGTCTGATCGGCAACAGCTACATCAACAACGTGGACCGGAACCCGCGGCTGAACGCGGGCTCCGAGGTCGCGATCGTCAACAGCTTCGTCTACAACTTCGACGAGGCCATCGAACTGGTCGGCGGGGAGGGCAACCGGGTCACCGCCACGATCACCAGGAACTACTACAGGGCCGGCGAGACGACGCCGGCGAACGACCCCATCGTCAAGCCCGAGCAGACGGGTGCGAGAGCCTTCATCGCGTTCAACCGGACCGAACCGTCGACCATCCCGGTCGTCCGCGAGTCGCGAAACCTCGAAAACCTCCAGTCGCGCCCCGTCTACCCGGACGGGTTCCAGGCGCTCCCGGTCGCGGAGGTGCCCGAACACAACCTCGCGAGCACGGGCGCCCGGCCGGCCGACCGCACGCCGACCGACGAACGACTCGTCAGCGAGGCCCGCACCAACGAGGGCGACATCATCGACAGCCAGGACGAGGTCGGCGGCTACCCGGACCTGGAAGAGACCGAGCGCGCGCTCGACCCGCCGGAAGCCGGCGACGGCCTCGCCGAGTGGCTCCACCAGCACACCCGCGCCGTCGAACTCCCCGACGCCAGCGCGCCCTGACCTGACAGCGACGGGTCACTGGCGGCGGTCCGCTTCTATACGGGTGGGCAAAACGAGCGCGGCGTCGCCGAGACGGCTGAGTCGGTCGAGAAAGGTGAGTCGCTCGAACCGGATCAGCCCGCCATCTCTTCGACGTCGAGTTCGGGGGTGGTCCAGATGACGAACTCCCCGTCCCGGTCGACGACGCCGTTGACGTGGTCCTGGTCGACGGGGGAGCTGTTGACCTCGTCCTCGGCCACGGGCGTCACGCGGTCGACGTCGTCGACGACCCAGCCGACGGCGCCCTGGTCGTCGAACTGCTCCGGGTCGAAGACGACGATGAGGTCCTTGCTCCCGCGGGTCCCGATGTCGAGGAGGACTTTGGGGTCGAGGATGGTCGTGATCTGGCCGCGGAGGTCGACGACGCCCTCGACGCAGTCGGGGGTGTTCGGCACCCGGGTCACGGTCTCGCGTTTGACGATCTCCTCGACGTACTCGATGTCGAGGCAGTACTGCTCGTCGCCGAGCGTGAACTCCAGCACGCGGGTCTCGTCGCCGGCGTCGGCGTCGTCGCCTTCGGCCCGCGCGGCCGCGCCGGTGACGCCCGCAGCGGTCGGGTCGGCGCTCGCGTCCCCCTCGCCGTCCGCTCCGGCGGCGGCCGACTCCAGCCCGGCCTGCCGGGCCATCTCCGCCACGTCGACCTCCACGTCGCCGACCTCCGCGCCCGGGATGTGCATCGTCCCGCCCGCGTCGTCGTCGGCCGCTTCGGCCGCGTCGTCGGCTGCGGTGTCATCGGCCGCGTCGTCACCGGCCACGTCCTCATTCGCGGCTGCGTCGGCGGCCTCACTCTCACCGTTCTCGACCGCGTCGACGGCGTCGTCGGTCGCGTCCGTCCCCTCCGCGTCGGGGGCGCTCGCATCGTCGTCCGCGACGGTTGCGCTCGCATCGTCGTCGTCCGTGCCGTCCTGACTCTCTCCGCCGGAGTCCGGGTCGTCGGGGGCCTGTGCCTCGTCGTCCGGCCGCGACCCCTCGCGCATCTCGCGGATGCGGCGGGCGCGGTCCATGCGTTCGTCGTCAGTCATGCTGTCACCTCGATGTAGCCGAACCGCCGGTCGAGCTCCGCCGCCACGTCGAGAAAGACCGACTCCATGTCGACCGACTCCTCGTAGCCGAAGACGGACTGGCCCGCCGAGAAGGCGCGCTGGAGCGCGACCCGCTTGCGGACCTCCCAGACCGGGTCGTCGGGGAACACGGCGTCGAACCACTCCAGCATCGCCTCGTCCTCGCTGGTCGTCTCGACGCGGTTGGCCACGACGCCGAGCGTGTCGACCTCGATGCCCGCCTCGGCCTCCAGCGCGGCCAGCTGGTCGACGAGCAGTTCGATCGCGCGCTCGGAGGTCGCCTCCGCCAGCGCCGGCACGAGGACGTTCCGCGCGGCGTAGATCCCCGTATCGGTCAGCTTGCCGTAGAACGGCGGCGAGTCGACGATCACGTAGTCGTACTCGCGGTCGAGCGCCGCCAGCGCGCGGTCGAGCGTATCGAGCGCGTGCCCGCCGGAGACGGTCTCCGGCGTCGCGTTGACAGCCAGCGACGCGAGCGCGTCGCGGTCGATGCCGTCGACGCCCTCGGCCCGCGCGAGCAGGTCCGCGACGGTCAGCTCGCGCTCGGCCTGGAGCATGTCGATGTTGCTCGGTACCACGTCCATCTCGTCGTGTTCGACGATCAGGTCGTCGATGGCCTCGCGGCGGCTCGCGTCGGTCAACACGTCGAACAGCGTCGGCGGCGCGGCGTCGTAGGCCGCGGTCAACCCGAGTCCTTCGGTGGCGTTGCCCTGCGGGTCCAGGTCGACGAAGAGCACGTCGCGACCCCGTTCGGCGAGCGCTCCCGCGACGTTGATCGCGATCGTCGTCTTCCCGGTCCCGCCCTTGGCGTTCGTCACGCAGACCCTCGCCGGACCCTCGTTGGCTGTCGCCACGTTGTCCCCGACTCCCCCCCGCTCGCACATAAAAATAGCCTCCGGAGTATCATCTGCTGAAATCGGTCGCGCGGGCCGGCCTTCGTCGAAGGTATTCGGTCGCGCGACGGAGCCGCGCCGTCGCACAGATTCCCGCCGAGACGCCGTCAGACGGGCGTCTTACGGTGTGCAAGATTTAACACAGTGGGGATCGAACGGGGCGGTATCAATGACGATTAACCCCCGGGACTACGACCTGAACGAACTGCGCGAGATGGCCCGCAAGCGGGGTGACGGCGACGGCGAGGGCGAACTGCCGCCGGAAGACCCCGCGGAGATGGAGTGGGGGCCGCTGGAGGGCGAGATGGGGTCGTCGGCCGACGACACGTTTCGGGCCGGGCTGTATCGCGAACTCCTGCCGCTGGTCGGCGGACAGGACGCGGAGAGGCCCTACCTCCGGAGCGTGCCGGACACCTACGCCGCCGAATTCGTCGTCTTCGAGTGGCTGGAGTTTCTCCTCTTGCACTCGGGCTACCAGGGCGCGACCGAGGCGCTGCACTACTACGAGTCCATCGACTGGATCACCGAAGAGGTGGCCTCGCAACTCGACGACTACCTGCTCGGCATCGAGGAACAGACCGCCGGCGACGGCGACGAGCTCGACGTCGACGACCACATGCTGAGCCTCGTCTACGTCGCGAAACTCGCCGGGATGCAGTAACGCGGCGGACGGGACCGGGGGCTCTTCTCGTTTCGATCGCGGAATCCGCGAGCGACCCGTCAGCGGCGCGACCCCGGAGTCGTCCCTCCGGTGTCCGGTAATTTCCGCGGAGGCCTGGATTTGCACGAACGATAATCCGCGGGGTAACTTTATCGGGGGCGGGGCTATACCGGCTGGCATGAGTGACGACGAGCCGGTTCCGATCGGCGTCAAGCTCGGTAGCACGCGAACAGTCATCGCGTACCCGGACGGCGACGACATCGAGACGATCCGGACGCTGACCTGTCTGGCCACGTACGAGGACGCACTGACGGGCGAAGAACGGGTGCTCTACGGCGAGGAGGCCGCTCGCGAGTACCCCGACGAGGTCCAGTTCATGCTCCGCTCGGGGCTGCCCGAGGACGAGGACCGCGCCGAACTCACGAAGACGTTCTTCGCCGAGGTCATCGAGAGCAACGACATCCCGGAAAACAGCGGGGTCGTCTACGCCATCCCGACCATCGACAACCCCGAGGGGCTGGCGAATCTCGAAGAGGTCATCGAGGAGTCGGCCATCGGCGAGGCGCTGGTCGAGAGCTACCCCGAGTCGCTGTGCGGAGCGATCCCCGCCCGCGGCGACGATCTCGAAGCCATCGAGGATATCTTCGTCGCGGTCAACATGGGCTCGACGAACCTCGAGGCCTCCGCCTACCGCCGGGGCGAACAGCTCGCCCCCTTCACGACGGGCGCCGTCACCGGCAACGAGGTCGACCGGATGATCGCGAACTACGTCGAAGAGGAGACGCAGGGGCGGGTCAACATCGACACCCAGACCGCCCGCGAGTACAAAGAAGAGCACGCCGACTTCGACGACTTCGAGGCCTTCACCGACATCATCCAGCAGCCCGGCGGCGGCTCCCACGAGTTCACCATCGAGCGCAGCGTCATGGACGCCTGCAACGAGTACCTGGACGACGCCGTCCAGGAGTTCTGCAACACCTTCCTCCCCGAACTCGCCAACGACTACATGAAGGTGTACAAACTCGCGCTCGACAGCCCCATCGTCCTCACGGGCGGGATGGCCTGCATCCCCGGCATCGTCGACGAGTTCGAGGCGCGAGCGAGCGAGGAACTCGACCGCGATGTCGAGGCGGTCGCGCCCGGTCAGCCGGACATCTCGCCGTCGCTCGGCGCCCAGCGGATCGCCGAGCGACTCGTCGAGAACCTCTGAGCCGCCCCGCACGCCCGCTCACTCGACCCGCCGCCGCGTCACTCGGCCCAGCAACCCACCCAACGGACGAAGACGCGGACCGACTCGTCGACGCCGTCGGTCCGGAGCGGATCGGCCGCGCCCATCGGGTCAGCGCCGGTGGCCGATCGCCCGTTCTCACCGCGTAGACCCGTCGGCATCTCGATCGTCAATCGAGTCATACCCCCTCGTATGGTGAATCGACACGTAAAACGCCGTCAGACTGGCGTCAGTCGACCGTCAGCGCTCCCTGCCCGACGCGGAAACGCGCCGTGCCCGACCACGTGTCAATCGGTTTGCCTAGCCACTCATTAGGCCGGGACGAATACGGCGACCATGGCCCCGATTATCAGTGACTACAATCCGGACGACGTCGACGAATCGACGCTGTCGGGGACGGGGCGTGGGGGGATCTTCGCGAGCGGCTACCTGCGAGACGACCCGATCGAGGCGCACCTCGAACCGGACGAACGACCCGTTTTCGTGCTCTCGAATCGGAAGAAGGGCGTCTCGTCCGAACACCTGGAGACGGGCGAGAAGCGCCGGAACGTCCCGGGAGACGGCTACCGCGCGTTCGCGGTGGCGACCGACGCGCGACTGCTCTTTCTCGTCGGTGATACTCGGGAGGGAGACGGTGACTACGTGGCCACGGTGTCGCTGGCCGACGTGGAAGTGGTCCAGCACAGCGCCGGAGTGCTGGCGGGCGAGCTGGTCGTGACGACGGCGGCGGACGTGCGCTGGACGTTCCCGTGTCGGGGGGACGCCGGTGACGCCGTCGGCTATCTCGACGCGGCGTCGCTGACGTGGATGGAGGTCAAGCGTCGGCTGGAGGAGGCCCGCGAGGCCGTCGTCGCGGCGACGGAGGCCCACGACGGACACGACTACGACGCAGCCTTCGAGCGCGTGCGCGAGGCGATGGCGGCGACGGACGCGGCCCGGCGGGCCGAGCGCGAACTCGCGGCCGAGGGCGTTGCGGCGATCGGCGAGCGAGTCGAACGGACGGAAGCGCGCATCGCCGAGGTGCGGGTCCGCGCGCTCGAGTCCCGCGCGACCCACGAGATGGGGCTGGCCGAAGAGCACTGGCGCGACGGCGCGTACGGCGAGGCACACGACGCGTTCACCGCGGCCCACGACGACTTCGTCGAGGCGCTCGCGGCGAGCGACGCGGACTTCGAGGGGTCGAAGCGACTGCGCGAGCGACTGGCCCGCGTCGAGCGCAACCTCGCGGCGCTGGAGCGGGCGCCGGTCGAGCGGGCCGACGACTTCCGCGAGCGGGCCGCGGAGACAGACGACGTGGCCGAGCGCGGTGACCTGCTCGAAGACGCGCTGGAGTCCTACCGCGCAGCGCTGGAACTCGACTGGGGGCGGTCGGCCAAGCGCTTCGAGGCCGACACCGGCGCGGTCCGCGAACGCGTCGACGCGGTCGCTCGCGACCTCGTGGAGACGCGCCGGCGATACGCGTCGCGGCGGGTCCGGCGCGGCGACGAGTTCGCCGAGGCCGGCGAGGACGAGCGCGCCGCCGGCTACTACCGCGAGGCGGTCGACGCGCTCTCGGCGACAGTCGACCCCGCGCGCGAACTCCTCCCGGACGCCGCGGCGAGCGTCACCGAACACCGCGAAGCGGTCGAGCGACGGCTCTCCGACCTCGACGTGTCGCCGCCGGACGGAACTGCGAGCGACGACGCGCTCGGCGTCGACTCGCCGACTCCGGCGGACCTCCCGGACGGCTCGTCCCGCGACGGGAGCGACGACGACCAGACCCCGGTACTCGACGGATCCCACTGACCCGGACGCCGCCGTCGAGCGTGCTCGCGAGCCGACGCCGATTCTCAGCGGGCGATCCCGGAGGATAATGATTTATAGTGTGAGGCACAATATTAGGAATATAATGCACGAGTGCCCCCAGTGCGGTGACCGGATGAGCCGCAACGACGAGACGACGAAGCTCACAGAGTACGTCTGTGCGCGGTGTCACCGGACGGAGATCGTCAAAAAGCCGGCCTATCGAGTGACGGCCGGCGCGGGCGCCGCGGCGGCGACGGCCGACGACGACTGATCCGTCGGGCCCGGGCCCGGGCCCGGACGCCGTTTTCGAGCGAGTGCTGATTTTCCGCGGGACGAAGAACAGACGCGAGCGACGGTGCTACCGGTGCAACACGGCGTGGCGCTCGAGCGTCAGCCCGTCGGCCGTGACGGACCGGGTGGGCCAGTCACCGGTCGCGGTGAGCAGTTCGACCCCGTCTTCGGTGACGAGGAAGGAGTCCTCGCTTTTCGCGCCCTGCACGGTCGGGTTCCAGGCGTAGGCCATCGGGAGGTGGACGGGGTTCTCGGCGGTGGGCGTGCCGATCCACTCGCGGCCGGCGTAGCCCGCGGCGCCGCCCTGGTGGTGGTGTTCCCACTCGCCCTCGTGGCCGCGCTCGGCGTAGGCGTCCTGCACGGCGGCGAACACCTCGCCCGCGACGCCGCCGGTGGCGCCGACTCGCTGGGTCGCGGCCAGGGCGGCGGTCTCGACGCCCATCGCGGCCTCGGTGCGCTCTTCGAGCCAGTCGGGCGCCGCGAAGGCCACGCTCCGCGTGCAACTGGCGTGAAGCCCGTCCCGGACGGCCGTCACGGAGACGAGCGCGTAGTCGCCGAGTTCGGCGTCGCGGGTGGTGTAGTGGCGGTACTTCCGGGCGCGGCGCCCGCTGCCGACGAGGACGACCGGCGAGTCGATGCCGCGGGCGAACAGCCGCTCGCGGAGGCGGGCGCCGACCTCGCGCTCGGTGTCGTCGGCGCTGGCCTCGCGGACGGCGCTCTCGACGGCCGCGGCCGTGTCGGCACCGAGCGAGCGGTAGCGCTCGATATCGCGGTCGGTCAGGGGCTGGCGCAGCGCCGACGCGTCCACGCCGGCGAAGCCGGGCACGTCGAAATCGGCCGCGGCCGGCGTCGGGCTCACGTCGCGTACCACGTCGGCCAGGTCCGTGGCGTACCAGTCGCCGGCCTCGACGGCGAACTCGTCGGGCAGCTCCTCGTCGGCGAGGCGGGGCGCCTCGATGTTGTTGGTCGCGACGGTGAAGCCGTCGCCGTCGTAGCCGACGGCGGCGACGCCCACGTCGCCGGCGCGGTCGACCACGTTGCTTCCACCTGTGACCCACGTGAACGAGCGCGGTCGGCCGAACCACACCGCTTCGAGGTCGCGGTCGGCGAGGAACCCGTCGAGACGGTCGCGAACGGTCGCGAGGTGCGTCATGTGCGGGCAGTCTCGGCACGGATAATTAAACGCATCGCGACCCCTCGGATGCAGGGGTGGACCGCGGCCCGACAGAGTCGGGACCGTGGTACCGACGACCGAATCGCTCCCGACACGCTTAAGAAGATGTACGGATTTGTCCACTATAGCACGAAACAGTCCATCGGTGATTTCAAATGCAAGACCACATCGAGGCGGTTACTGACGGGGAGGACCTGACGCTGGCCGAGGCGCGCGAGGCCGCGACGGCGGTCTTCGAGGGCGCGACGGCGGCGCAGATCGGCGCGCTGCTGGCCGCACTGCGAGCGAAAGGCGAGACCGAGGCGGAGATCGCGGGTTTCGCACAGGGAATGCGCGACGCGGCGCGCACGATCGACCCCGACCGGTCGCCGCTGGTCGATACCTGCGGCACCGGCGGCGACGACTACGACACGATCAACGTCTCGACGACGAGCACGTTCGTCGCCGCGGGCGCCGGCGTCTCCATCGCCAAGCACGGCAACTACTCCGTCTCCTCCTCGTCGGGGAGCGCGGACGTGCTCGAGGAGGTCGGCGTCACCGTCGACGCCGAACCGCCCGCGGTCGAGGCCGCCATCGAGGACGAGGGCATCGGCTTCATGCTCGCGCCCGTGTTCCACCCCGCGATGAAGGCCGTCATCGGCCCGCGCAAGGAGCTCGGGATGCGCACCATCTTCAACGTCCTCGGCCCGCTCACGAACCCCGCCGGGGCCGATGCGCAGGTGCTCGGCGTCTACGACGACGGCCTGGTCCCGCTCATCGGCGACGCCGTCGCCGAGATGCCGGCCGAGCACGTCCTCGTCGTCCACGGCTCCGGCCTCGACGAGATCACCATCCACGACGAGACCACCGTCGCCGAAGTCCGGGGCGACGAGGTCGACCACTACACGGTCACGCCCGAGGACCTCGGGCTGGAGCGCGCCCCGATCGAAGAGATTTCGGGAGGCAGTCCCGAGGAGAACGCCGCCGACATGCGGGGTATCATCGAGGGAGAGGTCACCGGTCCCAAACGGGACGTGATCCTCGCCAACGCCGGCGCGGCCATCTACGTCGCCGGCGAGGCCGACTCGCTCGAAGCCGGCGTCGAGGCCGCCCGCGAGGCCATCGACTCCGGCGCCGCCGCTTCGAAACTCGACGACCTGCGCGAGGCGAGCGCCCGCACCGCCGCGGACGGCGGCACCGCCACGGACGACGGTACCGCGACGGACGGGGGCGCATGAGCGACGCGGACGACGCGGTCGACGAGAGCGGCCCGAACACCGACGACGACGCGGTTTCGATCCCCCGCCGTCGGACGCGCGTGAAGGTCTGCGGCGTCACGCGCGAGCACGACCGCGACGCCGTCGTCGCCGCCGGCGCCGACGCGGTCGGCGTCATCTGCGACGTGCCCGTCGACACGCCCCGCGAGGTCGACGCGCCGACCGCGGCCGACCTCGTGGCGGG
>Ga0207851_100863_pt1 | contig 11919 bp, 11 predicted proteins | sample A23E3SouthBayCA_FD_187747 | JGI IMG/M metagenome (GOLD analysis project Ga0207851, IMG submission 187747) | Aerobic enrichment media microbial communities from Eden Landing Ponds, California, USA - A23 E3 (SPAdes) | ecosystem: Environmental > Aquatic > Marine > Unclassified | place: Emeryville... | reverse complement strand
CCGTGAGCACGTCCAGTAGCGGCGTCTCCATCGTCGGGAGCGTGTTCAGCGCCTCCGGGTCCCCGAAGCGCGCGTTGAACTCCACGACCTTCGGGCCGTCCGGCGTGAGCATGAACTGGCCGTAGAGGACGCCGCGGTACGATGGCAGCGCGTCGACGACCGCTTCCAGCGTCTCCACGCAGGCCTCGTAGTCCTCGTCGGTCATGAACGGGAGCGTCCACTCGGGCGCCGTGTAACTCCCCATTCCGCCGGTGTTCGGACCGTCGTCGCCCTCGTAGGCTCGCCCGTGATCGTGGGCGGCGGGCGTCGGACGCACGTCGCGGTTTGCAACCAACGCCTGCACAGTGACTTCCTCGCCGACGAGGCGCTCCTCGACCACCCACTCGTCGTGTCCGGACGAACGGACGTACTCCGCGGCGTCCGCCTTCGAAACCTGGTCGCCGGTGACGCGGACGCCCTTTCCGCCGGTGAGCCCCGCTGGCTTGACTGCCACGTCGCCGTCGACGGATTCGACGTACTCGGCCGCGGCGTCGGGGTCGTCGAACGTCTCGAATTCCGCCTGCCCCGGAACGTCGTTCTCGGCCATGAACTCCCGCTGGAACGTCTTGTCCGTCTCGATGCGGGCGTCGGCTTGCTTCGGCCCGAACGCGTACACGTCCTCGTCGTCGAGCGCGTCCACGACGCCCGCGTCGAGCGGTCCTTCCGGGCCGACGACGGCGAGCGTCGCGTCGACGTCGAGCGCGTAGTCGACGACAGCGCCCGGGTCTCCGGTATCGAGTTCCCGGAAGCCGTCCGCGAGTCGGTCGATGCCAGGGTTCCGGTTGCCGGCGCAGGCGTACAGCGCGCAGTCACCGGCGAGTGCGTCAGCGATTGCGTGTTCGCGGCCGCCACCGCCGACCAGCAGAACGCGTTCGGTCATACTCGAATCGAGTGAGCAAGCAAGTGTAAATCTTCCCCCTTCAGTCCGGTGAAGTGTACTCATTCGTGTATACTACGGGGTGCTCACCGGGAGGTCGTCGTCTCGGTACAGACGACTCTACCGCGGGGGTTCGCAAGCAGTTTCAGCGTTCCCGGAGTCCCTCACGGGGACCGCACCCCGGTACCTCTGCGTCTGGTGACGTCCCAGAACGCCGGCCGCCCGGTGATGGTATTTTACTGCTGGCGACCCGAGCGGTTCATATGACAGCGCCCACGGACCGGAACCGCCTGGAAGACGCCGCCAGCCCCTACCTCCGCCAGCACGCAGAGAACCCCGTCAACTGGCAGCTCTGGGACGACGAGGCCTTCGAGGCCGCCGAACGCCGGGACGACCCAATCTTCCTCTCTATCGGCTACTCCGCGTGCCACTGGTGCCACGTCATGGAGGAGGAGTCGTTCTCCGACCCGGAGGTCGCCGACGCGCTGAACGAGAACTTCGTCCCGATCAAGGTCGACCGCGAGGAGCGCCCGGACGTCGACTCGCTGTACATGACGGTCTGCAACGTCGTGCGGGGCGGCGGTGGCTGGCCGCTGTCCGTGTTCCTCACGCCCGACCGGAAGCCGTTCTACGTCGGGACGTACTTCCCGAAGCACAGCAAGCAGAACCAACCGGGGTTCCTCCCGCTGCTGGAGCGCGTCGGCGGGGAGTGGGAACACAACCGCCAGGAACTCGAGGACCGCGCCGAACAGTGGATGAGCGCGGCGAGCGGCGAACTCGAGTCGCTGCCCGACCCCGTGGACGTCGGCGACGACAGCCCGCTCGTGGACGCCGCGGACGCGCTCGCCCGCGCCGCCGACCAGGACCACGGCGGGTTCGGGCGAGCGCCGAAGTTCCCGCAGACCGGCCGCGTCGCGACCCTCCTGCGGACACACCACCGCGAGCGCGACGACGAACCCGCGACCACCCAGTACGGGGACGCCGCAGCGCGGGCGCTCGACGCGATGGCCGGCGGCGGCCTCTACGACCACCTCGGCGGCGGCTTCCACCGGTACTGCACGGACGCCGACTGGACGGTTCCCCACTTCGAGAAGATGCTGTACGACCAGGCCGCGCTCGTCGGGACGTACGTCGACGGCTACCGGCTGTTCGGCGACGACCGCTACGCCGACGTCGCCGCGGAGACCCTGGCGTTCGTCGACCGGGAACTCGGTCACCCCGAGGGCGGCTTCTACGCGACGCTCGACGCCCGGAGTCCGCCACCCGGGAATCCGGACGGCGAACACGAAGAGGGAGCGTTCTACGTCTGGACGCCCGAAGCGGTGGAAACGGCGGTCAGCGCGTACGCCGAGGAGGCACCCGTCGACGCCACTGACGACGTCCTCGCGGAGCTGTTCTGTGAGCGGTACGGCGTCGACGACGCCGGAAACTTCGAGCACGGCCAGACCGTGCTGACGGTCGCTGCGTCGCTGTCGGACCTCGAAGCCGAGTTCGACCGCGAACGAGACGAACTCGCGTCCTTGCTGGCTGCCGCTGAAGACAGAGTGCGCGCGGCACGCGATGACCGCCCGCGTCCAGCGCGCGACGACAAAGTGCTCGCTGGCTGGAACGGCCTGATGGTGCGCGCGTACGCCGAAGCGGGGCTGGCCATCGACGACGAGTACGCCGACCGCGCGGCCGCGGCCCTCTCGTTCGTCCGCGAGACGCTCTGGGACGGCGACCGACTCTCCCGCCGCGTCATCGATGGCGACGTCGCCGGCGTCGGGTACGCCGAAGACTACGCATACCTCGCTGCTGGCGCGCTGGCCACCTACGAGGCGACCGGCGACCACGCTCACCTCGAGTTCGCGCTGGACCTCGCGGACGCACTGCTCGCGGAGTGCTACGACCCGGAGACGGGTGCACTCTACGAGACTCCGGAATCCGTCGACGACGTGGACGTACGCTCCCAGGACGTCGCGGACGGCCCGACGCCGTCGCCGGTCGGCGTCGCCGCCGAGACGCTGCTCGCGCTCGACGCGTTCGACCCCGAGACGGGCTACGGGGACGCTGCCGCAGCGATGCTCGAACGGTACGGTGGTCGCGTCCAGAACAGTCCCGCAGCCCACCCGACGCTCGTGCTCGCAACAGACACGCGAGTCCACGGCGCGCTCGAAGTGACCGTCGCTGCCGACGCACTGCCGGCCGACTGGCGTGGGCTTGTCGGCGAACGCTACCTCCCGCACCGACTCCTGTCCCTTCGCCCGCCGACCGAAGACGGCCTCGACGCCTGGCTCAGGGACCTCGGCCTGGACGACGCGCCGCCGATCTGGGCGAACCGAACCGCGACCGATGGAGAGCCGACGGCCTACGTCTGTCGACGAGCGTGCTCGCCGCCTGTGCAGACGGCCGAAGAAATCGAAGCGTGGCTCGCGGACTTCCAGGTCTGACGGCGGCCCGCCGCGAACGACGTCAGTCCCGTAGCTGCTCTGCGAGGTAGACGGCCGGTTCGACGCGCTCCGCCTCGACGAACCGTGCGAGCTCCTCGCCGTCGCGCTCGATCACGATGGTCGGGATGAGGTCGACGCCGTACTCCTCGACCTTCGGGCCGTACTTCTCGCCGTCCTCGCGGTCGACCGGGTAGTGCTCGACGTTCTGTACGCCCGCGGCCTCCAGCGCCGCAGCGAAGTCCGGCAGCTGGCTCCGGCAGTCCCCACACCAGTCCGCGCCCCAGACCCGTACCGTGACGTCGTCGCCGAGCGCTTCGAACGCCGCCAGTACGTCGGGGTACGATTCGGGGTCCCAGGCGGGATTGGGCTCCATCGTCTTCAGACTCATACCACTGGGTTGGCCGCCGGTCGGCAAAAGACCCGCGTTACCGGTGGTCGCCCGAACACGGAGGCGCGTGCTCAGAAGCCTCCGACCGGACCCGGCAGGGACTGTCGCGGCCCGCCACACGTTTAGTGGGGGAATCCGTACAGGAGTGTAATGAAGAACAGCATCCTCGAGGCGATCGGGTCCCCGCTCGTCCGCGTGCCGGCCCCCGAGGGCGCGACCATCGCGGCGAAACTCGAAGCGTTCAATCCGGGCGGGTCAGCAAAGGACCGACCCGCCCGAGAGATGGTACTCGCCGCGGAGCAGGACGGCCACGTGTCGCCGGGTGACCGCCTCGTGGAAGCAACGAGCGGGAACACGGGCATCGGTCTCGCCGTCGTCGCGGCTGCCCGCGGCTACGACCTCACTATCGTGATGCCGGCGTCGATGTCCGAGGAACGCCGCCGGCTGCTGGCCGCGTACGGCGCGGACCTCGAACTCGTCGAGGGCGGCATGGAGACGGCCAACGAGCGCGCGGACCGCATCGCCGCGGAGAACGGCGGCTACCGCGTCTCGCAGTTCGAGAACCCCGCGAACCCGCGAGCGCACTACCGGACCACCGCCGAGGAGATCATCGACCAGGTCGACGGCCGGGAGGTCGACGCGTTCGTCGCGGGCGTCGGCACCGGGGGCACTATCACCGGAACCGCATCTCGTCTCAAAGAGGAGTACCCCGACATGGAAGTCGTCGCGGTCGAACCAGAATCCAACGCCGTCCTCTCGACTGGCGAACCCGGGGAGGACGACTTCCAGGGCATGGGCCCGGGGTTCGTCAGCGACCTCCTGGACCGCGACCTCATCGACGAGGTCCAGACGGTGTCGGTCGAGGACGCGGAAGCGGCGGCGCGGGAACTCGCCCGCGACCAGGGGATTCTCGTGGGTCAGTCGAGCGGCGCCGCCTACACCGTCGCACAGCGAGTCGCCGAGCGGATCGCCGACCCCGGCCTGAACTGTCCGGAGGTCGAGTTCGACGCGGCGGACCTCACGGACGCCGGCATCGACGAGGACGCCCTCGCCGACGGCGGCCAGCGGACCGAGACGCCGACAATGAGGTCCGACGGGAGCGGCGCCTACGACGACTGCCCGCTCGTCGTCACGATGTTCCCGGACTCCGGCGAACGCTACCTCTCAGCTGGCATCTTCGACGAATAGCCTGACCAGCGAACGCCAGCGTTCTCCGTCGCCCACGCTATTTCGTCAGGCGCGGAACTCGTCGTCAGTCACGCGAACGACAACCGTGTCGTCGACCTCCCGCAGGTCGTACTCGGGGCGTTCGCCCTGGACGCGCGTGACGTACATCGGCTCCACGAGTTCGCCGTCCTCGAGGCCGTAGACCTTCAGCCGGGCGTCCGTCTCCGCGGCCCGAACCTCACCCTCCCTGACTGCCGATGCGAGGTCCCGGGAGAGCCACTCGTCGTCGCTGACCGACGGTTCGAGGACGAACGCCTCGTCGGCGAGCCGAACGAGATACCAGTTCAGGTCGTTCAGCAGCGAGACGGCCGCTCCGAGGCTCACAGTGTCGACGGCCACGGTGTTCTCGAACGGCGATTGCACGTCGTACGTGGCCAGCGCCCGTCGAGCGGTTTCGTACCCGAACAGGTCGAGTCTGAGGTCGACGTCGTCGCTGCCGACGATGCAGACGCGAGTCACGGCACCGTCACCTCCGAGCGTTCGACGCGGTCGGCGACGTCCCGGGCGAGGTCGAAGAGGTCGTCGGGCTCGTCGGCGAGAACGCTCTCCAGCGGCGCAGCGGTCAGTGGTTGGCTGGGCGCGAGTTTGTTGCAACCGACCTCGATGGTGGAGTCCCGGTAGGTCTCGAGGTCGCGGGCGCGAGCGATGATCTCCTGCTTGTCGTGGGTGAACAGCGGCCGATGGATGGGGAGGTCGGTCGCGGGGTCCACGACAGCGAAGTTCGCGGCGGTCTGGCTGGACTTCTGCCCGAGGGCTTCGCCTGTGACGATACCGACTGCGCCGGCGTCCTCCGCGACGTGTTCGGCGACCCGGTACATGAAGCGCCGGTAGGACAGCATCCGCGTGCGGCCGGTTTCCTCGCCGAGACGCTGGACCGCGTCGCCGGCCGGCGCGACGCGCAGTCCGAGGTCGAAGTTCGGCGCGAAGTCGGCGAGGCGGCGGACCGTCTCCTCCGCGCGGGCTCTGTGGTCGGGGCCGCCGTACGGTCCGAGGTCGAGATACAGCGGAACAAGCGGGGAGCCGCGTTTCATCGCTTCCCACGCGGCGACCGGCGAGTCGATGCCACCGGAGACCAGCGCGACCAGCGGGTCCTGGCTCCCGAGCGGGAGGCCGCCGGGCCCGTCGCGTTTCTCGAGGAAGACGAACGCCTCCTCGTGGCGGACTTCCACGGAGAACGTGATGTCGGGGTCGTCGAGGTCGACCGCTGGCTCGAACGCCGGTTCGACGGCGTCCCAGACGGCGTCCCCGCCCTCGCGGTTGACGTCGTGGCTGTCGAAGTCGTGTTCGCCAGCGCGTCGCGCGTCGACGGCGAACGCGCCCACGTCGTAGTGTTCCCGGGCAGCGTCGGCAAGCGCGTCCCGAATCGCCTGGAGGTCTGCGGGAACGCTGATAGCGGGACTCGCGGACACGACGCCGAACGTGTCGGCTGCGGCGTCCGCGGCGGCGTCCGGGTCGGCCGTCCGGACGATGACGCGGCCCCACTCGCGTTCGACGTCGCCGTCGACACCGCGGTCGTCCAGCATCGCGGCGAGGTTGTCCCGGAGTCGGCGCTCCATGCCGGCTTGCACGGCACTGGATTTGACGCCGACGTCGCCGTGTCGGACGAGCACGGCGTCCGCACCGGGCGGTAGCATAGTCGACGTAAGCCGACCCGACAGTAAACACCTATCGCCTGGCGCCGGCGAGAACACTCGCAGACCGGGGTGAATCGAACAGGTGGCACGGGGTTCGCGAGCCGGCTGGCCACGCTCCCGCCTCGGCCGGACTCGCGCTCGCGGTCAGGTCACGCGCCGGGCTGGTCCCGGGTTGATACTTGACGGTACGCAACCGCTGGTACCCATCCGCGAGCGAGCGGCACAGACGCCGCTTGTGGGGCGCAAACGGTCGCTCAGAACGTGGAGAGTTCGCCGTCGATGACGCGCTGGGTGATGTCCGTAATGTTGGCGAGTTCGGCGTCGACGATGGTTTCGATGTCGGATTCGACGTCCGCGATGGCGACGCCGTCGTCGGTGACGACGTGGACGTCGGCGACGTGTGGTTTGTCGATGGGGCGGCCGATCTGGGAGAGCAGGCGGACGCGGAGGTCGCGGATGTCGTCGACGTTCGCGACGACCTTTTCGGCGATCTCCGTGGACACGAGGTTGTAGATCTTCCCGATGTGGTTGACCGGGTTCTTGCCGGACGTGGCCTCCATGCTCATCGAGCGATTCGGGGTGATGAGGCCGTTGGCGCGGTTGCCGCGGCCGACGCTGCCGTCGTCGCCTTGTTCGGCGCTGGTGCCGGTGGTGGTGAGGTAGATGGAGCCGGCGTCGTAGTCGTCCGCTGTGTTGACGTGGACCGTGACGTTGCGGTCGGTGTGGTCGGTGGCGATGTCGTGGACGTGCTCGCGGATTGCGTCGATTTCGGCCTTGTACGCGTCCATGTTGGGGACGTACGTGTCGACGAGCCCGGCGGCGACGGTGAGGTGGATGTCGTGGTTTTCGCGTTTGCCCATGACTTTGACGTCCGCGCCGACCGCTGGGTTGTCGTCGCCGTACTGGCCGTTCAGGGAGTTCTCGGCCTCGTAGACGATGCGTTCGGTCTCTGTGAGGGGGGCGTGGCCGACGCCGAAACTGGTGTCGTTGGCCATCGGGACGGAGGGGCCGTCTTCGACGAAGACTTCCCGGAGGTCACCGGAGCCTTCGCCGAGTTTGACGTCGATGACGACGTCCGATTCGAGGTCGAGGTTCGGGAGGTTCTCGCGGAGGTAGTTGCGGGCGGCTTCCAGCGCGATGGATTCCACCGGAATGTTGTACTCGGTGCCGTCCTCGTCCACGTAGTGGCTGGTGGCGCGGCCGACGACGAGGATGTAGATGGGTTCGATGACTTCGCCGCCGCCGAACGCGGGCGCTGCCCGGCCGGCGACGAGCTGCGTCTCGTCGGTGTTGAAGTGCAGGACTTCGCCGACGCGGTCGATGTATTCGCGGGCGAGGCGTTCGCAGACGTGTTCGGCGATGCCATCGCAGATGGAGTCGGGGTGGCCCAGGCCTTTTCGTTCGACGATCTCGACGGCTTCGTCCTCGACAGCACCGCGGTCGAGGGACTGCACGCGGATGTTCCGGTCGGTCATTGCGCAAGTGTTGCCCGCCTCCGCTTCTATAACTTGCGAAAACGGTGACGGCCGGAAATATGCTTGGCGCGCATGATTCCGGGGCGATCGGTGGCAGACCGGAATCCGGCGCTACCGGGGGAGGGCTACGCCTCACCGAGTTTGAGGCCGAGGTACGACGTCCGAATCTGGTCGGCTGGGTCCAGACCGAGACGCTCCAGGAGGTCGTAGGCGTCCTCGCGCGCAGATTCCACGTCGGCCGCCGTCTCGGCGTCGGTCTCGACCTCCACGTACTCGCCGACGTCCTCCACCTCGTCGAGCACCGTAGTGAAGCCCTCCAGACGGTATTTCTCCCGGAGTTTCCTGACCGTCGCTGCCGGGTCGAATCCGAGGTGGGCGAGGATGTCACGCATCTCGTCGCCGCTCCCGACCGCGGTTTCGAACTCCTCGCGGGACTTCGACTCGGCTTCGAGCAGCGGCCCCTTGTACGTCACGCGGGACTCCCCGCTCGCACGGAATTCGCCGTGGAGCACAGCGTCGATAGCCGACGTGAGCGTGTCCGCCTCGACGTGCGGGCGGTCGAACGCCGACGTCGCCGACGCTACCCGCCGCACGCGGAGCGCCTCGTCTGTCTCCGCGAACTCGCGGTGGGGCGCGTCGAAGTACGTGTCCGCCTGCGCCAGCGTCGCGACCCGTTCGGCGCCGGCGTCAGCGAGCGCTTCCCGGACCGCGTCGTGGTCCGCCGGAACTTTCACCTCCACCTCGTACATGCTCGTGGCGTCGGCGCCACCCGGCAAAAGCACGGCGCTTCCGAGGCCCGACAGCGCACCGACATCGTTCGATGCCGCGACCAGCGCGCCTCGAGCGCACGCCTGCCCCGCGCCGATAGCAGTCGGATAGACCGCAATAGCGCTACCGAACCCTCCTAGCAGCCGTTATGCGCATGCGTGTTCTCGTCCGAACCGAGACACGATGGCCGCCGAAGAGACACGCGATAGCGCCACAGACAGCGGATATCGCACCGCCACCGAGCCGCTCCAGGCCACGGTCGTCCACTACCGGAGCGCTCCCGACCGATGCACCGTCGCGCCGGGCGACGTCAGCGACGAACGGCGACTCACGGCGTGGTTGTCCGTGGACGCCGACGCCCTCGTCCGCTTAGGCGAAATGCGGTGACGAACGCGCTGACAGCCGCGAAACGTGATTCTTAAGAGTGGAACGGGAGTGCGTACTGGTATGAGCGACGAAAGCGAGGCCGAAACGGCCGATGAATCCGAGCCAGAACAGGGCGGCCTGCAGGAGGGAGACTTCGTCGAACTCTCGTACACCGCCTACACCGTCGACAGCGAGGAACTCGTCGACACCACTGACGAAGACGTCGCCGAGGAGGAGGGCGTCGACGCCGAGGACCAGGACTTCTCGCCGCGCACCATCGTCATCGGCGAAGGCCACATCTTCGACGACGTCGAGGACGACCTGATCGGCAAAGAGGTCGGTGACTCCGGCACCGTTGTCGTCGAGCAGGCGTTCGGCGAGTACGACGAAGAGGAAGTCCGCACGATCAGCGCGAACAAGATCCCCGAGGACGAGCGCTACCCCGGTGCACACGTCGACATCGACGGCGAACACGGCCACGTCGAAGCAGTCATCGGCGGCCGCGCCCGCGTCGACTTCAACCACCCGCTCGCCGGCGAGGACGTCGAGTACGAGTACGAGATTCTCGACGAGGTCGACGACACCGTCGACAAGGCGCGCGGCCTCCTCCAGATGTACTTCGACGTCGAACTCGACATGCACCTCGAGACCGACGAGGTCGAGGAGGAAGTCGAAGTCGAGGCCGAAGACGAGGACGCAGAACCCGAGACGGAGACCGAGACCGTCGAGAAGGAGACCCTCTACATCGAGCAGTCGCCCCAGCTGCAGTTCAATCAGCAGTGGATGATGGGCAAAGACCAGATCCTCAACCAGATCATCGACATGCTGGACATCGACCGCGTCATCGTCCAGGAGATCATCGACGGCCAGCCCGCGGGCATGCCCGGCATGATGGGCGGCGGCATGGGCGGCATGGGCGGCGAGGATCTCGGTGACGTCGAGGAAGCCCTCGAGGACGCCGACGTCGACGCCGACGAGATCGTCGAAGAACTCGACATCGAAGGCGACGAGGAGTAACCTCGATTCGTCGTCGGCCGGCGCAGCGCCGCGGCCGGCACACCGACTTCTGCACCGCGTTCTCGGTGACGCCGCGTTCGAAAGCGTCGCGTCCGTATCGCCAGGTCCGCGAACGGCGCAGGTCTCGATGCGACGTTCCTGAGCCACCGCACTCACGAGTGTCACGGCCAAGAGCGCAGCGGCTGGCTACGTGAACCTGGCAGACGCTCCGAGCTGAATTCGTCAGGCGATGTCGCGGCTGGTGTCGACCTGCACGCGCTCGCCGAGGTTGAGTTTGATCGAGGAGTCGGGGGCGGTGCCGCCGCGGAACTTCGAGACCGTCAGCCGGCTCTCGATGTCGCCGTTGTCCTCGCTGACGCGGAGTTTGAACACCACGTCGGCCATGTGTTCGGTAGTCCCCCGGAGCGGCGTCTCGTGGCCGGAGTCCAGACAGTGCAGCACTGCCACGCCGCCGACGTTCCGCATGTGGTTGGCGAGTTCGTTCAGGAAGTTCTCGTAGCGGCTCCGGTCGGCGCGTTCGAGCGCGTCCGCGGGGTCGACGATGACTGTCGATTCAGTGGGGACGCTGCGGAACGCGCGCCGCGCGTTCTCCAGGGAGTCCGCGCCCGGCACGTAGCCGATTTCGGGGTCTCCGGTCGGCGCCTTCGTCGCCTCGAAGGCGTCCCTGACGGCCTGCTCGGTTCGGTTCGTGGTGAGGTAGAGCGTCGGCCGCGGCCGCGTGAGTTCGTACAGCAGCAGCTCTCCCTGGCTCGCCGGCGGCGCCTCGTAGGCGACTACAGTGCCCGCCGGGACGCCGCCGCCGAGCTCCCGGTCGAGGACGTCCACGCCAGTGGAGAGCCGCGATGGCATACCTTCCGAAATGGGAGAGAGGAGGTTAAGTATTTGGCTCCGCCCAGTCGGCGACGCGCGCGTACGCAGCCGCGGCCTCGGGCGCTGAGAACGGGTCTGCGACCGCGGGGATGGCCGTACTCGGGGCGTCGATGGCGTCGTCGAGGCCAGCGGGCACCCGGTTCGCTCGGGAAACCGCGACTGCCCGAACAGGAGTTCCAACTGCCCGCGCGACCGCCGCCGTCTTGACCGAGTCCTCGACACATTCGCGCTTTCGCGTCGCAACGACGACACAGGCGTCCGCGGCCCGCACCGGCCGAACCGCGGCCTCGCTGGCGCCCGCCGGACAGTCCAGGACCACCGGCCGGCCCTCCGGGAGCGCCCCGAGGGCGGCTGCGAGGTCGTCGCCGTCCGCGTCCCCCGCAGGCACGACGTCCACGCCGGGGAGAACTGGTGATTCGTGGGCGACTGCGACGGGGTCAGATGCGTCGACACCGGGGTCGCGGTCGACGCCAGCGCGAACGTGGAGGTTGGGCGCGTCGAGGTCGCAGTCCACCACGACCGGGCGGCGGCGCCGCTGGACGAACGCGCCCGCGATGCCGAAGGCTGTGGTCGTCTTCCCGCTGCCGCCCTTGCCACCAGCGACTGCCAACACACCAGCGAGTGGTCCCGCCATCGCACTTGAATCTCCGGGCGTCGGAGAACCGTTGACCGTCCCCGGGCGTCACTCGTCAGCCCGCCAGGTCGAGTTCCCTCCAGATGCCAGCGAGAACGGCGGCGCACCCGATTGCTGCGAGCGTAACGGCCGCCAGCCAGACGCCGGACGCAGGTGCCGCGAGTTCCGCGCCCCAGAGTCCGGCGACGGCCAGGA
>Ga0207851_100862_pt1 | contig 11919 bp, 9 predicted proteins | sample A23E3SouthBayCA_FD_187747 | JGI IMG/M metagenome (GOLD analysis project Ga0207851, IMG submission 187747) | Aerobic enrichment media microbial communities from Eden Landing Ponds, California, USA - A23 E3 (SPAdes) | ecosystem: Environmental > Aquatic > Marine > Unclassified | place: Emeryville, CA... | reverse complement strand
ATGACAGTGTAAGGTACATACAATGGGGGACTACGCAAAGCCATCCCGTGCGGCGAAGATCAAGTGCATCAAGTGTAACTCACCGGTCGTGCTCACCGTTGACGACGAGTACATCTGTGTCAACTGCGGCGAAGCGCCGATCGAATCCGCGGCCCCAGCCTGAGGCAGCCGTTTTACTTTTTCCTTGGGTTCAGTGCTGGAAACAGCAGCGGCGACATCTGGCTGCTAACTTGAGTCTGCCGCTGGCGAACCGCCACTTCGGCTTACAAGGGCCGATGGACGAAGCGCTAGCGCAGTGGTATCTCTACTGTGACCCGTTTGTCGCTCCGGTACACCGTCACGAGACTGTAGCTGACGGCCACTCCGAAGACAATCAGAGGGACAGCAAGCGAGAGCAGGCTGTCGGGCGAATGCGCCGCAAACGACGGCGTTCTATCGGGGTTTGCCGCCAGCAACGGCCAGAACAGGTTCGGGAAGAAGTAGTACTCCATCCCGAGCCGCACAATCGGATAGAAGTCGCCCGCGATGTGTGAGAGGTAGCCGGCGGAAAACACCATTCCGTACTGCCCGTAGCCACGGCGGGCAGCCAGCAGTACAACGACGGTGAGGACAGGTAGCGAGACGACAAGCGAGTGGGCCAGCATTCGCCCGCTCGGAAGGATAGCGAATGTCCACGCGAGCGGCTTGTCGATTACATCCGGCAGTTGCGTCGCGACAAGCAGGAGCAGTACCACCGGCCCGGACGGGAGGCGACGCCACCGAGCCACCGTATACACCGTCAGCGGGACGGCTGCGAGGAGGAAGTGGCCTGCGGGGTACACCGTGAAACAAATGGGCCGAGAAAACAAAAGCTGTTCGCCGGATTCGATGTTCAAACCGCAGGCAGCAGGACAGCCCCGTTTTACCGGGGTCGTGCTGTCCTCTACGAGAACGTGGGTCAGCCGGTTACGTTCACCCAGAGATGGACTTCACGGTACGCGGTCGTCTGGTCCACGGTCTCGGGTGGTGAGCCACGGTACAGCAGGTACTGGAGCCGGAGTCTCTCCCCAGTCATCTCTGGCTCCACCTCGTGCTGGCGCTGCCAGGTTTTGTTGTGTCCCAGCGTCGGCTGGAAACGCCGTAGCTCAGACCGCTCCCGGACTTGCGTTTCGTTGCCGACGCGCTCGACGCGCTGTAACTCGGCGATAACGGTGTACTCCGTCTGTTCGTGTTCTTGGTTCCCAATACCGACGATCAACGAGCGGCCTTCGCCCCGCTCAAACTCCGTTGGGTAGCCGTCAGCGACGAGTTCGCCGTCTTCGCCCTCCGTCAGCAGGTAGAACTCGCTGAACCGCTCACCGTCTTTCGGCACCGTGACAGCGTACCCGACACTGGCGGCTGCAAGCAGGATGCTCAGGACTAGCAGCACGTTCAGGGCGGCGTCCGTCCGCGAGGCCGGCGAGAATAGCTCCTCACGTCCGGCACTGAGCCACGCACGATACGGAACGCGGAACCGTTCGTCGGCGGGCAACGCCCAGCGTCGGACAGCCGCGACAGCGGTCAACACGAGCGTCAGTCCACTGAGCGAGACGAGAATCGGAAGCAATCGGATGCCCCACGGCGTGAAATTCAACACCAGACCGACCAGCGGAACGAGAGCGATGCTGAGCCCGAACGAGAGTGCAGTCCGTTCGATCCCGTCAATCCCGTCCGCTTGCGGGTTCGAAACGGTTTCACCGTCAGTACTGGGGCCGCTCCCGGCTTCTGGAAACAGCGCTGCAATGAACGCATAGCCGGGGATAAAAAGGACAAACACAAGCCCGGCGATGATACGGACCGGTGTTTCGGAGACGACCGGCAGCAGGGCGGCCAGATTCGTCAGAATTACAACGCCGACAACGCCTGCTAGATCGGCCGGGAGGTGGCGGAGCTGGCGCGGCAAGAGTAGTTTCCACGCCTTGGTTTCAGCCATTGGCAGTGAGTCATATCGGCACGGTAAAAAAATAGCTGATTGCTTCGCTTTCTGTCTCAGTCCATAATTGCAACTGTCTCCGGTAAGCCAACCGAACGCATTTTATCAAACCGGGAGAATACCTCGGTGTGTTCCGGAGCCAGTCGTTGGCCGTGTTTACTATTTTGACCATACTAGGGCTTACAGCGGGCGCTGGTGGGGTGGCAGCGATGGGAACCGAGGTCGGGGGGCCGGCTCTGGACCGTCAGGTGGAGACCCCGGCGGACAACAACGAGACGCAACAGGAAAACCCGGATTCGGTATCAAACGGTGAGTACAGTGACGAAACAGCCGCCTGGTTAGCTCGGACAATGGGCGGGCGGCTGGAAAACAGCAGTATTGCGCTGTCGAACGCCCAGTACGACCAGGCCCGGTCGGTCCTCGGTGACGACTACGACACGCGTCTAGAGCAGTACGTCGAGGTCGCCGGAGACACGTCGTCGGAGACGGACGACACCGCGGCGAGGGAGTTCGAGGCTGCGCGCGAGAACCAGCGGAATCTCACGAACGAGGTCCAGCGGTATCGGCAACAGTACGCGGCGTATCAGACAGCACGCGAGCGCGGTAACGAACGCGAAGCCCGCATCACTGCGCGTGCGATGGAGCGAACAGCGTCGAACATCAGCGACAGAGGCGACGAACTGAATCAGAACTTCGAACGGATCGAGAACACCACATCTGTCGACCTGTCTTCTGGACAGACCGAGATCAATGAGACGACAGCGAACATCACGGCGACGCAGGCGGCTATCCGTGAAGAGACGCTCGTCGGAACGACACTCACGGTTCAGCCGATAGATTCGACCGCATCGTTCAGTGACCCCGGAACGGTCTCCGGGCAGATACAGACTGAGAACGGCTCAGTCATCGCGGACAAGGCGGTCGCACTCAGGATCGAGAACCGGACGCGAACCGTGCAGACTGATTCGAGCGGCGTGTTCGAAACGCAGTACCGGCCACGCTCGGTCAGACTCGGGTCGCAATCCATATCGGTCGAGTACGTTCCGGAGGCTGACTCGGTGTACCTGTCCGACAACGACACGTTCACCATTGACGTACAACAGGTGACCCCGAACGTGACGAGCGACATTGCACCGGACGTGGTGGGATACGGCGACCAACTCAACGCCACGGCGTCCGTGATAGTCGCGTCGGACGGTGTCGATGCGGTCCCGGTTGAGTTTGCTATTGGTGACACTGTCATTGCACGGACGACGACCGGACCGAACGGCACCGTCACAGAAACGATCCGACTCCCGGCGACGGTAAACGACGGGGAGCGTCAGGTCGTCGCCCGGGTTCCGTATGCAGACCGAGCGATTGCAGGCGTCCAGTCGGAGACTCCTGTTGTCGTCGTCGAGACTCGAACGAACCTCTCAGTGAGTGCATCACGCACGGATGGCGGGGCTCTCGTCAGGGGGCAACTCCAGACCGTTGCTGGAGACCCTGTGACGGGTCGCCCGGTACGCCTGCAGATCGGTGCTGGCGGAACACAGCGGGTCGAGACGAACCGGAACGGGTCGTTCCAGACCGTTTTCGAGAATCCGCAGAGCAACGAGTCCGTTACTGTTACCGCCACGTACGACGAGTCGAGGACAAACCTCGGTAACGCGACTGCAACGGCAACGCTGGCGGCCGGGTCTGGCGGCGGCAACCCACCGGTCGGCTCAGACGGGAACCCGGCAGCAGCCTTCGGGAACGCGGTTATCGGCTCCAGCTGGCTGCCCGTCTTCGGCGGCGGGGTAGCGCTTGCGGTTGTCGTCGCCGCTTGGTTTGTCGTGCCACGGGTCCGCCAATCCCGGGAGACGGACTCGCCTGTCCCGACGGAGACGGGTGACACGTCAATGACTGACCCTAACCCATCGGCGACGTCGTCAGACGAAACGACGCCGACGTTCGAGGACCGCGCCGAATCGTATCTGGACAGCGGGAACTACGACGCCGCAGCGATGGTCGCGTACACCGCCGTTCACGACGTGCTAGCAGTGGAAAACGGGATTGATGAAGGGGCAACACACTGGGAACTCCTCCAGCGGAGCCAGGAGCACGGCGTTCCAGAGGACCGGATGGCAGATCTCGAAACAGTGGTCGAAACCTTCGAGACCGCAGCGTTCGCGCCGACATCAGTCGACCGGTCACGGGCCGAAGCGGCTGTGGACCGCGCCCGCGAGATCAAGTCGAACGGGGACCGCTGACCGTCCAGTCCCTGGCCTTCGTTGCTGTGGTCCGCAATTCTGTTTGGAACTGCTGTCTTCAGCGCGCACCAGCGGAAACGAGTGACGCGTACGAACTGTTGAATCTGATAGTGGCAACCCGGCAGTCGTGGTTCGCTGGTGTCGGGGTCGACGGGTCGGCGGCCGTTGCTACCGACAATGCAGGGATGCCCATGTAAATTCAGACGAGGACGGTAAGCACGACGGGGCCGTCGGAATGCGGTAACTATCTTACACCCACCCGCTGTAGGACCCGCCAATGAGTGACGGCCGGACGGGACGAGTGCTGCTCATCGTGGCTGTGCTGGCCGTGGCAGCCGCGGCCCGACTGACGACGCTCCACTGGACACCGCTGCCCTCGACGCTAGACGGATTCGGCTACGTCGCGCTGGCGAGAGACACGCTTCGGACGGGGACGTTTCCACTCACACGGTTCCGCGCGGACAACATCGTGTTTACTGCTGTGCTGACGGTCGTCGGTTCGCTTACCGGTGAGCGGCCGCTGTACATCGCCCAGCCGGTCGTCGCGGTCACCGGTGCAGCGTCCTGTCTGACGGCGATGGCGCTAGTCAAACGCCTCGCACAGTCGAGTCGCTGGCGTCACTCCCGGACGACGCTGGCGATGGGCGTGGTCGGGATGGGGCTCGCAGTGGAGGGAATCTATCTCCGTCGGACTGGCCAGACCGACGAAGAGGCGCTGGCCTTCCTCTTGCTGCCACTGTTTGCGATTGCCGTCCATCGGTTGCTCACGACGGATCGATACAGGCGTCGCTGGGGGGCAGTCGTGGTCGTCCTGTTCGCTGCTTTCCCGCTCCTGCATACGTTCAGTTCGCTTATTGCCGGGCTGGTACTGACAGGAGTGCTAGCCGCCCACCTCGCTATGATTCCGTCGCGTCGTGACGCTGTTACTGCCCTCGCCGTCGTCGCAGGCTTCTGGGTGTATATGTGGGGGTACTACCGGTTCGCGGAGCAGTCCCAGCTGGTGGTTCCCTACGTCGACCGTATCAGCGCGTATCCGGGGCTGTTCCTGGCCTGGGTGGTCGTGCTGGTGGCGACGCTTGTCTGGTTCCAGCGGACGAGCGCTCGCCTGCAGCGGGTGACCGTCGGCGGCGCGGTCGGTCTCTGGTTCCTGACGCTCGGCGCGAACGCGTTACAGACCGTGTTCCCCGGGACACAGACCACGCCGACCGGCCTTCTGGTGCTTGTTGCGGCCTTCGCTGTCCCGGTGGTGTTTGCGGTCGTTGGCCTTCCGCGCGCGAGCCGCGACCGCCGGCTGATCGGCCCGGTCATGCTTGCGCTGCTGCTAGCGCCGATCGTTATTGTGTACTTCTCGTTGACCGCCTCGCTGACGCCGGAGTACTACGGGACGGCGCTCCGCGGACAGACGTTCGTCCATCTGCCCGTGTTCGTGCTCGCTGGCATCGGCATCGCGTCAGTTGCCTATCGGCGGTCGCCATCACCGGACGGCGGACTTGGGTCGCCAAAGGCCCATAGCCACCGACTCGCAACAGTTCTGACAATCGTCGTCGTGGTCGCCGCAGTCGTGACGATGCCTATCGCGTTCGTCAATCTCGACACGCTAGCGTTCCCGACAGGGGCGACCGAATCGCAGTTCGCAGCCGCGACGTTCACCGCAGACCACGTTGACGAACAGTGGGCTTCCGACCATCCGTTCAGCCGTATCGTTGACATGTACTATCCGGGTTCAACCAACGGTACGTACCAGCCGACCGCCCGGTGGCTCGGTGGCGGGATGGAACCCAGCTGCCCGACGCTGTCGCGGGCGTCGTGGGGGACAACCGGGGCGCACCTGTTCCCGGCAGGAAGCGAAAAGACCACGCCCGCGGCGCTGGGGGAGTGGCGGTACGAGAACGACGTAGTCTATGACACCCGGGGGCTCGACTCCGTGTACCTCGTTCGCCCCGGCGGGAACCGAACGAACTGCTGAGCGCACACGGTTCGTGGGGGCCACCTTATGTCCATTTTTCCCGTGTATGTAACCGTGGCATACAATACGGGGCCGGCAGAAAGGCCGACAATGACTGACCCCGTCCTCGTCGGCTCAGGGCTGTGTGTCACACGACGGGGCACCAAGATTCTCAATGGCGTCTCACTTACCGTCGGGTCCGACGCGGCAATGCTCGTGCAGGGACCTAGCGGGGCCGGGAAGTCGACCCTGTTCAACGTCCTCGGACTCCTAGAACCACCGTCTAGCGGTCGATTGGAGGTCGCCGGCCGAGATGCGAGTGCCCTGTCCGAACGCCAGCGCGCTAGCCTGCGGCGGACGACGCTCGGGTTCGTCTTCCAGGACTTCCAGCTCATCGGTGACCTGACCGCCCGCGAGAACGCGTCGCTCCCGCAGGAACACGCGGGCAACCGTGACCCCGACTGGCTGGACACGCTGTTCGAACGACTGGGCATCGCCGGACTCGAACACCAGTACCCCGCGACGCTGAGCGGGGGCGAGAAACAGCGGGTCGCTATCGCACGAGCGCTTGCAAACCGTCCCGAAATAATTCTCGCCGACGAACCGACCGGGCAGCTAGACCCGGACACCGCCGAGTCGGTGCTAAACCTCCTGTTTAGCATGAAGGAATCGACGGAAACTGCACTCGTCGTCATCAGCCACGACCCGCAACTGGCACAGCGGTTCGACGAACGGCTGTTCATCCGCGGCGGCACGCTCGTCTCGGATACTGCCTCGACGCCGGACGCGAGCCCGTCAACGGAGACGAACTAACGAATCGATGGGATACAGAAACGCTCTCCTGTTTCGCTGGTCCAGACGAGATCGGCTCACCGTCGTCGTCGTCGCCGTGACGGCCGCGTTTCTCATCGGCACGGTCTTGCTGTTGTTCACCGCCGTCACGTACTCGGAAACGTTCGCCGAACCGCTTGCGAACTCCGGGACGGTCACTTACCACGACGCGGAACACGGCCCGCCGGAACCCGGTGAGGATATCACCGTGCTCCCGACAGCGACGGCGACCACAGACGGGACCGACCTTCGTCTCGTCGGCATCCCACCCGATGCGCCCAGAGTGCTCATTGAGGGGTCGGCCCAGTGGCAGGAAGGTCGATTACCGACACTTCCTGACGGCGTCGACGGCCGAGGACCGGTCTCCCAGCAACAGACCCGAACGGTCAGCGGGTCGAACAGCACCGTCTCGCTCACGGTCGTGCCACAGCAGCGGGGAACGACGTTCCTCTCGAACCAGTGGTACGCGACAAACGCCTCGACCGCCCAGCGGGTCGGCGTCACCGGCTACTTCGTCATCAACCACAGTCCGAGCGGAACCGGGCTAGGGAGCCTTCCGAGTGAAGGGGCACCGCTTGTCAGCGCGCTCCTGTACGTCCTTGGCGGTCTGGAGCAGGTGCTCTGGGCGCTGGGTATCGCCGCGGCTGCCGGCGGATTGCTGGTTCTCATCGTCGTCTACAACGTCACGCGGATGAGCGTCCGCGACCGACTCGATGCGATACGGGTAATTCGCTCGACCGGCGCGTCGGGGTGGCGTGTGGGGCTTCTGTTTACGCTTCGTGCCGGCCTCCTCGTCACGACCGGCGTCGTGCTGGGCTACGCCGTCGGACTCATCCTTATCAAGGCACTCGTCAACGTCGCGATTTTCGTCGGGCTCCCAATCGCGCTCGATATCACTGTCACCGGTCAGAGCGCTACTGTCGTCGCTGGCGTCGCCGGCATTTTTGTTCTGATGGGGCTGGTTGCCGGCGCGCTCGCGGCCTATCCTGCGGCGACTCGTCCACCGGCCTCTCTCGGAAACCGCCATACTCGGTCTGGCCAGTCCGGGCAGTCGACGCTTGCGACGCTCAGAAGCTGGGTCACACCGACGTTCCTTTCGTGGCGCTCGGTCGTGCCGACGGCGGCGACGCTGACCGTGTTCGGCATCACGTTCCTGCTGGTTGTCTCGCTGGCCGGCCTCGCCTCCCCGCTTGGCGGTGAAGCGGGCGGCACTGGGACCATCACCGAAGCCGGCGCGCCCCACCCGCTGAACAGTCGGCTCGATGCTGAGTACGCCTCCGCCCTGAGTGCCGACGGGACACCGGCCAGCCCGGAGATCATCTACGCTCAGGTTTCGGACGGCCAGCCGTACATGGCTCACGGGGCGAAGTACGATGCGTTCGCGAACGTCACTGGAGCCACGCTGGTCGAAGGCCAGCGACCACAGCGACACGACGAGGCCGTCATCGGGAGCGACCTCGCACAGACGCTCGATGTCGAGGTCGGTGACGAACTGACCGTCAGTGGGAGCGTCAAGCCTGGGGTTCGCCGGGTCACCATCGTCGGACGGTACGACGCCCCCAGAACGCTCGATGACTTGCTCATTCTGCCGCTTGACTCCGCGGCCGACTTGGCGACCGGGCCAGGGCAGGTCCACATGATTCGCGTGAAGGGCCCGGTGTCTGAGATCGACGATGCCGACGGTGTCGCGGCTAACCAGTCGGGCGCTGTCGTGACGGGGTTGTCAGGTCCGAGACGCGTCACAAAAGGTGACACAGTCAACCTCACCGTCGCCGTCCGAAACGTCGGCAACGAGCGGGCGGACCGGGAAGTCACAGTCCGGTATCAGGGCGACCGGCGAACAACGACAGTGGCTGTTCCGCCGGGACAGGAGCGGACTGGTACTGTCTCCGTTACCGCGTCGGAGCTGGGGACCGCAAACGCTACTGCCGGGGAGTACACCCACCCAGTGACCGTCGTCTCGCCGAACGCTATCGAGATTCCGAGCCAGTTGCCCTCACAGGCTCCGCCCGGGTCGGGACTCTCCGTCCCTGTCGTCACGAAAACTGGCGAGCGCGTTTCGAACGCCACCGTCACGGTAAACGGCCCGTCGCTCAGAACTGGCTCGAGCGGTGTTGCCGTTGTTCCCCTGCCACGCGAGCCGGGGAACTACACGATAACGGCCCGGTCCGGAAACCAGACGGCGACACACGATATTCAAATCGTCCGTGGAACTGAGCGGGAACTGTACGGGGAGCTGTCGATAGCTCCGTCATCGGGCTCGGTCCTGACGACGCCGACGCTCAGGGTCGGGCTCGCAAACCCATGGCAGGAACCGCTCACGCGCAACGTGGGCGTCATCGGTCCCGGTGTCTCCCGGAACCGGACCGTCTATATGCCGCCCGGAAACGTCACGCAAACGCGGTTCTCCCCGGACGGTGGACGTAGCCAGCCCGGAACGTACACCTATCGAATGACAGTCAACGGGACCACCCTCACCACGGCGGACTACGAGGTGACCGGCGACCGCCGGCTGGCATCTGCGGTGGCAAGCAGCGGGTCGTACGCGTCCGGAACGCCAATCGAGCGCTCCGTCGAGGGCGTGTTCGGGAACGTCCAGTTGATTCTCGGCGTCCTTGTCGTTCTCTCGGCGTTGAGTACCGTCGGCAGTACCACGGCGACGTTCGCACAGGGGGTCCACGCGCGCCGGCAGGCTATCGGTATCCATCGCTCAACCGGCGCGACGCAGTGGGGGGTCCTGCGGACGATTCTGGCCGATATCGCCCGGATAGCGATCCCAGCGACCGGTCTCGCGCTTGGCCTGTCCGTTCTCGCGTTACAGCTGCTGGAGCGGGCTGGCTGGCTCGTCTTCTTCGGCTTCCGTCTTTCCGCGCGGACGCCGCCAGCGATCCTCACAGCGATATTCGTCGGTGGCGTCTCGCTCGCCCTGTTCGGTGCCCTCGTCGCAACGGTGCCGTATCTGACGGCCTCACCGGTCTCGTTGCTCCCGAGTGGTGACCGAACGCGGACGCCCGACGACGAGTCGGTCGACGAAAGACAGCCTAGCGACGACTGACCGAGTCCCTAGCATAGGGATCAGCTTGTCCAGTGGGAATCTGAACCGTTGCCCGTCGGTCGGAACTTTGACTGTCTACCGACAAGAACGCCGTATCATGGCGACCCGACAGCGACAGCAGTTCATCTACGGGCATCTCATGTGGGTGCTTGGAACCATCCTCGTGTTGACCCTCCTGGATGCGCTGACACTGGAGCTGTTTTTCGTCGTCTCGCTGATCGGGTTTCTCGTTACTGTCGAACTGGTCGCACCGCAGGCCGTGTCGCCGCGCTGGCGACGGCGGCTCTGGTGGCTCATCGGGCTCGGTCTGGTGGGCTTTGCTTACGTGGTTATCAAACGTATCCTTGCAATTCTCCCGCCGGGGCTGATCTGATGGTATCGGAACCGTCTCCCGACGATTCCTGGCTCCCGTCGCTCACTCTCCCACAGCTACTGCTTGCCACCTACACTGCCCTCACGGTCATCGCGCTCGTCTACGCCGCGAGCACGTCTTCAGCGGCGTTCGGTGCGTATAATTCCCAGTGGGACGGGGCGGGCGAGCTTCGAACTGTCGCAGCTGATGCCGGTGCAAACGTAACCGTCGGAACGAACGTGAGTCAGTATCCGACGAGTGACGCGGACGGAACGGTTGCAGTCGTTCTCTCGCCGGCGGAGCCGTACTCGTCGAGCGAGCGGGCACGAATCGCGGAGTTCGTTCGAAGCGGCGGGACACTCGTCGTTGCCGAGGATTACCGCCCAGAAGGGAATTCCCTGCTCGCTGCCGTCGGTGCTGACGCGCGTTTTGACGGTCGCCCGGTGTACGACAACCGAAATTACTACCGCAACTCCTCGCTCCCGGAAGCGACGCCTGCCGGCGACTATCCGGAGACTGCCGGCGTCGATACTGTCGTCCTCAACTACGGCACGACTGTCAGGGCCGGCAACGCGACGCCACTCGTCAACACCTCCGAATACGCCTATCTCGACACCAACGGTAACGCCAACCTCGACGGTGCGGAGCAGTTAGCATCTCGACCTGTCGTCACGAGCGAATTGGTCGGCGACGGTCGAGTTATCGCCGTCAGTGACCCGAGTCTCTTCGTGAACGCGATGCTCGAACGAGGTGACAACCGACGGTTCGTCCGGAACATCGTCGCCGATCACGACACGGCCCTGCTGGATTACTCACACGCCAGCAGTATCCCGCCAGTGGCCGCTGCCGTCCTCGCCGTGCAGCGGTCGGACGCGTTGTTACTGTTCTGTGGCGTCGTGCTTGTCGGGGCGCTACTCGCGTACGACCGCCGTCTCGACGAGCCTATTCGGGATCGATTCCGCGAATACAGCGGCCGCGAGCCGGAGCCGCACTTGTCCCGAGACGGCGTGGAAAAGTACCTTAGCGGCCGTCACCCGGACTGGGAATCCGCTCAAGTAAAGCGAGTAACGGAAGCCGTTATTAAACAGCGGCCCGACCGTCAACGTAATGACTGATCCGGCGGTACTGTACGACCGTCTCAGAGAGGAGACGGAAACAGTTCTTATCGGTAACGAGCAGATTCTTCGACACATTACTGTCGCAATGCTTACGCGCGGTCACGTGCTTTTAGAGGGGGTTCCCGGTGTCGCAAAAACCACAATTGCCACGCTTATCGCCAACGCGACGGATCTCCAGCACTCTCGGGTCCAGATGACGCCTGACTTGCTCCCTGCAGATATCACCGGAACGACAGTGTATCACCAGCGAAACGGCGAGTTCGAGCTGCAGAAAGGCCCGGTGTTTACCAATCTGGTCATCGCTGACGAGATCAACCGCGCCCCGCCGAAAACGCAGAGCGCGCTGCTCGAAGCGATGCAGGAGGGGCAGGTGTCTATCGAAGGGTCGACGCTCGAACTCCCGACGCCGTTTACCGTCGTTGCGACGATGAAC
>Ga0207851_100861_pt1 | contig 11930 bp, 8 predicted proteins | sample A23E3SouthBayCA_FD_187747 | JGI IMG/M metagenome (GOLD analysis project Ga0207851, IMG submission 187747) | Aerobic enrichment media microbial communities from Eden Landing Ponds, California, USA - A23 E3 (SPAdes) | ecosystem: Environmental > Aquatic > Marine > Unclassified | place: Emeryville, CA... | reverse complement strand
TTTCTACCATTTATATACTAATGTATGTAGGCGACCGGAAATGCGTCGTTCTTCAGCAACGGAGGACAGGATCAGATAAAAACGCCCGATTCGGTAGATAAATTCAATCAATCTACGGAACCCAATCGGCGAAATATATGCACATCTCTGGTCACCGGCGACTCAGAATGTGCATACATCGAGGATGTTGAATACATCTACGTCTGACTCCGGGGAATTGCATTCGAAGTACCGCTGGTCGTATTCTCAAGAAATTTCGCTACACCCGTCTCAAGTCACTCGAGATAAAGGGCGACATCGAGAACCGCAAAGTGGAAATCTCTCGTCTTGATCGTCTCGAAGTAAGGAATGGCTCGTCACTCGAGCCGACCGCTGGAAATAAGACCACCACAGCGTATGCGTACTCTATGTCGATTACGCTGGACGAGCTGGACTCGCATCTTTTCAAATGTGCAGACATCATCCGGGACGCCGTCGACCCTACGGACTATAAGGAGTACATCCTTCCGCTGGTGTTCTACAAGGCCATCTCCGACGAGTACGAGCAGGAACGGGCCGATATCGTCGAGGAGTACGGTGAGGACTTCGCCGACAACAAGAACCTCTACGAGGTACCCGTCGTCCCCGAGGGCCACCGCTGGGGCGACCTGCGCGAGACCAGCGAGAAGGTCGATCAGGCCATTGACGACGCCTTCACGGAACTGACGCAGGAGAACCCCGAACTGGAGGGGGTCTTCAACGCGAACTTCATGGAGGCCGACGGCCTCACCGATGACCGCCTCATCAAACTCGTCGAGCACCTCAGCACCCATGACCTCGACCGGGATAGCGTGCCGCCGGACATGCTCGGCGAAGCGTACATGGACCTCGTGCGTCACTTCGCCGAGGAGGAGGGCAAGTCCGGCGGGCAGTTCTTCACGCCACCCCACATCGTCCAGCTCTGTGTCCGCCTCGTCGACGACTTCGAGGACGGGATGACCTTCCACGACCCGACTTCTGGCTCCGGCGGGATGCTCACCGAGACCGCGAAGTACTACCGCGAGGAGCAGGGCGGCGATCCGTCGAAGCTCCGCTTCACTGGTCAGGAGATCAATCCTGACATCGCCGCCATCGGTCGGATGAACCTCTCGCTACACACGCTCAACGGCGAGATCGAGCGCGGTGACTCCCTCGCAAATCCGGCCTTCACCGACAGCGACAAACTGGAGCGCTTCGACCGCGTGCTCGCCAATTTCCCCTTCTCCGCCGACTGGGCCAAGAGTGACCTGCAGGACGACAAGTACGGCCGCTTCGACTGGCACAACAAACTCCCGCGCGCCGATCGGGGCGACTACGCCTTCATCATGCACATCGCGGAGCAACTGAAGGACCCCGACCGCGGCGACGAGTCCGGTGGGAAGGCCGCTATCGTCATCCCTCACGGCGTGCTCTTCCGCAAGCACGAGCAGCGCTATCGCCAGCCCATGCTGGAAAACGACATGGTCGAGGCCATCGTCGGCCTGCCCGAGAACCTCTTCCAGAACAACAGCATTCCGTCGGCAATTCTAGTGTTAAATACCGACAAGCCCGTCGAGCGCGAGGGTGAAGTGCAGTTCATCCACGCCGCCGACGAGGACTTCTATCGGGAGCTCTCGAACCAGAACGAACTCACCGACGAGGGTCTAGACCATATCGTCGAGAACTTTAGCGACTGGACGACCGAAGAGCGCGTCAGTCGGACGGTAGGAATCGAGGAGATTGAGGAGAATGACTTCAATCTCAACATCGCGCTGTACGTCGACACGACGGAACCAGAGGAAGACATCGACGTGAGCGAGGAACTCGGGAAGCTTCGCGAATTGCAGGCCGAACGCGAGGAGATCGAGAGCCGGATGACTGAGCACATGGAGGCGCTGAATTATGAGTGAGCAGGACGCTACTCTTGAGGAGTTTACCGAAAAAGACCAATCAGACCAGAGTGACGAACTCGATCAGGAGCAATTTGGTCCCTTCACATTGTCGACACCTGGTGATTGGACGGCAAAGCGACTGGGTGACATTAAGACGCTCATTACGCGAGGTAAACAGCCGACCTACGCTGATGAAGGTGTCCCGGTGATCAATCAAGAATGTATTTATTGGGACGGATGGCAATTTGAGAATCTCCGGTACTTAGATGCAGACGTTGCACAGGACTGGAAAGAGAAGTATTTCCCCCAAGATGGGGATGTCATTCTGAATTCGACGGGACAAGGGACTCTCGGACGAGCACAAGTCTATCCAGATGAGGAACGTAGAGCCATCGATTCACACGTCACGCTTCTTCGAACCAACGATGAATTGAGTCCCTATTTCCATCGATATTTCCTAGAGAGCCATCTCGGGCAAGCACTTCTCTATTCGATGTGTGTGAATGGGTCAACAGGACAGATCGAACTATCAAAGACTCGTCTGGATCTTCAACCAATTCCGCTTCCACCACTTGAAGAACAGAACAAAATCGCCAACGTGCTCTACAATGTTGATCAGGCGATTCAAAAGAGCGAAGAGATCGAATCACGTATTCAGCGAATCAAACGGGGCACAGTCCAAGACCTCTTGAATCATGGTTTGGACAACTCAGATCCACAAAAGAAGGATCCAGACCTCGGTACCGTACCGGAACACTGGGACTGTGTCACGATCCAAGACATCATTGTAGACGTGGAGAATGCATTCACAGACGGCGCTCGATACGCCCTCTCATCCGACGAAATTCACGAGAAGGGTGATGCTCGGGCGATATTGTTGGAGGAGGTAGGCGAGGGAGAATTCAACGATTCGAGTCCAAAGTTCGCGACGCAAGAGAAATACGACGAGATTACGCACCGAGCGATCTATCCAGACGAAGTCGTCGTCGCGAAGATGGCCGAGCCCGTTGCTCGCGCGTGCATCGTTCCAGACACCTACGACCAGTATCTTCTAGGCTGCGCTGACGTGGTCCGAATCGTTCCAAATGAGGACGTGGACGACCACTTCCTGATGTACTGCCTGAATTCATACAAACTTTGGAAGCAGGCAGTGGCTCACCTGCGAGGGACGGGCCGCTCCCGGATCAATCTCGAAAATATATCTGATTTGAAAATACCGAAACCGCCGCTCTCGGAACAGCGTGAAATTGTCGAGATCCTCGAAGCATATGATCACCGGATCGAGAACGAACGCGAATACTGCGAGCAACTCAAGCGAATTAAACAGGGCCTCATGCAAGATCTGCTCTCTGGGACAGTCAGAACTACCGACACTAACATATCTGTCCTCGATGAAGTAGCGAAGCATGGGTAGCCTTCCGTCGGAGCAGGGCGTCGAAAAGTCCCTGTTGTCGTGGCTGGACGTTTGAAACAGCTATGGCGAGTACTGATCGAACCAGTTCATCAGGTCATCGTGGAATGCCTGGAAAGTACCCGTATGGAATCTAGCGAGAAAGACGAGAATATACTCTCGCTCTCGATGGTTCGTGTGCTGGAGATGCTGGTTCATGTCGTTCAGCCGTGTCGCGTTGACGAATCCGTGACGATCAAATTTGAGATGATGTTTCCGCCGATCTTCGTCCCACGCCTCATTGGTTACATTGAAACCACAGAACGTTCCGTGCTGGGCGTCTGTTCGTAGTCCGAGTATGAAATTGAATTTCTTAGTGTACGGCGTTCTGCTCTGTCGTCTGAGGCAGGCGAAGTCCGCAGTTCCCGGATTTCGAACTCTGTCTGGTAGATAGTCCGGAAGCACCTCACAGAGATTCTCGTTGTAACTGTAAATCGTCGCCAGATAGTTATGGACGATTGCCAGAAGTTTGCTGATTTTGACTGATGTATTCTGCCGCTCAGAAAAGAAGTGTGGATCGCTATTGATTGGACCGTCGACGAAATTCCGAATCGTTGCGAAGTTCAGGTCCGCAATCGAGACAATCGTATCAAATGCATCCCCGTCATCCTCCTGAAGTGCTCGCGTCGGCTCGCAGGAGATGTCTATTGTCTGTTGAAAAAGATTCGAAGAAGACACGCGAAAGAATTTGTTTGCTTTACTCCGACTCAGAATCTTCGAGCATCCGCGCAGCTGTCCGTTTCATACGGTCTGGATCTCCGCCAGTGATGTCAGCAACCTCTTCGGGTGTTTCAGGCATTTCCCCAGTCATATCTATAAGTATCTATAGCCCGGTCAAACATAAGTTTCCGGGTCATGCCCTCTTTCTACGAAAGAGGGCATGACCGACCAAATGATTTTGAATTTATACTTTTCCAGCACAGTGGCCGTGTGAGAACCCAAGTCTGACCGATAGAAACATCCCGATCCATACACATGACAGAGTAATGAGTCGCCTTCCGTCGGAGCAGGGCGTCGAGAAGTCCCTGTTGTCGTGGCTGGACGAGCTGGGCTGGGAGACCCATGGCCTCGACGGATTACAGGGGGCAGCTGTCCTCGACGAGCGTTACAGTCGCTCCAGTGCCGACGTAGTGTACTGGGACCTGCTGGTCGAGCAGGCAATCAACCTCAACGACGCCGTGACCGAGGATAACGTCGACCGTCTGGTCACTGTACTCCGGCGCGATCTCGACACGGACGACCTCGTCGCCGGTAATCGCGAATTCTACAAGATTCTCACTAGAGGCAAGCAGTTCCAGGTTGAGCATGCCGACGGATCTACCGAGTACATCTACGTCGATCTGATGGACTTCCAGAATCTGGAGCGTAATCGCTTCCACGCGGTCAATCAGTTCTCGGTCTCGCGGGGAACCACCATTCGCCCGGACGTGAACCTCTTCGTCAATGGGATTCCTCTCGTCACGATGGAACTCAAGAGCCTCGCACAGGACAACGACTACTACGACGCCATCAGCGACCTGCACAACTACGAGGGCGACGTGCCGCGCCTGTTCGTGCCGGGGCTGTTCAATGTCGCCGCCGACACGACCGCACTGCGCTACGGGGCCGTCGGCGCGCCGACGCAGTTCTACATGAAGTGGGCTGACGCATCCGAGCGGTTCCAGTCCGACAACGAGATGCAGAAGGCGGTGCAGGCGCTGTGCAACCCCGCGACGCTGCTGGACATGCTGAAGCGCTTCGTGTTCTACGACCGGCGGGCCGGCGGCGACGCCAAGATCGTCCCGCGGTACATGCAGTACTACGCCGTCAACGAGATCCTCGACCGCGTCGCCGAGGGCGAACCGTCCCCCGATCCCGAGGGGGGCACACTCGACCGCGGGCTGATCTGGCACACCCAGGGGTCGGGCAAGTCCTTCACGATGCTGTACGCCGCCCAGAATCTGCTCTCGCGGGACCTGCTCGCGACGCCGCAGGTGTTCATCATCGTCGACACGGACAAGCTCGCCAGCCAGATGCGGGACACCCTCTCGAATATCGGCTTCGAGCAGTCCGTCGTCGCCGAGAGCATCGACCACCTGCAGGAGCTGATCGAGCAGGGCAAAAGCCAAGTTGTGCTCACGACCATCCAGAAGTTCCAGGATGTGGAGCCAGACAGCCAGGGCAACGACGAGGTGGTGGTGATGTCCGACGAGGCCCACCGCTTCATGGAGAAGGACCTGAGCAGCCGCCTCAAGGCTGCGCTTCCGAAGAACTTCCATTTCGGATTCACCGGGACGCCAGTCCGTGAGGGCGAGCGTGAGGAGGACCGCAACACCTTCGACGAGTTCTCACCCGAGGGAGAGGACTACCTACATCGCTACTCTGTCAAGGAGGGCATTGAGGACGGCCTGATCCTGCCAGTCTACTTCACACTGCGCCACCAGATGGAGTGGAACGTCGACGAGGCCGGTCTCGACGAGGAGTTCGAACAGCAGTTTGCCGGCCTCTCGACTGACGAGAAACGGGAGTTCATCCGAAACAACATCACCAGCCGCGATCTAGCCGAACTCTCGCCCCGCGTCGACCGGATCGTCGAGGAAATCGACGACCACTTCGAGGGCGTCGACAAGAACGGCTGGAAGGGGATGGTCGTCACGCCCAGCCGTAAATCTGCCGCGATGTACGGCGAGCGCCTGATCGAGCGTCTCGGCGAAGACGCGATCGAAGTGCTATACACCGCGACCGGCGACGACAGTGATCTCGTCCAGCAGTTCCACACCGAGAACGAGGAGCGCGACCAGATTGTCAAGCAGTTCAAGGACGAAGACGAGCCGAAGCTCCTCGTGGTCCACAACATGCTGCTGACCGGCTTCGACGCGCCCAACATGAAGACGATGTACCTCGACCGGAATCTCAAGAACCACACCCTCATGCAGGCGATCGCCCGGACGAACCGGGTGGCCGAGGGCAAGGAGAACGGCGAGATCGTCGACTTCCAGGGCGTCTTCGAGAATATCGATGAAGCACTCGACTACGACACCGACACCAAGGAGTACGCCGCCCGAGACAAGGCCGAACTCTTCGCCGAACTGGAGACACAGCTCGACTTCGTTCTCGATATCTTCGAGGACATACCGATGGATGACTCCCAGGAGACGATCGACCAGTGTCTCGCCAAGGTGAGCACCCACCCGGAAAAAGGCGATTTCAAGGAGGGGTTCCGCCGCCTGCAGAATCTCTACGAATCCGTCTCGCCGGACGCCCGACTGATCAAAGAGGGGATTCAGGACGACTATCAATGGCTCGCACGAGTCTACACGGCTTTCCAGCGCCATCACAACCGCTCGGATCGGCCCGAGGACGCGATGCGGGAGAAGACCAAGGAGATCATCGAAGAGCACGTCGATGTTGGCGAGATCAAGCGGGACTTCCCGGTGTACGAGCTCGGTCAGGAGCACCTCGAAGCCATCGAGGACATGGACCCGGCGACTGCCGCCACGAACGTCGCCCACGCGACCCGTGAGCACCTGCAGCCGAAGACCGGCCAGAATCCCAAGTACAAACGCCTCAGTGAGCGCGTCAACGAGATCGTCGGGGAGTGGGAGCAGGGCGACCGCAGCGATCCCGGGGCCGTCGAGGCACTGAAAGCGGTCGAGGAGCAGGTGCTGGCCGTCGACGAAGAGGCCGGCGAGCAGGCCAAGGCACGGGCCGAGTTCGCGATCTACACCCACCTCACGGACGAAATGACCGACGCTGTCGACTCGCCAGAGGAGGCCGAGACGATAGCCACCGACATCGTCACCGAGTTTGACGAGCGCGTCGACCGCAGTTATCCAGGCTGGGAGACGAACCAAACCACGGTCCAGCAGATCGATACACTGCTGCTGGACGTGCTACTGAAAGAGCACACACGCCCCGAGTTGGCCAAAGACGAGCGCTTCATGGACGCACTCCGGCGCTATCTCGTCCAGAACTATGTCTAAGTCGAAACAGCAACGAGAGACGGTGCTCGCCGGTCGACCCCTTGAGTACGAGGTTCGCCGGAGCGAGGACGCTACCGAACCCCGTATCGACATCGACATTCAGGGCGTGCAGGTGATTCTCCCGGAAGACTCCGAAGAATCTCCTGACGAAATCCTCAGAGACAATCTGAACTGGGTACTGTCGAAGAAGCGCAAGTACGACTCATTTCGGGAACGGGCACCCGACCGGGTGTTTGCGCCCGGCGAGACCTTCCCGTATCTGGGCGAGGACCACGAGATCGTCGTCGAACCACGCCCCGCCCACGAGGTGAGTGAGGAGGAGATCCATCTCCGACAGAGTGCGATCGACCAGTCGTCACTCCAGCAGGTGCTCGAAAACTTCTATAGAACCCGAGCGAGAGAGTACCTGTCTGACCGCGTCGACTACTTTGCTAGCGAGATCGATGTCGAGTACGACAACATAGAACTCCGGAATCAGCGCACCCGATGGGGAAGCTGCTCGACGAATGGTATTCTGAGCTTCAATTGGCGGCTGATCATGGCTCCCCCGGAGACAATCGATTACGTCGTCGTCCATGAGCTCGCCCACCTGATCGAGTCCGAACACAATCAGGAGTTTTGGCGAATTGTCGGTGAGTTCCTGCCTGACTACAAAAAGCACGCAGACTGGCTCGACGAGAACAGCGTCGAACTAATTTTTTCAGAAGACGACCTCTGATGTAGCTCGATTTTCGGACTCTGGCGACCGGATGCCTTGGACGGGTTTACTACCTCCCATAGATTCATCAATATCCTCTGAGGATTACTGTGCAATGTCTGGTAGCCGGGCGTGGATGGTTCGCGCGGGCAACGACAACGAGCTTATCGACCAATTCTCTGAACAGGACTGGATAGCTATCGGATGGTCGGAAATGGGAAATCTTTCGGAATTGAATTCCCGTGAGGCTGTCAAGTCAAAATACCAGGATGAACATCCGAAACAATCTCCCCACAAAGTCGGGGTCAACGGCGGTCAGCTCCACCGGTTTACCAATATCATCGATCAGGGCGATTTGATTCTCAGTTACGACAAATCGGTCCGAGAGTATCTCGTCGGGACGGTAACTGGACCGTATGAATACAAGCCCGAAGACGTTATCGAGGATTACCCTCATATTCGCCGTATCGAGTGGGTGGATCAGATTGATCGAGATGAGTTCAGTCGCCCCGCGAGAAATACGCTCGGTAGTACACTAACCGTCTTTAGCCTCGACGACATCCGTGAAGAAATCGAAGAGATCCGTTCAGGGACCCGTCGAACTGATGAACCGGAAACATCCGAAGAGGGGGGAGAGGATCAACCTCCCTTCCACAAAGATGTCGAATCACGCGCTGACGAGCTGATCTCCGATCATATCGCACATATCGATGCAGAGGAGATGGAGGATCTCACCGCGGCCCTTCTTGAAGCGATGGGCTACCATGCGCAGACGACAGAAGCCGGTGCTGACCACGGTATTGATGTCGAAGCCCATCCTGATTCCTTAGGCTTCGAAGATCCGTATATCAAAGTTCAGGTGAAACATCAAGAGTCCAAAACCGGCAGTAGTAGTCTCCGAGACTTCATCGGCACATTGGGTGCTGATCAAAAGGGCTTATTCGTCTCTACAGGCGGTTATACCGGACCAGCAAAAGAAGAGGTAAAGCGGACCGATAGGCGGGTCACTCTCATTGACCGCGATCGATTTATCGAACTTCTTCTTACGCACTACGAAGAGATCGAGCCCGAGTACACGAATCTCATCCCCCTCAAACAAGTGTACGTTCCAACCGAAGAGCCGTAGATCTCGACAAGTTGGCCAGAGCTCTGAACCGGTCCTTTGCCTCTCCTTTTGTGATCTGAGTTGCTCGACTGACTACGACCACCCTAGACCACCCCTCATGCACCCCTTTTAGCTGCTGATAGTACTGCCTGCTTCGCGCTGCTTGAGTGCCCTCTTTCCCCTGTTCTTGCTGGTCTTCGATACCGACCACCGAGACCACCGCTTCAGCAGGTGCAAACCACCGCTTGAGTACCCCTTCTGGTTGCTCTTGCCCCTTTAATTCATATCGAGCGGGAACGATCACCGCTCAAGGGGTGCTTTCGTCGCTGCTCGTACTGCCGCTTGAGCGCTGCTTGAGGGTGCTTGCTCCCCTGCTTTTGCACGTCGTAGAGACGGGGCGAACGAGCAGCGGCGAAAGGGGCAGAAATCTGCCCCTGATACTGGTGCTTGAGAGCGGCTTGACACCGCTCTACTGCTCGTTTACGCTCGATGCGCAGACAGGTCCCTTGAGCACCAGTCTTACCACTGCTTCGAGGGAGTGGGGAAAGCGCTATTTGGTGCCCGAAGCCATCGAAGCGCATGTCGAATCCTTCGGTAGTCCTCCAACAAGTCGCCCGTAATTTTGCTAATGCGATTCCACAGGCCGATACCGGCGCACAGCACAGTCGATGGAAGGCTGGCATCGGCCCCTTCGAGGAGGAGATTCAGATCGAGATGATCCTGGACGAACTGCCAGCGGATTGCGCTGGCGAGATCCAGACCGAAGTTCCATACCCGGGCAACCAACAGAGGTGTGACCTACTCGTCGAGACCGACAGCGTTCGTCTCCCCATAGAGGCCAAACTGCTGCGGTTCAGGCTGGACAACGGGAACATCGACCCTAACATGTACAAGAGCGTATTCAGCCCGTTCCCCGAGCGCAGTTCGTCGTCGATGCTCACCGACGCCGAGAAGCTCGTTTATTCTGACTTCGACCAACCGACCGGGCTTCTCGGGCTCTACTACGAGAAGAGCAGCGAGGAGTACGAGCAACTACGGGCGGAGACGATCGCCGAGAAGTTCCAGCAAGACGTTTCGTACTGGTACGACATCGACATTGAGACGACAGCGATTGAGCCATTCGACGGCCTTCAGCATCCATACCACCAGCACGGCGCTGTCATGACTTGGCTGCTCTCAGTGGACTAATCCTCTCTTTGAGACGCCGAATCGATTGAGATCCATGCTCTCGAGCTCGCGATTCACCACTTCGGTCGTCGGTATATTCAGATACGACTCCAACCCAGAGAACGGCGACTACCCTCCGAAAAGGGAGGTTTGTCATTTCGGAGTGTAAAACGGGAAGAGTATCCCCCTTCCCAGAATGTCGCTGCAAAGCAGGGCGGGTATTTTGATTAGGTGGCCTTAGCCACACCTCTAAGGGGGAACCCGACCCTTGCGGTCGGATTTCACCTCGGGGCCTGGATACGCCTCGAGCTAGCCAGACGATAGACTCTGGACTCAAACTTATTTCCGGCCTCGAGCGGCAGAAATCAGCCAAAAAGAGGGGTTCGAGAGAGTGTTGCCACTCAGCAGTCGGGCGTCAGTCGAGTGCTCTGAACAGCGGCCCGCCAGTTGTCTCGGTAGTAGTCTCGCTCAGGTAGTTACTGTCGGGATGCTTCTCGTAGGTCACTCTCGCGATCCAGTCCCCGAGTCGCCATTTTATTTCGTCGTTCCGCATCTCGTCCCACAGCTGCTTGCCCTCTCGAAGCTCTTGACGGATTTCCCGATGAGCGTCGTTGAGGGTCTCGGCCTCGATCTCACCGAAGTCAATTGTTATACCATCCTCACTCTCGCGCCACGATTCACAGTGCTGTGAGGCCCATGCGACGAAGGCGCTGGTCCGTTGGTCGAGACCTCTCTCCGCCGCTGCAAGAGCCTTCGCACCGGCTTCAACAGCGTTACGGGTTCGCTCCTTCGCGCTAGTGACGGCGTCGTGGACAAGTTCCCCGACGTAGCTACTGCGAAGTTCGACACTGCCGTACTCGCGCTGAATCATCTGGTCGATACGGTCCAGTGCTCGGTACACTGAGTCGACATGGAAATCCCCGGATTCGGCGATATCGGTTGGCGCGACCTCTCCGCCGTCCGTCACCAAGACTTCGAGAGCCTCCCATTCGACGGGGCTCATGCCATCGGCGACGTTAGAGATAACGACCGATTCCTGACGCTCTTTGATATCCTGCAACGGGAGCTCAACCACCTGCCGCTGGCGATCGGATAGCTCGGCATCAAAGTAGGCGTCTTCGACGAACGGTGCAGTCGTCGTGACCGGTAGACCTGCATCGTGCAGGATACCAAGAACGGCTTCGTCTAGTTCCTCAGTGAGCTGCTGTAGGTCGCTTGGCGACACACCGAGATTCTGGTCTGAATCCCGCCAAAGACTCGGATAGTATATCGCGCCGACCTTCGGGTGACTGAGTGGGTGGTCGTTGGCCATGGACTTGTGCTCCCGAGCATAGTAGTGCTTCACTTGCTTGGGGAGTGCATGGTTCGGCCAAACCTCCTGGATCCGAACCTCGTCGACACCGACCTGGTGTCGGTATCCTGGCGATTGCTCGCCGCGGCCGTCCATGTCGGTTTGTTCGGTTCGGCGACTACCGTGTCGGTCTGATTCGAGTAAGTGACCGACTCGGGCAAGCGGCCCATCGCGCGCATGGACGGGACCGCTTTCGTCTTTAGATAGCCTAGAGGGTGTCATAGAACTCTTCTCACACCGTGATGATCGTGCTTCCCGGATTGTCTCCGCGTTCGTAATTGGTGATTGCGACGACCAGGCGAAGACACA
>Ga0207851_100855_pt1 | contig 11990 bp, 12 predicted proteins | sample A23E3SouthBayCA_FD_187747 | JGI IMG/M metagenome (GOLD analysis project Ga0207851, IMG submission 187747) | Aerobic enrichment media microbial communities from Eden Landing Ponds, California, USA - A23 E3 (SPAdes) | ecosystem: Environmental > Aquatic > Marine > Unclassified | place: Emeryville... | reverse complement strand
GCTCGCCGGCGTGGCGGTGTCGCTGTCGATCAGGACCGCGCTCGCGCTCGGTACCCTCCCCGCGAGCGGAACCATCGGCTACGCGCTGTTCTGGAATCCCCCCGACGCCGTCGAGGAGTGACGGTCCGCGCGGTGAGTGGCGGAGGAAGCAATCGCGGCGAGGTTCCCGTTACTGCGACCGCGGACGACACCGCAGGATCGGGTGCGAGAGAGACCAGATAGAGTACGGTTGGGCCGCTGTCACTCGGAGCGCGGCTTCCGGGGCTGAAACGCTTACGGCGGTTCGGTCCGAACGCCGGGATATGAGTTCAGTCCCGGAGCGAAGCGAGGTCGACGAGGAGTACAAGTGGGACCTCGAATCCCTCTACGCCGACGACGACGAGTGGGAAGCGGCCTTCGAGTCCGTCGAGGAACGGCTCGACGACCTGCGCGCCTTCGAGGGGCGCGCGACCGACGACCCCGACACCCTCCAGGAGACCCTGGAGACCTACGAGTCGATCATGCGCGAAGTGGCGAACGTCTCGGCCTACGCCCGGATGCGCAGCGACGAGGACACCTCCGACAGCCACTATCAGGGGCTGGCCTCGCGCGCCCAGTCGCTCCACGCCGAGGCCCAGAGCGCCGCGAGCTTCCTCGAACCCGAGATCCAGTCGCTCGACGAGGACACCGTCGACGAGTACATCGACGAGAACCCCGCGCTCGAGACGTACGAGCACTACTTCGACGACGTCCTCCGCGCCAAACCCCACACCCGCTCGGCCGAGGTCGAGAACCTGCTGGCGGACCTGGGCGAGGTGCTGGGTTCGACCGGCGAGGTGTACAACATGCTCGCCAACGCCGACATCGAGTTCCCCGCGGTCGAGGACCCCGACGGCGAGGACCGCCGGATCACGCTCAACAACTTCACGACGCTGCAGGAGAACCCCGACCGCGACTTCCGCCGCGAGGTCTACGAGACCTTCTACGACGAGTGGGGCGACTACCGCAACTCCGTGGCCGCGGCCTACCGAAACAGCGTCAAGACCGACGTGAAACTCGCCCGCGCCCGGGACTACGACACCGCCCGCGAGGCCGCCCTCGACGGCCCGAACGTCCCCGTCGAGGTGTACGACACGCTCGTCGACACCGTCAACGAGCGCCTCGACGTGCTGGGCCGCCACGCCGACCTGAAACGGCGCCACGTCGGCGCGGACGAGCTGCAGATGTGGGACCTGTACGTCCCGATGGTCGACGGCGAGAGCCCCGACGTCGAGTACGAACAGGCCAGAGAGTGGGTCACCGAGGCCGTCGCGCCGCTTGGCGAGGAGTACCAGAGCTGGCTCGCCGACGGGCTCGACTCGCGGTGGGTCGACGTCTACGAGACCGACAACAAGCAGTCGGGCGCGTATTCGGGCGGCACCTACGACTCCCAGCCGTTCATCCTGATGAACTACCAGGACGACGTCTCTTCGATGTACACGCTGGCCCACGAACTCGGCCACTCGCTGCACTCGGAGTACACGAGCGAACACCAGCCCTACATCTACAGCGGCTACGAGATATTCGTCGCCGAGGTGGCCTCGACGGTCAACGAGACCCTGCTCACCCACCACCTGCTCGACGTGGTCGAGGACGAGAAGCTCCGCCGGCACGTCCTCAACCAGTACCTCGAGCGATTCAGGTCGACCCTCTTCCGCCAGACGATGTTCGCGGAGTTCGAACACCGCGCTCACGAACTCGAGGAGTCGGGCGAGCCCCTGACGGCCGACCGGCTCGACGAGCTCTACGGTGGGCTCAAGGGGACCTACTACGCCGAGGCCGACGTGGACGACCGCATCGCCCGCGAGTGGATGCGCATCCCCCACTTCTACCGGGCCTTCTACGTCTACCAGTACGCGACCGGCATCTCCGCGGCCGTCGCGCTCGCCGAGGGCATCCGCGAGGAGGGCGAACCGGCCGCCGAGCGCTACCGCGACTTCCTCGCCAGCGGGTCGCGCGAGTACCCGCTCGAACTCCTCGAGACCGCCGGCGTCGACATGACCACCGCCGACCCCATCGAGTCGGCCATCGACACCTACGACCGCTTCCTCGGCGAGTTCGAGGACCTGGTCTGAGGGGGCGCCGGCGTCGTGCCGCCGCTGGCCGGCGTCGCACCCGCCCGTTTCGACCTCGGCAGAAGCCCTTTGCGCTCGCGTCGCCTATCGGCCGTATGAACAGCGCTCGGGCCGACGCTACGGCCACACCCGCCGACCGGGTCGTCGTCTCGTATCCCGCGGACCTGAGCACCTGGGGGCGGTCGATCCTCGAACGCCGGTCGTTCCGCGCCTATCTCCGCAAGACGCTCGGGACGGTCGCGGCCGACGATGTCACCGAGGAGTTCGTCGGCGTCGGCTGCTGCGGTGACACGCTTGACGTACCCCTCCGGATCGAGTCGGTCACCGGCGGCGACACCGTCACGGCGGACACGACTGTCGAGTACACGGACCGCGAGGCCTGTGGCGTCGCCGGCGGCTGGCGGGTCCAGAGCGAGAGCGGACCGTAGGCCGCCGCTGCTCCCCCTCAATCACGGTCTGCCGGCTACTCCGACGACCGGAGCGTGAGCGTCCGCGTCTCGACGGGCGCCCCGTAGTACGCCTCGCGGAGCTCGCGCTCGTCGTCGAACGCCTGTCGACCGACGGTGCGGACGGGGAGCCACGCGGTCAACGGGTCGGTATCGAACGGGTACGGGTCGACGGTGAACTCGCTGGGTCCGACGGCCGCGAGGGACAGCGTCGCGTCCGCCTCCGTCCCGGTTTCGGGGTCGTCGCGGCCGGTCGTCGGCACGCCCGAAACCTCCGAGTAGCCCGGCGGCGCGTCGGTGACACAGAACGCGAGCGACAGCGTGTCCCACGCCTGCAGCCGCCGGTAGTCGGGCCAGAGCCGCCCGTCGTACCCGTCCGGGACCGACATCGACTCGTGGAGGCCCGCGAGCAGGCGCTCGTCGGCGGGTGATACCTCCGGTCGGCCGGCCGCCAGCAGGTCGGCCAGCAAGCGCGACTGGCGCCGTTCTTCGCGGTCGACGAACGACTCGAACGCGGCGGGGGTCTCCGGCCACGACGGCGAGAGACCGTAGCGCTGGCGCCGGAGACCGGCGCCGTGCAGCGACACCAGCAGGCCCGCGTAGGCGTCCAGATCGGCGACGGCGTCGATGCCATCTTCGTAGAGACCGATCCACGTCTCCGGGTCCATCTCGCGGAAGTCGACGGGGCGACCGTCGCCCTCGAGGCGGGGCGCCATGTCGTAGGACTGCCAGCCGGCGTCGTGCTCGTGGGCGGCGATGCGCACGGCCGCGTCGGGCCGCGCCCGCTCGACAGCCCCGCCCCAGTGGTCGGCGAATTGGCCCGCCAACCGCGCGTGGTCGGTCTGAGTGACAAAGCGGAGACCCCCGTCCGACTCGGCGACTATCATACGTCCCTCTTCGGTCGCCGGGACAGTAGGGATTGCCCCGCGGCGCAGGAGAGAGAAGAGTCGCGCCGCGTCAGGGCAGGTATCGCACGCTGACGACGCCGTCCTCGGCGCGGACCTCGACGCGTCCGACGCCGAGTCGCGCCGCGCGCTCGACGGTCCCCTCGTCGTCGAGCACGTCCGCGACGGCCGCGTCGGTCCCGTCCTCGGGGACCGTGAGGACGTGGACCTCGCCGGTCCCGGCCCGTTCGTGGCGCGTCACCTCGCCGACGTCCTGGCCGGCGGCGGTCTCGCGGGCGCGCTGGGTCGGCGGTTCGGGGCTCTCCGAGACGGAAACCGCGTACTGGCGGTCGATCTCGACGACCGACCAGACGACCTCCATCGGGGGTTCGGCCTCGATGGTTCCTTCGAGAACGTCGCCGGCTTCCAGTCCGGGATTCTCGGCGAGCGTGTGGATCTGGCGGTCCTCGGCGTCGCGCAGGACCGCCGACGCTTCGTCGGCCTCGGTCACGACGAACGTACCCTCTTTCATGAGCGAGCGTAGCCGACGGCGCCTCTTGCCCGTTTCGTCCGCGGGGCGCTCGCGAGCGGCGGGGACGGGTCAGACCGGTCTGAATCCGGGTCAGCGGTAGTACCGGTGGACGAGGTAGATGAGCGCGGCGCCGACCAGCGGCGGCACGACGCCGGCGGCCCGCGGGAGTGAGTACAGGAAGGCCCCGACGGCGCCGGGCGAGTCCTCCTGGAGCGCCGGCGGGACGGAGATCCCCAGTCCCGCATAGAGCGCGAGGAGGAACAGGAACCCCGTCGCCGCGAGCGCGCGGTCGTACCCCGCCGAGGGCGCGCTGGCGCCCGGCGTCTCTCGGCGTCGGTGGCGGCGCGCGACCGCCAGCACCGGCGCGACCAGCGGCGCGAGCACGAGCAACATCAGGAAGACGAAAAACGCCCGCGAGAACGTGAACGTTCCGCCGCCCCCGCCGGTCGTATTCGCGATGGCGACGACCACCGCGAGCACGAACAGCACCGCGACCAGCGCCGCCGCGAGACCGCCGACGACCGCGTAGGCCCGGAACAGCCGCGAGTCGCTGTGGCGGAAGGCGTAGGGAAACGCGCCGAAGATCCCCCTGTACGAGCGGTCGTCGTCCCCTTCTTCAGCGGCTGCCTCGCCACCCCCGGCCGTCTCGGCGGTCGCGCCGTCCCCTGCGGAGGCCGTCATCGCCCGCTCCTTGGGCACGGCTCCGAATAAACCACCCGTTCGCCGTCCGCTGGCTCGCCGCCCGACTGTGGGGCTTTTCACCCGCTGGCGCCTACGGCGACCATGCGCGTCTATCGCGGTCGGGCGAAGTCCATCGCGGCCGACCGCGCCGCCTCGGACCGCATCGTCGAGCGCGTCGCCGCCGAGCGCGACCCCGCGGTGCGGGTCTGGCGACCCCACCGCCAGGTGGCGTTCGGTCGCCGCGACGCGACCGAACCCGGTTACGACCGCGCTCGCGAGGCCGCGAGCGACCGCGGCTTCCCGCCGGTCGAACGCGACGTGGGCGGTCGCGCGGTGGCTTACACCGGGTCGACAATCGCGTTCGCCCGCGTGACGCCGATCGACGACGCCCGCGCCGAACTGCACGAGCGCTACGACGCGGCGACCGCCGACCTGCTGGAGGCCCTCGCGACGCTCGGCGTCGACGCTCGAGAGGGCGAACCACCGGACTCGTTTTGCCCCGGAACGCACTCGGTGCAGGCCGACCCGATAGCGTCAGAGGGCACCGCGGGCCGCACGTGCAAACTCGCCGGCCTCGCCCAGCGCGTTCGCAAGACTGTTGCGGTCGTCGCGGGCGTGCTCGTCGTCCGCGACCACGAGGCGGTCGCGGGGGTGCTCGACCCCGTCTACGACGCGCTCGGCGTTCCGTTCGATCCGGGGACGGTTGGGAGCGTCGCGCGGGCGGGCGGCGAGTCCGACCCCGACGCGGTCGCCGCGGCCGTCGAGGGCGAGCTGGTCGGCGACAGGGAGACGATGGTCGAACGGGTTGGGGAAGGGTCGTCCGGCGACGCCGCGGGCGGCGGAAACCACGGGACTTAGGACCACGGCCGCCGGAGGTCGGGTATGCTATTCCGGAACGCGACGCTCGCGGACGGTCGCCGGCGGGACGTCCGCGTGGCCGGCGAGCGGATCGAGTCGGTCGGGGAGGGGCTCGACCCGCGCGAGGACGAGCGAGTGGTCGACGCGACGGGCAAGCGCCTGCTCCCGGGGATGGTCGACGCCCACGTCCACTTCCGCGAGCCCGGCGACTCGCACAAGGAGACCTGGACGACCGGGTCGCAGAGCGCGGCCGCGGGCGGCGTGACCACCGTCGTCGACCAGCCCAACACCTCGCCGCCGACGACCGACGGCGCCGCCTTCGACGAGAAGTACGACCTCGCGCTCGACTCGCTCGTCGACTTCGGCCTCAACGGCGGCGTCACCGCCGACTGGGACCCCGACTCGCTGTTCGAGCGCCCCCTCTTCGCCCTCGGTGAGGTCTTTCTCGCCGACTCGACGGGGAACATGGGCATCGAGGAGGACCTCTTCGTCGACGCGCTCGCCGAAGCCGACGCCCGCGACGTGACCGTCACCGTCCACGCCGAGAACGCGGACCTGTTCAACGTGAGCGCCCGCGACCGCGACGACGCCGACGCCTGGAGCGCCTACCGCACCGCCCGCGCCGAGGCCGACGCCGTCCGGCAGGCCTGCGAGGTCGCCGGCGAGCGCGGCGCCCGCATCCACATCGCCCACACCTCCACGCCGCGCGGCATCGACATCGCGAGCGAGGCCGGAATGACCTGCGAGGTGACCCCGCACCACATGTTCCTCTCGCGGGGCGACCTTTCGGATCTCGGGACGTTCGGGCGGATGAACCCGCCGCTGCGCCGCGAGAAGCGACGCCAGCGCGTCTACGACCGCGTCGTCAACGGCACCGTGGACATGATCGCGACCGACCACGCGCCCCACACCCGCGACGAGAAAGACGCCTCCATCTGGGACGCCCCGTCGGGCGTCCCCGGCGTCGAGACGGCGCTCCCCCTCCTGCTGGCCGAGGCCCGAACCGGGAAACTCTCCTTCGAGCGCGTCCGCGACCTGACCGCCGCCAACCCCGCCGAGGTGTTCGACCTCCCGCGCAAGGGGCGGGTCGCCGAGGGGATGGACGCCGACCTCGTGCTCGTCGACCCCGGGACCACCCACGAGATCCGCGGCGAGCGGCTCCACTCGAAGTGCGGCTGGACCCCCTTCGAGGGGTTCGAGGGCGTCTTCCCCGAACTGACGACGGTGCGCGGAACGGTCGTCTACGAGCGCGACCCCGACGTGGCGCCCGGCGGCGACTCGGAGACCCTCGCCGACCCCGTCGGGCAGAACGTCCGTGCGAGCGGGTCGAACGCGGGCGGATCTGACGGCGACAGTGCGGCGGCCGGGGACGGCGCCGACCGCGACACGCCCGCGGCGGACCCGGACGCGGCCGAGGAGTCCATCGCCGACCTCGCGGCCGACATCGTCGAGGAGTCGCCCGACGAGAACGGTCGGTAACCGCCCGCACCGTCAGTCGTCGTCGACGGCGTCGGCCGCGGTCGCCTCGAAGTGGTGGCCGCAGTCGGGACACTCGATCTCGTCGTGGCGCAGCGCCGCGGAGTGTTCGCGCACCTCGCGCATCACGCCGGAGATCTCGTCTTCGGCCTCGAGTTCCTGCTCGACGGTGAGTTCGACGCCCTCGACTTCGAGGAGGAACTTCGCGACCTCCGTGGCCTCGTACATCACGTCGTCGAGTTCCTCCGCGGTGAAGAAGTCACACATCGCGCCGTAGAGGAAGGTCGCGCCCGCTTTGCGGACCTTCTCCTCGAAGGAGGCCCGCGCCTGGTTGACCGCCTGGGGCGTGTAGGTGTCGGTCATGAACGGGACGAGCTCGGGCAGGTTCTCGCCGATCTTGGTCATCTCGACGCCCGTCTCGGTGCGGAAGTCGGCGCAGAGGCGTGCGATGGCCCACTCGCGAGCCGTGATGTACGTGCGGTCGCGCAGGAACTCGTTCGCCCGGTCGTAGGTCCCGCCGTCGATCTTCTTGAACCGGTCGTACTTCTGAACGTCCGGCGGCACGTCCGGCGCCGCGTCGGCGGCCGGCGCGTCCGCACCGGACTCGGCCGGCGCTTCGGTTTCGGTCCCCGTTTCGTCGACGTCGGCTTCCGCCGCGTCGGTGTCGGCCTCCGTTTCGTCGGCGTCGGTCGCTGCGGCGTCGGTCGCTGCGGCGTCGTCCGCGGTCTCGGTCGGCGTCTCGTTCTCGTCGGTCGCTGTCTCGCTCTCGACCGCTGTCTCGCTCTCGTCCGCCGCGTCGGCCGCGCTCCCGTCCGCGGCGCCCTCGCCGTCCGGTTCGTCCACGCCCTCTTGGCCGTCCGCGCCCTCGCTCGCGGGTCCGTCTGTCATGGTCCCCTCTGTGTGCGGGGCGTGAAAAAGGGTGTCGTCGACCGCCCCCGGTCGGGGGGCGACCTCTCGTCTCCGTGGAACAATGGTTATATAGGTCGGGTGAAAATGGGTGTGCAGAACGGTACCATGGCTGAAACAGCGTACCTGGCGAGCACGGTCATCACGGGGTTGCTCGGGGTCGGCGTGGTCGTCCTGGCGCTGCGGGCGCGGCGCTGGCACCACTACACCCCGCAGGGAGCGTACGGCGACCTCTCGGCCGGCGGGGGACCGCCCGCCTCCGGACTGGGTCGGATCGCCCGCGCGACGAGCACCTGGACCGCGGCCTACTTCCTCGTCGTCCTCACGGCGCTCGGCGGCGTCGTCGCTTTCGCGAGCGGGGCGCTGACCGGTCCGGCGCTCGTGGCGGGGCTCGGCGCGGTCGTCGCCTTCTACCTCGTCGCCGGCGTCTACATCGCCATCCGCGAGAACGGCCGCTCGAACGCACAGGCGACCGCCGGCGGCGCAATCACGCTCGGGCTGCTCGCGATCCTCGCCATCGTCGGCATGCTCGTCACGGCGTAGGATGGCCCACTCGACGCGTTCCGCACCGCCCGGCCTCTCCGTCCGCCTCCTGATGGGCATCGTCCTCGTTCTCGAGGGCGTCTTGCTGTCGACGTACTTCCTCGCGACCCCCGCCGAGGTCACCCAGCCCCGCTTCGTCCTCTACCCGTTCGTCTGGATCAACGTCGGCCTCTGGGCCGTCTTCAGGATCCGCGTACCGACGGCGCCGCGTCGCCAGCGGCTCATCGCCGCGGCCGTCGCCGGCGGCTACTTCCTCCTTTTGGCCAACTGGGCGGGGCTTGTGGGCCTGACGACGAGCGGGCACCACGGCGTGCCCGCCGCGTCGCTCGGACTCTCGATCGGCGCCGGCTCGCCCGGCTGGGAGCGGGTGCGGTACATCACCGAGACGTTCTACGTCTCCTTCGTCCCCTTCCGCGTGATCGGCTACGTCTGTCTGTCCTACCTCGTCTACGCGGCGGTCCTCGACGTGACCAGCGCGGCCGTTTCGGGCGCGCTCGGGTTGCTCTCGTGTCTGAGCTGTTCGTTCCCGATCCTGGCGTCGGCCGCGACCGGGATCTGGGGCGGGAGCCTCACGCTCATGTCCGCGGACACGCTGATCACGCAGAACTACGAGCACGCGCTCGACCTCTCGACCGTCGCCTTCCTGGTCTCGGTCGCGCTGCTGTACTGGCGACCGGGATTCCCGTCACTCCGGAGCGAGTCGGACGACGATTCCTGAGCGGTCCGGCGAGCGGGCGTTTCGACGAGCACGACCGCAGGAAATTCGACGAGGAGAGTCTGTGTCAGGGCGCGGTCGCGTTGCCCTCGGGCTCCGACGGTTCTTCCGGCGGCTGGCAGGTCGAGCTCGGGGCCTGATCGTCGACGAGGATGGCCGTCTGGAACGAGCACTCGTGGGTGGCGTCGGACTCCTCGGGGATGCGGAACTCCTGACCGGTCGCGTCCACTCTGAACACGAGCTGGATCTGCGTCGAGAGGTTCGTCACCTCGCCGTTGCGGACGTGGCTGGTGAACCAGTCGTCGATGTTGTCGTTGTCCATCTCGAGCGAGAAGGTCACTTCGCGGGTCTCGTTGGGGGCGATGAGCGGATCCGACTGGGAGCTGTCCTCCGAGAGGTCGCCGCTGTCGGCTGTGAACATCTCGATGCCGTTGGCCTCGGTCTCGAACCCGACGCCGTCGGGGTCGGCCGGGATCGGCACGTCGCCGGGGTTGTGGACCAGCATGTGGACCTGCATGGTCGTGGCGTTGGCCGTCACCGACTCCCAGGTGGCCCAGCCGCGCCGGATCTGGTAGCCCGCGGTCACCGGATCGCCGGTCAGACCGCCGCCGGCGCTTCGCGTGTAGTTGCCCGACATCGAATTGACCGACGCCGAGAGCGCGTTTATCACGGGCGTCGCGTTCTCCATCATCGTCTGCTCCACTTCGAACTCGCGGCTCGTCGAGACGAGCGCGTCGATGTCGACCGTCGCGTTCGCGCGGAGGTCGATGGTCTCGTCGGCGCGGACGTACCCGACCCACCACTCCTCGAGGCGGTCGTTGTAGAGGTCGGTCGAGAGCTCCTTCGTGCTCTTTCCTTTCGGGATGGTGATGTTCGACTTCGCACCCTCCGCGAGGAGGACGCCGTTCATCCTGATGTCGTAGTCGACGGCGACGCTGTTGCCGAGTTTGACCCCGAACGGGTTGGGGTTGTCGACCTCGACCGTCGTGACGATCTCGGTCCGCTCCTCGGTTATCTCGCCCCAGTCGCCGCGGTCGGCGATGCTCACGCTGGGCACGCCGATCACCCCGAGCAGGTAGAGGGCGACGATCAGGCCGACGAGCGCGACGACGCCGATGACGAAGCGCTTGCCCCATTTCTTGAGCCTCGATCCGCCGCCGTCGTCCGGGTCCGCTCCCGCACCGTCGCCGTTCGGTCCCGGTGGCGGTCCGCCCGCACTGTCGCCGTTCGATCCCGATCGTGGTCCGCCCCCGCCGTCGTCCGGTCCCGGCGATGACGCGCCCGAATCGCCGCCTGTGCCCCGTTGCCCTGACATCGCTGTCCGAGCCAATGATATCGACGTTCATAAACGCTGTTCTCTTTCGACCGAACGCGCAGAGGGGAGCGGTGGCCCGCGCCGGTCCGCTCAGAGGATCGAGTAGGCCGCGGCGGTCGTCAGCGCGAGCGCGACGAACAGACCGCCGACCATCAGGTACGACACCGAGCGCGGTTCCCAGCGCAGGTGCTGGTAGTACCCCGCGACTACGATGGCTTTGGCGAACGAGAGGACCATGATGCCCGCGAACGCCCACCAGTAGGCCTCGTCGAGGAAGCCGGCGCTCTCGACCCACGCCTGGGCCGTCGCGAGGACGAACAGTACCACGTATATCGCCGTGTAGAGTTTGAGCCTGGACATGGTCACACGATGTAGAACAGCGGGAACAGGAACAGCCAGACGATGTCGACGAAGTGCCAGTACAGGCCGAAGTACTCGAGCATCTCGTCGTCGCCCTCGAGGTACGCCCCCCGTATCGCCCGCGGTATCATGTACATGAGCATGATCAGCCCGACGATGACGTGGGCGCCGTGGAGCCCGGTCGTCAGGTAGAACGTCGAGGAGGCGACGTTCGTCCCGATCTCCCAGCCGTTCGGGAACGCGTCGCTGTGGATGTGGAACAGGTGGAGCCACTCCTGGGCCTTGTTGATCAGGAAGCCGACGCCGAGCGCCCACGTAACGACGAGGCTCGCGACCACGCCGCGCTTGCTGTTGCGATGGGAGGCCACCAGCGCGAGCACGACGGCGAAACTGCTCGTCAGGAGCAGATAGGTGTTGACCAGCCCCGGAAACGTGACGTGAGCCGCCGGGATGAGCTCGTGTTCCCAGTGGTGCCAGCCGTTGGCGACCCTGAGGAAGAGATACGAGCCGATGAACCCGCCGAACAGCACCACGTCGGATCCGAGGAAGATCCACATCCCCAGTTTCATGTTCTCGACGCCCTCGAAGGGCCACCGCTCGGCGATGGCCGGCTCGGGCGCGCTGAAGGGCTGTCTGGCCATCCCGACGAAGCCGAACATGACCAGCAGGCCACCGACGGCCGTCAGCGGATAGTAGAAGCCGCCCTCGTCGACCCCCGACAGGCCGAGGAAGGAGACGAAGCCGGCGAGTCCGATGACGAAGGGCCAGATGCTCGCGTGGTCGGCGTGCCCGCCCTCGGCCTCGTGGCCGGCCGCGACGACGCCCGTCTCGCCGCCCGTGGCGACCATGCCGGGGTCGGCGACTGCACCGCCAGTGGCCGTCTCCGCGGATGCCGTCCCGCCGTCGGTCGCGGGACCGCCGTCGGCCGCGGTACCGGCGGCGGTGTCGGCGACCGGGTCACCGCCGCCGTCGGCGGTCGGTGCGGGCTCGTCGCGGAAACTGAGTTTCCCGCTCGCGTAGCTCGGGATCCCGGGGAAGTTCTCCAGCGGCGGCGGCGAGGAAACCGCCCACTCCGCGCTGGTGGCGTACTCCCAGGGGTTGTCGCCGACCTCCTCGCCCGCCGTGAGGCTCTTGAACATGTTGTAGAACATGATGAGGAACGACGCCCCGAGCAGGAACCC
>Ga0207851_100850_pt1 | contig 12079 bp, 14 predicted proteins | sample A23E3SouthBayCA_FD_187747 | JGI IMG/M metagenome (GOLD analysis project Ga0207851, IMG submission 187747) | Aerobic enrichment media microbial communities from Eden Landing Ponds, California, USA - A23 E3 (SPAdes) | ecosystem: Environmental > Aquatic > Marine > Unclassified | place: Emeryville... | reverse complement strand
CCCGCGACGACCAACTGCGCGAACCGCTCCATGCGTGGATACTCGCGTCCGGTCGTCGTAGTGGTTACGCCGCGCGGCCTCTGCCCGTCGTGGGTACGAAATCAATTGCAGGACGCCCAGAAGCGCGGCTGCGTGGCTCCGGGCATCGCGTACTGGGATTGTGCCAGCGCCGCTGCTACGTGGCGTGAATAATGAAAGAACGAAATGTCGTCCGTCGCAGGGTGCGACGAGCGAACTTCGATTTAGTTACGAACGAGGTTCGTCGCGCGCGGTCCCTTCGGGGACGATTCGATGTCGAACTCGACTTCCTGCCCTTCCTCGAGGTCCGGGCCGCCAACGTCCTCCATGTGGAAGAAAACGTCTTCGTCGTCGTCGACGTCGTCGTCGTCAGTCGAAATGAAACCGTAGCCGCCAGTGTCGTTGAAGAAGTCAACCTTACCGTTTGCCATTGCAAACATTCGTAGGGCCCGTCCGGGTATAACCCTTCCGAGAGTAAGGGTACCATGGACCGCGAAGACGCGAACGACGGGGCGTCTCCTCCCGATACCCGTACTGTCGATGGACAGAGACGTCAGTACCGAGGTCTGGGCTGGCGGCTCTCGCCACCAGTCACCGTCTGCGTCTCGAGTGGGGGTCCCGCTGGAGGTCCGCGAGCGAGACTGGACGCACGTAGGGCCCAGCGCGCTCGCGGTGCCACCACCGGCCACTGTCCGCGTGCTCGGCTGGCGTGGTGAAGCGATACCGATACCGAACGGCGCGCACGTACGTGGGCGGGTCGTCCGGAAATGGGTTGTCGGCGAGCAGGTCGAGCGTCGCGTCGTCGTCCTCGAGGAGCTTCCGGAGGAAGCGCGCGAACCACGGGTGCCGACGCGGGGACGTCGACATGGCCGCGAACCACAGCTGCCAGTCCAGGCGCAGGTGGTAGGGCGCGATCTGCGGCGGGCGGCGCGCGGGGTCCGTGGGTTTGCCCTTGAACTCGTAGGTCCGCCAGTCCGGCGCACCGGACTCGGGATCGTCGTGGGTCCCCTGGACGACGATTTCGTAGCGTTCGCGGGTGATCGAGCCGAACGCGCCGTAGGTGTTCACGAGGTTCAGCGGGTCGAAGGAGGTGTTCATCACCTGGCGCTCCGAGAGCATGTTTCGGACGGGGCGAACGCTCAACGCGACGACCACGATTGCGAGCAGGGTTGAAGCGACGGTCAGATACAGCGGTACGCCACCAGCGGTCCCCATCTCGGCTCCGGCGACCAGAAACGGGAGCCAGTCAGTGAGGACGCCATCGCTGAACGTCGCGGTGGCGAGCACGACCGTGAGCGCGTTCAGCCACGAGAAGTTCCCGGTGGCCAGCAGCCACCCCTGGAAGCCGATTGTGGCGACGCCGGCGAGTGCGGCGAACGGCTGGGGCGCGAAGTAGAGGAACGGCACGAGCAGTTCGACGACGTGGTTGCCGAGGGTCTCGACCCGGTGGACCCAGTTCGGGAGGTGGTGGGCGAACCACGACCCCGGGTTCGGCATCGGCTGGGTCTCGTAGTGGTAGTCCATCGCAGTCAGGGTCCGCCAGCAGTCGTCGCCGCGGAGTTTGATGAGGCCAGCTCCGAACATGTTGCGGAACAACAGCCAGCGCAGCAGCCACACCACGAGAACGGGTGTGCCGGCGTCGCCCGCACCGAGGAAGATTGCGAGGAAGCCCGTCTCGGTGAGCATCGTCTCCCAGCCGTAGCCGTAGAACGTCTGCCCGGCGTTCACGAAGGACAGGTACAGCCCCCACAGCGCCAGCCAGAGGAGCATCGACACCGGAACGGCGTACGGCCGGGGGAGGTAGTCGGGGACCCCGACGAGCGCCGCGACGGCGAGCGCGACGCCGGTCCACGCGGCGACGGCGATTGCGCGGTCGGTCGGCGCCCAGTGGAAGAGACTCGGGCGGTCGCGGACCGACCAGCGGTCGCGGAACTGGCTGATCGGGAGGAGGCCGTCCTCGCCGGCGAGCGCCCGGAACTGGGTCGCGGCGACGAGGAACGCGAACAGGTAGATCGCAGCGAGGCCGCGCTGGAAGACGAACCGCACGAGGTAGTAGTCCTCGGCCCCCAGGGACGCCATGTGCTGGCGTGGGAGGGCCCCCGCCATAGACCTGGCGGGTGCAGCGCTCTCGGAGGCGACTCCTTGACTCCGACGGAGCGAAGCCGCCGCGTGAGGGGCGGGCTGAGACCGAGGTCTGAGTGGCGGCGGTTCGGGACATTTACGCTCCCGGGGGTCTCGTACTCAACCGATGCGCCACGACCACCTCCTCACGGCGAAACAACTCTCCCGGGCCGACATCGAGACCGTCCTCGACAGGGCGGCGGCCTTCGACGGGGACCCGGGATCCGCGCGGGAGCGACACGCGGACAAACTGCTCGCGCTGTGCTTTTTCGAACCGAGCACGCGCACGAAGATGAGCTTCGAGACGGCGATGAAGCGCCTCGGCGGGGACGTCGTCGACATGGGCCCCGTGGAGTCGTCGTCGGTGAAGAAAGGCGAGTCGCTGGCTGACACCGCCCGCGTCGTGGAAGGGTACGGGGACGGCATCGTCCTCCGCCACCCCAAGCAGGGCTCCGCGAAGATGGCCAGCGAGTACGTCGACGTCCCCGTGTTGAACGCCGGGGACGGCGCCGGCCACCACCCGAGTCAGACGCTGCTGGACCTCTACACCATCCGCGAGCACGCGGGCCTGGACGACATCTCCATCGGCATCATGGGCGACCTGAAGTACGGGCGGACGGTGCACTCGCTGGCGCACGCGCTCACGAACTTCGACGCGCGCCAGCACTTCGTCAGCCCCGAGAGTCTGCGGTTGCCGCGGTCGGTGCGCTACGACCTCCACGAGTCCGGCGCGCAGGTGCGCGAGCACGAGGACCTCGACGCTGTCCTCCCGAACCTCGACGTGCTGTACGTGACGCGCATCCAGCGCGAGCGCTTCCCCGACGAGGAGGAGTACGAGGCGGTCGCAGGCGAGTACAGCATCGACATGGACACGCTCGAGGCGGCCAGAGACGACCTCGCCGTGATGCACCCGCTCCCGCGCGTGGACGAGATCTCGCCGGCCGTCGACGACACGGACGCGGCGACGTACTTCGAGCAAGCACACAACGGCGTCCCCGTTCGGATGGCCCTGCTGGACCTCCTGTTGAACGATGAGTGACAGAGAACTCCGCGTTTCCAAGATTCAGAGCGGCACCGTCATAGACCACGTCTCCGCGGGCGAAGCCCTGCACGTCCTCTCCCTGCTGGGCATCGACGGGACGAAGGGAACCACCGTCAGCCTCGGGATGAACGTCCCCTCCGAGCGCCTCGGCCGGAAGGACGTCGTGAAAGTCGAGAGCCGGGAACTCAGCGACGACGAGGCGGAAGTGCTGTCGCTGATCGCGCCGGAGGCGACGATCAACATCATCCGCGACTACGACGTCGTGGACAAGCGCCGCGTCGAACCCCCGGAGGAGGTGTCCGGCGTGCTGGTGTGCCCGAACCGCGACTGCATCACGAACGCCGGCGAACCCGTGGAGACGGCGTTCGCGGTGCTCGACGACGGGTTGCGCTGCGAGTACTGCGGGGAAATCGTCCGCGAGGACATCACCGACCACCTCCAGGACTGACGGCGCTGCACCCAACGTTCGTGGCGTTCTCCGGAGTAGCGGCCCCCGATTCGAGACGAATGCACAGGCACTGAGAACCCCCACAAAGCGTTTAGTGTCCGCTCACTTAGACACGGACATGGCAGGAAAACTCGTGAAGGCAGTCGTGTTGCTCGCCCTGATTGCCCTCGTCTGGAAGTTCGTCGTCGGCGGCGACGAAGCGCCCGAACCCGAGCAGGTCGACCGCATCGACTGAGGCGTCCCCGCGACTACTCGAGAGCCGAACAGTCTGCAGACCACCCCCCAGGCCAATGGGTTGGTCTCAAAATAGCCCAAGTACAATATGACTGGAAATCGAGATTTTAGATCAGGAACCAGTCGCCTTTGGGCGGAGTGACGAACTCGGGGTACAGTTCATACTATGCGCCGCCTCCCCGTGACCGCCCTGATCTGCCTCCTGATCGTCACCAGCGCGGGCTGTTCGGGACTGCTCGACGATGGCAATCAACCGACCGAATCAGAGACGACGACGCCGACACCAACCACTGCGGCAACGTCAGCTACCGAAACGACCCCAGCGACAACAGCGCCCGCCGAGCAACTCGCGCCAGGCCTGACCGCGGAGGACGTGACGGACGCGCTTGCGCTGGCAAACGCGCACCGAGCGAACGTCCACAACCACACGTTCGTCAGCCAGCAACGCTTCACGCGCGCAAACGAGACTGAGCGCGTGTACCGGCAGGATAATCTCCACTACGCGAACGAATCCCGCTGGCAGTGGAACCGGTCCGGCGAGGGAATGGGGATCGCGCTCGACGTGACGAACGGCACGTATGTCCAGTACGCAGACGGGACGGAGGTCAGGTACAGACTGCAGTCGGCTGAAGACGTACGCTACGGCGTTCGGAAGATCTCGGCGCGAGCAAGTGCACCGCCGATGCCGCCCGAGGACGTGTTCCTCGATTCGCTGTACGCCCGGAACCTGGTCTACACACTGTTCGCCACCGAGGACGTCACGGTCGAGCACGGCGACGACGTGGCCGCCCACGTGACCGGTACGGCATCGGAACTGACAATCGGCGGCGAAACAGCCACGAGCGTCGAGTTCACCGCGACCGTCACGGACAATGGACTCGTCCAGTCACTGGACGTCTCCTACGAGCAGGGCGAGGATAGCATCGACCGCACGCTAACGTTCAATCGAACCTCGGCAGTTCCAGTGGAACGACCAGACTGGTACGCCCAGGCGGGAAACAGTAGCGAATAGCCAGTCTACAGGAGGAAGTTCGCTGTTGTGGTTCGTCGGCTGATTTGGTTCTTCGACGAGAACGAACGACTTAGGCGGCCCGACGGCCAACCGACACCCATGTACGGCGTCGTCACGCGGAACGAGGAGGAAATCGAGTGGCCGGAGTTCGACCGCGCCTTCTACGAGGTCAAGGACGTCACCGGCCGTCACACCGACCCGCTGGCGGACGCCGTGAACATGGTGTCGTGCTTCGGTGACAACGCCACCGCAGGCACCGACCCACACCTCGTCCCGGTCGACGACGAGGGGAACAAGGCGACCCGCGACCAGCCGTACTTCGACTGGGCGTACATCTGTCCGCTCGCCGAGGACTACCGAAACGGACTGCTGTCTGTCATCGAGACGTGCGCGGAGTTGAACGAGGACGTCCGGTTGGACGACGTCGGGTTCCCCCGGGCGGAGTACTGTCACTGCGAGCGCTGCGAGGCCGCGTTCGCGGATTCCGAGTTCGACGACTGGCAGGCCTGGCGGGCGGACGTCATCACGGAGTTCGTCGCCGAAGCCACCGAGCGCATCCCGGGGAAGACGTACTTCACGCTGTACCCAGACCCGTATCCGGGCCACCTCTACGAGCGCTCCGGGCTCGACGTGGACGCGCTCGCCGAGCACGTCGACGAGTTCGTCGTGCCGCTGTACGACACGAACTACGGGACGACGTACTGGCTGGAGACAATCGCGTCGGGGTTCCAGGACCTCCTCGACGCCCCGTTCAGCGTGGAACTGTACGCAGTGGACGTCGAGGTGGAGAACCTGATTCACGCCGCCGAGGTGGCCGACGAGTACGCCGGCGACGTCTTCTTCGGCTACCAGGCGACGAACGCCCGCGCGGCGCTCCGGCGGATGGGCGCCGAGGAGCGCGAGGGCGAATCCTTCGGTCCCGAGTAGGGGGCCGGAGCTTACGCATCGGCCCCGGTCACACCCGTGCGAACCGCCGCTGCTCCTCAGTCCCCGTACGCCTGGCAGGAAATCCGATAGTGCTGGCCGTCGTGCTCACCGACGAACGACGCGTCCCGGTCCCACCGGTCGGACGCGGGCGCGTTCACGAGCGGGCAGCGGACCCCCTGGCGGTCGAGCGCGCGTGCGGCCTGCGCTTCGTGTTCGTACCCCCGCAACGGGAGCCGACAGACGCCGTCTTCGGGGTCGCAGGCGGCTTCCGAGAACAGGTCCTCGCGCACGTCCGGCGCGTCCTCGAACGTGGTCGCTGGCTCGTCCACGCTCGACGCCGGGACGGGTTCGGCGACGACGTCGTAGCCGCCACCCCACCCGAGGCCGAACGCGAGCAACACCAGCAGCAGCGCGAGGACCGGGACGCCGCCGACGAACGTCGCGCTCGCGCCGGTGGACGCGCCGAAGTGTCGGAGGCCGGCCAGCGCACCGACGACGAGCAGCACGTACGCCAGGACCACGGTCAGGAATCCGTGTGCGTCCAGCGCTGCGGCGCCCAGCAGGACGAGGAGGAGCGCGACAGTCACTGCGAGCAGTCCAGCGCCCACGAGTCTGACGCGGTCGCCGCCGACGAGTTCGGCGACGACGACCGGGACCCCGATGGCAAGCACTCCCGCGAACCCGAAGTGGACGGTCGTCGCGGCAGTGGTTGCGGACCACGGCCCGAGTTGCAGGTAGAACGCGTCGTAGACGACTGGCTGGACCGACTGGAGTGCGTTGATCGCGGCGAGCGCCGCGATAATCGTGCCGACCACGCCGAACAGCAGGTAGGCACCAACAGTCGCGGCGTCGGTCAACGAGACGTCTGGAATGTCCATGGGTGAGTGTGTGCGTGCGCTCGCGGGCGAGCCGTGGTCCAACTGTCCTGGTGTTCGACGTCGGACAGTGCCGTCGGGTTCGTTGTGGGACGAGTGCCCCAGGGGTCGTCGTGGGACGAGTGGTCCGGGGTTCGACCCGGGGGAGTGTGCCGACGTTTGGGGCGGGCCAAGAAGTGTCTTTGGGAGAAATTGACACTTGAGGGTGGTCGTGGCGTCGTCGACCGAACCCAGGTGTCCGGTGCTATCGCAGGCTCAGAGTCGCTGACGGAGACTGTGAAACTTCGGTTCGAAGCCGTGGGCCTCGTAGAACGAAATCGCGACCTCGTTGTCGACGTGGACCGACAGGCTGGCGTGCTCGCACCCGCGCTCGCGTCCCCATGCCTTCATGCGTTCGAGGAGGCGTCCGGCGATGCCCTCGCGACGGCGCTCCGGGACGACGTAGAGGCCGTCCACGTAGCAGTTCTTCCCGCGCGTGTACAGCGCCGGCGAGTCGGTGACACCACCCGTGACGCTCCCGACCGGTCCAGCGTCGTAGGCCACGAACATCGTGCGGTCGTCGTCGTCCAGCCACCGCGAGCAGTCCTCGTCGGCCACGGCGTACTCGGCGAGGTCGCTGAACGCCGGGTCGCGGGCCTCGGCCTCCCGGTAGGCCGGCCGGAGCAGCCGGTCGGCGACCGCCGCTCGCTCGCTGTCCGCCGGCACGCGGATGTCCATACGCATTCAACGCGGAGGTCGGCGAAAAGTCCTACGAGAGCGCTCGCTCCCGCCAGCGCTGGAGGTGCGCGCGGTCCCGGGTGTCTTCGGGGAGGTCCGCGAACCACGCGGCGTCCGTTATCTCGTCGTCCGGATCGTCGACGACCAGTTCTGTGTCCTCCGCAACAGCCTCGAAGACGGGGAGGACGCCCCACGACGAGTACCCGCTGCACTGGAAGGAGACGCTCGTCACCATCGCGAGCCCGTCGTAGGTCGCATCCACGCCGGCCTCCTCGGCGAGTTCGCGTTCCGCAGCCTCCCGGAAGGACTCGTCGCCGTCGATGCCGCCACCGGGCAGCACCCACAGGTCGACGTGGTCGTGGCGCACCAGCAGAATGTCGCCGTTGTCCCGGTAGACGAGCGTGTGCGCGCCGTACGGCGAGCCCGTGCGCTCGACGCGCTCCGCGAGCGTCCGGAACCGCCGCCGCGACACCGACCGCTGGCGGTCGAACTCGAGGAAGTCGTCGTGGGACGCCGTCAGCGCGTGGTAGGCGCGCTCGGCGGCCTGTTCGGCGCGGGTCGCGAGGTACCAGAGGTCATCTATCGGCATCGGCGAACGGGGGCGTCTCGCGTCTATCAGGCGGTGCGAGCCGGGCGTAGGAGGTGGTCATACGTCCGTCTACGGCGGACAGACACGTTACGGTTTCGGAGCCCCGAAACCGCGTCGCTTTTGGGTCGGCCGCCGGAACTGCGTGCTATGAGCTTCGAAGAAGACGACACGGTCGTCCTCCACGACAAGCACAGCGAGTTCGACGGCGAGACCGGTACCATCACGCAGGTCGTCGAGACGATGTTCGGCGAGCCGAACTACACCGTGAGCTTCGAGGACGGTCAGGAAGCCGGCGTCCCCGAGGACAGCCTCGAACTCGTCGAGGACGACGAGACCGAAGACGAAGCCGAGACCGAAGACGACGAAGCGTAACGCAGTCCCGTTTTCGCAGCCCGCGGTCACGAACACAGAGAGCGGCGGCTCTGTCGCATTCGTGCAGAGCGCGGGGGCCGTCGTCAGAGGTAGCCGAGGTCCTCGAGGCGCTCGTTGATTTCGAGCATCTCGACGTCCGTCGGGTCGACGCCGCGCTCCGGGAGTCGCTCCCTGAGGTCGGCTTCCAGGTCCGGGTCGTCGACGCGCGCGAGTTCCTGGGGGTGTTTCGAAATGTCGTAGACGCCGGGGGACCAGTCGCGCTCGGGGTACTCGACGTACTTGGCGTTCCCGTAGCGGACGGCCCGCGCCCAGTTGCGTTCTCTGTGGAGCGAGGCGCCGCAGGCCCGCATGTAGGCCACCCGGTCGTCGATGCCGGGTTCGACGACGTCGCCGTCCGTCTCGTGGTCGACGGCGAGCGCGTCCAGAATCGTCGGCAGGACGTCGATCTGGCGGACCTGCGCGTCGACAGTCCCGGCCGGGACGCCGGGGCCGGCGAGGACGAACGGGACGTTCGTGGTGAAGTCGAAGACGTTCTCGCCGTGCCCGTTCTCCAGGAAGTGGTCGTCGACGTCCGGCCCGAACCGGTCGGAGTACTGGTTGACGCGCTCCGCGACGTCCCGGGTGTCGACGCCGCCGTAGTACTTCAGTGCGTCTCGGAGCGACTTTGCAGCGAGTCGCAGGGGGTTGTTGCGGTGCGTGATGGACTCGCCGTGGTCGCCGACCACTGCAACGACGGTGTCGTCGGGCACGGCGTCGACGAGCGCCTCGATTTCGCGGTCGAGCGCGGAGAACGCGCGCCCGTACGGCGTCTCGCCGTACTCGCGTGTGTCGTACTCGCGGGGAACGTGGATGTCCTCGTGGAGTTCCCAGAGGTGGACGAACGCCGCGAACGGCTCCGGCAGGCCCGCGAGGCGGTCGAGCGCGTCCCCGCGCCAGTCGCCGAACAGCGACTCGTCCTCGTCCCGGCACTCGTAGGCGTCGAACCCCCGGTCCAGGCCTGTCTCCGGCATGAGCGGTCCCGTGGCCATCGCTTCCGTGTGGTAGCCGGCGTCACCGAGAATCTCCGCCATCGGGTCGACGTCGTCCGCGAGACTACCGCGGCGAAGCGACTGGATGCCGTTGCGTTCGCTGTACGCGCCAGTCAGGAGGCTGGCGATTGCGGGCGTCGTGGTCGTGGCTGTGGCGTAGAGGTCGGTGCACTCCATGCCGACGGTCCGCAGGGAGTCCAGGAACGGCGTGTCGACGGCATCGCGGTGCAGGAAGTCCTGCCGGAGGCAGTCCACGCAGACCAACAGGAGGTTCGGGGAATCGGCCGTCTGTCCAGATGGGGCAGCAGCTGTCTGCTCGGACGTCGCTTCGCCGTCGCTGTCCTCGGTGCGTCCGTCCGCCGTGCCGTCGGCTGTGGAGGTATCGTCCATAGTGCTGATGAGTTACGTTCGGTAGCCGAGGTCCTCGAGGCGCGCCTCGATGACGTCCTCGTCGTCCGTTCCGTCCGCTTCGGCGTCGGGAGTGTCCGGTTCGTACGTGCGGTCGTCGGTCGGCGAGACCACGGCCCACGGGACCTCGCGGAGGCACGGCAGGTCCACGCCGCCGGGATGGCCGTAGACGTCGTGTTCGCCGAACGCGTTCCCGTGGTCGGCCGTTACGACTGCGGTGTCGGCGTCCAGGTTCGCGAACAGGACGGCGAGGTCGTCGAGGACGAGTTCGAGGTTGCTGCGGTACGCGCGCCAGGCGTCCGCCTCGCTCCGGCGGCCGAAGCGCAGGTCGTCCCAGACGGACAGCGACGTCTCCCCGAACCGGTCGAGTTCGATGCCGCCGTCGGCCGCGTCCGCGGAGGCGGGAATTGACGGGAAGTGCGGCTGCATGTAGTGGACGACGAGCCGGTCGGCGTCGGACGCGCGCCACGTCTCGATGGCCGCGTCAGTGACCGGCCGCGGGGGGATCGTTCCGAGCTTGTCGTCCCACGCGTAGCGCCAGACCTCCGAGACAGTGTGGAACCGGTCTGCGTCGATTTTCGACGCCGAGTACGGGTTGCCGGTGACGTACGCCAGGTCCCCGAGTTCGTCGTCGGCGGCGCCGCCGAAGACGGTTTCCAGCCACTCGACGGACGAACTCGCGGGCGACGTCCTGGTGGCCGGGTCTGTTGGGAGGAAGTCGTAGTCCCCGTCCGCGGCGACTTCGGCGAACAGGTCCGCGCGACAGGCGTCGAGGACGACGAGCACGTCCCAGTCGGCGTCCAGGACCGGGTCTGGGGTGGTCGTCGACTGCACGCTGTACCGGAGGAGTGACGCGAACTCGCTGAACGCCCCCAGTCCGCGGTAGCGGAGGTTGCGAGCGACGTTCGCGGCCTGCCCGGGCACGTCAACCATCGATTTCGGCAGCAGTCGACTCGTTCATTGTGCGGCGGTGCTCGGTGACTCGGTTGTCCCACGCGGAGAAAAAACCTCCCTTTCGGTCGAAACGCGGTGGACAGTCTGCCGCCACGGTGCACGTTCGGTCGGGTCGGGCCGGACGGGAACTTCGATGGATTGATTCTGTCACGCCGGCCACAGCGAATCGTGCAGCGAGAGGACTTCGTCGCGACCGCCGTCGGACTCGGCGCCGCAGCGTTCGTGTTCGCCGTGATGTTCTGGCTGGTCGACGCCGGAGCGGTGCTCGCGGCGGCGCGCAGCGGCGACCCGGTGTTACTGCTGGGCGTCGCCGCCACGATTTTGCTGTGGAACGTCTCCTGGGGGCTCGCGCTGTGGAACGTCCTTCGCGCCCTGGAGATCGACGTGCCGCTCGAGAACGCGCTCCTCGTGAACGCCGCGGGCGCGTTCGCGAACCACGTCACGCCGTTCGGACAGGCCGGCGGCGAACCCGTGACGGCGTGGCTGCTCACGAAGACCGCCGGCACCGACTACGAGGTGAGTCTCGCGTCCATCACCAGCCTTGACGCCATCAACGTCGTGCCCTCGCTGGGGTTCGCAGCACTGGGGGCGTCGTACTACGTGCTCACCACGACGACGAACGGCGAACTCGGCTTGCTCCCGCTCGGCGTGATCGCGGCCGCCGTCGTCCTCCCGGTGGTCGCCGTTCTCGCGTGGCGGAACCGGACGACGCTACAGCGGCGCTTCGGTTCGCTCGGGCCGGGCGTCCACCGCGTCGTGAGCGCGATTCCGCTGGTCCCGGTGCCCGACCTGGAGACAGTCAAGGGTCGATTCACCGGGTTCGCGGGCGCTGTCGGCCGCGTCGCGGTGTCCCGGGAGCGACTCGGGGCAGCCATCGGGTGTTCCGCGCTCGGGTGGGCGTTCCAGGCGACCGGCCTGTGGGTGACGTTCCTCGCGCTCGACTCCTTCGTGCCGGTCTACGTCCCGTTCTTCGTGCTGCCGCTCGGGAAGGTCGGGTCCGTGTTCCCGACGCCCGGCGGCCTCGGCGGCACCGAAGCCATCAACGTCACGCTACTGACGGTGCTGACGGCGGCCAGCGTGCCGACCATCGCCGCGGCCGTCACCATCCACAGCGTCGGCGGGTACCTCCTGACGACGTCAGTCGGCGCCGCCGCTACGAGTGTCCTCGGCGTCCGCGAGTGACCGAGGAAACGGACGCTCGGCACCGGTACGCGAGCACCCGCACGGTTCCACAGCGGTGGAGGCGGGTAGGATGCGCCTACCATCGTTCGGGTCCTTTTATATCTGTCCGGTGTAGAGGTAGACGTACCGTGACCCCCGAACCGAGCGGCCGG
>Ga0207851_100844_pt1 | contig 12184 bp, 14 predicted proteins | sample A23E3SouthBayCA_FD_187747 | JGI IMG/M metagenome (GOLD analysis project Ga0207851, IMG submission 187747) | Aerobic enrichment media microbial communities from Eden Landing Ponds, California, USA - A23 E3 (SPAdes) | ecosystem: Environmental > Aquatic > Marine > Unclassified | place: Emeryville... | reverse complement strand
AGATACAACAACAGACAGATGACGGCCGCACGGCGGTCGATCCCCTCCCGCCAGTAAAACAGCGCCAGCACGAGCACGGACACGACGAACATGTACGCGAGCGAGGGGCGGAGCGCCGCCACGTTCTCGACGGCGACGTCGAAAAAGAGGGCGCCGACGCCCAGCGAGAACACCGGATCGGTGATGTTGCTCCCGAGGATCGACCCGACCGAGATGCCGCCCCGGCCCTCGTGAGCGGCGATGCCGGCGACGGCGATCTCCGGCGCCGTCGTCCCGAGCCCCGTCAGGAGGCCGATCAGGTACTCCGGGATGCCGACAACCCGGGCGAGGTCCACGCCGTTCGTGACCATGACCTGTCCCCCGACGACGACCAGCGCCAACCCGCCGAGAATCCACGGGAGGGCGGATTCCGGTTCCGCCGGCTCCTCGATCACCTCCGCGGCAATCTCCGTGCCGCCCTCGTTCGTGTAGAGGGTGTAGATGAACTGGACGTACGCCAGCATCATGAGAAAGCCCTCGGAGCGGACGACGACGCCGTCGTCGAGCGTCAGGATCATGATGATCATCGCCAGCAGCATCGCCGAGCCGTAGACGAGGACGTTGCGGCGCTCGGTGACGAAGGGTGCGATCAACGCGATGACGGCGACCGCGAGGGTGATCTGTGCCGTCTCGGAGCCGACGATGTTGCCGACGACGAGGTCGCCCGCACCGTAGTAGGCGGCGTAGACGGACGTGACCATCTCCGGAAGCGACGTGCCGACCGAGATGAGCGTCACCCCGATGAAGAAGGGCGAGACGCCGTAGTAGAGCGCGAGGTCTCCGGCGGCCGTCACCGCCCGGTCGGCGCCCACCACGAGCGCCGCCAGTCCGCCCAGAAAGAACGCGGCGTCGACGAGCATCACGTCGCGCATCACACCGGGGGATGGTAAAGGGTGGGCGCAGTCGCCGGGGTGATGTTTTAGGGGGCTCCGCGCCCACGCCGACGTATGGCAACCGTTCGACGGCTCGTTCTCGACGTGCTCAAACCCCACGACCCGCCGCTCGTGGACTTCACCGACCGCGTCGCCGAACTCGACGGCGTCGCCGGCGTCTCCACCTCGCTCATCGAACTGGATCGCGAGGTACAGAACGTCGAGGTGACGATCGAAGGCGACGCCCTCGACGTGGCGTCGATCGAGGAAACCGTCGAACAGCTCGGTGGCACCGTCCACTCCGTCGATCAGGTCGCGTGTGGCGAGCGCGTCGTCAGCGACCGGCGATTCAGCCCCGAGTCCTGAATCCGTGGCTTCGATCCAGCGGCTCCTCCGCCGCCTGCTCGCGAACGAGGACGTCGTTTCGATTTCGCGGCGCTACTTCGTCTCCAACGGCTTCGACGGCACGCTCACGGCGATCGGCGTCGTCGTCGGGGCCGTTCTCTCGGGAATCCCCGACGGGGACACGGTCATCAAGATCGGACTGGGCGCGGCCGTCGGCCTCTGTACCTCCGCGGTCTGGAGCGTCTGGGAGATCGAACGCGCCGAGACCAGAGCCGAGATTCTGCGGCTCGAACGGGCGATGCTCGCCGATCTCGACGACACGCGTATCCAGCGCGAGCAACGCGGCGCCCGACTCTTCCACGCCACCATGAGCGGCCTCGGCCCGCTCGTCGGGATTCTGATTCCCCTGACACCCTTCCTGTTCGAAGGTTCGGTGTTCTCGATGGCGGAGGCGGGCGTCGTCGCCGTCGGTCTCGGCGTCGCCATCCTCGGGACGTTCGGGGCCTACATGGGGTCGATCTCCGGCCAGCGATGGTACGTCGCGGCGGCGCGGATGGGGCTGGCGGGGCTGGTGGTGGCGGGGATCAACGTCGTGTTGCCGGGGTGAGCGCGCTGGCGGACTCGACGATTCACACGCTGATCAGCGGCTTGATCGGTCGACCCACCGACGAACGTTTCGTGCGGGACGGAAGTGATTTTCTTTCGACACGGCCACGACTGTCATCCGTCCCCTCGTCGTTCGCACGGTCTGGATGCCGCCACGGATCGGTCCGTGACCAACCGCTTGACTGGACCGGGTTCGCGTCCCGAACCACCACCGCCATCGAGACAACTTGACAAGAACTACGATGCTCGTACCGAGCGCAAAAACGGGAGATTCGACGGCGGTTCGCGACGGGTGTCTGGTCACGACACCGGATCGGCCGACTAAGTTGACAATAGGATTATGCTCTCGCGGATCGCCCCTCGTCGGTGTATGCCCGAGGATACCTCCGACGGAGCTCACGTCGCCGACGCTTTACGAGTGCGTTGACGTGGAGGCGCTCGAAGCCACGCTATTCGGCGGAAAGGGAGGGTCGTCGTCCCGACAGGGGAGCAGCACGGTCACGTTCCAGTACGCGGACTACGTCGTGACGGTGACGAGTGACGGGTGGGTCGAGGTGGACGAATCGTCCACAACTGAGGCGGTGGACGAATCGGATCGTTCGTAGATATCGACCCCGTCCACGCCCTCGACAGCCACCACGTCGGCGGATGCGTCCGTCTCGGCCCCCTCGGATTCGTTCGGCACTCAGACGTGGAGCGGGGCGACGAGCCGGAACGACCACGTTTCCTACGCCGCTCGATTGGCCGTTTTCGTGCCGAAGTTCGGGCACTTGACGCTGTTCTCCGGGCGTGGTAGAATCGCGAGTCCATTGACTGGAGCGAACGAAGTGAGCGAAAGGAAATGGACTCGCCGGGTGGGTATGTCCGCCGGTCGACGAGGACTCGGCCGAAGGCTTATCATCGACGTCGGCCCTACTTCACGGTAATGGCGAGCGCGACGCGAGACCACGACGAGGCGGAGGGCATCGTCTTCCACCGTGAGGACGACGGGAGTATCACCGCCGAAGATCTCGAAACGGGGTTGGCCCGCGGCGGCGACACCCGTGCCGAGGCGCTCGCACAGCTCGCGGAAGTTCTCGCACTCCACGAAGGCGGCGGCGACGCTATCGACGACCCGGACGCCTTCCTGCGGGACGAACTCGGCATCGAGCCGAGCGACGAGGAACGGGAGCTTCCCGACTTCTTGCAGTAGTCGATGGTCCGGACGACGTTCTCCGGCCGTGAGATCATCAGCGTCCTGCGAAGCTTCGGGTACGTCCCCGTCTCTTGGAGCGGGAGCCACGTTCGACTGCGATACGAAAACCCGGACACGGGCGAGGTTCGGAACGTCGACGTGCCGATGCACGACGAGGTGAAGATCGGGACGCTCCGCTCGATTGCCGACCAGTGCGACGCCGAGGACTTTCAGGAGTGGTGTCGCTGGATCGACGACCACGCCTGACGACGAGCTTCGACCGTGGCGTTCGTCGTTTGTCGGAATAATTCGCGCAGAAACGGAGTTCGTTTCCGTCTGACGCGAAGAGTAAACTGGCGAGTGAGAGGCTACACCGGATGCTAACCGGATAGTTCGAGACGTATCAGAAGTCTGATTGACTCGCCGGGATTCCCGCGAGCGGAGCGAGCGGGAAGTCGGCGAGTCCACGACTGAACGAACGAAGTGAGTGAAGAAGTGGACTCGCCGGGATTCTGAACTACTCGCGCCGTTCGGCGCTCGCCGGGGCCTCTCCCCTGCCAAGCACCGGGGGCTACCCACTCCACGCGAGCCATCCACCCATCGCACTCGTCACGCACTTCGTTGGGCGTTCTACGCGGAGCAAACCAATGTTAGAACCAATCTCGCCCGAAGAAGCGGTGAATCTCTACCTGAGCAACCGAGCGGACGAAGTTGCTCACGAGACACACAGAAAACACGGCGACCGACTCAAGCAGTTCGTTATCTGGTGCGACGAGACGAACCGAACCAACCTGAACGAGTTGACCGGACGGAACTTGCTCTCATTCAAAGAGTGGCGTTCGGAGGGAGTGAAGACGATCACGCTCAAGAACAACCTGTGGACGCTCAAGAAGTTCCTGCGCTTCTGCGAGGACATAGACGGCGTCCCGCCGGGACTGAGTGAGAAAGTCCTGATACCGAAAACCGAACCGGAGGATGAAGCCCGAGAGGTGTACGTAGGAAAGGGCGAAGCGGACGCCATTCTCACCTTCCTCAAGAAGTACGAGTACGCCTCGCTCCGACACGTTCTGTTCACGACGCTGTGGAAGACGGGTATCAGGTCGGGGACGCTCCGAAGTCTTGACTTGGAAGACTTCAAGCCCGAAGTTCCTGCGTTGCAGATCAGGCACCGAGCCAAGTCGGGCACGCCGCTCAAGAACAAGAAACGCGGAGAGCGCGAAATCCACCTCTCCGACGAGACGGCGCAAATTCTCGCGGACTACATCGAACACACTCGGCCCGATGTGACTGACGAGTACGACCGCCGGCCTCTATTCGCAGGTCGGACGACGCGAGCGGGAAAGACCGTGATTCAGCGCAACATCTACACGGCGACTCGTCCCTGCTTCTACACCGGGGAGTGTCCACACGACCGCAATCTCGAAGACTGCGAGGCGACTAATTACAGCACGGCCAGCAAGTGTCCGTCATCGAAAAGCCCGCACACGCTTCGGCGAGGGTATATCACGGCGGCTCTGAATGCGGGCCAGCCGGTTGACGTGACTGCTGAACGGACGAACGTGAGCCGAGAGGTGCTTGATAAGAACTACGATGCTCGTACTGAGGGAGAAAAGAGAGAAGTTCGGCGTCAATACCTGAGAGACGTGTAGTTTTTCGATCCCAATTTTTCGCTAATCTTCTTCTTGAATGTCAGTAATCAGTTGTTCAACGACCGCAAACGAGTTCCGTAATGTGTTTTCAGCATCCTTCCTATCGGAATGCCTGTCAGGGTGAGCGACCTCGTTTCGCCGGTCTCGGAGATAATCAAGCAGTTTTAATTTTTTGCCCGCACTTCCGGTCTGTTCTGAGGTCATTTGGTCTATTGCCCCGTACCAACTTTCGTATTCGTGTTCTTCGTCGGTTTCGTGATCGTACCATTTTCGAAGAATACCTTCGGTACCCCGCAATGACATAAACTCTGCTGAGGTATGATTGCCTACCAAAGTATTGGCGCAGGCTTCCTGAAAATCCCTCATTTCATCGTCAAACCGATCACTAACTTCTACCCCGATGAAGGCCCGAGGACCAGCGAGTAATTTACCGGAGGGAATTTCGCTGTGGCTGGTAACTACGAATACATCATCACTTATTCTATCGGTGAACCGTGCCCACCAACGTTGTACGGCTCCATTGAGTTTGTCCTGATCATCGTCTTTCAATTGTGTTTTGGCTAATCCAAAGACAGTCGTTCGGTCATATTCTTCAAGGAGAGAGTTGCGAGTTTCTTCTATATCTCTCCCTATATCCTCGAAGAGATACAGTTGTTTCAACGCCGAAATTTCGTCGAGGAGGTTTACTGTCTTCTCGACGCTCGCACTATTTTTGTCCAAATGCTGACTAAGATTATTGAAATATATTCCTTGCGTGTAGAGGTCTTCGGAGTTAATCGGTCGCCTCGAATCGTCGGCCATACTTTGTGACTACACGTCCATCTTCAAACATCTTGCTTGATGCTACTCAAGTTCAGAAAAATATCGAATACGAAAAATCGGAGTCTCACAGACTCTACCCGATATGCCACGGCCTGCCCCAACCCTGCTTCGGTGCCGGCTGAGAAGGAGGGTCTATATCCACTGGCGGTAACCGTTAAGGGTTCCCCCATACCTGTTCCTAACAACTGATGCCCTCGGGTGATTCAGAAGAGAATACCGATAACGCGGATATTCTAAGTGTCTCTGAGTTCCTCTCTGAGAACTACAATCTTTTTGCCGTGGCGGGCGTGTTAGCCGCTCTTGCAGTCTATTTGCGCGATTTTCGACCTGCTTCCCCAAATGGCTCCGTAGAGTTCGGCGTCGTCTCGGCACTCTTGATGTTTTCATTGGTATCTGGTGTGTTGCTTCTCAAGTCATTTGACCAAGCAATAACGGCTCAAGAAGTCGAATTGTCACGGGTTGCCGGGTACTCGGTTTTGATTATGGGAATCATAGGGCTACTGTATTCTATCCTATCGATAACCGCTATTTTCCAAACTCAATTAGTGAGAGTAATTGATATTGGGTTTGTAGTTGGCATACTATCAGGGTACCTAATTTGGTTCCCAACAAAAAGATTCAACGAACCAACAGAAAACATCTCTGAAAAGACGAGAAATGCTATAGGAAAAATACCCGAGGTTGCTGTTATAACTACATTCCTGACCTATATATTTGTTAATAACAATTATTCTGAGATAATTCAAAGTTATATGTTTATCGAGTATCTTGATCAGGTCATATCTGCGTGGCCTTTCCTAATTGGGGTGTCTGCCCACTATATGTGGTGTCTGGTGATCAGACGATACTATATTTTTAGAGACAATTCATGAATGTCAACTCATTAGTGGTGTCTGAATGTGCTTGCTTACCTCCGGTAACAACATCATCAGTCGCGGCTGGCCAAGGTACGAGGTAAGTTGACCAACTTGGTGTGAGAATTTCGCGCTGGTGTAGTAGGCAATTCCGGGTTTATTGTCGGGCGTTGCCAACAGGAAAGCGGGCCACAATCCGGTGAGAACCAAATCAAATTCTGTTTCCGGAGATCTACACACGCTTCGGCGTGGATCTACGACACTCGGACTGATAGCGAGAAACGAGAGGTTCGGCGGACATTCTAAAAGGGTGTAACTGATTATGGCTCTGCCGTGCTAAGATGCTCTGAAACAACCTCATCAAACTCATCACTCATCCGGCGAATCTCTATCTCAGACTCCTCAATTTTGGATACGGCCACCTCAATCCATTGGGCCACCTCGTCATAATTACCTGAGTTAACTCCGCATACCATCTTATACGGCGATCTCACGTCAATTATCGCTTCATCTCCGAACAGTTCAGACTCTGTCTGTTCTAATTCCTCGTCTGTCGTCAGCAGTCCAAATATTCCTTTAGTGTCAACTTCCTCATCAAATTTTATTTCGAATACTGTAATCCCCGAAGGCCAATCCTTATCCAAGAGTCCATCATGCCACTCGGGATCCCCTAAATACGAAATAGTCAGTGCCAAATCAATTTCATCACATTCATACCGCACGCTATTTTGTCCACCTATCTGAAACTGATCCGAAATTTGGGCATCCAAGAATGTCTCAAATTTATTTATTGTTCTCTCCATATTCTTGAGATCAACTGATTTGATATCGTCGCTAATTCTTTGAAGATCAGATTTTTTGACTGTGTCATTCATTTCTGACACGTTCTCAGACATTTGACTGATATCATTACTTATGCTCCCCACCTTCTCAAAGTAGACCAAAATAACCATAATCACGGCTCCTGCGGCTACCAAGCCCTGAATTATTGCCCCGTAATCAATTTGTACCATTAGTTGGTTGCATTAATTAACTCAATCAGTTCAATTCTTTGGTAGTCTGGTCTCCTCTATTGAAATACAGATCTGAATCTCATAGAGTCCACTCAAGGGCTTTGATTGGCTGTATCTGTCTTTTTGCGAACCTGCATTAGCTATTTCAGACTCCTCTACTCTAAATTCCTTGATGAGAATTGACCACTTTACGACTAAGAATGACGAGACGGTTGAGTTGGGTGATTTCACTGTTTTAGTCGGTGCAAATAATACAGGAAAATCGCAAACTCTACTTGATATTCATTCGCTAATGTCGTCAAACCATCCGCCTGACAACGTGCCAACAACAATTATCGACGATATAGAATATCAAGCTCAGTCATTCACTGAATTTATCGAAGAACTCACTATTGGTCCTCACCCCAACCAAGTTGATCGAAAAAGGATTCGTGGTATTAATCCTAACTTGCAGGGCGTAGCAAATCAAGACTTTCGAGAACACCAATTAGAGCAGTTTGAAGGAAGCTCTGATATAACAGAAAACAACCAATTTCGCCATCTCACACAATTCAAAGTTGCTCTCTTAGATGCATCCTCGCGACTTACAATTGCAGAATCAACTGACACCTACGACCTGTCTGAAGGTCACCCAACAGATGTTCTACAAAAATTGTATACTGACTCACAGGCTCGTCAACAACTGAGAGACGCCTTTCGGGATACTTTCGATAAAGATATTCTACTTGATTATAGCAGTCTCAGGAAGTTTACTTTGCGTATTTCGGATGATTTCGGAGACAACGATAACAACCTTCTTGAACCACCTGAAGATTATAGTGGGTACAAGAGTATTGACGACCAAGGGGCCGGATTCAAGAGTTTCGCAGGAGTTGTCCTAAGCCTCCTACTTACCGAAGATCGCGTAGTTCTACTTGACGAACCGGAAGCGTTTCTACATCCTGCTCAAGCACGGCAATTTGGTAGTTGGATGGCTAATCATGCTTCAGAAATACCGGGTCAGCTTATTATCGCTACTCATAACTCTCACTTTCTTACTGGCATTCTTTCCGCATCAGAGGGGATTGCAATTCATAGGCTCAACCGGGTAGACGATTACACCAAATACAATACGATGCCGAGAGATGCGACGGCAGAATTAGCATCAGACCCTCTCTTATCAACTCAGCGAGTGATCGAAGGTGTATTTCACAAGGGCTCAGTTGTCTGTGAAGCAGATGGTGATGCGTTGATCTACCGATTTGCTTCGGAAACAGAGATAGGTACAGGTAACCTTCTCTTTACACACGCACAAAACAAGCAGACAATAGGTCGAATTACAGGAATTCTCACGGAGGCCGCTATCCCGCGAGTAGCTATCGTTGATATAGATATATTAAAACAACCCGGAGAATTCGGCGAGCTATTACGCTCACTTGACGACAGTGGTCAAGATTTCCGAGAGATCACAAACACCTGCAACCACTTTAATCAGTCTTTGCGAGAAAGTGATTCAGATTGGGACGAACTGAAAGATGAGGGCATAGAGGGAATCCCTGAAACTGCTGAAGACGAGTTTCAAGAACTCCATGAGACGGGACGTGACCACGGTCTTTTCATCGTAGATGCAGGCGAGTTAGAAGGTTGGCTTGAATTGGGAACAAGTAAAGGACCAAGATGGGTGATTGAGGCTTTAGATGCAATTGATGAAGGAGATTGTAGTGATGGTCTCAGAGAATTTGTTGAAGAAGTTCACGAGTATATTACCCATCAATATCGGGAATTAGTGATGGCTGAATCTGAGTGAGCTAATAGGTCATCGCTCGGCTACTGTGCTTTGAGGAAGATGATATTCTGTTCAGGCGGAACACAAGGACAGACACAGAAGTTCATATCCTAAATTCCGGACTGATAACACGACCAGCAGGGAAGCCCCGATAGGCTTTCGCATTCACACTCCGGCCCTTTTCGATTACCACCGTCCGTAACCGGAGTGCGTTCACCGGTGATCGAGGATTCAGGTGGTTTCTCAGGAAAGGCCGCCGCCGCTTCCATGACGACCAGCCCACCAATTGTCGCCAAACTGACTTTATGCTTGCAGTCGTAGTCGTCCCTGAACCGGTCAGCAGGGCATTCGCACTCTCGGGGTACAATCACTCCACCCACATCCTCAACGGCCACCACGTAGGCGTGTGCGTCCTTCTCGACTCCGTAGGATTCGTTCGTGACTAAGACTTGGAGCGGGCCGACCAGCCGGAACGACCACGCTTCCCACGTCACGCGCTTGGCCGTCTTCGCGCCGAAGTTCAGGTACTCAACAGCAGTCTTTTGTCTACCGCTTTCATTGGTTGCCATTGGCTTCTTGCTCCTATGAGAAGCCGGCTCCGGGTGTTCCAAGCACCCGGACGCTTTCACGCCCCGAGGGAACCGATCTTCTCACTGTTACCTACGTAGGTATCCGATATAGCTGTATCGGTTACTTACGTCAGTAGTGGAAACAGGTATGGACTCTCACCGAGTATCCCCCGCTATGAGTCAAGAGCGCGACGAGAGCGGGCGGTATCAAGAGTCTGTACCGCTCGACGCTGTCCTTGAGCTGTTCCCCGATACAGAGCCTCGAACGACCAGCGAAGTAGCAGAGGCGCTTGATGTGGCTCAGAAGACGGCGTACAACAAACTCAGAGCCTTAGAAAATCGTGGTGATATTCGCAAGAAGAGCATCGGACAGCTGGCCGTAGTTTGGTGGCGACCCGATCCTCCTGCCGAGTGACGGTGGAGACGTTCGAGATACATATACTATGCTCCGAATAGGAAAGCCGGGTGACACGGGGGTAGTTGCAACACGGTCAGTCCGTGCCCGTTCGCATAGCGAGGTAACCCTGAGAATACGCGAGCAGATTTTCAGGAGACTACAATGGCGCCTCAGAATATATAGTATCAGATAACAGCAACTATACGATATATTTAATACTGAGATCTACGTCCATTAGGTAGGGACAGTCTAATTTAGAGCTGTCTACGGAGTTTTTTCGATGTCAACAGACAAATCAAATAGTGGTAGCTCTGCTGGTAGCAATACGAACACACCATCAACGGTGAAAATGGTCGGAAGCAGCGGGACAAATCTGTCAGCTTGTGACACGCGAAATGCAACTATGATCGCTTGGCACGATACACCCGGCCTTGGAAAGGAATTTTGGGATGTTCCGTCCGAGTGGAGATTAGGAAACAAACTCGCGTGGTACAGGCATTTGGACCGTGTTAATGCCGGCTTGCAGAACGGCGCCAAGTATCAAAACAAGACATACGAGACATACCGGCTCAACTATATGCTTATGCAGATGGTGGCGGACAAGGTTGAGCTTAATACTCGTCAACAGAGCGAAGCAATCAGCATCTTCACCGGATTAAATCTCTCCAATTTCGGTAGAAAGAAAGAAGGTGTTGCGTTGGCAGTCTGTGGATACGTCTTGGTCAAAGATGGACTCCGGAAGTGTCACCCAAATGCCCGTGGTGAGAGTCGTGACGAGGCATACCGGAAAGCGTGCCAAGCGTACGGGTGCGACGATAAGACCGTTAACAAGCACTTCTATGCGGTCCAACAGTCGGTAGAGCAAGGCCTGACCGACAACGTTAGGAAATACGGTAAGGTCGAATCCGTCTTTCAGGTTGAAGACCCGGTTGCAGAAGGTGGTGTTAGGGAGTGGGATACAATCGGTTGGTAGATCGTGTCCGCTTTGGCCGGGTATATAAACCCCCATCTATTCTCTATGTGAGGAAGTTGTACTAAGAGAGAATGGAGAGCGACCCCTTCCCCGGTGACTCAAGATGGGAGGTAGCGCCTACCCCTCGGAGGTTACTCACAGCGGACTAACAGAGCTAAGATGAATGTTTCAGCAGTGTGACCCCGGACGTTGGGTCTTGACGAAGTGTGGCGCGACCTTTCCTCAGTAAAACATTCTATGCCTCGGATTGAGTGGAAATCCTTTGGGGGAGAGTATGGCTGTTTAGGAGTTTCTGCGCTCGGTTCCACTTCTGAGAGGCTGAGACAAGGCTTCCGGTTCCGCGTTATTGCTCTCCTCGGACCCGGTAGCATGGACGCTCAGAATAGCTTGTTTGACGCACCGATCAATGTCCGCGCCGCTTTCCTGCTCGAAACCTAAGCCATATCGACTCAAGGGGAGGAATGGGGCCGAGCATCTTATCAGCATTCGGTGGAGGTGCCTTCGGGGGTTGATCGGCACAGGGCCGTCCCCGCTTCCCTACGAACAGACTCACCGCAACACCTATGCTAGTCCCTCACGAACGGAATGTTGTAGAACGCCCGACGTAGTCGAGGCGGGAGTGAGTGGTGGTCGGAATCCAACTGGCACGGATTGCCGCTAAACCGCTTGGAATCCACGCAAAAACTGGTATGTCAGGTATAAACACCTCTACGCCGTCTGCGGAATGTAGAAGATGTGTGTTTCTTAGTGGACTCGCCGGGATTTGAACCCGGGGCCTCTCCCATGCCAAGGGAGTGATCTACCCCTGATCTACGAGCCCTCGTCGCATCGAGTCGTACCGCGGTCCGAATAATAAGGGCTTCGACTCGGGCGTCAGGTACGCGATGACCTGGCACGCGTTCGGGGCTTCGAAACGGTTTAGTGTTGGATTCACGAACGGACGGACGGGAACGGCGCGACCGCAAATCTGACTCGCCCTTTTGGGCTTGGGATTGCGGGAGTGCGTGTACCGACAGACGTCGGTGCACATACGCTTCTGCGGTCTGTGCGGTTCCAATCAATCTATGGCACGAATGCACACCCGCCGCCGTGGCTCGTCCGGTTCG
>Ga0207851_100842_pt1 | contig 12202 bp, 13 predicted proteins | sample A23E3SouthBayCA_FD_187747 | JGI IMG/M metagenome (GOLD analysis project Ga0207851, IMG submission 187747) | Aerobic enrichment media microbial communities from Eden Landing Ponds, California, USA - A23 E3 (SPAdes) | ecosystem: Environmental > Aquatic > Marine > Unclassified | place: Emeryville... | reverse complement strand
ATCAGGCGGTCGTCGCCGCGGGTCACGGTGCGGAGGTCGGCCTGACCGTCGTCCACGACTCTGACGTCGCGTACTACCACGACTGGGTGACTCCGGAGGGATACTTCACCGACCGCGGCCGCGACGTCCCGCCGGGCTGTGAGGAGATCGATGCGGCCGAACGCGAGACCCGCCACGCCGACGCCCGAGCGCGGATGCGCGAAGCGTTCGCCGATCCGCACCCCGAGCCACAGCGAACCCACCCCAGCCTCGTCGACGACGAACTGGGTCGGCTCGACGAGTAGGATTCTCACTCGATTTTTGACGCGGCAACCACCGTGACTGACCGCCGTCCACGATTCGGTATGCTCGCTGACGACCGGCGCGATTCGGCGACCGGCGCGATCCGACGACTGACGCGATTCGGCGACCGGCGCGACACACCGGCACTCGTGTTCGAAATCAGTGATGAATTTTTCCGTCGGCGCGCTGTCTATCGGTTTCTCTCCCGGTTCTCAGAGCTGCGGCGGCGAGTAACGCTTTTAGCCTCGTCACCCATCGAATTACTGAATGAGTGTCGATTCTGAGTTACAACCACTCCCCTACCAGATCGTCGAGGTCGTCGCGGCGGCGGAAGGAGTCTCTCCGATGGAACTGACACCGCTCGCCGAGGTCGTCGATCCGGACGCGATCGAGGCGCTCTTCTCTCACCCGACGTTCACCACGCTCGAAGTTCGGTTCGAGTACGAGGGATACACGGTCGCGATCGACGACGAGCGGAATATCTCCCTTCTCGATGCGTAGGGGGCCGTCTTCGAAACCGGACGAGTGCGATCGAAGAACGACCTCGGCGGAACGGGGCCTTTTACACGCGGGCCGTCGAATGATCGATCGATGTTAGACGGGGTCAACGTCGCGCTGGGCGTCTCGGGCAGCATCGCGGCCGTCAAGGTCGTCGAACTCGCCCACGATCTGCGGCGACAGGGTGCGGCAGTCCGCGGAGTGATGACCGAGAGCGCGCAGGGGATCATCCACCCGTGGGCCGTCGAGTTCGCGACGGGGAACGAGGTCGTCACGGAACTGACCGGCCGCGTCGAGCACGTCGAACTCTGCGGTCGCGAGGGCTGGGCCGACGTCCTACTGCTCGCGCCCGCGACGGCGAACACCGTCGGTAAGGTCGCGAGCGCTGTCGACGATACGCCCGTCACGACCTGCGCGACGACCGCGCTCGGGGCCGATCTGCCGGTCGTCGTCGCGCCCGCGATGCACGAGCCGATGTACGACCATCCGGGCGTCCTCGAAGCGATCGATCGCGTCGAATCGTGGGGCGTCGACTTCGTCGACCCGCGGATCGAGGAGGGGAAAGCCAAGATCGCGACCGAGGAGGCGATCGTCACGGCCGTCGCGCGGGCGACGACCGAGGAGATGCTCGCCGGGCGTCACGTCGTCGTGACCGCGGGCTCGACCGCGGAGGCGATCGACCCCATCCGGATCCTCACGAACCGCGCGTCCGGGAAGACCGGCCGCGCGGTCGCCCGCGCGTGCCACGTCCGCGGGGCCGACGTAACGGTCGTCCACGACGGCGGCGACGTCCACTACGCCGACACCGTGACCGTCGAGTCCGCCGCCGAGATGCGCGATGCGGTGTTGGCGGCGGTCGGCGGCGATGGGGTCGGAAGCGATGGGGTCGGAAGCGATGGGGTCGGAAGCGATGGGGTCGGAAGCGATGGGGACGGCGGCGGGGACGGCGGAAACGAGGACGGCACAGCGGGCGCGACGGCGGACGCGTTGGTCTCCGCGGCCGCGATCTCCGATTACACCGTCTCTGAGGCCGAGAAGAAGCTCCGCTCCGGCGAATCGCGCACGCTGGAACTCGAACCGACGCCGAAGCTCATCGACGAGGTTCGCGAGGCCCATCCGGCGCTGCCCATCGTCGGCTTCAAAGCCGAGACGTCGGGCGACGACGAGAAGATGATTGAGGCGGCGCGAGGAATCCTCGACCGCTCGGATCTCGCGTTCGTCGTCGCCAACGACGCCTCGGTGATGGGCGAGGACGAGACGCGGACGCTGTTCGTGGACAGCGACGACGCCATCGAATTCAAGGGCGCGAAGACGGCGCTCGGCGCGGAGATCGCCGCACGGCTCGCATCGATGATTCGCGACTGAGACGTCGCCGACGCTTCTGCGCTACTCGTTCTCCGAGAGGCACGTGTCGAACGCGCTGTAGGGGTTCGTGTACTCATTGCGGATGATCTCTTCCTCGACGATCTCGAACCCGAGCGAACTGAGCTCTCTGCCGATCCGGCTCAGGTCGTCGCTGTCGCGACCGACGGCGGTGATGTGGACGTTTTCGTCGCCGGTCATAATCTCTCGTACGGAGAGTACGCCCTCGACTCCCAGTGCGCGCTCGGCGAGGCGTTCGCGTTCGGGGATCGGTGCCGTACAGAAGATGATCGTGTAGAGCTGATAGCCCACCTTCTCGTAGTCGACGTCGACGTGGGTTCCGCGGATGACGCCCTCGGCTTCCAGTTTCGAGATCCGGTTTCTGACAGTGCTCGCCGAGACGCCCTTCGCTTCGGCGATGTCGCTGCTGGAGGTGTGCCTAGCGTCTCTCTGGAGCGCGTAGATGATGTACCGATCGAGGTCGTCGAGGTCGACTGCGGCCATACAACATGTGGAAATCGAATCATAGATAGGTGTTGTGCTCGGTCACGGGTAGGCGGCGGGTGAGACGGTGACAGCGGCAAGCGAAATGAGCGCGAGAATCGAAACAGAACCGATTCAGAGCAGGCCGACGAGCGTCGCGCCCAGCACCGCGAGCACGAGGAGGACGCTCGTCGCGATGCCGGCGCGCAGGCTGCCGTCCCGCAGTGACTCGTCGTCGGTACCGACGAGCGCTCCGAGCGGTCCGCGTATCGTCCCGTACGGGTCGGCTGCCGCATCGAGTGCGGCGTTCGTGGAATCGACGGCAACGCGGTCGACGGCGGCGAACAGTTCCGTGACACCGCGGACGACCCCGCGCATCCCGTAGAACGTCAGCGGTTCGATCACGCGGTCGACGTCGACGCCGGGGCCGACCTTCGAGAGCGGTTTCTTGAGGGCCGCGAAGCCGACGACACCGAGCGCCGCCAAGAGGAAGCCCTCGCCGAGGTGGCTCGTCGTGAACGGGTGGGCGTCGGCCGTACTGCCGGGAAGCAGCGCGAACAGCGCATCGGGGTAGAGACCGAGCGCCACACAGAGGGAGGCGACGCTCAGCATCGCGACGCGCTGGCCGGTGACCGACCGGCGCACGTTCCACGTCCCCGTGCTCTCCTTGAGGAACGCGTAGTAGCCGAACTTGATGAACGACATAAACGTCCCGACGCCTGCGGCCAGCAGGATGTAGAAGATCCCGTCGAGATGCTCGTTGTGCGCGGCCGCGGTGATCATCCCCTTGCTCACGAAGCCGTTGAAGCCCGGGAAGCCGCTGATCGACAGCGCCGCGACGGTGAACGCGAGCGCAGTGACGGGAAGCGTCCGGCCGAGGCCGCCGAGGTACTTCAGGCGGTTCTCGCCGGTCCGTGCGATCACGACGCCCGCGGTCATGAACAGCAGCGCCTTGTAGAGGATGTGGTTGAACACGTGGGCGAACGCCCCGGCGGTCGCGAGCGCGGTGCCGACGCCGACGCCGGCGACCATGTAGCCGACCTGCGACTGGATGTGATAGGAGAGGAGCCGGCGCATATCGTCCTGCAAGAGCGCATAGACGACGCCGACGAGCGCCATCGCCGCGCCCATATACGCGATCGCGAGGTTACCGTCGGGGAAGGCCCGCGCGAGGCCGTAGACGCCGGTCTTGGTCGTGTAGACCGACAGGAAGACGCTCGCGGCCACGTGCGGGCGCGGGTAGGTGTCGGGTAGCCACGTGTGTAGGCCGACGAAACCGACGTTGACGCCGATGCCGACGGCGGCGAGCGCGGCCGGAATGCCTGCGACGATCCCGTCGCTCGCGCTGAACAGGAACGAGCCGACGCTTGCGTAATGCCAGATCACAGCGACCATCAGCAGGCTCCCGCCGAGGCCGTGATAGATGGCGTAGCGGAAGCCCGCGCGGACGGCCTCGCCGCCGTAGTCCCACACGAGGAGCGTGCTGGTGACGGCCATCAGCTCCCAGAAGAACACCATCGTCAGCCAGTCGCCGGCGAAGACTGCGCCGATACTGGTGCCGACGTAGCCGAGCGCGAACGCCGTCTGGCGGTTCTCGGCGTCGGAGGAGTACGAGTACAGCACGGCGGCTGCGCCGATGAAGCCGAAGATGACGCCCATCAGCCGCGAGAAAGCGTCGACGTTGAACAGTACCGCGTCGAAGCCGAGGAAGGTGACGGGGAGGTACGTTCCCGCGGGCGCGAGGAGCGCCCAAACGGCGACGCCGCCGGTGGCGAGCACGCCCAGCGCGTGGCCGAGCTTCCGCGAGAGGAACGGCAGCACGAGCGCGACCGCGAGCACCACGAACGCCGGCGGGACCGCGGTCGGCACGTCGGCCGTCGGGAGCGACACCGACGGCTCGCTAGCGAGGATCGTCGAGGTCCCGAGCGCCGTCACGGTGTCGAGCGTCGCCGCGGCGAGCGCCGAGGTTGCAAGCGAGAGACTCATCAGAACACCACCCCCGTCGCGTCGGCGACGACACGTTGGACGAGTGCGAGAAACACCATCGTCCGCGGCGCGATGCCGAGCGCGATCGCGCCGGCGACGGCCGCGGCGATCGGGCCGAGCATAAACCACGTGCTCTCCTCGCCGAACCCGCGACGCTCCCAGCCGGCGGCCGGCGGGCCGCCGTGATGGTCCGGGTAGTCGTCGTCGCTGCCGGCTTCGGTGAGTGACAGTTCATCATCCTCCGCGAGGTGGTCGCTCGGGTGGCGATCGACGGCGAACCCGTCCTCGTCGCGGGCGTCGATCTCGACTTGGCCCTCGCCCTCGGACGGTTCCACGTCGGGTTCGATCCGGTCGGCGGCGTCGATCGGGACGTCCGGATCGATTTCGTCGTCACCGGTGTCTTCTGCGTCCACGGTCTCGATCTCGGATGCCTCAGCGTCGTCCTCGGACTCTTCGGCCTCGTCGACCCGCTCGCCACCGTCGGCGGCGAGTCGCGTGCCGCCGATCGGGAACTCGATCAGCGGTTTGGCGTCGGAGTCCTCGGGGGTCTGGAAGAACGCCTGGTAGACGATCGGCCAGAAGTAGGCGATGTTCAACAGCCCGGAGGTGAGTAACACGAGCGCGAAGATCGCGTTGCCGCCGTCGATGCTTCCGATCAGGAGGTACCACTTGCTCACGAACCCGGCCAAGAGGGGGAGCCCGGCCATTCCGAGGCTGGCGACGCCGAAGGCGGCCATCGTGAGCGGCATTCGCTTTCCGATCCCGGCCATCTCGCTGATGTCGTCGGTGTGCGTCTCCACGTGGATCGCGCCCGCACAGAAGAACAGGGTGAGCTTCATAAACGCGTGCGCCGGGATGTGGAGCAGTCCGCCGATCAGCGCGGCGGGCGAGAGCAGTCCCAACCCGAGCACGATGTAGGAGAGTTGGCTGATCGTCGAGTACGCGAGCCGCCGCTTGAGGTTGTCTTGGCGAAGGGCGATGATACTCGAAACGAGGATCGTCACTGCGGCGATGGCCGCCAGCGGAAGCCCGACGCCCAGTTGCTGGACCGTCTCGGGGCCGAACACGTCGAGGACGACGCGCGCGATGCCGAAGACGCCGCTCTTGACGACCGCGACGGCGTGCAGCAGCCCCGAGACCGGCGTCGGCGCGACCATCGCGTCCGGGAGCCACGAGTGCACCGGGATGAGCGCCGCTTTCACGCCGAAGCCGCCCGCCAACAACGCGAACGCGGCGCGCGCCACGACCGGATCGGCTGTCGCCAACTCGGCGATGCCGCCCGGCGTGAACGCGACGGTGCCAGTCGTCCAGAAGACGAGGACCGTTCCGGCCAGCACCGCCACGCCGCCGCCGAAGGTGTACGTGAGGTACTTCCGCCCGGCCGCGCGCGCCTCGTCGCTCTCGTCGTGAGCGACCAGCGGGTACGTCGCGACCGTCAGCAGTTCGTAGAAGACGTACAGCGCGACGAGGTTCGAGGCGAACGCGACGCCGAGCGCCGCGCCGACGCTCCCGGCGAAGGCGGCGAAGTACCGGGTCTGGGAGTGCTCGTCGAGCCCGCGCATGTAGCCGATGCTGTAGAAGCTCGTGACGAGCCAGAGGGTGCTCGCGAGCAGCGCGAAGATCATCCCGAGCGGATCGGCTCGAAGCGTCAGTTCGACGCCGGGGACGAACGTCCCCAGCCGCGAGACGTGGATCGTCCCCGAAAGCGCCGCCGGGACGAGGCTGGCGACGGTACCGAACGTCGCGAGCGCGGTGAGGATGGTAACGGCCTCCCGCACGTTGGGTCTCCGGTGCGATGCGACGATTCCGAGAATGCCGAGCGCGGGGAGCAACACCGCCGCAAGCGGCCTGAGAGAGTCTATTTCGCTCATTGGAAGTACACCTCCAGCACCGGTTCGAAGACGGAAACGAGATCGGACGCGAACAAGCCGAGGACGACGGCACCGACCGCGGCAACGACGACGATCGCTCTCGCTTCGATCGAGATTGCGGACTCGCCGGGAGCGACGGACGCGTCGTCGTCGCCACCGTCGGACGGCCCCGATCCGCCGTCGGTCTCGTCAGTCGGCCCGGAGCCGCCGTCGGAAGCCAGCGCGCCGTCGGCCGCCCTGTCCGCGTCGGCGGCCAGTTCGGCCGGCGCGTCGCGGAAGTACATCCGCTCGACGACGCGGGCGAAGTAGGCCAGCGTCAGGAGCGTGCTCACGATGGCGACGCCTGCGACGCCCCAGCGACCGCCCTCGACCGCACCGAGGACGATGTGCCATTTGCCGGCGAAGCCGACCGCGGGCGGGACACCGACGAGCGCGAACGCGAGGACTGCGAAGGCGGCGCTCGTGACCGGCGCGCGGTCCGCGAGCCCCGCGAAGTCGTCGACCGTGTAGCCGCCCGCGACGCCCGCGAGCGCGCCGACGCCGACGAACAGTCCGGCCTTCATAATCGCGTGGCCGACGAGGTGAATCAGGCCGCCGGTCACGGCCGTCGTGTTCGCGACGGCGAACCCGGCGACGATCAGCCCGAACTGCGCCACCGAGGAGTACGCGAGCATCCGCTTGATATCCGATTGCAGGACAGCGAGAACGGAGCCGACGACGACACTCACGGACGCGAGAATCACGAGCGCGTCGAGGGCGAACGGCGTGGCCGCGTCGAACGCGGGGGTGAACACGGCGTAGATGACGCGGAACAGCGCGTACGCCGCGGCCGTCGAGACGAGCGCCGAGATGTACGCGGTGACGCTGTCCGGGGAGTCGGCGTAGGCGTCCGGCTGCCACGTGTGCAGCGGGAACAGTGCCGCCTTGACCGCGAGGCCGACGACGATGAGGCCGAACCCGGTCAGGATCAGCGGCGAGTCGTAGCCGACCTCGGGTATCGTCGCCGCGAGGTCGGCCATATTCAGCGTGCCCGTCGAGATGTAGAGGTAGCCGACGCCGAGGAGATACAGCGAGGCACCGATGGTCCCGACGAGCAGGTATTTCAGACTCGACAGCGCCGCGGCCGGCGAGCGACCGGTCGCGACCAGCGCGTACGTCGCGAGGCCGGTTATCTCGATGAACACGTAGAGGTTGAACAGGTCGCCGGTGACGAACACGCCCGAGATTCCCGCGGTGAGCAGCAGCAGTCCGCTGTAGAACTCGTTGGTGTCGGGACCGGCCCGACGGGCGTAGACGACGACCGCGACCGTCACGACGGACACGAGGAGCGCGAGCGTTGCGCTCACGCCGTCGGCGACGAGTTCGATGCCGAACGGCGGTCGGTAGTTGCCGACGGCGTAGGTGAACCGCCCGGTCGTGAACACCGTCGCGGCGACGGCGAGGGAGAGACCGAGGTGTGCGAAAGATGCCGCGAATGCGGCGAGCCAGCCGGTCCGGTTCCACAGCCGACCGAACGCGATCGGCGCGAGCGCCAGCACGATCGGAACGACGACCAAGAGGGCGATGGCGTCAGTCATTCAGCTGCACCTCCCGGATGGCCTCCTCGTCGAGCGTCCCGTAGGCGTCGTAGATCCGAACGACGAGCGCGAGCGCGACCGCAGTCAGGCTGACCCCGACGACGATGGCCGTCAGGATGAGCACGTGCGGTAGGGGACTCGCGTACGGGCCCGAGCCGTGGCCGACGACCGGCGGCGCTGCGCCGTCGACGTAGCCGCTGGTGACGAAAAACAGGAAGATCCCCACTTGGAAGACGTTCAGGCCGATGATCTTCTTGACGAGGTTTGTGCTCGCGGTCACGCCGTACAGCCCAATGCCGACGAGCGCGACGAACACGAGATAGTTGTAGTGCGTCCCGAGGAGGTCGATCACGCCTCCTCACCTCCCGCGGCTCCGACGGCCGTGTCGGTTCCGGTGGCGCTGACGGCCGGGTCGCGGCCGTCACCGTTGGCGTCGGACCCAGCGCCGTTCTCAGCGTTGACCCCGCCGTTCTCGGCGTTGACCCCACCGTTCTCAGCGTTGACCCCGCCGTTCTCGGCGTTGACCCCACCGTTCTCAGCGTTGGCCCCGCCGTTCGAATCGGCCGGGACCGACGCTTGGAAATCCCCGCTCGCGAGGCTGAAAAACAGGCTGATGAGCACGCCCGACACGACCGCGCCGATGGCGAGTTCGACGAGTTCGATGCCGTATTTCACCCCATACGTCCCGAAGCCGTACGCCTCGTATTCGAGGAACGCGCCGCCCCCGAGCAACGCGCCGAGACCGACGAACGCGAACGTCGCGCCGCCGACGGCGATCGAGGTCTTCACGAGCGGGCCTTCGAGCCACGCGCGCGCCGATTCGATGCCGAAGGCGAACGCCAACAGCAGGACGGCGGCCGCGACGAGGACGCCGCCCTGGAAGCCGCCGCCCGCGGACTCAGCGCCGTGGAACATCACGAACAGGCCGAAGGTGAAGACGAACGGCACCACAACGCGGACGGTCGTCATAATGATCGTGCTCTCGACGTACGTTCGGTCCGGGTTAGATTGACTCATACGTAGGCCTCCTGTCTGAGAACGAGAAGCACCGCGACGCCGGCGGCGATGACCACCGTCGCCTCCCCGAGTGTGTCGAAGCCACGGTAGGCGGCCAACACGGCGGTCACGACGTTCTCGACGCCGGTTTCGGGGTAGGCGTTCTGCAGGTAATACTCCGTGATCCGGGAGGTCGCGACGGGAGCGTCGGCCGCGCCGACCGCCGGGAGCGATCGGACCGTGGCGAGGAGCGACCCGACCAGCAGCACCACGATCGCGACCGATCGCCACTCGACGGTTTCGAGCAGTCGCTCGCCGCTCGGGCGGACCGTTTTCGCGATCGTCACGAGGAACAGGACCGTGGTTATGCCCGCGCCGACGGCCGCTTCCGTCAGCGCGACGTCGGGCGCGGCCAGCAGGATCCACGCGACGGCGATACCGAAACTGAACGCCGCGAAGGCGATGATCGCGTTGAGGACGTCTCTGAGCAGGATCGCGGCGAGCGCCGCCAGCACGGAAAACGTGAGGACGATGGCGAGCGTGGTCGAGACGGCCGTCATTCCTCAGCCTCCGTGGGCTGTGCCGAGTCCTCCGCGACGGTCGTTTCGTCACCGTTCGTCCACGGCTCGATGCCCTGATCGTGGGCCGCGCGGGTGATCGCGTGGGCGGCCGTCGGGTTCGTCACGAACAGGAACACCCCGAGGAGGGCCGTTTTGGCGACGGAGACGTCCGCGCCAAGCACCAGCGCGACGCCGCCGAGCGTCAGGATGATGCCGAGGGTGTCGCTCTTGGATGTCGCGTGCGCCCGCGTGTAGAGGTCGGGGAGGCGGACGATCCCGACGACGGCGACGAACGCGAAGAACGTCCCCGCGGCGACGAGAAGGATCGCCAGCAGTTCGACGGGCGTCATCTAGATCACCCCTCCGCGCTCGACGGTGAACTTCGAGATCGCGATGCTCATCAGGAAGTTCAACAGCCCGTAGACGAGTGCCACGTCGAGGAAACCCGGCTGATCGAGCGCTGCAGCCAAGAGCGCGAGGACGACGACGGCGTTCGTGCCGATGCCGTTGACCGCGATCACGCGGTCCTGCATCGTCGGCCCCGCGACGATCCGGTAGACCAACACGATGGCGAACAGAACGAACGCGCCCGCGGCGGCCAAGAGCACCGTGTCGATGAGGCCTTCGACCGCCATCAGTTATCGCCCTCCCGCAGTTCCGGCGGGGTTTCGGTTTCCTCGTCGTCGCCGAACAGCGAGATACTCCCACGTTCGGTCGGTGTCGGAATCCGTGCGCCGGCCCGACCGTAGAAGACGAACCGGACCGCGCGCTCTAATCCGCCGGCGGCGAGGTCGTCGCGGGCGTCGGCCGTCAGCGTGTGGATAATCAGTCCCTCGCGGTCGACGTCGACCGTCAGCGTGCCGGGCGTGAGCGTGATGCTGTTGCCGAGCGTCGTGACGGGGAGGCCGCCCCAGACCGCCCCGCGGAACCGCCGCATCTCGGGATCGATCGGGAGGTCGGGGTGGAGGATTATGTACGCGATGGTGATATTCGCTTTCGTGATCTCCCAGACGAGATACGGGACGAACAGCGCGAGCCGCACCAGTCTGCGGCCGGTCCGGAAAAGCGAGGGCGAGGTGACGAAGGAGACGTTCGAGAAGGCAACCGTCGCGAGCAATGCCGTCAGTCCGCCGGTAACGAGCTCGAACGGTGAGAGGGATCCGGCGATAGCGAGATAGAACGCGTAGGTTGCGCCGAACGTGAGGACGCCTTTCGAGAGTGTCGCCCGCGAGACGAGCCGGGTTCGGGTCGTCTGCCGGTCCACGGGCGCTTCCTCGACGGCGAGATCGGACCGCGTGAGTTCGACCTCGAACGACCGGAGCATCGGCGCGTTGCCGCCGGGCTGGAACTCGGGATCGACGACGACGCGGTCCAGATCGTTCTGTCGCGCGTACTCGACCAGCACGGCCGCGAAGTCGCCCGGACTGAACAGATACCGGTCCGCGCCGACGATCGCGGTTTCAACCTCGACCTCGGGCTCTTCATCCTCGTCGTAATCGAGGTCTTCCTCCGCCCAGACGGCCACTCGCTCCAAGAGGTCGGTCGCGGCGGCCGAATCGTCGAGGTCGTTTCCGTCGACGGCACGCCATCGCGCGGGGAACACGAAGTGGACGGTGGCGGAGTGGCCCGCGTTTGCCCCGGCCTGCGCCTCTCGGAGCGCGTACGCTACCGTGTTGCGGAACGTGGACGATTCGCCGACCGGAACGAGAATGCGAGAACTGTCGGCTTCCATCAGCCACCACTCACCTCGATCGATGCCGACTGATACCCGTCGGACTCACGACTCATACGTTACTGTATCGTTTACTAAGGGGGTCAAATACGTCTTCCGCTCTCCCCTCGGATCGTTCCGGAATCGTCACCCCATTTTTAATTACGAATGCGGAACTGTCCAGATAGCGCCGCATCACCGGCGTATGTGTCGTGTTACTGTGCCTCTAATTGGTATTATATGCTTGCGTGTCGTATAACTTAGTATGAACATAAGAAAATTATTCAACGACGAAAAGGCGGTCTCGCCCGTCATCGGTGTCATCCTGATGGTGGCGATCACAGTCATCCTCGCCGCCGTCATCGGCGCGTTCGTGCTGAACCTCGGACAGGGACTCCAGCAGACCGCGCCGCAGGCGAGTTTCAGCTTCGATTACAACGGTAGTACCAACGTCACCATCACGCACCAGAGCGGTGACTCGATCGACGCCGCGCGGCTGACCACGAGCGGACTCGAGAATGGATCGGTCGCGTGGGACGGCCACAACGACCTGAGTGGCACGGTCTCGGCGGGGACGAGCGCGGAGTTCAACAACACCGCTGACTGGGCCGGTGAGACCGTCCGGGTCGTCTGGGTATCCCCTGATGGATCCAACTCGGCGACGCTGAGCCAGTCGACCGCTCCCACGATCAACTGATCGCATCGGGGGCCGTGTTTAGTTAAGCGATTGCGACCGCCCATCCACCGATGGGTGGGACTGGAAGGGGCCGCGTTCTCGACGTCTCCACGAGCGAAGCGAGTGGATGGCTCGTCACGAGCGGAGTGAAGTGACGGCGAAGACGGGCGACGTAAGCCGCGAGGTGGCAGAGTCACTTC
>Ga0207851_100840_pt1 | contig 12245 bp, 14 predicted proteins | sample A23E3SouthBayCA_FD_187747 | JGI IMG/M metagenome (GOLD analysis project Ga0207851, IMG submission 187747) | Aerobic enrichment media microbial communities from Eden Landing Ponds, California, USA - A23 E3 (SPAdes) | ecosystem: Environmental > Aquatic > Marine > Unclassified | place: Emeryville... | reverse complement strand
GTCCCGCCGCTCGTGACGGCCGTCCTCGTGACGATGCCGGACAGCGTGGCCGCGGCCGCCCGACTGGTCGAGCGCGTCGACCCCGACGCCGTCCAGATCCACGCCGGGCTCACCCCAGCGGAGATCGACGCGCTCGGCGACCGGATCGGCCAGCGCGTCATCGCGGCCGTGGACGCCGACGCCGACGACATCGCGGACTACGCCGCCGCGGCCGACGCGCTCCTCGTGGACACCGTCGACGAGAGCGGCGCCGGCGGCACCGGCGAGACCCACGACTGGAACCGCACCCGCGAGCGGGTCGCCGACCTCGCCGTCCCGGTGATACTGGCCGGCGGGCTCACCCCCGACAACGTCGGGATGGCGGTCGCGACCGTCGACCCCTTCGGCGTCGACGTGGCCTCCGGCGTCGAGCGCGAGGGGGGCGTCAAGGACCACGGCGCCGTCGAGCGGTTCGTCCGCGCGGCGGCCGGACAGGGGGTGGCCGCGATATGAGCGACGGCGACGACGCCGACGACCGCGGCGCCGCCGAGACGCCGCTCTCCCCGTCCCGCGACGAGTTCGTCGACCTCGCCGAGAGCGACGAACCGGTAGTCGTCCGGACCGCCGTCGACCTCGATCTCGACGCGGACATCGAGCCCCTGGAGGCGTACGCGGCGCTGACGGGGCGGACGACCGACGCCCCGGACGGCGAGTACACCTTCCTGCTCGAGAGCGCCGAGAAGGTCGCCTCCAGCGACCCCGACGGCGCGTTCGCCCCCGCGCCCGACGACCGCCACGCCCGCTACTCCTTCGTCGGCTACGACCCCAAGGCCGTCGTGACCGTCGACCCCGGCGAGACCGACGTGGACGTGCGCGACGAGCGCTACGAGTCCGTCGTCGCGCCCGGCGACGGCGACGCGCTCGACCGCCTGCGCGGCGCGATGCCCGACGTCGAGCGCCGCGGTTTCCCGGAGATGGACCGCGAGCACTTCGAGGGCGGCCTCGTCGGTTTCCTCTCCTACGACGCGGTCTACGACCTCTGGCTCGACGAGGTGGGACTCGACCACCCCGACTCGCGGTTCCCGGACGCGCAGTTCGTCCTCACGACGAGCACGCTCGTCTTCGACGAGGTCGAGGAGAGCCTCTCGCTCGTTCAGACGCCGATTCTGGGACCGGACGACGACGCCGAGGCCCGCTACGACGAACTCGAAGCCGAGGCCGAGCGCGTCCGCGACCTGCTGGCCGACGCCGACCCGCTCGAAACGGGCGGGTTCTCCCCCGTCGCCGAGACCGCCGGACCGCAGGCCGAATACGAGGACGCAGTCGAGCGCGCGAAAGAGCGCGTCCTCGCGGGCGACATCTACCAGGGCGTCATCTCCCGCTCGCGCGAGCGCTACGGCGAGGTCGACGCGCTGGGGTTCTACGAATCGCTTCGCGAGGTGAACCCGTCACCGTATATGTACCTGCTCGACTACGACGGGCTCTCCATCGTCGGCGCGAGCCCCGAGACCCTCGTGGCGGTGCGGGGCGACCGCGTCGTCTCCAACCCCATCGCGGGGACCTGCTCGCGCGGGTCGAGCCCGGTCGAGGACCGCCGCCTCGCCGGCGAGATGCTCGCCGACGGGAAAGAGCGGGCCGAGCACACGATGCTCGTCGACCTCGCGCGCAACGACGTACGCCGGGTCGCCACGCCCGGGAGCGTCCGCGTCGAGGAGTTCATGAACGTCCTCAAGTACAGTCACGTCCAGCACATCGAGTCGACCGTGACGGGCGAGCTCGCCGCCGACTCGGACGCCTTCGACGCGACCCGAGCGGCGTTCCCGGCGGGGACGCTCTCGGGCGCGCCGAAGATCCGTGCGATGGAGATCATCGACGACCTCGAAGCCTCGCCGCGGGGGCCCTACGGCGGCGGCGTCGGCTACTTCACCTGGACCGGCGACGCCGAGTTCGCCATCGTCATCCGCTCGGCCACGGTGGAAGACCGGACGGAATATCCCCGCGCGAGCGTCGACGACGCGGACGTGGCCCCCGACGCGCGCGACCGGATCACGGTTCGGGCGGGCGCGGGCATCGTCGCCGACAGCGACCCCACCAGCGAGTACGATGAGACCGAGAAGAAGATGGACGGGACGCTCGTCGCGCTCGAGGCCATCGAGGGCGAGCCCGCGGACTCGGCGGACGCCGAGGGGTCGCCCGCGGAGAAGCCGCCCGCGGAGGAACCGACCGCCCCCGAGGAGGTGTCGCGATGAACGCCGGGCAACACGAGCAGGTCGACGGCGGGGAGAGCGAGAGACGGGAGGAGCCGCGAGTCCTCTTCGTCGACAACTTCGATTCGTTCACCTACAACCTGGTCGAGTACGTCAGCGAGCACGCCGACACCGAGGTCGTCCGCAACACCGCCTCGCTCGCGGATGTGCGCGCGGCCGACCCCGACGCCATCGTGGTCTCACCGGGCCCCGGTCACCCGGAAAACGACCGCGACGTCGGCGTCACGAACGACGTGCTCACCGAGGTCAGTCCCGAGGTGCCGACGCTGGGAGTCTGTCTCGGGCTCGAAGCCGCAGTCTACGCCTACGGCGGGACGGTCGGACGCGCGCCCGAGCCTATCCACGGGAAAGCGTTCCCGATCGACCACGACGGCGCGGGCGTCTTCGCCGGCCTCGACCAGGGGCTGCAGGGCGGACGCTACCACTCGCTCGTCGCCACTGAAGTACCGGACTGTTTCGAGGTGACCGCGACGACAGAAACCGAGACCGGCGACGGCGAGACGGTCGAACTCGTGATGGGGATCCGCCACCGCGAGTACCCCATCGAGGCCGTGCAGTTCCACCCCGAATCGGTCCTGACCGCGGTCGGCCACGACGTCATCGCCAACTTCCTCGACGGCGTGTGAGTCGCCCCCGCGCACCGCAGGGGGCGGCAGGGGGTCGTGGTACCGCGACTCGCAGAACCCTTATCCCTCCCCCGACTGTACGATTGTTTGCAATGGCAAACGGTAAGGTTGATTTCTTCAACGACACTGGCGGTTACGGTTTCATCTCGACTGAGGACGCGGACGACGACGTGTTCTTCCACATGGAAGACGTTGGCGGGCCGGACCTCGAAGAGGGACAGGACATCGAATTCGACATCGAGCAGGCCCCGAAGGGCCCCCGCGCGACGAACGTCGTCCGCAACTAACGCCGATTCGGTTTCGCGTCGGTCCGCGACGCTGACCTGATTTCGCGTTTTCTCAGAAAACGTCCCGGATAGCGGTCGCTCGGTCGATCGGGAAGCCGGACAGTCAGAACGGCAGTCGTCAAAATCGGCAGTCGATGTTCCGGAGAGTCAGAGCAGCGACCCGACGGCCCAGACCACGAGCCCGACGAGCAACACGAGCGCGCCGAGGACCGAGGTGATCGGCTCCGGGATCACGAACAGGAGGACGCCGGCGATGATCAGCCAGGTCGCGGGCCCGCCGTCCGTGATACCCGAGAGCGCGCTACGGATCGAACTTGAGTCTGTATCGGTCGACATGCGGGTCGACGTTGGGGGAGACGAGGAGTGGCCCTTCTGCTTGCGAAGGAAAGTCACGCCGGTCAGACCGGAGAGCCCGGCGACGAACAACCCGCCAGTCGGGGCTCGAACGGGTTCAGAGGGGGTGCGTCCGGAGGGCGGTCCGCACGCGCAAGCACAACACCCTGACCGAGGCGGCGCGAAGACTGACCCACGATGAGCGCGAACCGACCAGCCGCGATCCGAACCGCATCGCTCGACGAACGACGGGCCTCGCGGAGCCGACGGCCGCGCCGGTCAGCACTCGACCGGGAGGTGCGCGGTCGATGACTCTCCCCGCGACCGCGACACCGCTCGCGATGTCCGGCGGGCTCCTGACCTGGGGACTGGCCTTTTTCGGCCTCGCCATCGTCGCGGCCTTCGTCGGCTTCAGGGGCGTCGCCGGGGTCTCCATGCGAATCGGGAAACTCCTCGTCCTCGTGTTCCTCGTGCTCGCCGTCCTCACGTTCCTCCTGTGATACGGCGAGGCACAGTCGGGTGACCGGTCCGCGCTCGGGTGGCCGCCGACCGGATGGCCGGCGGTCTGGTGACCGGCACCCGGTAAGGTGACCCACACCCGCGCTGGGACGGAATTAGACCGTGAATAGCGACCCACACCCGCGCCGGGACGAAATTAGACCGCGGATAGTTTTTATACACGACGTGGTACCCCAACCGATGGGTACTATCGTCGAAGCGTCGATACCGACAAACCAGTTCGCGCTCAGACACGCCTTCGACCGCCTCTCCGACCCGGAGTTCGAGATCGTCCGACTCGTCGAGCACGGCGAGAACAGGCTGATGCCGTTCCTCTGGGCGACGGCCGACGACCTCGACGCGCTCTCCGAGGCGCTGTACGAGGACCCCAGTACCGAAAACGTCGAGATGATCAGCGAACTCGACGAAGAACACCTCTACCGGATGGAGTGGACCGCCCACATCCGGGTCGTCCTGTTCATCCTGATGGAGGAAAACGCCACCGTCATGGACGCCAACGCGGCCAACGACGTGTGGCAGCTGCGGATCCTCTTCCCGGAACACGACTCCATCTCCGCGACCGAGGAGTTCTGTACCGAGTACGACATCGACATGGAGTTCGAACGGATCTACGAACTCTCCGACAGCCTCCGGCGGGGGAAATACGGCCTCACCGAACAGCAGTACGAGTCGATCATGGCCGCGTTCGAAGCGGGCTACTACGAGGTTCCCCGGGGGGCCGAACTGGCCGACATCGCGTCGGAGACCGGCGTCTCCCACCAGGCCATGTCCGAGCGGATCCGCCGCGGCCACCAGAACCTCATCGAGACCACGCTCGCGCCCCGCCCCGGGGACGACGAGTCCTGACGCCGCTGTCCCGGGCCGCTCCCGACGACCGCATCACCGGTCGGTTGCACACGCAGGCGACAATCCGACCCGTCCGAGCGCCGTAGGCGCGCCCATGAGTCAGGTCACAGCCGACGACCACGGGAAACCGGTCATCGACGCCAACGGCGAACGGATCGCGACCGTCGAGGAGATCGACGACGGCACCCCGCTCGTCGACCCCGTCGCGGAGATCAACCCCACCACGACCCGCGCGCTCGGGTGGACGAACAGCAACGGTCCCGAGGAGGACAGTCCGGTCCCGCTGCGACGGCAGGCCATCGAGACGGTCACCGAGGACGCGGTCCGCCTGGAGAAAAACCTCTGACGGGATTCTCGGTGACGCGCGGCCCGGCCGATTCGCGGGACTTAGGTGCGCGGCAGCCACAGACGGCGATATGGGCGTGCTCCAGTGGGCGAGCGAGCGGTTGCTCGCGTCGGTCGTGTTCTTGCTCCTGTCCGCGTCGGTGCTCACGGTGTCACTGCTCGGGATAACCGGCTGGATCGCCGTGGTGGTGCTGACCGGCAGCGGCGGCGCGCTGGGCTCGCTGCTGTGGCTGTTCGTGGTCGCGACGGTCGTCTCGCTCCCGCTGACGGTGGTCGCTGGCGTGCTCGTCGCGGCCGGGATCGCCGCGCGGGCGTCCTCGGCGGTCAGCGGCGGCCGCGCGGAACAGGTCGCCTCCTACCTCGAACGCGAGAGCGACGTGGCCCGCGCGGTCGGCCTGGCCTCGGTCGTCGAGGAGTTCGACTCCCGGACGCCGGACGAGCGGGCCGACGACCGCATCGACCGGCTCAAACAGCGCTACGTCGACGGGACGCTCACCGACACCGAGTTCGAGCGGAAGATCCGCGAGGTCGTCGACCAGGAGGACGTCGACCGGCGAGAGCGGTCCGTCATCGACGACCAACTGCGCGAGGGGCGCCGCGAGCGCGAACGGGAGTGACCTCCTCCGGTGCGACGATGACGGCCTCGCGAACGAGGCGACCAGGCAGTTATTTCCGGCGGCTCTCCGAAGGCCGGGTATGGGAAAGACGCTCTGGGGCATCGACCTGGACGAGTCCCCCGCCGGCGGCCTGATCGAGCGCCTCCTCACCGACGAGGAACTCGAGGCGCTCGCCGACGGCGGCCGACCGGTGGACGACGATGACGAGGACGGTGTCGACGCCGAATCCGACGCAGACGACGAGGAAAAACGCGGTGACGGCGACGAGACCGGCGCGGACGACGGCGGCTTCGAGTTCGACGTCACGACCGACGACGGAGCGGACGACCGCGGAGAGAGCGACGGCGAGGACGGCGTCGACGTGAGCGTCGAGCGCGACGACGACGGGGGCTTCGACGTCGACGTCGAGACCGACGACGAGGACGTGGAGATCGACGTGGACGTCGACGACGGCGAGGTCGACCTCGACGTGGGCGCCCGCGGCGCGTCGATGGTCGACCCGGACGCGGAGACGCCGAGTCCCGGCAGCGAGAGCGGGAGTCTCCGCGACCGCTTCCCCTCGATCGGCGGGAGCGACGAGAGCGCGGAGGGGGGCGACGGCGAACACGCGGACGACGAGAGCGGCGGCATCGCCGCGAAGATCCGCCCGCACCTCCTGAAGATCGCGGTCGCGGGCGTCGTCCTCGCGGTCGTCGCGCTCGTCGCCTGGCGCTACCTCGGGACGGTCAAGTCCGTCGCCGGCGACAAGCTCGGACGCGGCGATTCGGAGTCGGAGGCGGACGATTTCGGCGACGACGTGACCGAAGTGGACGCGGGCGCCGGACCGGACGTCGACGAGGACGCGCCCGCGGCCCGCCGCCGGGCGAAGGCTGCGAGAAGTGCGGACGCGGAGGTCGCCGCGGAAACTGAACTCGGAGAGTCCGTCGCGGCGGACGCCGACACGGACCCTGAAGCCGAGGCGGGCGACGAGGACGACGATGACGCCGGGGTCGCGCGCTCGGGCGACTCGGACATGGGCGCGCTGCTCGGGCTGGCGTTTCTCGCGCTCGTGGCCGCGCTCGTCCGAAAGTTCTCCGAGGAGCGCGAGCACGACCCGCTCGTCGACGGGCCGGAGTGACCGCCGATGGACGACCGACTGGAGGCGCTCGGCGAGCGCGAGGGGTGGCGCGTCGAAGGGGCGGCCGCCCGGGTGCATTACCGCGGTGAGACCGACCGATACAGTATCGAGTACTACGCGCCCAGCGACTGCGTGGTCTACTGGAAAGTCCCGCCCGCCGAGGCAGACGTGAGCGATACGGCCGTCCCGGTGGGTCGGGACACCGTGCCGACACCGTTGCGCGAGCGGATCCGCGCGGACCTGGCCGCGGCGGACATCGACGCCGAGGTCGAGCGGCGGTCGCTCTGAGCGGCCGCGGCGGCCGCGGTCACCGCCGCTATCGCTATCCCTCGCCTTCGGACTGGAACGGCTCGCCGACGGCGTTGCGGGGGAGCTGGTTTTGCACGTCGACGAGGAGTTCCTCGGCCGACTCGAAGCGGTCGCGGGTCGCGCCCGAGATGAGGTCGCCCAGATCCGCGTCGCCGTCGGCGAACAGGACGGTGTCGTCCGCGCACTCGGCCGCGGCGTCGGCGCGGCCGATCGGGTACTCCAGCCGTTCGAGGTGCTCGGAGAGGTCGCCGGTCGTGAGTTCCATACCGGAGGTGTCGCTCGCAACGACCGAATACGTAGTTGCCACCTGCCTGCGCGTTCCCGACCGCCCGGCGACCGCTCTCGTTCCGTATCGTCTCCCCGCTCTCGCCACACCTTTGATGAGCGGGCTGTAATACCCGGTTATGACTCGACAGGCAGCGCCGGTCTCGCCGCCGGTGGTCCTCACGATCGCCGGGAGTGACTCGGGCGGCGGCGCCGGCATCCAGGCCGACCTGAAGACCGTCGAGGCCTGCGGCGGCTTCGGGACGAGCGCGATCACGAGCGTCACCGCGCAGAACACGACCGGCGTCGAGAGCACGCACGTCCTCCCGACCGCGGAGATCGACGCCCAGTGCCGGGCCGTCACCGACGACTTCGACGTGGCAGCGGTCAAGACGGGCATGCTCGCCACCGCTGAGGTCGTCGAACTGGTGACCGAGCGGGTCCGCGAAACGGACGCGCCCGCCGTCGTCGACCCGGTGATGGTCGCCGCGTCGGGCGACCGCCTGCTCGCCGAGGCGGCCGAGTCGGCCTACGAGGAGCTGATCGCCGAGGCGACGCTCGTGACCCCGAACGCCGACGAGGCCGCCGTCCTGACCGGCGTGGACCCCGACGACGAGGGCGAAGCCCGTGCAGCCGGCGAGGCGCTCGTCGAGATGGGCGCCGACGCCGCCCTGGTCAAGGGGGGGCACATGCTGGATGGAGACGAGATAGACGGAGACGTGGTGGACGTGCTCGTCACCGGCGACAGCGTGGAGACGTTCCGCCACCCGCGCGTCGAGACCGAGGCGACCCACGGCTCCGGCTGTACGCTCTCGTCGGCGATCGCGACCCACCTCGCACACGGCGAGGATATCGTCGACGCCGTCGGCGCCGGCATCGACCTGCTCGCGCGGGCGGTCCGCTACAACCTCGACGTGGGGGAGGGGCCGGGCGCGGTCCACCACCTCGTCGAGACGCGCGACCGCGCCGCGAGCGAGGCGGCCGTCGATGCGGTCGCCGGCGTCGTCGACGCGCTCGTCGACCGGGACATCGCGGCGCTCGTCCCCGAGGTCGGGACGAACGTCGCGGGCGCGACCCCCTACGCGGAGCGGCCCGGCGAAGCGGCCGCCGTGGAGGGGCGGATCACCCGAACGCTCTCCGGTGCTCGGCCCAGTCGCGGCGTCCGCGTCGGCGCCTCGACCCACGTCGCGCGGGTGCTCCTCGCGGCGCGCGAAGCAGACCCCGACCTTCGGTTCGCGGCCGACTGCCGCTACGACGACGCGGTCGCGACCGCGCTCGACACGCTCGACGCACCCGTCGCCGCGTTCGGCCCGGCGGAGGGCGGAGCGGGCGACTCCGCGGTCGAGCGCGGCGTCGAGCGCGCGTTCGCGTCGGTCGAGGGGACGCCCGCCGCGGTCGTGAACGAGGGCGGTCACGGCGCCGAACCGCTGGTCTTCCTGCTTGCGACGACGGCCGACGAACTGGTCGCGCGGACCGAGACCGTTCTCGACGCGCTGGCGGAGTAAGGCGCCAGCGGCGCGTTTCGCCGTCGACAGCCGTCTCCCGTCAGCGGCGCCGTCTCCCGTCAGCGGCGCCGTCTCCCGTCAGCGGCGCCGTCTCGCGATCAGCGCGGCGCCGGCGAGGACGGCGACGAGCGTCCCGACAGCGCCGAATCCGGGTCCGAAGGCGGACTCGCCGCCGTCGTCTCCTCCGTCGCCACCGTCACCGCCATCGCTTCCGTCACCGCCGTTCCCCCCGGAGACCTCGCCGACCGTCACGGTGACGGGGTCGGCGTCGCCGGCGCGGAAGGTGTAGCGCCCCTCGCCGTCGAGCCTGACCGTCGCCGAGACGGAACGCTGGGCACCGGGCGCGACCGGCACCTGGCGGTCGACGACCGTCTCGCCGTCGCGGGTGAGCGTGACGTTCCCCCGGGCCGGCACGCTTGCGCTGTTGTTCAGCGTCGCGGTGAGTTCGACCGCGCCCGCCGCGGAGAGGCTGGTTCGGTTCGCCCGCAACGCCGTGACGGCCGCCTCGGCGGGGTCGTGAACCTCGACGATCAGTCTGTCGCTCCCGACGGCGACGACGTGGTCGCCGGTCTCAGAGAAGGTCCGCTCGAAGGTGTGGGTGACCGTCTCGCCGGATGCGATCGAGCCCGACTCGGAGTCCACGACCGCGTCGTCGACGACGAAGGGGACCTCGTAGGTGGTGGCGACGCCGCCGGCGTTGGTGACGTTCGCGGTGAGGGCGAGCGTCTCGTCGGCGGAGACGCGGTACGTCGGGCCCTCGCTGTTGGGGCCGTCGGGTCGCGCGGGCGTGATCGAACCGTTCCGGTAGGGACCGCTGACCGCGACCGCGTCGGTGCCGCTGGCGAAGCCGACGGTCACGCGCGCCGGCGTCGCGTCGAAGACGGCCTCGTGGGTGGATCGCGACCACATCTCCGGGGCTTCCCTGGTCGTCGCGAACCGTTTGAACGCCGAGACGACGGGCGAGCCACCCGCGTCCGCGACCGCGGCGTTCAGCGTCGCCGCTTCGACGGGTCCGGGATGTGCGTTCAGCCGCGAGAAGACGGTCTGGAGCGAGCGCTCGCTGTCGGTCGCGACGCGGAGCCGCCGGTCGAGGTCGCCGGCGACGAGCGCCCCCTTCCAGTAGTTAGCGGCGTTGGCCCACGTCGACGGCGCCGAGAGGACGGCGCTGCCCTGCGGCGGCGCCTCGCCGCGCCCGAGGAACGGCCCGAGGTCGCCGAGCGGCGCCAGCCCCTGCTGGACCGCGAGGTGCGCACCGTAGTAGGTGGCCATCCCTTCGACCGTCCACTGGGTTTCCCTGGTCGTCTCGTAGCCCTGTCTGGTGTGGACGTACTCGTGGAGCCAGGTGTTCTCGACGGTGTCGAGTTCCTCCGCGTCGCGGACGTACATGTCGGCGTCGCCGTACTGGAGGCCGCGGACGCCCCACTCGACGGCGGTCGTCGGCGCGGCGAAAGCGGTGACCCGGTCGTCGCGGTCGCCGACGCGCAACTGGTCCGACGCCCGAGCGAGCGTGTCGAGGACGGCGTCGGGCGACTCCGCCAGCGTCGCGCGTTCGGGCACGACCAGCCGGAACTCCTGCCCGTGGGCGCTGCGCTCGTAGGTGTCGACCGCGCCCAGATAGACCATCCAGTCGCCCGCGGTACCGGCCCCGGCGGTCTCGACCGTCCGCGAGAGTTCGACGGGCTCGCTCCCGCGCCAGCCCCAGGTCGTCGAGACCGCCGGCCGTTTGAACAGCGCCCACTCGCCGGCGTCGACGAAGAGATAGCGCCCGTCGGCGCCTTCGGGGCCCGTCAGCTCCCGCGTCTCGTTGACGGCCACGCGGTAGGTGATCGCCGCCGGCGCGGACTCCTCGTCCCACTCGTAGACCGTCCCGTTGCGCGCGAACCCGCGCGTGTCCGTGACCGTCGCGTCCTCGGGCACCTCGGTCCGCAGCGTCGTGAGCGAGTCCGGGACCGCGTAGCGAACCGTCACGTCGATCGACCCCGGCCTGTCCGGCGTGAGGTGGAACCGCTGGGTCATCGCCAGCGAGGACTCACCGTCCGCGACGGCCTCGGCCGCCCCGGTCACCGACGCGTGCCCGCCGGTCGCGGTCACGGTCGACGTGGCAGAAGCGCGGGCGTCCGAGAGCTGTGCCTTCGCCCGCGCGTCCCGGAACGCGGGCATCGCCGTTCCCGTCGACGGCGCGCCCGACTCGGCCGAGGAGAGTGCCGGCGGGTCGTCCAGCGCATCGGTCGCCGGCGGGGCGTCCGTCGCCGCTGTCGTCGGCCCCGCTGCGCCGACGATACCCGTCCCGGCGAGTGTGGCCCCGAGCAGGAACACGACCAGCGCGGCCGCGACCCCGCGGCCCGCGCTCAGTGAAATCATACCCCGGCGTTAGGAGAGAACGCCCTTAACGCGTTCGTCCGTCGAAGTGGGGCTCGTCGACCCCGAGCGCGACCCGCGACTGACCGGCCGCCCGCGGTGGCGCGCGCCGTCAGGGCAGGCGCGGTTCAGAAGACGCCGATCCCGAACCCGAGCAGGCCGAGGACGTACAGCGTCCCGACGACGATGATGCCGATGACGACCAGTCGCCACGCGAGCGACAGCAGGATGCGGCCCACGAGGATGACTCCAGCGAGGATCAACAGGACCGCGAGCACGCCCGTCGGCGACGCGAGCGGTCCGAGCCCGTACGCCAGCGCCGGTAGTGTCGATACCATACCGGGGACTCTCTCCCCTCCGTGATAAACTTCGGTCCGCGTGTGGGACGGTTGCCGAATGCTTGCCCGCTGGTTTCCCGACCGCAACCGCGACCGCAGTCGATGATGGTGAGCGCTGAAAGCCCTCGGCTCGCTCGCTCACGGCGACGAGCGCCGTTCGCCGTCGAGACGCAGGCGCCTCGTCCGCCTCGCCCTTTCAGTCCACCGGGAGAGCAATCTCTCCCGGGCCCTGGCTCGCACGGCTCGCCGGGACACCAGGACCGCACCGCACCGTTGCCGCGACGGCGCGCGCCACCGCAAGTGGTCGTTGGGATCGCTGTATCGGCCTGCAGAAGGGGACAGCGCGCAACTGACGGGAACCGACCGCCCCGAAACGTTCCCGGTTCGATCAGTCCGACGCGACGCGTTCGCGAGTGTCGGCGAGCAGGTCCTGCACGTCGACGGGCTCGCCGCTGTCGCCGCTCTCGATGGCGGCCTCGACGAGCGCGACGGACTGGAGGTTCGACTCCACGTCGGTGGCCATCGGCTCGCCGCC
>Ga0207851_100836_pt1 | contig 12299 bp, 13 predicted proteins | sample A23E3SouthBayCA_FD_187747 | JGI IMG/M metagenome (GOLD analysis project Ga0207851, IMG submission 187747) | Aerobic enrichment media microbial communities from Eden Landing Ponds, California, USA - A23 E3 (SPAdes) | ecosystem: Environmental > Aquatic > Marine > Unclassified | place: Emeryville... | reverse complement strand
GTGCTATCTTCTTTTGGAAGTTCACATGCGCTTAGAGGCAACCGGAAAGCCGGACCAGTACAAGTGCTGGCTCACCGACGGCGAGATCGAGGAGCTCCGTCGCGCCGCCGGGAGTCACCGCGACGACCTCGTGATACAGCTCGGGGCGAGCGTCGGGCTCCGCGCCTTCGAGATCCCGCAGGTCGCGCCGAAACACGTGAAGCGGACTCCCGACGGCGATCACTTTCGACTCCGCGTCCCGCAGGGGAAGGACACGACCGGGAGCGGCGGGAAGCCTCGCGACGCTTACCTCCCGCGAGAGGTCGAGGGCGATATCCATCGGTACGTCCGGTCGGAGGACGTCGGCCGCCACGAGCCGATCGTCGACCTCTCCGAGAGCGGGATCCGTGCGGTGGTCAAACGCACGGCGGAGCGCGCAGCCGATGCGACCGGCGACGAGGACTTTCTCCACGTGTCGAGCCACGATCTCCGGCGCCGGTTCGCGCAGCGGCTCCTCGTCGATAAACAGGTGAACCCCCGCGTCGTCATGCAGGTCGGCGGCTGGGATTCCTTCCAGGCGATCGAACCGTATCTGAACGCGCCGACGCCCGAGGTCGTGAACGATGCGTTCGAAGAAGCGGGATTTGAATAAAATCTGACCCACAATAAATCTGCAAAATAGCATTAAACCCACTAAACACGTCGCCTTACCCTTGGGATAGGGATCTTGTTTACAAAGTATTGAATATTTGCAAGATGTTTTGAGTGTCTATTTACATTTATGTTACAGGATGGAAGGAGGTACTGGCTCTGATCCAGCATCAGAAGCAAGCGACGAGCAGCAGAAGAGTAGCCCCGGAGGTAAGCCATCAGACGATAGTGAAAACGATCAAGCGGACTCAAGTCCAAACGATAGAATAGCACTTGAGGAATACAAGATCGCAGGATCGGAAGCAAGATATCGGGACAAGATGCTATTTACTTCGTTTTATTTATCACTTGTCGCTCTGGCAGTTCTCCTACAGATCGTCCTCGGATTGTTTGGTGATCAGCAGCTATTGTCCGTTATAGTTGTTTCAATTGTCGCTGCTGCTGGATTTGTCAACCTTCTGTGGTGGTCCTCCGCAACAAAGCAAGCCCGGAATAAGGCGTGGGGACGGCGGGAAGAACTTGAAGAAAAGCTCAGTAGCATCGAACTCAACAGATATCTCGCTGGGGATACAATGTATGACTTCGCTAATAGTGATTTAAAAAAATCAAGCAGTATTATTGGAAAATCAAGTAGTGATTTGGTGATTGGATTTGCAGTAGTAGCAACTCTAGGATGGATCGGAACTGCAGCAGGCACCACGCTTATGATCTGGTGTGATGGATCGCAATCAATTAACTATACTATTGGAGGGGTGGTGATTGCAATCTCTATTGGCATTGCATTCTATGTATACAATGAAGGATACTGTATAAGGAGAAAGTAGAGAGGCTTCCTGTGCACTAGTGGCGTGTTCTACAAACTAGTACTACCACGCTTATTCTGGATTTTCTCCAGGGCGGCGAATTTCTGCTGTATTCGATCCCTCCTCCGCATAGAACGGAATCTGGTCGCCTTGTTCGATGTCCCACTCTTCCGCGAGCGGTCGCGGGATCGTCACCGTGACGCTACCATCTCCTTCTTGCGCGGTGCGGCAGTCGGCGAACCGGTTCTGAATGCCCATATCGCTCGTCTCGCTCGACGAGACATAAATCGGCAGAACCCACCAGAATCTCTTAGAGACTCCGCGAAACCTCCCAAAATTCTGTGACTTAGGCGCAATCGCGGCGACGTGCGCGTGTCGAGCCGTCGGATCGGTTCGGCTGTCGAAGGCATGAACGACAACGACCGGGGCTCCGAGAAAGAGCCCGACGACGTCGGGAAGCGGTGGACAGACTGGTCGAACTACGGAGGGGACGCGTGAGCTGGGACCCGACGGGGATAGTCACCAGCGACGCGTTCTGCGATTACGTCGAGAAACTACGAGAAACCGCCTCGGACGGCGAAAACGTCCATTCTGACTATGACAACTCGAACCACCAGCGAGAGCAGCGGAAGAGGCGCATGAACAGCAACATCAAGAAGACGGGACTCGCGGCGCTCCTTGCGCTCGCGGTCCTCACGTCCATGGCAGTGCCGGCAGTCGCACAATCTGGCGCGGAGCTCACAGACAAGTCGGTCACCGTCGACAGCGATACCGAGAGCGTCTATCTCGAGGTTACAAACTCCTCGGGAGACGCGCTCAACTACACCGTCTACGGTATTTCTGACGGGCTGTCGACGGAGGTCGACTCGGGGACGATCTCAGCGACCTCGAACGACACGGCTCGCCAGGAGTTCGCGGTGAACGCGACCGAGTACAACGAGTACCGCGTCGTCGTCACCGAGGACGCGAGTGACTCTGACAGCGAGTCCGCGGACAACATCGAGATCGGGACGACAGTCAACCAGGCGGGCGGGGGTGGCGGCGTCTTCGCCGGCGTCGGCGGCGGTGGTCTCATCAACGTGACAAACGGGATCATCGCGTTCGCCGTCTTCGGCGTGGCGTACGTCCTCGGATTCCTCGACCCGATCAAGAACGCGCTGGGGTCGTAATATGCCTACCCTATCGCTCGGAGACGGCGGGGGTGTGGACACGCTCAACGGCATCGCGAACTACATCTCGGAAGGCGGGTCCGCGACCACGGTGCTGACCTCGTCGATCGTCGGAGTGCTGACCGCGCCGGTGGTCGCGACGATCGACATCATCAACGCGATCGCGGACTTCACGACGGCGCCGTTCGAAGGCGCCGGCGAGTCGATCTCGACGCTCTTCGATGGGCTCCTCACGGGTCCGGCAGCGTTGATCAAAGCCGGGTCGGCGATTTCCGAGTCCGCGATTCGGTCCGTTTTCGGAGAGACGCTCGCGGGCATCCTCGCGCTGCCGATGACGGTGGCGCTGGCACTGGCGAGTCTGTACCTCCTCGCGACGTTCCTCGACGAGGAAGAGACGGGCAACCTGTTCCCAGGCCTCCCGTTCGACGTGCCGTACATTGGCGCCGACGAGGAGCCCGTCGATGATATGTAATCAAACATGACACGACTCGCCGAGTCCCTTGGAGGTGATCGCCGGTGAGTAGCGGCGACGGCGGCCTCACGAGGTTCATCAACGGCGACACATCCGGCGAGGTGCCGATTCTGAGCGTCGCGAACCCGGTGAATTGGGGTCGAGTCGGCCAGACGATCGGTACGTCGATCATCGCGACTCTCGCAGTGGGGGTAACAAATGTCATTGACGCTGCGAGAGACATGTATATCCGGATATTCAGCGGGTACGAGGCTTTTATCGAGGGGTGGACAGTGTCCCTCGGAGCCGGCGGCTACCCGACGAGAGCGGAACCGGGCCTGATCGACGTGACGCTCGGAACGGTTGCATCGGCGTACGGTGACGCGTTCAGCTACAGCGCGGCGAATTACGGCATCCTTTCGCTGCCGATCAACGTCGCGATCGTCCTCGCGAGTGTGTACGTCCTCTCGGTCGGCCTGCAGGCGGCGGCCTCGAGGTTCGTCGGGGGTGGGTGAGCGTGGATACAACACCTAGTGGCGGGGGCGGCGGGTCCACGTCTTCGGGAGGATCTGACGGCGGATACACTCTCCCGGAGACGCTTCAGCGGTTCGCGGCCTCGCCGCAGGGGTTCATCCTCGGGGCGGTGCTGTCGCCGCTCCTCCAAGGGCTGACCGACGCGCTGGTTCAGGTATTGGACCTCATCGTGTTCGTGTTCGAGGGCTCGGGACCGGGGCTCGTCGGGACGCTCGGCATCGCGGATATCCCGCTGTTCATCGGTGAGGAGCTTACCGCGGTCGGGTCGACGATCGGCGGCTCCGCGGTGGAGGGAACCGGGCTCCTCGGTGTGATCGATCGCCTCGTCCAGAGCGCCGTCGAGTTAGCGACGATCGCGGGGCCACTCGCGCCGGTCGTCCTCGCCGCTGAGACGGTCTTCGTCGTGTGGCTCATCGCAGTGATCGGACGACGGACACTCCTCGTCATCGCGGACGCGGTGCCGGGGCTCGCGGGGGTGCTCGGAACGTAACAATGGACCTACTCAAGAACCCGGCAACGATAGTAAGCGGCCTGTTCGCGACGGTTGCGGCGCTGTTTAACATACCGTTCGTGGACGGGATCGCGCTCTGGGTGTGGGGCAACGCCAACCAGTTGTTCTACCTCTCATCGGTGCTGGCGACGGTGTCAGAACAGCTTCCGTTCCCGGAGAAGTACGCGCTGCAGGCGCTCGTCGCGACTGGCGTCGTGCTCGCAGCGAAGCTTCTCCTGGACGCCGGAGACGACCTCGAAGATTCAATCGACGACTCATGACTCACACAACCACGATCGACAGTCGAGAAGTGCGGAAAACGGAGGGTGCGTAGATGCCCGCGATGTCCACCGAGGCGATTCTCGGATGGATAGTCATCGCCGGCTTCGGGTACATCATCGGGGAGTACACCGACGTGTTTGCGTATCTCCTCATGTACCCCAAGAAGGCAGCCAGAAAGATCTTCGGTGCGGCGACGACCGATCGGATGCTCGGTGCGGGCGGGCTCGTCGGCGGGCTGTGGTTTGGCCCGGCGATCTGGGAGATCGGGGCAACCGCGCTCGCGGGGGCGGTCGGTAGCGCCGCGGGTGTGATCGCGATCGATAGCCTCGGCTTCGAGCTCACCAGCGGCGAGCTGCTCGCGGTCGCCCTCGTCGCCGTCCTCGCGTGGGTGTTCGCTTCGGCCTCGGCAACGGAGGACGACGACTGATGTCGATGATCGAAACAGACGCAGAGCCCGGATGGATTCGAGAAGCCTGGCAGCGTAAATCCGGGGATCTAAGCCTCAAAGGTGCCTTGAAGCCAGGAAACAGGGGACTAACAGCGGTGGCTCTATTCTCGCTCGCAGGGACGGGGTTGCTACTTTCCTGGTCTGTGACAGAAGTGGCGAGCGGGGACTTGATTTCTGGCGTGGTTATCGGCCTTCTTACCCTATTTTACGGGTGGAACGGCCTGATAGGACTAGACCGATTAGACTGTCGGCTGAGAGAATCCCACGAATGTCGTGACTGCAAGGAGGAAACGGAACGCTGGACCGCCAGCGGGGTGAATCGATGACGACACTCAGACAGCGGTTCCAATACTACTGGCGGGCTGACAGTGAGTTTCCCGAGACACCAGAAGGGTTTAACTGCTCTAGAGTGCGGAAAATCGCAGGCTCGGTCATCGTGGCGGTCACGGGGTTCGTGCTTGCCGCACCCTTTGGGTGGGCGCTCTTGCAGGCTGCTGGCGATGTCATTCCGGGAGCCTTGGCGAGCGTGCTTGCACTGAGTCTCTACTTCATCGCTAGCTGGTTCTCCAAGTACGTGGGTGGTCCGGTCGCGGACCATCTGCTGGGAATCCCTCGCGAGGAGGCTCGATGAGACACGCGTGGGTCGTCGCGACCGCCGCGTTTCTCGTCGCGAGTGCGCTCGTGCCGGTGGCTGGTGCCGCCGTGGGTACTCAGACGGACGCCACGGCGGCCGTGGAGGCCCACGGGCTCGCGCAGACCGAGGCGAACGCGACGTGGACCGAGCCCGGTCCGTTCTCGCTCGAGGAGCTCCGCCGAGGGGGCACACAGCCGCCGAGTACCGCGGAGGCGGTCACGATCCCGTCGGAGCGCAGCCTCGGGACCGGCGGCGCGTTCGTCAAATATTCGACGCTCTCGCTCATCAACTCGCAGAACAAGGAACTGAAACCGTCGTCGCGAGTCGAAACGAACACGCTCACTTTCGAGACGAGCGCGTATCTCGACGCGGTGGGCGAGTACGAGGTCGTGCTCGTCTACTGGACGCCGGAGACGACGACGGGACCGAACGGCCGAGAGCGGACGTACGCGGCCGGACAGGAGGTGCAGCGCGTCGGCATCGACGTGGACAAGGGACGGGACGCGTCCCGGATCGCGCTCCAGCCGCACTTTGACGAGACGGTGCAGGTGAGCATGTGGCTCGAACGCGACGGCGAGCTCGTCGAGGGCGCTCGCTGGCGGTTCGAACACCGGAGCAACCCGCTCGCGCAGTCGCCGGCGTTCTCCGTCGACTCGGAGGGCGACCTGTTCCGGTGGGGCGGCATCAACATCCTTCTGCCGGCGCTGGTCTCGCTGTTCGTCAGCCGGAGGATCGCGGACCACGTGTTCGATCGGATCGTGATCGGCGCGCAGAAGGGGGTCGGGTTCTGGCTCGTCCTGTCCGGACTGATATTCGTCGGAACGGCCGGGTTCGCGACGTTCGCGACGGCGTCGGTGCTGGCGAATGCGCCCGCCGTTGTCGGCCTCGTGGTCGGGCTTATCGGACTCGTCCTGATGCTTGGCCTCCGGGACGCTGACGCGGAGAAAGCGGGGTTCTTCCAGCGGCGCCTCGACGACGACGCGGTCACTCCGACGGGGGACGACGCGGCCTCGAGCCGACTCGTCCCGAATCGCATCAAAACGGTGGTCAACCGCGGTGGAACGCTGTACGCGCCCGCGAAGGGACTGTCGGCGATGATCGCCCGGTATTGGGCGGACCCGGCGGCCGTCCCGCGGAGTGACCTGAGCACCGTCGACGAGGGCGACGCCGACTCGGACCTCGAGCGGATGTACGAAGTGGATCCGACGAGCGACGAGGTCCTCACCCACTCGCCGGCGACGCTGTCGTTCGCGCCGTCGCTGACGGTGGACGTCGACGAGTCGGAGCTGGCAGAGCCTCCGGAGGGCGACGGAATCGGCTCGCTGCCGGGCGCGATCTCGGCGAGCCTGTCGAATCTCTCGACGAGGCTCAACTGGTCGTTCCTCGCGGTCGCGGTCGGCGGTGGGGCGCTCGCGTACTTCGGCGGCGTCGAGATCTTCGGCGCGCAACTGGTCGGCGTCGCCCTCGCGCTGGTCCCGGTGCTCGTTGCCGGGACGGTCGCCGTCGACGGGACGATGTCCGTCGAGCCGGCGCCGTACCACTACTCGGACGTGCGGGCGACCGTCGCGACCGAGCGACAGGAGTACGTTGCGCGGCGGACGTTCGAAGACCTCCACAAGCAGATTCAGGACATGGACTGGCAGGCGCTCGATCGGGCACAGTCTACGGTTCAGACGCTGAGAAAGGAGATGGCCGAGAAGATGGACGACATGTTCGGCACGGACATGGCCGACGACGTCGACGACTCGTCGAGCTCGGACGGCGGCGACGGCGACGAACCGGCGCCGTGGAACATCGATTCGAACACGGATTCGGGGGTGGCGGACGATTAGCTCCGCGAGCTCACCGGACCCGCTCGGGTCGGTTATCTCGATGCAACGCGAGGACGACGACAGAAAGGCGGAGTCCGCCCACGTCCCGGCGCTCCCGACGCTCCGGGCACAGCAACGCGATATCCGGTCGCGGCTCCGCTCCGGGTTCCGCTCTCGACACGAGCTCCTCGTGTGGTCACACGTCGCGGCGGCGATCTCGGTCGGGCGCGTTCCGGACGGGTGGTTCAGCCGACTGATCAACGACCAGTGGACCGTCGCCGCCTGTATGGACTCACACGAGAAGCGAGAGGCGCTCTGCGGTGATACGGCGCCGTCGCCGTCCGAGGCGCGGACGGAACGCACGCGCATCATCCAGGACGTGCTCTCGCCGGCGTTCCAGAAGGCCGTCGACGTGATCCGCGCACAGTCGAACGACTTCACCGACGAACAGGACGGCGTCCGCCACACCGACCGCCAGCGGTTCATCGCGATGCGCCCGCGGCTGCACCAGCGCGTCGTCGACCAGCACCGTGCGCTCCGAGAGCCGTTCGGAGAGACGGGTGTGCGCTCGCAGGCGGATGCGGTAGAGTGGGCGGACGAGGTCGCGTACGCGGCTTCTGGACACCTCCCTAGAGACTTCACGTCACAGGTGTGCAACCCGATGAGTCAGTGGTGGACAGCGCTCGCGAACGAGCAAACGTCCGTGCTCGACTCGATGCTCGCCGAGGACGTGCTCCCCGCCTGGAACAGTGCGCTCAGAACGGCCTCCTCGAACGCCGAGGAGCTCCCGAGTGGGCGAGTCGCATCCTCCGCAGGAGGGAACCTATCGTGAGCAACTCAGCGAATATCCCGGACGATATCCCGGTAGACTCGACCGACTCGATGCTCGAGGTCGTGCAGGACCCGGAGTATCTGTACGAATGGTTGGCAGGCCTCGAAGCGACGAGCATCGACCAGACGCGAGAGGTCAAAAACGACAAGCGGCGGCATAGCATCGGCGAGAACCTCGTGCGGCACATGGAAATGACGCCGTTCCCGGAGCTCCTAGATCGGCTGGAACGGACGCCGGACCCGGTCGAGGGGACGCCTCCACACAGTACGCTCCGACACCCGCGGGCGATGCTCGACGCGATCGTCCACACGTCGGACATGGACGGCTTCCGGCTCGACTTCGAGGACTTCAGCGGCCTCTCGGACGCCCGGAGAGGGGTCTTCGAGTACCTCACAGACCCGGACACGTCCGTCGACGACAGCGACCTCGAAACGACCGGCGGCTCGGACGCGTTGATTCACGGTCCGATGGGACGCGGGAAGACGACCTCGGTCTCCACGTTCATCGCTCGCTGGATGGAGGTGAACGGCGAGGCCGTCGTGTGGCGCGGAACTCCGCAGCGGACCGAGTGGCTGCCGTTCGCACCGTGGGCCGTCGTCTGTCTCCCGGAAGGCGTCGAGTACCGCGTTCGACTCGCACCGCCGGAGGACGGATCCGGATTCGCCGAGGCCGACTTCGAGCCGATCGAGGTCGACCTCGAGGATATCGTGTGGCGCGTCGAGCGCTACAGCGACCTGGACGACCTGAACAACAACGTCCTCATGTCGGGTGCGTTCCACGTCGTCTACCCCGACCCGAAGTTCCGGGGGTGTGAGCGGATCACTCGGGAGGCGTCCGAGTGTCCGCCGCTTGAGTACACCTCAGTCTGGGAATCGGACCGGCGACGTCGCGATCCCGAACGCGACGACAAGGAGGCGACGCCGACGAGTCACTGGTGGTTCAGCTGGCTCGTCCACCACAACGTCAACGAGAAGCGGTCGATGCGGACGACGTGGGTCTGCGACGAGGCGAGTAACCTGTTCAAACACCACGCATCGAACGACAACGGCGGGCTCTCGACCAAAATCGACGCCGTCAGTCAGCAGTACGTCGACTTCCGCCGGAACGGCCTGTCGTTCGTGCTGCTGACTCAGAAGCCGAGGGAGATCTCCTGGATGATCCGAAAGAAAATGCGCTGGGGAGTCACCCTCTCCGGCACCGACAACCCGACAGGTAGCGACGAGATCATCGGCGTTCGACCGCCGATGAGCACGGAAATGACTTCGACCTGGAAGCTCGGTCGCGGCCTGTTCTGGACGAGCGGTCAGTACACCGAGTTCGGCTGGGACGATCTCCCTCGTCGATACAAGGTCCCGGGAAAGCTCCGCATCATCTCGCCGGAAGTTCGGAGGGTGAGCGCCAAATGAAATCAATTCCAAGCAGTGATCGAAATCGAGCCGAACCGCGCCGATGTGGAGATTACGCGCTCGCGCGTGCGCCAGCCCCCCACCCCCCCGCGGGATGGAGGTCGCCATGAACATCGACGAGTATCTCGACGACGAGCAACTGAAAGTGGTCGGCCTGCTCGGCGTCGTCGTCCTCGCGATCGTCGGCGCTCCGATGCTGCTCGCGCCCTCGGACGACGGAGAGATAGAGCCGAACAACGGGACGATCGTCACTCCCGACGGAACCACGCTCGAGGAGGTCACCGACCCGGACCGCGGTCCGCTCGATGGACTGAACGCGCTTCCGGCGTCACACCTCCGAGACGACAAGAGTCCGACCGTCCACGCGTCTGCCGGGGCGCAAACGATGCGGGTGGAGACGACGACCGTCGACGGCGAGCCCGCGCTGAACCTCTCGGACGAGCGGACACACGACGGTCGATGGGTCTCGGTGCCGACTGATTGGTTCAATCGGACTCAGGGAGAGGTCCCGAGCGTCGCACGCATCGCTCACGAGGAGAACGGAACCTATACCGAAGCGATTCAGGTTCGTGGCGACTCCGCCGCGTTCTACGTCCGGGGCTTCTCGACGAACACGGTCACGTTCGGCGGCGAGCTCGTGATTCGAGACCGCCCGGCGGCCGACGGGACGCGCCACACCTACCAGCTCGACTCACGAGACTCCGTCGGCGAGCTGTCGATCAACGTGACCGGAGTCGATAGTACCGAGCGACAATCGCTCAGTTCCGCACGATCAGACGGAGAGACTGTCAATATCGACACCGGAGGCAACGCACAGCCGGCAAATGAGAGCGTCACGTTCACGGGACGACAATCGACCGACTCCGGGTCGACTAGTGGGACGATATCCGATACATCGTCCGAGTCCCTGTCAATCGGAGGAAACCAACAGACAACGGTGGAGTTGACGATCACTCCACAGACTCAATCCGGATCTGAAACTTTCCCACAATACGACCAAGAGGGGGCGATTGACGTATCCAACACAGATTACATAAATTCCATGACTATCCCGGCGATCGATTATCAGTCCAACAGTGAGGAGACAGAGCTATGGACGGGGTCCGGTCAAACCGGGACAAAGCTCGCTGAACGCAAGGGGTCAGATGCGCAGTTCCCGGTGGAATACACCGATATTGACGTGTCCGATCAGGATACGATATACCTCTACAGCACCGATAATTTCGGTAATTACGACGAACTGAGTTGGAACGGGGTGACGCCGGTTCAAAACCCGACAGTCACGATCGGATCGTCGACGGAGTCGGCGTCTACGATGTACAGCTCCGCAACGCTGGATATCACCGTCTCACCGGGCGACAAGACCCTCAATCTCGACACGTCGCACCCGGTGACCGCTGATTACTCCGCGTCTTGGAGTGAGCAGACGGTGACCGAAGACCCTCAAGTCACGGTAGACGGACAGAAAGCGAGTTACTTCGGAGTGTTGTCTGAGGGAGAGACGGTCACAAAGAGCATCGATCTCACGTTGGGATCACAGACAGGGACCGTTTCGACGCAGGGTTCTGTTGGCGTCTCTGTCGATTGGACCGAAGTGACTGAGACGCGCGATCCGACCGTGGAGGTGAACAGCGAGTCAGTCGGCGTCGACGGCACCCTCGCGGACGGAGAGACCGTCTCGCTAAACGCGAGCTCGTCGTGGCTCCGCGACGGGACGAATAACGTTAGTGTCCACGTTGGCGACGGGTCCGCCGGTTCCGGTCCCGAGCCGCAGGTTGACGTGGAGTACCGACACGACCTCGAGTCGCCGCGAACTGTCAACTACCAGAGTGAGGCGCTCTCGGAGCGGTACAATATCTCAAAGACGTACACGACAGCGCGAGAGGGTGCGACGCTCACGATTCCCCATGCTCGGACGGTGCTGTCGATGCGCTCACTCGAGTACCGACTGAACGAGACCGGCACCTACTCAAGCGTCCCACAGTCGGCCTCGAACCTCTCGGGGACGACGCTCACCGTCGATGTATCGACGATCGCCGGTGACCCGGTGCCGGAAGGGACCACCGTCGAGGTGCGCTCCGTGGGATCTCGCGTCGACGCGCACAACGCGGAGATCTCCGTCGTCCAGGCGACGCCGGTCGGGTTTGACCTCGACTCTCGCGTCCGATTCGACTCCTGGAACTCGGATAGCTACCTCGGTGTCGGCGGTACCGCGCAAGGCGCTCTCGTTCACTACGGTATCGACGAAACATGGTCGACCGAGAGCGACTACGTCGAGCTCTATGGTGACGGCTCGCAGCGCCTCTACGCACCGAACGCGTCGTCCGGCTCGGAGCTGACGCTGAACACTCTCGACGCCCGCGTGTCGCCCGACCGGAACAGTATGCGCGTCCGCGTCCCGGAGAGTGCGAACGCGACGAACACCGAGTTTGTCGTTGAGCCCGCGAGCGTCGTCGGTGACGCGTGGACCGCGGAGTACGTCGCCGGCACGGACGGCCAGTGGTACGCGGTCGTCGACTCGGCGGGCGAGGAGCTCGGCGCCGCGGAGAAGCCGGACCCGATCGAAGTGAGCCGCGACGACGTGGGGCTCGTGTCGATCGTGCCGACCGACCCACCGAGCGCATCGACGGACTCGGTCGGTGGCGGTATCTTCGCGACGGTCACCGATGGAAACCTCCCGAGCCTTCTCGCGCTGTTCGGCGGCGTCGGAATGCTGTTCGTCGCCGGGACGCGTCCGGCAAGCTCGCGCGACGCCGTCGACGCGGTCGCCTCCAGCATCGATAGCGTGGTCTCCCGTATCCCGCGGGTC
>Ga0207851_100830_pt1 | contig 12363 bp, 8 predicted proteins | sample A23E3SouthBayCA_FD_187747 | JGI IMG/M metagenome (GOLD analysis project Ga0207851, IMG submission 187747) | Aerobic enrichment media microbial communities from Eden Landing Ponds, California, USA - A23 E3 (SPAdes) | ecosystem: Environmental > Aquatic > Marine > Unclassified | place: Emeryville, CA... | reverse complement strand
ACCGGACACGAGCGTGGTCATCGACGGCCGCGTGTCCGAGCAGATCGCCGACGGCGACCTCGCAGGGGCGACGATTGTCGTCCCCGAGGCGGTCGTCGGTGAACTCGAAGCGCAGGCCAACGACAGCCGCCAGCAGGGCTGGGACGGCCTCGAGGAGTTGCAGAAACTCGCCGACCTCCACGACGCGGGCGACATTACTGTCGAGTACGTCGGTCGCCGCCCGGACGCAGTGGAGAAACGCGAGGCCGGCGAAGGAGAGATCGACGCGCTGATCCGCGATATTGCCGCCGAGCGCGACGCGACGCTTCTGACCAGCGACGTCGTCCAGAGCGAGGTCGCACGAGCGAAGGGACTCGACGTTATCTATCTCGAACCCCACGGTCGCGACGTCCAGCGGCTCTCGATCGAGAACTTCTTCGACGAGTCGACGATGTCGGTCCACCTCAAGGTGGGCGTCGCCCCGAAGGCCAAGCGCGGCGACATCGGCGACATGCACTACCAGCGGATCCGCGACGAGCCGGCCACCGAATCCGAACTGAAAGAGTACGCTCACGAGATCGAGGAGGGTGCCCGGGCCAGCCCCGACGGGTTCCTCGAACTGGACGAGCCCGGGATGAGCATCGTCCAGTTCCGCGAGTACCGGATCGCCATCGCCCGACCTCCCTTCTCGGACGCCCTGGAGATCACCGCGGTCCGTCCGATCGTCAAGACCGACCTGGACGACTACGAGTACGCCGACGAACTCCGGGATCGCCTCGCCGAGCGGCAGCGTGGCGTCCTCATCTCCGGTTCGCCGGGGGCCGGCAAGTCCACGTTCGCCCAGGCAGTCGCGGAGTTCCTCACCGACAACGACTACGCGGTCAAGACCATGGAGAAGCCACGGGACCTGCAGGTCGGCGCGGACATCACCCAGTACACGGCACTGGGCGGGGAGATGGCCAAGACCGCCGACTCGCTTTTGATGGTCCGACCGGACTACACCATCTACGACGAGGTTCGCAAGACCGACGACTTCGAGGTCTTTGCGGACATGCGGCTGGCCGGCGTCGGGATGATCGGCGTCGTCCACGCGACCCGCGCGATCGACGCGCTCCAGCGACTCGTCGGACGGGTCGAACTCGGGATGATCCCCCAGATCGTCGACACAGTCGTCTACATCGAAGCCGGCGAGATCGCGACGGTCTACGACGTGCAGACGGAGGTCAAGGTCCCTGAGGGACTGATGGAGGAAGACCTGGCACGGCCGGTCATCACTATCAAGAACTTCGAGACCGGCCGTCCCGAGTACGAGATCTACACGTTCAACCGCCAGGTCGTGACGGTACCGCTGAACGAAGGCGAGAGCGACGAGAGCGGCGTCGACCGGATCGCACGCCAGGAGATCCAGCGCGAGATCCGCTCGGTCGCGGACGGCCACGTCGAGGTCGAACTGCAGGGTTCGAACCGTGCGGTCGTCTGGGTCGAAGAGCACGACATCAGCCACGTCATCGGCAAGGGCGGCGGTCGGATCTCCGACATCGAGAACCGACTCGGCATCGAGATCGACGTGCGAACCTTCGAGGAGCGCCCCGGATCAAGCGGCGGGAACGAAACAACCGGATTGGCCAGTCCCGTCGGCGACGTCGTCACCCCGGAAGTCACCTCGCGACACGTGATCGTCCCTGCCCACGAGTACACGGGCGACACCGTGGAAGTCCAGGCCGACGGCGAGTACCTCTTCACGGCGACGGTCTCCCGCGGCGGCGAAATCCAGGTGTCTCGGGGAAGCGCGATCGCCGAAGAACTGGAGCAGGCGATCGACCGGGGCAAACAGATCACTGTCGTCCCCTCGTAGCGCTTCGGCGTGTCCCGTCTGAGAGTGCTCCAGGTGCCACCACGGGTTCTCGCCAAGGGTACGATTACCACAATTGAGAACTGCTCCCAAAGGTCTTAACGCCAGTAGATGCGTCTCTCGCGTAATGGGCGTACAGACCCGCAACCGAATGTCGTGGACGGCCACAGCCGATAGCACGAGGTGAGAGTATGCACGTAGATGCCGACTCGCTCGAACAGCTCAACCTGCGGACGAGAGACGGGGCTGAACGAGCGGGCCAGCGGTTCTCGGACGCGGTCGGCATCGAGACGAAGATCGGCGCGACCCGGATCCGGATCACCAGCCAGCAGGATCTGGTCGCCGCGTTGCTGACGGGTGACGAGGAGTGTCTCAAGTTCGAGGTGAACGGACTGCTCTCGGGAACAGCAATCCTGACCTTCGACAACGGGGCACGGTCGCTGATTCGGGAGCACTGTGCCGGTGACAGCGGCGTGGACGATCTGGCCGGCGAGTTACTCGGCGCGTTCGTCGAGAAATGGGAGTCCTACGTCGGCGACGATCTGGGAGTCGGGACGGTCACGTACGTCCCCGATCCGGCCGCTCACGACTTCGGCTTCGAATCGGTGAGCGAGGACGCCGAGAGCACACCGCTCTTCCAGGGCAGTATCGACGCTGTCGATGGTTCCGGTCGGGTCAAACTGTATCTCGTCCCCGACGCAGCGTCGCTGGAGACGCTCCTGGCCAGTGATGCGACCCCGGACGACTCGGCGGACACTCTCGTAGCGGACGGTGCATCCGAGATAGACGACGCCGCAAGCGCGTCCGACACACCCCGATTCAGAGACGATGGAGCGGATACAGCCGGCGAATCCGGTCTGTTCGGCGATGACGACGACAGCGACCTCTTCGAGGCGGGATCCGGCGCATCCACACCGCTCCCGCTGGACAAGCTCTCGGTGTTCAGCGACCTCACACGAGCGGGCACGAAGGCCGCAGCCGACCGCGTCACGGCGTTTACTGATATCGAGACCGACACCGAGGTTTCCGGGATCAACTTCACTCCGATCGACGATATCTCTGCGGGTCTAGACGCGGACTCCTACGTCGGGACGACGCTGGAGTTCGAGGGCAAACCCAGCGGTCATCTGGCGATCATGTTCCCCGACGAGTCGGCTCGCCGGGTGGCCGACGAAATGCTCCCGACGGACCCGAACGGTGACGGGCTCACGGAGATGCACAGGAGCGCACTCGAAGAACTGGGTAACAACATGGCTTCAGGGTTCATCGACGGGTGGGCCAACGTCCTGAGGACCTCGGTCGATCACACCCCGCCGGCGTTCAGCGACGACATGGAGTTGACCCTGATCGAACTGGTGGCCGAGCAGCTCGGCCCGTTCCAGACTCACGCGTACACGATCGAATCGAGGATCACGACCGAATCAGTCGCGTTCGACTGTGAAATCCACGCGCTACCCAACGAAGCACAGTTGAGCGAGGCGCTCGATGACCTGCTCGTCTCCCGCCGTGACCGCACGGAAGCCGACCCCGACGAGATCTTCTGAGTCCCAAACTCCTCGTTCACCGCGCCTCCGTTCGACGAAGCGGGCGTTTTTGTCGCTCCGTTCTGTAGCGGTTCCATGACCGTCCTCGTCCTGGGGGATCAACTGAACACCAGCGTCGGTCCGCTGGCCGATCGCCCCGACGACCGCGTCGTGCTGATTGAATCGACGGGTCTCGCCCGGAAGTTGCCGTATCACCCGCACAAGCTCACGCTCGTGTTCAGCGCAATGGCCCACTTCCGGGACCGGCTCCGCGAGTCGGGCCGGACCGTCGAGTACCGGCAGGTCGAGCGCTTCGCTGACGGAATCGAAGCGCATCTGGACGCCCATCCCGGAGACGAGCTCGTCGTGATGCGGCCACCGAGCTATCGGGCCGGCGAGCGGCTGCGCAAACTCGTCACAGATCACGGCGGCCGACTCACCGTCGTCGAGAACGAACTGTTCCTCTGCTCGCCCGAGCAGTTCGACGACTGGGCCGATGATCGGTCGAGCTATCGCCACGAGGACTTCTACCGGTTTATGCGCCACGAGACTGGCTATCTGATGGACGGTTCGGAGCCGGTCGGCGGCGAGTACAACTACGACGAGGAGAATCGCCAGACCCCGCCGGAGGACTACGAACCGCCCGAGCCGCCCGTGCTCGAGCCTGACGAGACAACCCGTGACGTACAGTCGTGGGTCGCCGAGATGTTCGACGGCGGCTACGACGAGCCACCGTACGGTGGTGAGTGGGCCGATCCCGGGCCGTTCCGCTGGCCAGTGACTCGCGAGCAGGCCATGTCGGTGCTGGAATCGTTCGTGACCGATCGGGTCGACGACTTTGGACCGTATCAAGACGCGATGGTCGCCGACGAGTGGGCACTGCACCATTCGCTACTCTCTCCCGCGATCAACCTCGGACTACTCCATCCGCGGACAGCGATCGAACGGGTGGTCAAGGCCTATCACGAACAAGACGTGCCGCTGAACAGCGTCGAGGGGTTCGTCCGGCAGGTGCTTGGCTGGCGGGAGTTCACCCGTCACGTTTACCGGCGAGAGATGCCCGAGCTTGCCGAGGCAAACCAGCTCGGACAGACCGAGCCGCTCCCACCGTTTTTCTGGACGGGCGAGACCGAGATGGCCTGTCTCGGGGACGTGATTGAGGGAGTTCGAACGCGTGGCTATTCTCACCACATCGAACGACTGATGGTCCTGTCGAACTTCGCGACGCTACTTGGTGTCGAACCGCAGGAGCTGAATCGATGGTTCCACGCGGCCTATGTCGACGCCTATCACTGGGTAACGACCCCGAACGTCGTCGGTATGGGAACGTTCGGTACGGACGTCCTCTCGACGAAGCCCTACGTTTCCTCGGCCAACTATGTGGACAAGATGGGCGATTACTGCAGCGACTGTCCCTATTACAAGACCAAGACCACCGGCGAGAGGGCCTGCCCGTTCAACGCGTTATACTGGGACTTCCTGGATCGCAATGCCGAGCACCTCGCGGACAACCATCGGATGGGACTGGTGTACAACCATCTGGAGAACAAAGACGACGGCGAGCGTGAGGCGATCCGAGAGCGTGCCGACGCGCTTCGCGAGCGCGCACAGCGGATGGAATTGTAGGTATCGTCCACCTTTTGTACGCGTACACCAACTATCGGTCGATGACCGACTTCGATCCAGAGCGCTTCGAGGACAAGTACGAACACTACTTCACCGAACTCCAGCAGGCGTACAAGAGTGCCTTCGACGTGATGTCCGAGCGGTACGACTCCGGGTTGATCCACGCGATCGACCAGTACACCCTGGCTGAGAGCGAGCCGTTCTACGAGGGCGACGGCGAGTTCCGGATCGAGCTACCGGAGGACGCGATCGAGCGTGTCGCTCCCGAGACGGAACTCAATGTGGCGGAGCTCGAAGACGTCTACGCTGAGTACACGGACGAGCTCGAACGCCAACTTCGACGGGTGTTCGACCTGATTGGCTCCTGATCTAGCATCAACGACCGTCCGAGATCAGGACGAACAGCTGCCGTATCACCCGTTTGCGACTGTCACGAACCAAAGGTTCAAACGCGGCGCTCACGTACCCGGGCACATGAGTGCTGAAACCGACGACGGTGGGAGCGACCTCGAAGATCGCATCGCGAACTTTCTGCGACGGAACTTCCCGCAGATCCAGATGCACGGCGGCAGTGCGGCGATTCAGGAACTCGACCCCGAAGCCGGGGAAGTGACGGTCGCGCTGGGCGGTGCCTGCAGCGGCTGTGGCATCTCGCCGATGACGATCCAGGCGATCAAGACCCGTATGACGAAGGAGATCCCCGAGATCGAGACCGTCCACGCCAACACCGGCGCCGGCGGCGGCATGGGCGGCGCCGACGACGGCCCGACTCTACCCGGTGACTCTCGGGGCGGTAGCATCGACGACGGCGGCGACGAAGGCCCGCAGGCCCCGTTCTAACTTCGCAGGTTTCGCCCGCGTTCCCACGTCTCGATCAACGCCGTGAGCGTCTCGTTTATCGGGACTGGCTCGCTCGCCCGCTCGCAGACAGCCCCGTTTATCGCGTCGATCTCGGTTCGCCGCCGGGCTTGTAGGTCCTGATACATCGACGAACGGTTCGGTGCCGTCGTCTCGACGACCGCTTCGAGCTTGTTGATCGCGCGTTCGTCGGGGAGTCCGACTCCGTTGCCGCGCGCGACGCGGGCGGTCTCAGCGGCCGCTCGCGCGGCGACGTTGCCGACCGGACCTTTGTCGAGGGCGCCGTTCTCGACGCGAGCCAGTGCCGTGATCGCGTTGATTCCGGCGTTGATCGCGAGTTTCTCCCAGAGCCGCCGCGGCATGTCGGCCGCGACGGTCGTGTCAATGTTGGTCCCCTCGAAGGCCCTGGCGGTCCGTTCGGCCAGCGCCGAATCCCCGCCATCTCTCGCTCCGAGCGTCACGGTTCCCACGCCGGTACAGTCAACGATACCGGGTTCGACTAGCCGTGCCCCGTAGGTACAGGTCCCGGCGAGGACTGTCCCCTCGAGCGGTTCGGACAGGCTCTCCTCGTTGCCGAGCCCGTTCTGCAACGAGAGGACGACATCGGGATCGGCCGCTCCTAGGGCCTGCGCCGCTTCGTCGGTGTCGTAGCTTTTGACGGTCACGATCGCCAGCTCGGCCGAGTCGGGCACAGTCGTGTCCGCGTCGGGATCGGTCGTCGCTTCGATTTCGCCAGTGATCTCGAGACCCTGCTCCCGAACGGCACTCACGTGTGGATCGCGACCGACGAGCGTCACGTTGTGTGCGTCTGCGAGCAATCCGCCGATCAGACTGCCGAGGCTTCCGGCCCCGAAGACGAGTATCTGCATTCAATCCTGAATGTGGTAGTAGATCGCTTCCTGGGGCGCGCCACAGTCGGGACAGCCATCGTCCGGTAGCTCCTCGATGTCCCCGATCGCGCCGCACTCGTAGCACCGCCAGGTCAGTTCCGCCTCGCCGGGAATTCCCGAGGCGACGTGCTCGCTCGACATCGCCGTGATTCCCTCGTCAGTGCTGACGTAGAACCCGTGTTCGTCGAAGCCACGAACGGTCCCGAGTCGATTGCCCGTCTCGTCGTAGATCTCCGTGCCGAAGGTAACATCGACGTCGTTGATCTCGCTCATGTGTGGTAATACCACGCCAGGACCTTTGAATGTTCCCCGCGCACGGTGGCGCGGGGAATCCTGCTCTCACGAGGACAGGCTTCCTGTTTCGACGACGTGACTTGCAGATACAGACTCAAACTGAGTCGTGTCCGTAGTAGTCACAGTCTCGACAGGCGTTGATTCGGGCCATCCCAGCCCTAATTCCTCGAATCCCCGTTGCAAGACATTCATCGCCGCATTCGCATCTCGATCTGTTTCGAACCCACACGACGGACAGGAGTGGTCCCTAACCCAGATCGGCTTTGCCGTCTCCACGCCGCATCGAGCGCACTCTTTCGTTGTCCCCGCAGGTTCGACCTGCACGACGTGCGTGCCGTACAGGTCGGCCTTGTATTCGAGGAGTTGGATGAATTGTCGCCACGCCGCGTCCTGCTTGTTGCGAGCGTTACCGTCGCCCTGAAGCATACTCTGAACGTTCAGGTCTTCCACGAACACGGCATCGTACTCACGGACCAGCCACGTCGTTATCTTGTGCTGGTAATCCAGCACTTTGCGCCGGATGTGACGCCTCACCTTGGCGACCTGCTTGCGTTGGTCTTCCCAGTTGTTCGACCCGTGTGCTTTCCGCGAGAGGTTCCGTTGCTCGCGCCGGAGTCGCTCGTATTCGTCTTCGAGGTCAAGCCACTCTACAGTCGTCCCGTCCGAGGTGTGGATGTAGTTGTGGATGCCGAGGTCAATCCCAACGCTGTTGCTCGCATCCAACGAGTCCACGTCGGGCTTCTCGGGGAGGGCAGCATCGTCAGTTTCCAGCCCGAAAGAGACGAACCACTCGCCGGTCGTCTCCTTCTTGAACGTGACTTCGTTGATGGTGGCGTGGTCAGGGATTGGACGCGAGTAGCGGATTTTCACCCATCCAATCTTGCTGAAGCGGACGTAGGCGTCCGTGTCGTGGCCCCTCTTTTCATCAAGGTCGAAACCAGACTGGTTGTACGTCACGCTCCGGTAATCACTGGGTGCTTGGCGTGTGAGCCGACCGACGTTGTACCCCTTCTCTTTGAGTTTGCGCAGGATGGTGAGATTGTGGTAGAAACGGGAGACGGTGGCTTGGGCGGCTTTCGAGTGCAGTTCAACAAATATCGGCCACCGCTGTTTCCACTCGGGGAGGTTGTTGTTCTGATCGTACTCACTGGGCTTGTCGTCCGCTGGGCTGTTCTCGTACTCCCAGCGGACGTGGTTGTAGAGTTGGCGATGAATATCGAGATGATGCTCCAGCCGCTCCGCTACCTCATCTGTCGGGTAAGCTTGGTAGCGGTGGCTGTATTCCATCGTAACTTATTGATTATTGATGTGTCTACTTAATGGTTAGTATCTTGGTGTGACGCCTTCATCCCCGACCACGGTGGGTCCGGGTATTCGCCTCGATTTGTGTAAATCACGACCACCGCGTGGGTAGTGGTTCTCGACAGTTCCGTCCCCCGTCGAGAGCGTCAGCGTCACGTCGCCGTCGGCCGGCAACTCGATCGTCGCGACCGACGCAGTCGCGTTCGTGTCGACGACGACGTCCGTCTCGCCGGACGATGCAGACGACTCCCAGACGAGGGAGCCGGTACACCGCGTGTCGAGGTCGTTGTGAACGAGGACGTCACTCTCGGCGGCGCTCGGGTTCGCAAGCGTGGCCTGCACTGGTTCGAAGGCTGTCGCGAGCGCGTCGAACGCTTGCTTGGGGTCCCCGTCGGCGCCGAGGACGCCCATCCCCGCGTCGCCGGTGTCACGGAGCGCGTACGCTGCCAGGATCGATATCCCCTTGTTTCGGAGCCCTTCCGCGACGCGCTTCAGGACGTGTGCCTGGTACCGCTGTGAGGCCTCGACCCCGCCGTCGACGTGGCTGTCGTGGACGCGCTGGTCGAAGCCGGCGAGTTCCGTGGGATCGTCGGTGGCGAGTGCACCGGCCCCGAATTCGGCGACAATATCGCTGTCCAGGAACTGCCCCACGTCGTCGGCGCGACCGTAGCGCCAGCCGGGGTACAGCGTCGCGGCGTCCGTTTCGATCCCGGGCGGGCCGATCACGGGGAACGCGAGTACCGACGACGGGAGCGCGTCGGCAATCTCACGAGCGTTCGCGCCGTCGTCGCTCGCTCGCCAGGCCTGCCAGCGAAACCGCAGCCGGTCAAGCAGTCCGGAGCCGAGTGGCGTCTCGAACGGGTCGACCGGATCGTCGTGGACGCCGACCGCCGCCAGCGACGGCGCGTGACCGTAGTGTTCGATCAACGCCGACGCCAGCGTTTGGCCGCGTTCGACTGCCGGCGTCATATCGCCCGTCAGCGGCAGGTCTGCCCACAGCAGGACGCCCTCGCGCTCGCAGGCATCGAACACCTCCTGAGAGGGGACGTGTGCGTGTGTCCGGACGAGGTTCGCGTTCGCCTCGGCCGCGCGAGTGACGTCGTCCGGGGTGGCATCAAGCAGGTTGACGCCGCGCAGCGTCGTCTCCGTTCCGTTGACGGACAGAGTCTCGTCGACGTAGCGAACGTCGGCGAAGCCGGTCGTGACGGTCGTTTCCATACCCTCAAATTTCGCGACCACGTCGTAGCGGTTCTGGGCGCCGAGATCAGTCGGCCACCAAAGCGACGGATCGCGCATCTCGACGGTGTGGTCGACCGTGACACGCTCGCCGGCGTCGGCTTCGATCGACACTCGCTCCATCATGCCCCGGCCACGGCTGCTGTCCGCTGGGCGGACGGAGATCGTCAGCCGGTCGTCGATCGCTTCGTCCGCGATGACCGTCGCACGAACGTCGATCAGTCCGCGGCCGTCTCCGAGCCGTGGAGTCACGTCAAGCCGGTCGATGTAAGTGCCCGGGTAGCGTCTGAGCGTCGCGTCCCACCAGATGCCGGGGACGGACTCGGCCGCCGGAATCACGCCCGTCCCGTAGATGCCGCCGAATCCGTCGGTGGGGCGGCGACAGACGACCCGCACGTCAGCCTCGCCGTCCGAATCGAACCGTTCATCGAGGGGGACCCGAAGCGGTACGAACGGCACGTCGTGAGTCGTGACTCGCTGGCCGTCACACCAGACGGTTGTTTCGCCGTAACAACCGCGTAACTCAAGGACGGCGTGAGCCATCGGCCCCGAGAGGGAATCCTCGATGACGGTCCGGTAGGCGACTGCGTCAGCCCCGGCGAACCGTGCGGGCCGCCCGGGTACGTCGACTGGCGTCCACGACTCCGGCTCCGGATGGGTTCCGTCGGGCTCGACTTCGGCACCACGCCATTGCATATCCCCGACAGCGGTCGCCGATCCTATAAAAGAACCTGTCGCCACGGACGCCAGCAGGGAGTCCTTCGGGGACACACCGTCCGTCAGGTGCCTGGTGCGATCCAGCGACCATATCGGGGTAGCCCCGGGACTTCGGAGCTACTGGAACCCGATCCGGCCCGAACCGCGCTGGCGGTCCATCTCCCGACCGCCGCCGCGGAACTCGTCTTCCATCTGGTCGAAGTACTCCCTGATGTCGTCGTTGACCGTCGGTCGGACGCTTTCCAGTGCCGACCGGAAATGCTGCATCTCGACTTCTTCGGCGTCGTCATCGTCCCGGAGCGCCTCGATAGCGGCCTCACGGGCGATCGACTCCAGATCCGAGCCGACGTAGCCCTCGGTGATCTCGGCAATCTCACGGAGGCTGACATCCGGAGCCAACGGCGTGTCGTCGGTGTGGATCTTGAGAATCTGTTCACGCCCGTCCGTGTCTGGCTCGCCGATATCGATCAGGCGGTCGAACCGTCCCGATCGTATGAGAGCAGGATCGATCATGTCCGGCCGGTTGGTCGCGCCGATGACCATCACGTCTTCCATGTCTTCGAGGCCGTCCATCTCGGTCAGCAGCTGGTTGACCACTCGCTCGGAGACGTTCGAGCCGACGTCGCCGCCTCGTCCGGGTGCGAGGCTGTCCAGTTCGTCGAAGAAGATCACCGTCGGTGCGACCTGTCGGGCTTTCCGGAAAGTCTGACGGATGGCCTTCTCGCTCTCGCCGACCCACTTGCTGAGCAGTTGCGGGCCGCGCACGGAGATGAAGTTGGCGTCAGTCTCGTTGGCGACGGCCTTGGCCATCAGCGTCTTGCCCGTCCCGGGCGGCCCGTACAGCAGGACGCCGGCGGGCGGTTCGATCCCCATCCGTTCGAACTTCTCGGACTGGTTCATCGGCCATTCGATGCTCTCTTTGACCTGCCCTTTCGCCTCTTCGAGGCCCCCAACGTCGTCCCAGGAGATCTTGGGTAACTCGACGAGGACCTCTCGCATCGCGGACGGGCTCACCTCGTTCAGCGCGCCGCGGAAGTCATCACGCTTGATGATCATTCGGTCGATCAGACTCGGCGGGATATCCTCCTCGTCCAGATCGATCTCCGGCAAGTAGCGCCGCAGCGCTTTCATCGCTGCCTCCTTGGTGAGGCTCTCGATGTCCGCGCCGACGAAACCGTGGGTCTCGGCCGCGAGTCGCGGCAGTTCCACGTCGTCGCTGAGCGGCATCCCGCGGGTGTGGATCTGGAGGATCTCCTCCCGTCCGGTCTCGTCGGGAACGCCGATCTCGATCTCGCGGTCGAACCGGCCGGGACGTCGAAGGGCAGGATCGACGCTGTCGACCCGGTTGGTCGCGGCGATGACGATGACCTGGCCACGCGATTCCAGCCCGTCCATCATCGTCAATAATTGCGCGACCACCCGGCGCTCGACCTCGCCGGTGACATCCTCCCGTTTGGGCGCGATGGAGTCCAATTCGTCGATGAAGATGATCGAGGGCGACTCCTCGGTCGCGTCCTCGAAGATCTCCCTGAGCTGCTGTTCGGACTCGCCGTAGTACTTCGAGATGATCTCCGGGCCGGCGATAGAGAAGAAACTCGCGGAGGTCTCGTTGGCGACGGCCTTCGCAAGCAGGGTCTTGCCTGTCCCGGGCGGACCGTGCAGTAGCACCCCCTGGGGCGGCTCGATCCCCAGTTTCTTGAAGATCTGGGGATGTTTCATCGGCAACTCGACCATCTCTCGCACCCGCTGGATCTCGTTCTGGAGACCGCCGATGTCCTCGTAGGTGATGCCGCCGCCGGTCTTCTCGAAGCCGGATATCGGCTCCTCACGGAGTTCGACGTCGGTGTCCTCGGTGATCAGTGCCACCCCGTCAGGCTCGGTCTCGACGGCGATCAGCGGGATCGCCTGCCCGGGAGAGCGCATGAACGGGTGGTTCGTCGAGGACATCACGGGGACGATATCGCGCTCGACGACGGGCCGCTTGAGGATCTGTCGTTTGACCATCCCCGCCGCGTCCGAGCCGAACTGGACGCTGGCTTCCTCGGGCGGAGCGAGGACGAGCTTCTCTGCCTTTTCGGCCTCGGCC
>Ga0207851_100828_pt1 | contig 12380 bp, 8 predicted proteins | sample A23E3SouthBayCA_FD_187747 | JGI IMG/M metagenome (GOLD analysis project Ga0207851, IMG submission 187747) | Aerobic enrichment media microbial communities from Eden Landing Ponds, California, USA - A23 E3 (SPAdes) | ecosystem: Environmental > Aquatic > Marine > Unclassified | place: Emeryville, CA... | reverse complement strand
GGTAGGTGAAGGCGTCGCGCCGTTCGCCCGCCGGGATTCCGGGACCGCTGAACACGAGCGGCACGCGAACGCTGTGGTCGTAGACGCTCTGTTTGCCGAGGAGGCCGTGCTGGCCGACCGCGAGGCCGTGGTCGGCGGTGAAGACGACGACCGTGTTCTCGCGCTCGCCCGTCCGTTCGAGCGCGTCGAGCATCCGGCCGACCTGAGCGTCGAGATGCGTTATCATCGCGTAGTAGTCGGCGACGTGCCGGCGTATCTCGTCGGGGTCCCGCGGGCGGCCGGCCAGATTCTCGTCGCGGCCCTCGAACTGCCCCTCCTCGAAGGAGTGCGCCGGCGCGAAGTTCTCCGGTAACTCGACGTCACGGGGGTCGTACATCGCGTGGTACTCGCCCGGTGCCGTCCGGGGGTCGTGGGGGGCCATGAACGCCGTGTACGCGAAGAAGGGCCGGTCGTCGCCCGCGACGTGACGGTCTTCCAGGAACCGGACGGTCGCGTCGGCGAACAGTTCGCTGGAGTGCGTCCCCGAGGAGTACCGCTCGTATATCTGGCGGTCCGGCTGGGGGCCCCTGTGGTCCCCCGGGAGGAACCGGTGGGGCCTGTCCTCGGGGTACTCCCCGAGCGGGTGGCGGTCGGTGACGGGGACGTTCCAGTGGTTACCCATCCCGCCGAAGAAGACGTCCTCGCCCTCGTCGAAGCAGCGGTTGAACGCCTCCTGTCCGTTGTGCCACTTCCCGGTCGCGAAGGTCCGGTAGCCCGCCTCGCCGAACGCCTCGGGGAGCGTCGGATGGGTGGTCGTCATCCCGCCGGGGCCCTCGCGGTGGAACAGCGAGCGGCCGCTGTGGACCATCGACCGCGCGGGGACGCAGACGGCGCCGTGTTCGGACCCCATGTTGTGCGCCCGGGTGAACGCACAGCCCGACGCGACCAGGCGGTCGAGGTTCGGCGTCGCGACGGCGTCCGACCCCAGCGCGTCGATGGTGTCGAACCGCTGGTCGTCGGCGATCAGGAACAGGACGTTCGGCCGTTCGGAGTCGGTCATGGTCGCTCTCGGCGCAGGGTACGGACAAAAAACCACCGTCGCGCTCGACCGGCCGCTCCGTCGTTAGCGGCCGGCGGTCAGCCACCCCAGCGTGAACCGGTAGTGCAGTGCGCTCGACAGGAGGTGGACGACGCCGTCGGGCGTCTGAGTCGCCGCCAGGTATCCGGCCGGCTCGGCGTGCGTCTCGTCGGCGACGAACTCGCCGGTCCAGGCGCCGCCGTCGAACTCCGCGGCCGGAGCGCCCGGCGAGAGCAGGCGGCGGACGGGCCAGCTCTCGCCCTCGTCGAACGACACCGCCGCGAACAGCCCGTAACACCGCTCGATGTCCCCAGCGGGCGTGCGCATCTCCATCCCGGTCCGGTCGTCGCTGGTCCCCGCCGGGTCCGCGGCGTCCCCGCTCTCGTCGGTGAAGCCGACGTACAGCAGCGGCCCCTCCCCGAGTCGCGTGAGGACGAGCCGCTGACCCGCCCCGACGGGCGGGAACGCGCTGGGCGCGTACGTCCACGTCTCGCCGCCGTCGTCTGAGACGCTCCGGGGCATCCGCCCGTCGACGGTGTCCCCGCGGCCCAGCGCCAGGAGCCGCCCGTCGTCCAGTTCGACGACGCCCGCGTGGATGCCGGCGATGGTCCCGCCGGATTCGCCCGCCCGGAAGCGCGGTCTGGGTCGGTCCCGGCCGGGGTCGCGCCACGTCGTCCCGCCGTCGGGGCTGACGTGTATCGCGGTGCCGCCGCTCCCGCTACTCACGGCGTCGCACGGCTGGATCAACCGGCCGTCTTCGGTTTTCAGGGTGCCCGCGATCACCTGGTTGCGGTAGCGGTGGTTCGGGTCGGCGAAGCGCGGCGCCGACCACGTCTCGCCGTCGTCGTCGCTCGTCCGCACGACGAGCGCGAGGTTCGCCCAGTGAGAGCCGGCGCCGACGCCGTTGAAGTGGTACAGCCGCCCGTCGTCCGGGTCGCGAAACAGCGCCGACCCGGTCAGGTTCCGATCGGGGACCGCGAAGAACTCCGACGGCGGGTCCCACCGGTCGCGGCCGGCCCGGCGGCGACTCCCGAGGATCGCCATCTCCCGGCCTCCCTCCTCGTCGGTCGAGAACCACACCGCCAGCAGGTCGCCGTTCCCGCAGTGGGTCACGGCCGGGCAGTGGTTGTGGTCGAACAGCGGGACCGAGGAGTCGTCGGGCTCTCTGACGAACCTGTCCGGCCCGGCGAAGAAGGAGTCGTCGGACCGGTCGTCGGGACCGGCGTTCCCGCTGGACCCACTCCGATCGACCTGCCTGACTCGGGCGTTCGGCCCGGCGGACGGCAGGGGATCGGTGTCCGGTGGCTCGCCGACGACGGGGCGGAACCCGACGAACCAGTTGCGGTCGCCCGGGAGCGCGCCCGACCGGTTCGCCGACCGGAGGTACCGGAGGCGGGTGTTGTGGCTCCCACCGCGGGTGACCTTCGCCGCGCCGTCCGCCCGCCCGACGGGGTCCGTCCGCGGTTCGTCGGGGTAGGGGCCGTACCAGTCGCGACACCACTCCTCAACGACGCCGTGGACGTCGCGCAGGCCCCAGTCGTTCGCCGGCGTCTCGCCGACGGTGAGGTCGACCGGCGAGGGATGCCAGTCGTCGGTCTGTTCGCGGCGGGCCGACTCGGGCAGGGTCTCGCCGGTGTGGAACGGCGTCGTCGTCCCGGCGCGGCAGGCGTACTCCCACTCGGCCTCGGTCGGGAGCCTGACCGGCCGGCCCGTCTCGTCGGAGAGCCACTCGCAGAACGCGACGGCGTCGTGCCAGCTCACCTGGACGGCGGCCTCGTCGTCGCCGGTCGAGATGCCCCGGGCGCCGCGGCGGTCCCGGTGGGCCTCGTCGAACGCCTCGAACTGCGCGTTCGTCACGGGCGTCTCCGCGACGCGGAACGGCTCCGAGACCGTCACCTCGCGCGCCGGCCGCTCGTCGCGGTGGACCGCCCACTCGTCGGCCTCGTCGGGGCCGGCGCCCATGCGGAACGTCCCCGGGTCGACCCGGACGAACGACAGCCCGAGATCCGTGGTGACCTCCGAAGATCCAGTCATGCCGGTACCGACAGTCGGACCCGAGTAGGTCTTTACGGTCGTCGCGGGCGCCGGCAGGGAGACGACGGCAACGATTAATGCGACGGGCGCGGACGGGAGAGGTATGGCCGACATCAGCGACGGCGTCTGGCCGGTCACGCTCACGCCGTTCACCGACTCGCGATCGATAGACTGGGACGCGCTCGACCGCCTCGTCGAGTGGTACGAGGCGGCCGGCGCCGCGGGCCTGTTCACGGTGTCGCTGTCCAGTGAGATGTACGACCTCGACCACGACGAGCGGGTCCGTCTCGCCGAACACGTCGTCTCGGCGTCCGACCTGCCCGTGGTGGCTACCGGGTCGTTCGGTGAGTCGGTCGAGGAACAGGCGGCCGCCGTCGACGAGATGGCCGCCACGGGCGTCGACGCCGTCGTCGTGAACGTCGCCGACGTCGCGCCGGCCGAGGCCGACGAGGAGGCGTGGCTGGCCAACGCCCGCCGCCTGCTCGACCTGACGGGCGACGTCCCGCTCGGCCTCTACGAGTGTCCCCAGCCCTATCACCGTCTGCTGGACGCGTCGACGCTCGGGACGCTCGCCGAGACCGACCGGTTCGTCTTCCACAAGGACACCTGCTGTGACGCCGGGCGGATCGCGCGGCGACTCGCCGCCGTCGAGGACACGCCGCTGTCCCTGTTCAACGCGAACGTCCCCACGCTGTCGGTCTCGCTCGCCGACGGCGCCAGCGGCTACTCGGGCACCGCGGCGAACCTCTACCCGGACCTGCTCGCCTGGCTCTGCGAGCACAGCCGCGAGGAGCCCGAACTGGCCGCCGAACTCCAGGAGTTCCTCTCGGTCGCGGACTACGTCATCCGGGTGAACTACCCGCGGGTCGCCAAGCAGTACCTCGCCCGCGGCCGCGTCGAGATGCGGCCCGACTGCCGCCGCGAGTCGTCCCCGCCCAGCGCCGAGGGCGAACTGACGCTCGACCACCTCGGCCGGACCGTCGACCGCTGGCGCGACCGCCTCGACCTCGCGTGAGCGGCGCCGCGCCGGTGGAACCCCAAGTATAAGTGACGGCGCGGCGCGGATGCCGTATGACCGTTCCGGAGCCAGCGCCGCGTGTCGCCGAGTTCGAACGCAACGCCTTCGGCCTCTTCCTCCACTGGGGGATCTACTCCCACCTCGGGCAGGGGGAGTGGATCCTCTCGCTCGGCGACGACGTCGACGCCGAGGAGTACGAGTCGCTGACCGAGGAGTTCACCGCCGAGGAGTTCGACGGCCGGGCGATCGCCCGCCTGGCCGACGAGGCTGGGATGAACTACGCCGTCCTCACGGCCCGTCACCACGACGGCTTCTCGCTGTACGACACGCGTGGGCTCACCGACTACGACGCGCCCAGTTCGGCGGCGGGCCGGGATCTGGTCGCCGACTTCGTCGAGGGCTGCAACGAGGTCGGGATCGACCCGTTCCTCTATCACACGACCCTCGACTGGTACCGCGACTCCGGTGGCCGCTCGGCCGCCGAGTTCGACGAGTACGTCGACTTCCTCCACGACTCCCTCGAAATCGTCCTCGCGGAGTACGACATCGCGGGGATCTGGTTCGACGGCGACTGGTCGCGCGACGACGTCGACTGGCGACTCGACGAGCGGTACGCCCTCGTCCGGGAGCACCGCCCGGAGGCCATCGTCGTCAACAACACCGGAATGGACAACCAGGGCGCGGTGAGCCACCCCGAGATCGACAGCGTCACGTTCGAACAGGACGACCCCGACCCGATCGACCGCGAGGGGATGGACAAGTACGTCGCCGGCGAGATGTGCGAGACGATGAACCGCCACTGGGGCGTCGGCGACCGCGACCTCGACTACAAGTCCCCCGCCGATATCGTCGAGACGCTGGCCACCTGCCGGGCGCGGGGCGCGAACTACCTGCTCAACGTCGGTCCGACCGCCGCGGGCGCCATCCCCGAGTACGAGGCCGCCGCACTCAGGCGGACCGGCGACTGGCTCGACACCTTCGGAGCGGCCGTCTACGACGGGAAGCCCGTCGACTGCGACTGCCCGGGTCGCGACGCGGTCCTCGAGACGGACGACGGGCTCTACTACCTCGCGTTCGACCTCGTCACGACCGGCGACGAGAACGTCACCGTCGGCGCCGGCGGCTCCGGACCGCGCGCTGTCGCCGGCCTCGACCGGTCGGTCTCGGGCGCCCGCTGGCTGGACACGGGCGAGGAACTCGAAGTGGTGCAAAACGACGACGGCTCGATCACGACCATCGACTGCACGGGGTACCCCTACGGCACGAACACCGTCGTCCGGGTCGCAGAACTCGACTGACGGCCGATCGGACTCGCGGTTCGACGGCCGTCGGGGCCACGTTCTGACGGCCGAGCGGGACAGGGGAAGCTATTTACCGGTCGACTCGCACCGGGGATCCATGGCTCAGTACGACGTCGCCGTCATCGGTACGGGCGCGGATCCGGAGAACCCGACCTCCTCGGGGTTCGCGATGGGCTACACCCACGCCCGGAACTACGGGAAGGTCGACGGCTGCGAGGTGGTCGCCTGCGCGGACCTCGTCCGCGAGAACGCCGAGGCGTTCGCCGAGACGTTCGACATCGCCGACGGGAACGTCTTCGAGGACTACCACGAACTCCTCGAAACCGTCGAACCGGACATCGTCAGCGTCACCGTCCCGCCGGCGGTCCACGCCGACATCGTGATCGACTGCGCCCGCGCGGGAGCGTCGGCGATCCACTGCGAGAAGCCGATGGCCGACACCTGGGGCGGGGCCCGCCGGATGGCCGACGCCGCCGACGAGAACGGCGCCTTCCTCACGTTCAACCACCAGCGGCGGTTCAACCCGCCGTGGCGTCGCGCGAAGGAGATCCTCGACGAGGGACGCATCGGGTCGCTCACCCGCGTCGAGACGCACGCCCCGAACCTCTTCGACTGGGGGACCCACTGCTTCGACATGCTCGGCGCGTACGTCGACGAGTCCCCGCCGGAGTGGGTGCTCGCCGGCCTCGACTACCGCGAGGAGAACGTCATGTTCGGCGCGCACAACGAGAACCAGGCGGTCGCGACGTGGGTCTACGAGAACGGCGTCACCGGGTTCGCCCAGACCGGGGCGCCGAACGGCGTGGTCCCCGCCCGGCTCCGCCTCCTCGGCACCGAGGGGATCATCGAGGTCGACCCCTACGAGGCCGAGCCGAGCCTGCGCGTCCGGTCCACCGACGACGCCGGCTGGGTGGCGCCCGACCTCCCGGAGTGGGACATCAACCGCCGCGTGTTCGAGAGCGTCGTCGACGCGCTGGACACCGGCGACCCGTCGGAACTGCGCGCCGAGAACGCGCTCAACGCGACGGCGCTCATCTTCGGCGCCTGGGAGTCGGCCCGCCGCCGCGGCCGCGTCGAGTTCCCGCTCGACATCGATGACAACCCCCTCGAGGCGATGGTCGAGTCCGGCGAGCTGAACCCGGAACCGAGCGAGGACTGATCTCCGAAGAACGACGACTGCTTTTCCCGCCGTTCACTCGACGCCGTCCAGCGCCGCGCCGATCCAGTCGAGGTTGCGCTCCGGGAGGACGCCGTACCCGTAGAACGACACCCCCTCGGCGCCGGCGTCGACCGCGGCCGCGACCTGCGTCTCCAGTTGCCGGCGCGAGTCGACGATCGGGTGGCCCGCGAGGATGCCCGCGTAGGCGGTCGTGTCGACGAGCGACCGCGTGGTCGCCACGTCGTCGCGGACCACGTTCGGGTCCGAGTGGTAGGCGAGCACGGTCACGTGGTCCAGCGGCGAGGCGAGCGCGTCGAGGTCGAGCCCGTGCTTCCAGGAGTGCTCGACGCCCATCCGCTCGTCGCCGAGGCCGCCCATCTTGAGGTAGTACCCGAAGTCGGTCGACCCCAGCCGGTCGGCGAACGACTCGAACAGCGTCGAGACCGTCTCGCGGCGGGCGTGGGCGTACGCGGCGACCGAGGGGTTCTCCGCGAACCACCCCGCGACGTCCGTGTCCCGCGAGATCTCGCCCTCGAACAGCCGCGCGAGCCCGGTCTGCGCTCGCTCGCGGGCGCGCTCGACATCGACGCCCGCGTCCGCGGCGTTGCCCCGGCAGTGCTCGCAGAAGCACAGGCCGAACAGGAACTCGCCGAGGTCGCCCAGGCGCGTGAAGAACTCCTGGTGGTGCCAGCCGTAGCCGGTCCCGTACTGGAAGTCCGCGAGTTCCATCTCCACCCGGTCGAACACGTCCCGCGCGGCGAGGTCGGCCGTCAGCGCCGCCCCGTACTCGCGGACGTCCGGGTTCGAGGGACAGAGCCCCCAGACGAGCGAGTCGCCGAACGGCGACCTGATGGTCTTGTCGGGGTGGCGTCGGCCCTGTTTCGAGCTGTGGAAGGGGACGACCCACGCGTTCAGCGATATCGGCGTGTCCGCGAAGCCGTCGGCGATCTCGGCGAGCCAGTCGTCCTCGCCCATCGTCTCGTTGACGTCGGGCGTGACCGCGCCGTAGCGGTCCGCGTCCGGCTGGAAGTAGGCGGCCGCGTCGGCGAAGAACGTCTTCCGCTCGGGGTTGTGCGGGTTGAGCGTCTGGACGGAGTGCATCGTCGTCGCGAGGGTCACTTCCGTGACTCCGATCTCGGTCAGGCGGTCCGCGACCCTGGCGGGGCCCTCGTCGACGACGTCCCACGGGTGGGCCCAGATGGCGGTCCTCACGGCGACCACTCCGTGTCCTCGTCGACGGGGTAGATCGGGCGCGGGACCTCCTCGTAGGGCAGGTCCTCAAGCAACTGGTTCGTGTCGCCGGGCGTGAGCGCGAACAGCCGGCGGGCCGCGACCGCCTTCCAGTCGGGACTCAGGTAGCCGCTCTTGAGGACGACCACGTCGCGCTCGGCGGGATCGATCCCGATCTCCTCGAAGAACGTCGGGTCCCGGTGCAGGTTCGTCCGCTCGTCGGCGACGACGACGTCCGCCCCGTCGACGGCGACGCGGGCCGCGGTCGTTCCGTTCTCGCGGTGGACCGCCCGGACGACGCCGGCGAGCGCGAGCGGGTCGCCCTCGGGGACGGACCGACCGAGTTCGAGGTCGACCGCGCCGTCGACGCCGGCCCGCTCACACGCGTCCAGGCTGTCGGGGTCGGCGAATATCGCCACCGCCGGCGTCCCGAGGTCGTCGCGGTCGAGGATCATCGACAGGAAGTTCGTCACGTCTTCGCTCGCTCCCGCCCCCGGGATGTCCCCGGTGTCGGCGACGACCACGGGCCGCTCCGACTCGGCGGCCGCCTCGTCGAGTGCCGCCTCGGGACGGTGAGCTTCCGTCGTGAAGTCGAACTCCCGGCGGCGCTCCCAGAAGGCCGTCGCGAGGTCGACCGCGACCTCCTCGACTGTCTCGGTCGCCCCGGCGTCGCCGGTGACCAGCGCGTGACACCCGGCGCGGGGCGAGTCCGCCCACGGGAACCCCAGGAAGTAGTTCGCGTCGAGCACGCCCGCCCGCTCGTCGGCGGATTCGAGCCGGCCGATCAGCGTCCGCATCGGCTCGGCCTCCGTCTCCGAGCGCTCGCCGGCGAGCAGCATCGGGAGCCGTCGCCAGCCGAGCGTCAGGTCCGCCTCGCCCCGGAGCGCGTCGAGCAGGAGGCCGGCGGCCCGGTGGCCCGTCTCGACGACGTCCGTGTGCGGGGCGGTCCGGTAGCCGGCGACGCCGTCCAGCCCCTCGACCATCCGCTCGGTGATCGTGGCGTGCATGTCCAGCGCCGCGGTGACCGGAACGTCGTCGCCGACCGCCTCGCGGACGGTCTCGACCAGCGCGCCCTCGGCGTCCGGTTCGCCCTCGACGTACATCGACCCGTGCAGGTCGAGACAGACGCCGTCGACGTCCTCGCCCGCGAGACGCTCCCGGAGTTCGCCCTCGACGGTCTCGAAGGCGTCGCTCGACACCGTCGGCCCGGGGATGCTCGCCGCGCCGACCAGCGGAACCAGTGACACCGACTCCGGCGCCGACCCGAACGTCTCGACGATGCCGTCGAGCGAGCGGCCGGCGGAGAAGGAGTCGAGGACGGCGTCGCCGGTCTCGAACGCGAAGTCGTCGAGTTCGGTGACCCCGTCGCTGAACGTGTTCGTCTCGTGACTCACGGCTGCGATCGCGATGCGCATGTACCCCACACATCGCCGAACTCCCTGTTAAAGTCACGGAAGTCGGCAGTCACCGCTCCGTCCCGGTAGCGTAGACCGCGGGGTCGGTCCGGGCCACCCGATGGGGACCGCCCCGAAATCCGTTCGGCTGGCCTCCTGTGTGAAGGGTTTCAGGTTCCAAAGCCTTTATCCCGGTATCGGGACCATCACCCGGTATGTTGCAACGAATCCTGGGCATGTCGGAAGCCCCGCTTCACCGTCGGATCGACAGCCGGAGCCTCTCGCTCGAGGCTATCGCGGTGGTCGTGATCGGCGCGCTCGGGTCCGCCGGGTACGCGTACTTCGCGTTCCAGATGTACAACTCGGTCGCAAACCCGGCGCCGTACACCGAGATAAACCTCGTCGGGACCGTCGTCACTCCGATTCTGGTGGTGGTGTTGTTCTGGATCTGGTACACGGTGTCCGCGCACTTCATCGCGAAGCGCTTCGGCGCGCGGCGGCCGATAAACCGCATGTTCCGCGCGACGGCGTGGTCGCTCATCCCCATCGGGGTCTGGAACCTGATCCGGTCGCTCGTGATCGTCGGTCTGTTCGCGACGGTCGACTTCCCCGCCGAGCCCGAGGGGACCGAGGCCGAAGTGGAGATCCAGAGCGTCCTGGAACTCGGGCTCGAAAGCCCCGTCTACGTCGCGACCCTGCTCCTGGGCGTCGCGTTCGTCGCCTGGAGCTGGCGGCTGCTCGCGACCGGGATCAGCGAAGCGACCGAGATCTCGCTCGACGACGCGAAGAAAGTCGCCGTCGTCCCCGCGGGCACGTACGCGCTCTACCTCGTCTGGCACGCCCTCCAGTGGCAGGGCCTCCTGTAATCCCGCCCTCCGCTTGCCCGTCTTCCGCCCGCTCCGTTCGCGGGGGACGCACCCGGCTGGCCGCCCGCATCGATCGCGTGCAAGCGAGGGGTTTATCGGGCTCCCTCCCGCTCGGATGAGATATGTACGGCGCCGACGGACGGCCGGGCGGGCGCGGTCGGGACGGGCGACCGCTCACGCGCCGTCGGTTGCTGGCCGGTATCGGAGCTGCGGGCCTCGGCGGGGCCGCCGGGTGTGCCGGACTCGAACCCGACGAGTCGCTCGAACCGACCGTCGACGCCGACGCCTGGCACGGCACGTTCGCCGGGTCGCTGCTGGAGACGGGCCTCACCCAGCCGAGCGGGACCCTGGAGCGGTTCGTCTCCGAGGTCGGCTTCGCGCGCGACCCCGAGTCGCGGGAACCGGTGTCCGTCCTCGCCTCCGGGTTCGACGAGAGCGAGTCGACGGTCTCGGTCACCCTGCGGCCCGACCTGGCGTGGAGCAACGGCGACCCGCTGACGGCGGCCGACCTCGGCCGCTGGCTGTACATGTACCGCACGGGGTCGTCGTGGTTCGCCCCGGTGCCGGCGGTCAGGGACGGCGACCGTCGCCCCCGGAGTCGCGTCGAGGCGATCACCGAGATAGAGTGGGACGACCGGACACTGACGGTGACGGGGGAGTTCGGGACGGTCGGTCGACCGCTGTCGGACCTCTCGCAGTCGCTCGGCCGGTACCCGCGGGCGTACTACGACGCGCTCTGGGAGGCGTTCCGGGACTCGTTCGCCGACGTCCCCTGGGAGGACGAGGAGACGCGGTCGCGAGTGGCGGACCTGGTGGACGCCAACATCTTCGGGATCGGGGACGAGCTGTTACCGGAGGCGGGCATCGCTCTCGAGGACGAGTACGACGGCGACGGCTGGGAGGCGGCCTACAGCGGCCTCTGGTACCCCCGGCACGCCGAGGACGCGCAACTGTACTTCGCGCGCAACGACGCCCACCCGTTCGCCGACCGGACCGACCTCGAGGAGGTGGTCTGGACGTTCCGTCAGGACCCGGGTCGCGTCCGCGAGGACCTCCAGGAAGGGGTCGCGGACGGCGCCGCGCGCACGGCGGTCACGGAGCGGCTGCTCGATAGCCTCCCCGACAGCTACGAGACGGTCACGGGCTCTCCGCGCCGTGTCTCGACCGTCGCTCTCAACCACCAGGTCGACCGGTTCGCGGACCGGGACGTCCGGGCGGCGCTGCTGTACGCCATCGACCGGGAGGCGGTCGCCGAGAGCGCGAACCTGGCCACGGTCGACCCGGTCGCCGTTCCCGGGGCGGACCTGCAGTCGGCGGCGTGGGTACCCTCCGAGTTCAGGGCGTCGCTGCGCCGGTACGAACACGACCCCGACCGGGCCGCGGCGCTCCTGGAGGACGCGGGGTTCACCCGCGAGGGGGGGTCCTGGCGGACCCCGGAGGGGGAGCGCTTCGCGGTCGAACTGGTCAGCGCGGGGTTGTCGCCCTGGTTCGGCCGCTCCGTGGTCGGCGCCCTCGACCGGTTCGGGATCGACGCGACCCGCCTCGTCATCGAGGAGACGAGCTACCAGACGCGGCTCCGCGGGCGGGCGTTCTACGCCGCGCCAAGCGCCCGGTACAGCTCGAACGCCGCCGGCTACCGACGAAACCGGGCCAGCGAGTACGTCGCGCCGATCGCCCGGGCGAACGGCTTCAGGAACTCGGGGTTTCTCGAAGCGACCGTCGAGGAGGCCGTCGACGACCGCGACGACCTCTCGTGGGTCGACGACGGGGTGGAGCGACCGAAGCGACTGGCGTACGACTCGGTCGAGTCGCTGCGGGCCATCACGGTCCCGGCGCCGCCGCTGGGCGACCCCGACGGAGACCTGCGGGAGTGGCCGTACCTGTATCACGCGGTGCGGGTCGCGGGCGCGACCGACGAGAGCGAGCGGCGTGAGCACGGCCGGATCTGCACCTGGATATACAACTATCAGGTCCCGGCACTCGAACTCGTCACGAACGGCAAACGGATCGTCCACGACGCGACCGGGTGGGAGCTCCCGCCACCGGACGATTCAGTGTGGCGATACGTCCCGGAAGTGACCCAGCCCGGCGGTCTGTGGGCCGCGCTCGGGTGGGGTCACATCGACCGCGCGTGACCCGACGCGGAGGCCACGAGACGAACCGGACGTGCCGACGTCCACCGCGAGAGACGACGCCGGATCGACGCCGCGATCGAAATAGGAATGTAGGACGAACGAAAACCGGTCGGTCGTACATGGACCCGACAGTGATGTTACCGCCCCGTCCGGACAGACGGTGGACCGTCGCCCGACAGATGGGGA
>Ga0207851_100827_pt1 | contig 12419 bp, 11 predicted proteins | sample A23E3SouthBayCA_FD_187747 | JGI IMG/M metagenome (GOLD analysis project Ga0207851, IMG submission 187747) | Aerobic enrichment media microbial communities from Eden Landing Ponds, California, USA - A23 E3 (SPAdes) | ecosystem: Environmental > Aquatic > Marine > Unclassified | place: Emeryville... | reverse complement strand
GACGTCGTCCTCCACGATTCGCTGGTGGGCGACGGCGTCGTCGCATCGATCCCCGACCACGTGCGCGTCGAGCACGTCGGCAAGCGCGCCGACGGCGAGCGCACGCCCCAGGCGGCGATCAACGAACGACTCGTCTGCGAGGCCTCGGCGGGCCGGGACGTGGTCCGACTGAAGGGCGGCGATCCGACCGTCTTCGCCCGCGGCGGCGAGGAGGCCGAACACCTCGCGCGCCACGGGGTTCCCTTCGAGATCGTCCCCGGGATCACGAGCGCCGTCGCCGGTCCGAGCGTGACCGGGATCCCGGCGACCCACCGGGATCACGCCTCGGCGTTCGTCGTCGTCACGGGCCACGAGGACCCGAGCAAGGACGACTCGTCTCTCGACTGGGACGCCCTCTCGGGCATCGTCGCGGCCGGCGGGACGCTGGTGATCCTGATGGGTGTCGGTCGCCTACCCGACAACATGGCCGCCCTCAGGAAGGGTGCTGTCGGGTCCGATACCCCCGTGGCGATGGTCGAGCGCGCGACACTGGAAGACGAACGGGTCGTCACCGGGACGATCGACACGATCGTCGACCGGACGGAGGCGGCCGGGATCGAACCGCCCGCAGTGACTGTCGTCGGCGACGTGGTCGACGTCCGCGAGACGGTCGCCCATTGCCTCGGCGGGGAAGGGACGGCCGCCGAGACTCTCTCCTCCGGGCGGGGCGAGGAACTCGCGGGGATGAACCACCGATGAGCGACGCGCTCGGTGAGTGGCCGCTCAAACGCCTCATGACCGAGGTGGTCGGCTCTGGCAGCAAGTCCGCCGAGGACATGACCCGCGAGCAGGCGACCGAAGCGATGACGCGGATCTTCGAGGGTGATCCCGATCCGACGACGCTCGGCGCGTTCTGGCTCGCCAATCGCTGGAAGCACAACACGCCGACTGAACTCGCCGCGTTCACCGACGTGATGGCCCAGCGAGTCGAGACCGCCGTCCCCGACGTCGACCCGGTCGACTGCGGCGCGAACTACGACGGCAAAGCGCGGACGGCTATCCTCGGGGTCGCGTCGGGTGTCGTCGCGGCTGCCGCGGGCACGCCCGTCGTCGTCCACTCCGGGGACCGCGTCCCGAGCCAGAAGGACGATGCCTACAAGCACGTCCTCGACGAGCTCGGGGTCCGCACCGAACTCCGGCCCGGCGAGTCGGCCGAGATGGTCGAGGAGACCGGCTTCGGCTTCTACTACCAGCCGGCGTTCAACCCCGCCGTCGACGCACTCGCCGACCGCCGGGATCGGATGGGCGTCCGCACGTTCCTCAACACCGTCGAGACGCTGGCCAACCCGGCCGGCGCGAGCGTCCATCTGGGCTCGTTCTATCACCTTTCGTTCGCGAAGAAGGTGGTCGAGACCGTCCAGCACAGCCGGGTACGCGACTTCGATCGCGTCATCATGTTCCAGGGGCTGGAAGGCTACGACGACATCCGGCCCGGGTACACGAAATTCGCCGAATGGACGCGCGAGAGCGGACTCGCAGACGACGAGATCGAGACTGCCGAGTACGGTATGGACTTCGAGAACGAGGATCTGGCAGTCCCGGACGTGGCCGCCGACAGCGCCCGACTCACCCGGGCGGTTCTCGGTGGCGAGCGGACGGACCACTGGCGCGACGCCGTCGCGCTGAACGCCGCGGTCCGGATCTACGCCGGTGGCGACGCTGACTCCCTCGACGGCGGTCTCGACGCCGCTCGCGAGGTCATCGACGACGGTTCGGCCGCGGCCGTCCTCGACGAATTGCGGGGGTTCTGACATGGTCGACAACAGCACTGAGACGTCAGACGACCCGATCACGCCGAGCGAGATCGGCGGGACGGACGCGCCGCCGATCGACGAGAAGCCCTACAAGATCGTCTTCGAAGCCAACCTCTGTATCGGGGCGGGCAAGTGCGCTGTCCACTCCCCACACTGGGATCTCGATCTCGATACCGGTCTGGCCCGGCCAAGCACGTACTACGTCGGCGAGGACGACCTGGAGCATCACGTCGACGCCGCGGAGAGTTGCCCGGCAAAGAACGGCCGCGGCGTGATCCACGTGGTCGACCGCCGGACTGACAGGGAGATCTCTCCCGATCCCGAGGGCGACGGCCGACTCAGCGTCGACTGGTAGCCAGGGGTCTGTTCAAAAAGACTTCCAGAGGTCAATCGTCGTCGTCGCGCTGATCCGAGAGGTGTTCCCAGACCTCGGCACAGCCACAGCCGTCCTCGACGTCTTCGAGATGGCTCCGGTCAGTCTCCGGTTCGTCTCCGTCGTGGTCAGTATCGTCGTCAGTCATATTCTGTGTCGTCGGTGCTGTTAGCACCACTCCTCGTACTGGTGGACGCGGGCCGGATTGAACGGGACTGGCTCGCGGTCGGTCCCGTCGTAGGCCTCGCGGTGGTCGGCGTACGGTACCTGGATCGACCCCTCGGGATCGAACTCGCGTTCGAGCGCGTCGATCGCGCGCCGGCGGTTCCAGGCCGCCAGTTGCTCGATCGGACTGCGGTCGGTAAGCGGACGTGCTTCGACGGCCCTGGCGGCCGCCTCCCAGGCCCCCTCGCCGCGCTCGGTTCGAACGAGGACGGTCGATTCGTCGCGTTCGCTGCCGATCGCGCCGACCGCGATGTCGGCGGTCCGGCCGCTGAAGTCACCGCACTCGAGACAGCCGTCGAGGACCGCGCCGTCGACCTCGTCGACGGACGCTCGTTCGTCGCCGTCGTCGGTCCGGATCCGGACGCCGTTGCCGACGAGGTCGATCCCTTCGATTCCGCCGAGATCGCGATCGAACTCGCTCGCCAGGACGTGGCCCAGCCGGTCGTAGTCGAACGCCTGGGTACACATCAGCGAGACCGTGAGCTCGACGTGTTCGAGTGGCCGGGCCTCACTGAACCGGTCTGACCGATAGGGGCTGCGCTGGAGCGCGGCGACGCCCTCGATCACACAGGGCGTTCCCACCAGCGCCAGATCCGGGTCGGTCGGCAGGTCCGCGCCCGCCAGCAGATCCGACAGGGCGTCGAGTTGCAACGGCTGGGTAAACAGGCTACCCGCCGTCTCGCGAACGGCTGCGGGCGTCGTCGCTAGCGTCGCGGTCGCCTTGCCCGGCGCGTCGGCCGCCTCCGTCGCGAGGACTGCTCCGTCGATCTCGCCGGCGTCGAGCAGCCGAGCGAGCAGCGTCGTCACGACGCCGCCGTGCTGGCAACCGTCGACTGGTTCGGCCGCGCTGGCGGCGTAGGCGTCCCGGACCGGCCCGAGTTCCGTCCCCCCGGGGCCCGGGTCCGATTCCAGTGCGGAGAGTCGTTCGTACCGGAGACCGGCGCGGGGACAGCTGTCCCAGCAGCGCGAACAGCCGGTGCACATCTTGACGAGCGTCGGGCGGTCGTCTGAGTCGGCAATTCCGATCGAATCGGAGGGACAGGCCGCGAGGCAGGTGCCACACTGGACGCAGCGCTCGGCCTCGATCACCGCCTCGTCGAGATCGCGAAACCACACTTTGTTCGCCGGTGCGTCGACGTCGCGGGTCGCTTCCCGCGGATCGTCGCCGACGTCCGGGGTGCGAGGCTCGTAGGTATCGTCGTGTCGTGACATAGTTACGGTTGTGCCCGAAGGTCGCGAGCGTCGCTTTCTGCCGGTGTGAGTGCGTCGTACAGCGTCTCGTTTGGGAGGCGCTGGCAGCACTCGAAGAGCCGTTCGCCTTCCCGCGAGCGGTCGTGATAGAGGTCGACGACTCGCTCGATCGCCGCCGGGAGCTCCTCGATCGGGATCCGCGGGGCGACCCACTCGGCGAACTGTGGGTCGGCGTTCAGTCGGCCGCCGAGCGCGACGTCGACCGCCTGGGTGACGCCCGTGTCGGTCTGGATGGTCTCCCCGCGCATGCCGATATCGCCGATCTGGGGCTGAGCACACGAGGCGGTACAGCCGCTGAGACGGAATTCGACGCGGTTCTGGTCGATGTCGATCCGCTCGTCCAGGGTCTCGGCCCATCGGCGGGCGCGCATCTTCGTCTCGATCAGCGCGTAGTTGCAGTACTCCCGGCCGGTGCAGGTGACGACGCCCCGCGAGAAGGGGCCGGGATCGGGGCTGTACGTGTCTAGCAATTCCTCGTCGCCCAGCGCGTCGAGGCGGTCGTTCGGCACGCCGACGACGATCGCGTTCTGTTTGGGCGTGAGCCGGAGCTCACTGCTTCCGTATTCCTCGGCGAGGCCTGCCAGCTCGGCGAACTCCGTGCCGGACATCCGGCCGACTGGGACGTTCAGGCCGACGTAGCTGTCGCCGTCCGCTTGCTCGCGGATCCCGACGTGGTCGGCGTGGTGGTGCTCGACGAGGTCCTCGCCGCCCGATTCGAACACGAAGGGTGCGAAGCGTTCGAGCTCGTCGCGGAAGCGCTCGACGCCCCACTCCTCGACGAGGAAGCGCAGCCGGTTGACCGCCGTGTCGAGGTAGCTCCCGTGTTCGATGAACAGGTCGGCAGTCGCCCGGACGACGTCGACGACTTCGTCGGGCTCGACGAAGACGTCGAGGTCGCTGGCGATCCGCGGGCTGTCGCCCAGGCCGCCGCCGGCCGCCAGGTTGAATCCGACGCGGTCGCCCTTCCGAGCAGGCGTGAAGCCGAGGTCGTTGATCTCCGGCTGGGCGCAGGCCCCCCGGCAGCCGTTGACGCTGACCTTCAGCTTCCGCGGGAGGTTTGCGTACCGGCGGTCAGCGAGGAACGCCTCCGTGACCGCCTCGGCGACGGGGCGCGCGTCGACGACCTCGTCGGGCGCCAGTCCCGCGACCGGGCAGGCGACGACGTTCCGGACGGAGTTACCGCCGGTCTGGAACGTCGAGACGCCGACCGAATCGAGCCGGTCCCAGATCTCTGGGACGTCCTCGATCTCGATCCAGTGCAACTGGACGTCCTGACGGGTCGTGATGTCGAGGTAGCCGTCGCCGAACATCGGGTTCTGCTCGGTGCCGCCGTACGACTCCGGCGCCCGGGCGTACTCGTCGGCGATCTCGCCGAGGGCGCGGGCCGCCTCCGCGGGCAGGACGCCGCCCGGGATCTTCGTCCGGAACATGAGGTACGCCCCCTGCTTTTGCTCGTAGAGGCCGACGAGCTTCATCTTGGCAGCCGCGTCCTCGCCGAGCGCTTCCTTGACCGCGTCGAGTCCTTCGTCGGCGTGCTCGCTGACGCGCGTTTTGATCTCCGCCGGGTCCCAGGACGGGGACTCGGCCTGGATCCAGTCCCGGAGGCTCCCCTCGTAGAACCGGACGTCCTCGTAACCCAACTGCGAGAGCACGGCGTAGACGTAACTCAGCCGCCGGGCCGTGTTACAGTAGAGGACGATCCGATTGCCGGGATCGAGCCCGAGCCCCTCGAAGACCGATCGGAGCTCGGGCTCGGGCCGGACCCGTCCGTCCTCGCCGACGAATCGCTCCCAGCTCACCTGGATCGCGCCGGGGACGTGGGCCTGTTCGTACTCTGCCTCGGTACGCGTGTCCAGGATCGCCGTCTCGGAGTGGACGGCCGCTTCGACGGTCTCGCGGTCGGCGATCAACTCCGTCTCGAAGTCGCCGCCATCGTAGGTCGTCGAGGCGGGATCCGGATCGCGTGTCGAGACCTCGTGGTCGCGCTCCCAGACCGAGTAGTCCCCGTCGAGGAGGTAGAGATCCCCCTCGTGGCCGAACGCGGCCAGCGTGAGCAGTAGTCGCGCCGCGTTGGATCCGTGGTCGTCGTCGTAGGCGACCACGTCGTCCTCGCGCTCGATCCCGACCGCGCCGAGCCATTCCCGGAATGAGTCGGGATCGGGCAACATTCCCGGTCCGAACCCTGTCGGATCGCGAAACCGGTCGGTCGGGAGGCTGACCGCACCCGGAACGTGGCCCACCTCCCGGTAGTCCGTGTAATCGCGAACGTCGACGACAGTCATCGAGTCCGCGGCGGCGAGCGCCGCCGGCGATATGAAGCGTATCTCTCCCATATCCTACGCGTCCCTACGGCCGAGCCCTACATACCGACCCTGTCCGTCACAAGTGCTGCTATCGTCGGTGACACAGTGGATAATCTATTTTACCTGGAAAGTCGGACGTGCGAAGGATTCGAAACCATACTATTGGACACACGATCATATACAAACAGTCTCAAATGTCCCGCGGATATCATCCTCGATCACGGGATCGTCGATCAGACTATCATACATGCCCCCTCAAATAAGGGGTACTGAAAGGTACGAGCCTGTCACTCCCATGCCGAAGTCGATCGATCGCCTTCGTGCGGAACCGTACTCAACTCTGGCCGGGATAGTCCGTCCCGCGTCTCTCAATCAGGCAAAATTCTCCGATTTCTACGTCAGTTATCATCGTCATCGTGTACTTCGACCTCGAAATCCTCGAGCGTGTTGCCCTGCCGGACGAGCTTCTCGGCGACGACGAACTTCTCCATCCGGTCGAGCCGTTCCCAGTCGAGCCCCTCCGGAGGCGACGCCTCGAACGCCTCGTACTGTTCGAGGACGCCCGCGTGGACGAACCGGGCGAACTCACCGCAGTTCGGACACCGGATCGAGAAGTGAGAGACGTTGTACTCCCGCGTCAGCGCGTGGTCGAGACAGCTCGAACAGCGATAGGTGGTCGACGGCACTAGCGGAGCTACGTGTCGCACACGCTTGATTGCAGCGGCGCGACTACGCGATCGTCTCGGCCAGCGTCACGACGCGCTCCCGCAGTGTGGGCGCGCGCTCGGCGAGGACGATCGTCGAGGACGTTCGGTGATCGAGCAACGCGGCCGTCTCCGGACTGACGTTCTCCTCGACGTGGCCGGTGCCGCCGTGGCGTTCGATAACGACCGTTTCCCACCCAAGTTCGTCCAGTGCCGCCTCGACCCGTGAATCGTTGCGACAGCGGCAGGCGAACGACAGTGCCGGACGCTCTTCGCGGGCGTTGAGCAGCAGTTCGGCGGTCCGACCTGACGCGCCGAACCGGACGCCGCGATTGGGTCGGAGCCCCGACAGCGTCCGGGCGACCCGTCCCTCGACGGCTGCGACGTCGTGTTCGTGCTCGGCGTAGGGGGTCGCTCCGACCACGTCGAGTCCGGCCGCGTCGACGACGGGCGTGACGTCCCGGTCGATCAGCGCCCCGACGATTCCTTCGACTGTTTCGGCAGTCCGCTCGCGGGCGGCCCGATCGCGCGCCTCGACGGTGTGGTGGACTGCGCCCGCCCCCTCGCCGACGTCGAGGTTGTACCGGATCGCCCGCGAGAGCAGGTCGATGCCCGACTCGACGGCGGCCGCGAGATTGTCGCCGTAAGCCAGCCGCGTCGCGACTGCGCTCGACAGCGTACAGCCTGATCCGTGCGTCGAGTCAGTGTCGACCCGGGGGTGACGGATCGTCGTCACGTCTTCGTCGGTGACGAGCACGTCCGTCACCTCCGGGACCGGAATGTGACCACCTTTGACCAGCGCGGCGTCGGCCCCCATCTCTACGAGTCGCTGGCCTACCTCGCGGGCTTCGCCCTCGTTTTCGGGGTCGGTCCCGGTCAGGACGGCCGCCTCGTCGGCGTTGGGCGTGACCAGCGTCGACTCGGCGATCAGCGCCTCGTAGGCGTCCTCCGCGTCGGGTTCGAGCAGCCGGTCCCCCGAGGCGGCGACCATCACGGGATCGACCACGAGGTTCGGCAGTCGGTCGGCGTACCCGCGGACGGTCTCGATGACGTCCTCGGTCGCAAGCATGCCCGTCTTGACCGCCGCCACGTCGAAGTCATCGAGCACGGCGTCGATCTGCGCCTCGATGTCCTCGATCGGGAGCAGATGTGAGCGCTGCACGCCGCGGGTGTTCTGTGCGGTGACGCTAGTGATCGCGCTCGTCCCGAACGCGCCGCCGGCTTCGATCGTCTTGAGGTCGGCCTGGATGCCGGCCCCGCCGCCGGAGTCGCTGCCCGCGATAGTCAACACGACCGGCGGCGACACGGGGGCTTCCTGTCGAGCCATACCTGTGTCTATTCGGGGCTGATACAAAGCGGTAGTGGAATATACCCCGTGGCGACGGCGGTTCCGAACCTCGCTCCGCTCTCAGCGATCGAGTGCGGCGTCGATCGCCCTCGCCAGGTCGGCCCGCAGGTCCTCGACGGCTTCCAGGCCGACGCTGACGCGGACCAGCCCGTCGGTGACGCCTGCGTCCAGACGCTGCTCGCGCGGGACGGCCGCGTGGGTCATCGTCGCCGGCTGTTCGAGCAGACTCTCGACGCCGCCGAGGCTCTCCGCGAGCGTGAACACCTCGGTGCTCGAGACGAGTCGCTCGGTCGCCTCCAGCGAGCCGTCGAGTTCGAAACTCACCATCCCGCCGAAGGCGTCCATCTGCCGGGCCGCCAGTTCGTGCTGTGGATGCGATTCGAGCCCGGGATAGTACACCCGTTCGATCGCCGGGTGGTCTTCGAGCCACGCCGCCAGCGTCCGGGCGTTCTCGCTGTGGCGTTCCATCCGCACCGGCAGAGTCTTGGTGCCGCGAAGGACCAGAAAGCAGGCGAACGGATCCGGCGTCGCGCCCACGCTATTCTGGTAAAAGCCCAGCCGCTCGTCCAGGTCTGGATCGTCGGTGATCAGTGCGCCACCGACCACGTCGGAGTGGCCGCCGAGATACTTCGTCAGCGAGTGGGCGACGACGTCCGCGCCGTACTCAAGGGGACGCTGTAGCGCCGGGGTGGCGAAGGTGTTGTCGACCGCCAGCAGGGCGTCGGCGGCCGCGGCCACCTCGGCCATCGCGTCGAGATCGACCACCTGCAATAGCGGATTGGTCGGCGTCTCGATCCAGAGCAACTCCGTTGCGGGCGTGACCGCCCCGGCGACCGCGTCGGGATCGGTCGTGTCCACGAAGGAAAACCGGAGGTCGTAGTCCGCGTAGACCTCGGTGAACAGCCGGTGTGTCCCGCCGTAGACGTCCTCGCCGACGACGACGTGATCGCCGGCTTCGAGCAGGTTGAGGACGGTGTTGATCGCGGCCATCCCGCTGGCGAAGACGCGACCGTACTCGCCGCCTTCGAGGCTGGCGAGGTTGTCCTCCAGGGCCGTCCGCGTCGGGTTGCCCGTCCGGGAGTACTCGTAGCCCCGATGTTCCCCGGGGCCGTCCTGGGCGAACGTCGAGGACGCGTAGATTGGCGTCATGACCGCGCCCGTCTCCGGGTCGGGGCGCTGGCCAGCGTGGATCGCGCGCGTGGCGAACTCGGTGTCGTCTTTCGCTGGGGACGGCTCGTCGCTCATGCCTTCCCCTCCCACGCTTCGAAGGAGCCGTAGATGTTCTTCGAGAGGTATCGCTCTCCGGAGTCGGGGAAGACCGTCACGACCACTTTGGCCGGCGCGTCGAGGTCGCCGCTCGCGATCCGCTCGGCGACCCGTCGGGCGGCGACGCTGGCCGCGCCGGAACTCGACCCGACGAGGTGGCCCGCCTCGCTGGCGAGCCGCTGCAGTTCGGCGTGGGCGTCGCGGTCGCTGACGGTGACGACCTCGTCGATCGCGTCGGGATCGAGTAGTTCGGCGACGCTCGGATCGTGGGTGCCGATCCCTTCGGTCTTGTAGTCGGCCTCCTCGCGAGCCTCGCCGAGCAGCGTCCCGAAGGTCGACCCCTCTGGTTCGACGGCGGCGACGTGGACGTCGGGGACGCGCTCGCGGACGGCCCGGGCGATGCCCATCAGTGTCCCCCCGGAGCCGACACCCGCGACGACTGCGCCGATCTCCTCGCCGAGGGCGTCGAGGATCTCCTGACCCGCCGTCTCGTAGTGGGCCTCGGCGTTCAGCGGCGTCGCGAACTGCTGTGGAACGACTGCGTTCTCGCGCTGTTCGGCGATCTCTCGGGCGCGATCGGTGGCCCCACTCATTCCCGCCTCCCCCGGGACGTTGACGATCTCGGCCCCGAGCGCAGCCATCAGCCGCTCTTTTTCCTCGCTGAAGCCCTCAGGAACGACGAACACGGGCTGGAGGTCGAGCTGTCGGGCCGCGATCGCCATCCCGATGCCGGTGTTGCCCGCAGTTGGCTCGACGACCGTTCCGCCGGGGGAGACGTCACCCCGTTCGAGCAGTCGCTGGAGGATGTGTTTGCCGATGCGATCCTTGATACTGCCGCCGGGGTTGAACGTCTCTACTTTCGCGTAGACTGTGACCGACTGCGGCGCGGCGTCGAGTTCGACGAGCGGCGTCTCGCCGATCGTTTCGAGAACCGATGCGACTGGTGTGTCGTGTGCTGTCATATCTGTCTGGTTGGGGGTGCGGTATGCGGGCGATACTGTCGATGGCGAGGACGTCTCTCACCGACAGCGACAGCAACAACAGGTAGCAAACGGAGGTCGCGGACGGTTCGCCTGTGTCACCCGCTCGATGCGGGACAGCGAGCCGTGGTTCCGTGGCTGGGGCGACGCGGTGGCCCCGGCCGGAACCGATCGGACTCGGTGCATATGACGACCTAGCGCACCGGGGGTTTTTGTTGTTTCTCATTCGTCGACAGGCGTCTTTTTTCCCGACTCCGACCTGTAGGACAGGTATGGACACATGGGCCGAACTGTTCGACCGCGCCGAGGCGTACGAGACGACCGTCGTGGAGATTCGAGAGACACTTGCCACTCGCCGCGAGGGCAACGATGACTGAGGCGTCACCGTCCCGGATCGTCGCCGACGCCGACGTACTCGCGGCGGACCTGCTGGTCGGCGGAGTCGCACGCGAGGCGCTGGATCACGTCCGTCGCCACTCCTGGCTGACGCTCCTCGCGAGCGATCAGTTGCTCGCTGACACCGAAGCGGCCGTCGCCGAACTCGGCGATCCCGATCTGGCCGGTGCCCACCGCGAGCGCCTCGAATCGACGGCCGAACGGATCGAACACCCAGCGGGCGATCATCCGGCGCTGGCCACCGCGTATCACGGTGGCGCGGCACACCTCCTCAGTGACGACGACTCGCTTCGCTCCCCGGCGGCGGGGCTGTCGATCCAGCCACACGCGGATCTGAGCGTCCGCCCGCCCGACGCCTTCGCTCGGCTGTTCGATCCCGCGAGCCTTTATCGGGTTGCTGTCGGCGGTGAGTACCCCGGTCCGGATCAAGACCCACGGGCGTGACGATGACAGTCCTGTCGACTATGATGACGGTAAGAGCCCGTCGCGCTCGATTTCGTCGGCCAGCGACTCCGGCAGGTAGTTCGCCGAGGCGTCGAAGTCGTAGCTGAGCCACCCCGCGCAGGAGTGATAATTGGCCGAGTCGCCGTCGAACTCCGAGGTGCACTTGTTGCGATCGTCGAGTTCACCCATTACGTTGTGCAGAATCTCGTGTACGACGATCCGCGTCCGGACGCTGTACTCGCCGACAGTGCCGCTCGATTCCGCGTCGCTGATCGAGAAGTACCCCGGAACGTAGCCGCGTCCGGCGACCGTCTCCGAGTCGATGGGCACGATCATCGCCGCGCGCGTTATGCCGACCGTGTCGCCGACGTACTGTTCGGTGTAGTACGTCTCGGCCAGTTCGTTGAACTCCGTCGAACTGCCGTCGGTCGTGATCGACTGGTCGATCCGTGTCCGCGAGATGTGGACCGAGATGCCCGTCGAGCCGTCGGGGTTGGCGATCGGCATCTCGGCCCAGGCCTGCCGGAGCCCGGCTCGCTCGGAGCTGGTGAGGCTGTCGGCGTTCGCACTCTCTAGCAGCGTGACGTACAGATCCATCCGGAGCGGATCCGCACCTCTGATCGTCGCTCCGCTCACGGTTTCACCGCGGACTTCTGCGCCGTCGTCGAGCCCGTCACCGTCGGTGTCTGCATCGAGTGGGCTAGTCCCGAGCCCGTACTCCCGGCGGTCGTCGAGGCCGTCGCCGTCCGTGTCCGAGCTCGCGGGATCGGTTCCCAGCTCCCGCTCGAATTCGTCGGGGAGTCCGTCGTTGTCCGTGTCTGCCGTCGGGGACGTCGGATTGGTATCGAACTCGAGTTCGGTACCGTCGTCGAATCCGTCGCTGTCTGTATCGGCCGCTGTTGGATCCGTTTTCAGATCGAGTTCGCGACCGTCGTTGAGTCCGTCTCCGTCCGTGTCGACCATCGTGGGATCGGACCCCATCCCGGATTCTCGACCGTCGTCGAGACCGTCGCCGTCGGTGTCCGGGTTTCGCGGGTCGGCCCCCAGTTCGAGTTCCCGCCCGTCTTCGAGCCCGTCGCCGTCGGTGTCGGCGATCAGTGGATCGGTCCCGGCGGTCAGTTCGCTGCCGTCACTGAGGTCGTCGTCGTCGGTATCGGCACTCGTCGGATCGGTTCCCAGATCGAGCTCTCGGCTATCGTCGAGTCCGTCGCCGTCGGTGTCGGCGCTCGTCGGATCGGTCTCCAGGTCGAGTTCGCGACTGTCGTTGAGTCCGTCGCTGTCGGTGTCGGCACTCGTCGGGTCCGTGCCCAGTTCTGCCTCCCGTCCGTCTTCGAGC
>Ga0207851_100826_pt1 | contig 12441 bp, 19 predicted proteins | sample A23E3SouthBayCA_FD_187747 | JGI IMG/M metagenome (GOLD analysis project Ga0207851, IMG submission 187747) | Aerobic enrichment media microbial communities from Eden Landing Ponds, California, USA - A23 E3 (SPAdes) | ecosystem: Environmental > Aquatic > Marine > Unclassified | place: Emeryville... | reverse complement strand
TGTCGTGGTAGCCTAGCCTGGTCAAGGCGCAGGGTTGCTAACTCTGTGGCGTAAGCCTCCGGGGTTCAAATCCCCGCCACGACGCCTTTCCACAACACACCAATCATGAGTTCGGAAGAACAAGAAGCGGACGAGGATATTCGATACTTCGTCCGTATCGGTCAGACAGACCTCGACGGCACCAAAACCGTCGAGCGTGCCCTCGCGGAACTCGACGGCGTCGGTCGCCGAGTCGCGCGAGTCGTCGCGGAGCAGGCGGACGTAGACCGCACCGCGACGATGGGGTACCTCGACGACGACGCCATCGACAGCATCAAAACTGCTGTCAGCGAGTTCGCCGACAACGCGCCGGCGTGGCTCACGAACCGCCAGAAGGACTTCTACTCTGGCGAAACCCAGCACATCACTGGGAACGACGTCAACCTGACGCGCAGCCAGGACATCAACCGGATGCAGATGATCCGTTCCTACAAGGGCATCCGACACGAGCGCGGGCAGAAGGTCCGCGGTCAGCGAACGAAGTCCACTGGTCGCACGGAAGGGACCATCGGCGTCAACGTCGAGGCCATCAAGGAAGAACAGGCAGAGGAAGAAGCAGCAGCCGAGGGCGGTGAGGAAGAATAATGGCGCTCCCAGGCGAGAACACCAAGTTCTACGAGACGCCGAATCACCCCTACCAGGGCGAACGCATCTCCGAGGAGAGCGACCTCGTCTCCCGGTACGGCCTGAAGAACAAGGAGGAACTGTGGCGCGCGCAGTCCGAACTGCGTAACTTCCGCCGCGAGGCACGCCGCCTGCTCGGTCGCACGGAAGCGGCCAGCGGCGAGGAGTTCGTCTCCCGCCTCCAGCGCATCGGCGTGCTCTCCGACCAGGAGGGGCTCGACGACGTCCTGTCGCTCGACGTGACGGACGTCCTCGAACGCCGCCTGCAGACGGTCGCCTACCGCGACGGTCTCGCGAACACGGTCGGGCAAGCCCGACAGTTCATCTCCCACGGCCACATCACCGTCGACGGCGCCCGCGTTACGGAGCCGTCGTACACGGTGAGCGTCTCCGAGGAGGACGCGCTCGCGTTCGACGAACGAAGCGACCTCACAGACGAACTGCACCCGGCTCGCGCCGGTGCACAGGAGTAACACAATATGGCTGACGACACCAAATGGGGCATCGCGCACATCCACGCCTCGTTCAACAACACCATCATGACCGTCACTGACGAGACGGGCGCCGAGACGCTCGCGAAGTCCAGTGGCGGCTCCGTGGTGAAGCAGAACCGCGACGAGGCGTCGCCGTATGCCGCGATGCAGATGGCCGAACAGCTCGCAGAGAACGTCTTGGAGCAGGGCATCGAGAAGGTGCACGTTCGCGTGCGCGGCCCGGGTGGCAACCTCCAGCGTAGCCCCGGACCGGGCGCGCAGGCCGCCATCCGAGCGCTCGCGCGCGCCGGTCTCGAGATCGGCCGCATCGAGGACGTCACCCCCGTCCCGCACGACGGGACGCGCCCACCGAAGAACAGCGGGTACTAAGCCATGAGCCAGGACTTCGACGTCGAATTCATCGACCGCGACGACCGGGAAGCCCGGTTCGTCGTCCGGAACATCACGCCGGCGTTCGCGAACGGCATTCGGCGATCGATACTCGCCGACGTGCCGACGCTGTCCATCGACAGCGTGCGGTTCGTCGAGAACTCCAGCGTGATGTTCGACGAACAGCTCGCGTTGCGCCTCGGACTCGTCCCGTTGACGACGCCCGAGGACTTCGCGGAGGGTGACTCCGTCACGCTCGCGCTCGACGTCGAGGGCCCGGGGACGGCGTACTCCGGAGACCTGGTCTGCCAGGACCCCGAAGTCGAGGCCGCCGACAAGAACATCCCCATCATCGAGCTGAAAGACGACCAGCGCCTCGAGCTCGAAGCCGACGCAGAACTCGGCTACGGGCGCGACCACGCCAAACACCAGGGTGGTGTCGCGGTCGGGTATCGACACCTCCAGCGCGTGAACGTCGTGGGCGACAGCCCCGAGTACGAGGACGAGGAAACCGAAATCCTCCGCGGCGTCATCGAGGAGGACGGCGACCTCGTGCCGACAGACGAGTTCGACAACGACCTCACGAACCGGTACCCCGGCAAGGAGGTCGACGTCGAGGACGTCTCCGGCGCGTTCGTCTTCCACGTGGAATCCGACGGCTCGATGCCCGTTAGCGAGCTAGTTCTCCGAGCAGTCGACTCCCTGGTCGACCGCGCGGACGAACTCGAACAGGCAGTTCAACTGTAACACCAATGTCCAATCCGACTCTTCGCACCGCTCCGGCGTCCGCTCCTGCCCCGGGAGTCACGGGACCGGCAATCGAAATGGGTAAGAAGGGTCGGGGGCAACTGAGAAGTGAAGCCGTACTGCGGCCGTGCAGGGATAGCCAAGTTAGGCCAAAGGCGCAGCGTTCAGGGCGCTGTCCCGTAGGGGTTCGCAGGTTCAAATCCTGCTCCCTGCACTCGACTTCTCACAACTTTCAGGAGCACGAGTATGAGTAAGACAAGTCCGAGACTCAGCAGTCTCATCGCCGAACTGAAGTCCGCGTCCCGTGATTCGGGTGCGGACGTCTGGGGTGACGTCGCTGGGCGGCTGGAGAAGCCGCGCCGCACGCACGCCGAGGTGAACCTGAGTCGCATCGAACGATACGCGAACGAGGACGAAACCGTCGTCGTCCCCGGCAAGGTGCTGGGGTCCGGCGCGCTCCGTAAGTCCGTCACCGTCGCTGCCGTGGATTTCTCCGGCAGCGCGGAGACCAAAATCGAGCACGCCGACGGCGAGGCCGTCCATCTCGAACAGGCAATCGAACAGAACCCCGACGGGACCGACGTGCGGGTGATCCGATGAGTCTCGCAGAGTTCGACGCCGACGTAGTCGTCGACGCCCGGGACTGCATCATGGGTCGCGTGGCGAGCAACGTCGCAGAGCGAGCACTCGCTGGCGACACCGTCGCCGTCGTGAACGCCGAGCAGGCGGTCATCACCGGCACGAAAGAAGACGTCTTCGGGACGTACAACAAGCGCGCGGAGCTCGGCTCCGACAGCGGTCCGTACTTCCCGAAGCGGCCCGACGGCATCTTCAAGCGCGCCATCCGCGGCATGCTGCCGTACAAGCAGCAGGACGGCCGCGAGGCGTTCGAGAACATCCGCGTCTACGTGGGCAACCAGATGGACGAGGATGGCGAGGTGCTCGAGGGAACGTCGCTGGACCGACTCTCGACCATCCGCTTCGTCACCCTCGGCGAAGTCTCCGAAGAACTGGGGGCAAACGTCACATGGTAACTAACACGTCCGGCAAGAAGAAGACCGCCGTCGCTCGCGCCACCGTGAGCGACGGCCAGGGTCGAGTGCGAATCAACTCCACGCCCGTCGAACTCGTCGAACCGGAGATGGCTCGCCTGAAGATGCTGGAGCCGTTCCGCATCGCCGGCGAGGACCTCCGCGACGGCGTTGACGTCGACATCGACGTCTCCGGCGGCGGGTTCGCTGGCCAGGCCGACGCCGTCCGCACCGCGATCGCGCGGGGGCTCGTCGAGCACTACAGCGACGCGGAGCTCCGCGACGCCTACCGCGAATTCGACCGGAGCCTGCTGGTCAACGACGTCCGGCAGTCCGAATCCAAGAAGTGGGGCGGCCCCGGTGCCCGCGCCCGCTACCAGAAGTCCTACCGCTGAGGTGATCAAAGCATGATGGTACCAGTCCGGTGTTTCACGTGCGGTAACGTCGTCGGCGAATACTGGGAAGAGTTCAAGGCACGCGCCGAAACCCACGACGGCGACGAGGACCCAGCGGACGTGCTGGACGACCTCGGCGTGGACCGGCACTGCTGTCGACGCATGCTGATCTCCCACGAGGACCTCGTGGACGTAGTCTCCCCATACCAATGAGCGAGTCACAGCACTTCAATCGGTACGAGAAGGCTCGCATCATCGGTGCGCGAGCGCTGCAGGTGTCGTACGGGGCGCCCGTCCTGGTCGACACGAACCAGTCGGAGCCGATCCTCATCGCGGCCGAGGAGTACGACGCGGACGCGCTCCCGTTCACGGTGCGGAGGGACAACTGAATGACGCGCATCGAGTCCGTCCGGTACCGACCGATTCTGGACTCCCGCGGCAACAAGACCGTGGAAGCCGAAGTCGTGACCGAAGACGGCGGATTCGGTCGTGCTGCCGCGCCGTCGGGCGCGAGCACGGGCGAGTACGAGGCCGTCGAACTGCCCGTCGAGGAGGCGATCGCGGCGGCCCGCGAACACGTCGCCCCGCGCCTCGAAGGCCGGGAGTTCGCGGCCGACCAGCGCGGCGTCGACGCCGCCATCCACGCGGCCGACGGCACGGAGAACTTCTCCGACGTCGGCGCGAACAGCGCGGTCGCGACGAGCATGGCGGCCGCGAAAGCCGCCACGGACGTACTCGGTGCACCACTCTACCAGCACCTCGGTGGCGCGTTCCGCGGCCGGAACTTCCCGGTTCCGCTGGGGAACGTCGTCGGCGGCGGCGAACACGCCGCTGACGCCACCGCGATCCAGGAGTTCCTCGCGGCACCCGTCGGCGCGCCGAGCGTCCGGCAGGCGGTGTTCGCGAACGCCGCCGTCCACGAGCGGGTCGGCGAACTCCTCGCGGAGCGCGGCGAGGCCGCCGCGAAGGGCGACGAGGGCGCGTGGGCGCCGTCCATCGAGGACGCCGCCGCGTTCGACATCGTCTCCGAGGCGGTCGACGACGTGGCCGACGAGTTCGGCTTCGACGTCCGGTTCGGCCTCGACATGGCCGCCGCCGAGTGCTACGAGGACAGCGAGGAACAGGGTTCCTCGAACAGCCGGACGTCGTCCGGCGATGGCGAGTACGTCTACGGCGACGAGGTCCGCTCCACCGCGGAGCAAATCGACTACGTCGCCGGCCTCGTCGACGAGTACGACCTCGCGTACGTCGAAGATCCCCTCGACGAGAACGACTACGAGGGGTTCGCGGAACTCACGACCAGGGTCGGCGACCAGACGCTGGTCTGTGGCGACGACCTGTTCGTGACGAACGTCGAGCGCCTCCGCGACGGCATCGCGGCGGGCGCCGCGAACAGCATCCTCGTGAAGCCCAACCAGATCGGGACGCTCTCGGACGCGTTCGACGCGATCGAACTGGCGACCCGGAACGGCTACGACGCCGTGGTCTCCCACCGCAGCGGCGAGACCGAAGACACCACAATCGCACACCTCGCCGTGGCGGTCGACGCACCGTTCATCAAGACGGGCACGGTCGGCGGCGAGCGAACTGCAAAGCTGAACGAACTCATCCGCATCGCAGACGAAGCATGAGCGAGAACGAATCCGACACAGAGGCCGAACTCGAGGACGCCGCCGAGGCAGCGCAGGAGGAGCCTGCCGCCGAGGAGGGCGCCGAGAGCGAGGTCCAGACAGACGAACAGCCTGCTGAAGAGCCGGACCCGGAGGAGACGGCGACGGAGGACGTCATGTCCGCCGACGAGGCCGACCTCCTGATTCCGGTCGACGACTACCTCGGTGCCGGTGTCCACATCGGTACCCAGCAGAAGACCAAGGACATGGACCGGTTCATCCACCGCGTCCGCACCGACGGCCTGTACGTGCTCGACGTCTCGAAGACGGACGAGCGCATCCGCACGGCCGCGAACTTCCTTGCGAACTACGACCCCGAGCAGATCCTGGTCACGTCCAGTCGCCAGTACGGCCGCTTCCCCGCGGAGAAGTTCGCGGACGCGGTCGGCGCGCGCGCCCGGACCGGCCGATTCATCCCGGGGACGCTGACGAACCCGCAGTACGACGGCTACATCGAGCCGGACGTCCTCGTGGTCACCGACCCCATCGGTGACGCGCAGGCCGTCAAAGAAGCCATCACGGTCGGCATTCCCGTGATCGCGATGTGCGACTCGAACAACCAGACGAGCAACGTCGACCTCGTCGTCCCGACGAACAACAAGGGGCGTCGCGCGCTGTCCGTCGTCTACTGGCTGCTTGCCAACGAGACGCTGGACCGCCGCGGCGCGGAGCCGACGTACGCCCTCGAGGACTTCGAGGACGGCCTCTAACCCGGCCTTTCGACTTCGACGCTGTACTTTCCTGTGGTTGTACGGGTACTCGACGCGTAGTTAGTCGTTTCCCGACCGCTGGCCCGTTTGGACGAGCGGGAGCGCGTCGCGTACGGACACCGGACGCTGAAATCCAGCGTCAGTAGCCGCCGCCACCACTGCCGTCGTCGGTCGTCGTGGCCGTGGTCGTCGTGTCCGTCGCCTCCCCACCCCCGACCTGTGCGCCGTCCGGCGTCACGAGGAACCAGACGTCGCCGACGCCCTGGCCCTCGGTGTCACCGGGTTCGCTGTCGGCCGCGTAGTAGTACAGCGGCCAGCCCTCGGCGGTCACCTGCATCGACCCGTCGTCGCGTTCCGTGGTTCCGAGCGACGCGGTGACGTCGCTGCCGGCGGTCGGGTCGCCGTCGACGGTCAGCGGGGGCCAGGCGTCCTCGCAGTCCCCGTAACACGTCGAAGCGTCCTCCTCGTCCTGGGTGAACAGGTAGAGGCTCACGCCCTCGCTGTCCACGAGGACGTCGCCGTACTCGTCAGTCGACCCGACAGCGACGGTGGGGCTGTCGGCCATCGCCTCGGTGGTGGTCGCGTCCGATTCGGTCGCCGCCGTGGTCTCCGTCTCCCCCGACTCCGCCGTCGTTCCCGCCTGCTCGGTCGTCGTCGCGGATTCGGCGGTGGTCGTGTCCTGTTGGCCGCCGTCGGAGCCGGTCGTGCATCCGGCGAGCGCGACCAGGCCCGCGGCGGCGGCGAGGAAGCGTCTGCGGTGCATCCCGTCTGCACGTGCGTTCGGCTCCGAGAAAGTGATTTTCCGAAAACACGCCAGAATCTCTCCAAAATCTACGCGGCTCTGGACTCGCGGGGATCCTACTGTCGGGTCACCCACGCGAGCGCCGCCAGCGCTGCGAACTCCAGGACCGTGAGGACGGCGATGGCGAAGTTGTACCGCGGCGGGATCTCCGCGAACCACCCGCTGGTCGTCGGGTCCAGGACGTAGAGGTTGAGCGCGTACGCGTTCTGTACCAGCAGGAACCCGCCGAAGGCGAGGAAGCCCAGCAGGTACCGCGACCGGTACAGGCGGTAGTTGCGTACCCAGACGGCGCTCAGGGAGAGCACGACCACGAGGTTCAGCGCGGTGACGACGCGGGTGACGTCGAACCAGACCGTCATCTGCCTGTCCCTCCGTGCGAACGCGCGTGGGTAGCGTAGCCCTGCATTCAGTTCACCTCCTGGATGACGCCCTCGACGGTCTCCCAGTCGTCCTCGACGCGGTCCGAGAGCAAGTAGACCGTCCCGTAGCCGTCGCCCTCGGCGTCCACGAGATCGTGCTCGAGGAGCAAGTCGAGGTGGTGGCGGACGGTCGTGTAGTCGAGGTCGAGGTCCTCGGCGAGCTGGTTGGCGTTGCGCGGGCGGTCAGACAGCGCTCGCAGGATGCGACAGCGGTTCGGGCCGCCGCGCGCGCCGGCCAGCAGATACCAGAGGACGCCCTCCATCACGAACCAGTTCGGCTGTACGCAGCAAAAAACCGACCCCGGATTCGTCGACCGCTCTCGGCACTGAACTACCGATCTGCGAGGCCGAGGTAGCCGTCGAGACCGTCGACCCATCGGACGCGCCGTCCGAACCACTCGCGCCCGTCGGTCAGCGGGTGCTGGTGGCGGGCGTCGTCGATGTTCGCGGTCAGGAGGACGGCGGCGGGACACGGCCCGAACTCGTCGACGCGCTCTGCGACGCGCCCGTTGCTGGGCTCGCAGAGGACGACGTCCTGCCCGGGGAAGTGCGCGAGTTCGCCGAACTCGTCGTCGTAGTCGTACTCCGGGGACGGGAACCGGTAGAGGCGCTCGAAGCGCTCGACGGTCGTGTCCAGGTCGTCGGTCGCGAGGACCACCCAGGCGATGCCCGACACTGGCGCCCCGTAGAGGTCGCTGTCGGGGACGCGGAACTCCCGCGGCGTCCGGTCGCTGACGACGAACGGGAGGACGTGTTCGTCTGGCGGGCCGAGGAACGCGTTGTCCCACTCGACGAGCGTGCCGTCGGGTCGTTCGCGACTGCCGTACGACGGCCCGTGGACTTCCACGTCGTGGTCGATGACTCGCTGGCACTCGGCGTGGACGCTCCCCGTCTCGACACACCAGTCGCTGGGGCCGCCGAGCGGGTCGGCGTAGTCGAAGAACTCGCCCCACCACGCGGGGTCCTCGCGGGTGGGCGCGACGAGTTCGAGGTAGGAGCCGTCGGGGAGTACGAGCGCCGCCATCTCGGTGCCCGCGTCGGGGTGTTCGCCGCCGTACGTCGGAGCGAAGCCCGCGGATTCGAAGCGTTCGACGATAGCGTCCAGGTCGCTGGCAGCGAACGGGACGTGGTCGATGACGGGGCGCATGCGGAGTGCTTGACCGTCCGGACACATAAGCACGTCCCGCGACTGCGGGCAGAAACCGCACGTGGGTGGCAGCGAACTGACGGTCGCAACGCTGCCGGCCGGCTTATTCCTCGCAGGGGAGCGAGGCGTCCAGCGACACGTCGCCGACGAGAATCGCGCCACACATCGAGGATTCGCCGTGGATGTCACAGAAGTACTCGTAGACCCCTTCCTCCTCGAAGGTGAACTCGCCGCCGCCACCGCTCGCAGTCATGCGTTTGTCGTACTCCCAGGCCGTCGCCTGGTCGGTGAACTCCGCGCTCACGACGGTGTGGGGTACCGAATCCTCGTTGTCCCAGACGACCGTTGCACCGGGTTCGACTTCGAGCCGAATCGGGTCGAAGGACGTGTTGACCGCCCGTACCTGGTTCGCCGGCCCCGCTTCGGTCGTCGTCTCGGGGGCCGTCGTGGCGTCGTCGCCGTTTTCTCCGTCGTCGCCGTCACCGTCGCCACCAGAACAGCCGGCGATCGCCACCATCCCGCTCGCGACCACCGCGCCAATGAATCTCCGTCGATGCATCCTACCGTGTTCATAAGTACCAATTACCAAAATAGTTCGCACCAGTTACTGGGCACTCCACTCCCACCGACCCGAGCGGGTCGCCACCTGACCGGCCCATCACACTGCCGTTCCGATCGACCCACATGACCACCGCCGTCGGTCCCCACCGGCGCCTCACAGCGTGCGTCGAGCGTCGACGTTCCGGAACTTCTGTAACCACGGGGTGCAGACGCGACTGTATGACCACGACATCGAGCGCGCCGGGGAAGGTCTACCTCTTCGGCGAGCACGCCGTCGTCTACGGGGAACCGGCGGTACCGTGCGCCATCGAGCGCCGCGCACTGGTCACCGTCTCGGCACGCGAGGACGACCGCGTCAGGGTGTCCGCCGAGGACCTCTCGCTGGACGGATTCACCGTCGAATACGGGAGTGCCAGCGACGGGAAACCCGACGTCGACGTGCCGACGCCGCTCATCGAGGCCGCGATGGGGTACGTCGAGCAAGCGCTCGCGCAAGCCAGGGACGCCGCGGGCCAACCGGACGCTGGCTTCGACGTGGAGATCGAGAGCGAGATTCCGCTGGGTGCTGGCCTCGGGTCGAGCGCGGCCGTCGCCGTCGCGGGCATCGACGCCGCGACCCGGGAACTCGGCGTGGAACTCGACCCGAGGGACGTCGCAGACCGCGCGTACCAGGTCGAACACGGGGTCCAGGACGGCCAGGCGTCGCGGGCGGACACGTTCTGTTCGGCGATGGGGGGTGCGGTCCGCGTTGCGGGCGACGACTGCGAGACGATGACGGCGCCGGACCTCCCGTTCGTCGTCGGGTACGACGGCGCGAGCCACGACACCGGCCAACTCGTGGCGGGCGTCCGCGCGCTCCGCGACGAGTTCGGGTTCGCGTCGGACACCGTCGCGGCCATCGGCGACCTCGTCAGGGAGGGCGAACAGGCGCTGGCCGACGGTGACGTCGAGACGCTGGGGCGGCTGATGAACTTCAACCACGGCCTGCTGTCCGCGCTCGGCGTGTCCTCGCGGTCACTGGACAACCTCGTGTGGGCGGCCCGGGACGGCGGCGCGCTCGGCGCCAAGCTCACGGGCGCGGGGGGCGGTGGCTGCATCGTCGCGCTCGACGAGGGCGACGGCGTAGAGACCGCGCTCTCGCTGTCGCCGGAGTGCGAGGAGTCGTTCAGCGCGGAACTGGCGACGGAGGGCGTCCGCGAGGAATGACGGTCGTCGTGAAACTCGGGGGCAGCGTCGTCACCGACAAGTCGGCCCCCGAGACGGTCGCCGAGGACGCGCTCGCGGACCTGGCCGCTGCCATCGGGGACGCGGACCTCTCAGACCTCGTGGTGGTGCACGGCGCCGGAAGCTTCGGTCACCCGGTCGCGGCCGAGCACGGCGCCTCCAGCACGACCGGCACGCGGGACGCCGCTGCGGTTCGCGACATCTCCGGCGTGATGAAACGCCTGAACGACGCGGTCGTCGGCGCACTCGCCGACGCCGGCGTCCCTGCGGTCCCGGTCCACCCCTGTTCGGCCAGCCACCGGACCGAGGACGGAACGCTCCAGTTCCCGACCGACACCCTCGAGACGATGCTCGGCGAGGGCTTCGTACCCGTCCTCCACGGGGACGTCATCACGCACGCAAGCGAGGGGGCGACGATTCTCAGCGGCGACGAAATCGTCACGCACGTCGCGGACGACTTCGACGCGGACCGCGTCGGGATCTGCTCGACAGTTCCCGGCGTCTTCGACGAGGACGGCGACGTCGTCCCCGACATCACGGACTACGACGACGTCGCGGCGGCGCTCGGCGAGAGCGCGGCCACGGACGTCACGGGCGGGATGGCCGCGAAAGTGCGGGCGCTGCTGGACCTCGGCGCGCCCGCGTTCGTCTTCGGACCGGACGCGCTAGCGGCGTTCCTCGCCGGCGAAGACGCCGGGACGAGAATCGAGGGGTGACCGCGGCAGCCAGCGGTCGACCCTATTCGTTGCCGGGATTGCCCTCTACGACGTCGGCGTCCGGAGCGTTGTCCTTGACGCTCTGGAGTCCCTGCTTGGCTTTCTGTTTCGACGCGTACCCCTCCCCGGAGTCCGCGATGATGTTACCGTTGTCGTGGACGAGTCGCCATCGGAACTGTCCTGACTTGTCCTCGTACACGTGGAACGTGGCGGGTGCCATACTGGCCCCAGAGACGCCCGCTCCAAGGGTGTTTCGGCGCAACCGGGTCTGGCACCGCTGGCGCATATCCCCGCTGTTTTTAACACCGCGGGACGTACGGCGTCCAAGAGCAGTGTCGCGGGCAGCGACGCGGTAGCGACCGATGGCTGCAAGACGCCCCGGTTCGCTGCCGGTAGTCCGCGGCTGTTTCAGACACGATTCCCGGACAGCGGGTTTCAGTGCTCAAAACCATGGAAATCGAAATTGCCACAATTGGCGGCTACGAAGAAGTCGGCCGGCAGATGACTGCCGTCCGAGCGGGTGACGACATTGTCATCTTCGACATGGGCCTCAACCTCTCGCAGGTCCTGATTCACGACAACGTCGAGACCGAGAAGATGCACAGCCTCGACCTCATCGACATGGGCGCGATTCCGGACGACCGCGTCATGTCCGACCTCGAGGGCGACGTGAAGGCCATCGTGCCGACGCACGGCCACCTCGACCACATCGGCGCGCTCTCGAAGCTCGCGCACCGCTACGACGCGCCAATCGTTGCCAGTCCGTTCACGCTCGAACTCGTGAAAGGACAGATCGAGGGCGAGCAGAAGTTCGGCGTCGACAACGACCTCGTCGAGATGGAGGCCGGCGAGACGATGCAGATCGGCGACCGCTGCGAACTCGAGTTCGTGCACGTCACGCACTCCATCATCGACGCGATCAACCCCGTCCTCCACACGCCGGAGGGCGCCGTCGTCTACGGCCTCGACAAGCGCATGGACCACGACCCAGTCCTCGAGGACCCCATCGACATGAAGCGGTTCCGCGAGATCGGCCGCGAGGGCGACGGCGTCCTCTGTTACATCGAGGACTGCACGAACGCCGGCCGGAAGGGCCGAACGCCCTCCGAGAGCGTCGCGCGACGCCACCTCAAGGACGCGATGCGCAGCATCGAGGACTACGACGGCGGCATCGTCGCGACGACGTTCTCCAGTCACGTCTCCCGCGTGTCCTCGCTCGTGGAGTTCGCGAAGGACATCGGCCGCGAACCCATCCTGCTCGGCCGCTCGATGGAGCAGTACTCGGGCACCGCCGAGCGCATGGGCCGCGTGAACTTCCCGGACGACCTCGGGATGTTCGGCCACCGGAAGTCCGTCGACCGCGCGTTCAAGCGCGTGATGAACGAGGGCAAGGAGAACTTCCTGCCAATCGTCACGGGCCACCAGGGCGAACCCCGCGCGATGCTCACCCGCATGGGCCGCGGCGAGACCCCCTACGACATCGAGGACGGCGA
>Ga0207851_100821_pt1 | contig 12553 bp, 9 predicted proteins | sample A23E3SouthBayCA_FD_187747 | JGI IMG/M metagenome (GOLD analysis project Ga0207851, IMG submission 187747) | Aerobic enrichment media microbial communities from Eden Landing Ponds, California, USA - A23 E3 (SPAdes) | ecosystem: Environmental > Aquatic > Marine > Unclassified | place: Emeryville, CA... | reverse complement strand
GAGCACCGTCGCCGACCCGTCGGTCGCGCGGACGAAATCCAGGAGGATGTTGATCGTCGTCGACTTCCCGGCCCCGTTCGGGCCGAGGAAGCCGAAGATCTCGCCCTCCTCGACGGTGAGGTCGACCCCTTGCAGCGCGGTGAGGCTCCCGAACTGCTTGGTGACGCCATCCAGTTCTATCGCTGCCATACGGCCGGTTTGTGACGGCCGCGTGTATAGTCTTTCGTGTTCGAAATATCAGCCGAAATGGGAGTACAGAGGTTCAACTGTTCCAGCGGCCGCTTACACCTCTGCGTCGGGGTCGTGGCGCTCGGCCATCCGCTGGGCCTCCGTAGCGTAGCGGTCTCGGGTCTCTGCTTCGTTCACGGGTTCGAGTCGCTCGGGTTCGACGTCGATGGCCGCCGTAATCCGTTTGCGTCTCAGCAAATTCGGTGAGAGCTGTTTGGTCAGGTGGCGGTCGCCTTCCGGGGGCGCGTAGATGAGCGTCACCATCCGTTCGTCGCCGAAACTGGAGCGTTCGACCAGCCAGCACTGGACCGTCTCCTCGTCGTCGGTCATTGCTATGTCGTTTGCGTGCCGGTGGTTTATATCTTACAACCCCCTCCCAATCCGCCGTTACCGGGTCACGTTCAGCCCCTGCTCGATGCCCGCGGTGTACTCCGCGTCGATGTCGATCGCGGTCCCGGCGTTGCGAACCGTGTTCGTCGCGACCACGCCCGCGTCGCCCGACCGGAGTCGGATGCCGGCCGCCGACGCGTCGCTGACCGTGTTCCCCGTGATGGTGAAACTGTACGGTCGCTCCTCAGTACGTGCGTTGGTGTCCTCAGCGTCCGCTGGGACCGTTCGAGCGAGGATACCGACCGGGCAGTTGTCGACCTGATTGCCCGAGATCGTGATGTCGGACGACCGGGCTTCGGTGGTCCCGGCCACCTCCTCTCGGAGGTGGGTCTCCTTGTACTCGATTTCGATGCCGGCCTCGCCGCCGGGGTCGGGCGCGAACTCGGTCAGGTCCCGACAGACGTTCCCGACGATGGTCCCGCGCTGGGCCGGCGAGCAGGCGATGAGGCTGTGGCCGCCGTCGACGGCGATGTTGCCGACGACGGCGAAATTCGAGACGTTGTACGGGGCGATGTTGTTGAACTTCACGCCGACGACGCGGTTGCCGGCGATGACCACGTCGCTGGATTGCCGGAGGTCCCGGTCGCTGCCGGTCGGTGCGGCACGGCTGGTGATGCCGTACCAGTTCGGATTGACGATCTCGTTGTGCTCGACCGTGACGCCCGTACACCGCGTGAACGACAGCGCCATCTGGAAGCCGTTCACCGTGCGATTGTGGGCGATATAGACGCCGTCACACTCGTCAGCCTGGACGGCCTGGTTGTCCAGTTGCGTTCCGTTGGCGTCGAACTCGATATCGGTGACAGCAGCACTGTCTCCGCGCACGCGAATGATGTCGTGGCCGGTCGGTAGCGGGTTCGATTGGGACTCCGACGGCGCGGGGTCCTCGCCCGTCCCCGTCTGTGCCGCGACGAAGCGGGTCCCCTGCTGGCCGGTCAGCGCGGTGTTGTCGCCCATCGTCGCCGGCCCGCCGAAGCGGAAGGTGTCGGCGCCGGCGATGACGACCCCGCCGCTGTCCGGGACGTTGTCGAAGGCATACTGGAAGGCCTCGTCGGCAGTCCCGCCGGTCGTGAAGGCGACACTGCCGCGGTCGCCGTCGAGGACAAGATAGTCGGTTCCGTTGCTGTTTCCGTTCCCGCTTTGGTTTCCGTTGCCGTTTCCATTGCTGTTCCCGTTCGATTGGCCGACTCCGGTCGTGACGAAGTACAGCGCCCCTGCCCCCGGTAGTCCGGCGCCTGTCTGTGCCTGCCCGCGTTCGCTGAACAGTCCGATGCCCGCCGCGGCACCGATACTCGACAGGACGGACCGGCGCGAGGCCTGCCAGTCCGACTGTTGCGACCCGGTACCAGCACCGTTGGTGTTAGTCTGCATTCATGTTCGGCTGCCCAGGCGCTCGCAATAACCGCTTATAATACTCGTCTGATCGGTACGTACTCCTTAATACCTGAACTGTCCGGCCGGATCTACGTGGGCAGCTCTGTCGATGGGTCGCTCGCTTGGTGTCGTCCGACACCGCACTCGTCTCCAGAACCCGACGATGACAGGCGCGCCGTCCCTGCCACTGACAGCAGATTTATGGCGACAGCGCCGGGACGGTACGGTAATCCGACGTGGTCTCCGACGACTCGCCCTTCGATGACGTATCGGCAGACCGGGACTACCTCCGGGTACTGCTCACTGCCGTGTGTGTCGTCGCTGTGGTACTCGCGACGGCGACGCTCCCGATTCTGTCCCCCGGTGGGACACAGAGTCCGATGGAGTCCCTCGTGCCGCTCCCCCAGGAGAACCCGCTCGGGTCTGGAGGGGGGACCTCGACCGGCGGCAGCGGGGGGCAACTCGGCGCGCTGAACCCGGGAAGCCAGACCGATGTTGGCGGGTCGCTCGACAGCGGCGACAGCCCGTACCGGTCACAGGACACGGAGCCGCATTTCACCGTCACGAGCTCGGAACCGGCGTACTGGCGGACCGGCGCGTACGAAACGTACACCGGCAGGGGCTGGGACGGGCGCGCGGACCCCGAGGCCTACGAGGGGGCGATGGCGGTCGACGGAATGACCGACACGACGGTCGACTACGAGGTGCGACTGGCCAAGTCCGCCACGTCGCTGCCGACCGTCTGGCGGCCGAAATCGGTCTCCCGCGAGGACGTGATGGTCACAGAGTACGGCGCGGTCACGTCCGAACGGCCGCTGCCCGCCGGAACGACCTACAGCGCGACCAGCGTCACGCCGCCCGACGACCCGGAGGTGCTGCAGACGAGCGGGCGGGACTACCCCGACGAAATCGAATCGCGCTACACGGGTGTGCCGGCCTCAACCTCGGCCCAGGTGGGGCCGTTCACCGACCGGCTGACCGAGGACAGCGACTCGCCATACGAGACGGCGGCGACCATCGAGCAGTGGCTGGAGGCGAACAAGAACTACTCGCTGAACGTCAGCCAGTCGCCCGAGGACGACGTGGCCTCCGAGTTCATCTTCCAGATGGACAAGGGGTACTGCGAGTACTTCGCCACCTCGATGGTCGTAATGCTGCGCAGCCAGGACATCCCGGCCCGCTACGTCGTCGGCTACTCGACCGGCGAGCGGACTGGCCAGAACGAGTACACCGTCCGCGGCATGAACGCCCACGCGTGGGTCGAGGTGTACTTCGAGGGCGTCGGCTGGGTGCAGTTCGACCCGACGCCGGGCCAGGAGCGCCTGGAATCCGAACAGCAGGCGATGCAAAACAGCAGTCAGGAGTACAGCGCCGCGGAGTCCGGGAGCCCCGACGAGGAGTTCGCCGTCGGGACGCCGACGGACGAGACACAGACCGAAGCCCCGACTGACGGGGCGGGGCAGGAGTCTGGCAGTGACGAAAGCGAGGGAAGCGAGACAAGCGATAGCGAAACAGGTGACGGCGACGGAACCAGCGGCTCGGGCGACGGCCAGTCGGTCTCCCAGTCCGGCGAGTTCGTCGTCGAACTCAACCGGACGGCGACGCCGGGCGCGGCAGTGGCGGCGACGGTGACCCGCGACGGCGCGCCGGTCGAGGGAGCGGCCGTGTACTTCAACGGCGAGCCGGTCGGAACGACGGGGCCGGACGGCACCGTTTCCGGGACGGTCCCCTACGAGGCGGAGCTGACGATTACCGTCGATGCGCCCGACGAGGAGGCATCGCTCGCCGCGCCGTCGGTCCCGCGTGACAGCACTCGCGCGTTTGCTGTCGCCGGCCCGCGGGCCCAGCAGTCGACGAACGCGAGCTACGAACTGAACACCAGCGCGTCCGTGAGCGTCACCGGCGAGCAGGTCACCGGTGGCGAGGTGACCGTCACCGCGACCGTCGACGGCGTGCCGGTGCGGGCCGGCGACGTACTGCTGGATGGCGAGCAGGTGGCGACGACGGACCGGCAGGGACGCGCGGCGGTCACGCTCCCGACCGAGCCCGGGAACGTCTCGGTCGCCGTCGAGCGTGACGCCGTCAGCGGCAACACGACCGTCGTACTCGAACGGCTCTCTGTGGCAACGTCGCCGACGCTCCCGTTGGCCCTGCCCGCGGCCGGCCAGACGGTGAACGCGACGATGGGCGGTGAGCCGGTGACGAACGCGACGGTCGCGGTTGGTGGGGAGCCGACGGCCCGGACCGGTACGACCGGCCGGGCGACGGTCGGCCTCCCGCTCGCCGCCAGCGCCGAGATCTCGGTCTCGAAGTACGGCCAGACGGCCACGACGACCGTCGGGGGGCTGTTCGTCAACGCCGCGGGTGTCGTGCTCGCTCTCGGCGTCCTCCTCGGCGGCACAGTACTCGGCGCTCGTCGGCGGAACGTCACGCCCGGGACGCTGCTGGAGTGGGTGCGGGCGGCCCGCGAGTTCGCCGTCGGGGCGCTGGTCGGCGTCGCGGTGGTTCTCGATGATCTGCTGGGCCGCTTTCGCACGCGACTCGAACTCACTGTCACGGCGATCCGAGACCTGCTCGTCGGCCGCCGGTCCCCCGGTGCGCTGCTCGACGCGCTACGAGCGTGGGTTGACGCACGCCTTTCGGCGGCCGAAGACGCAGCCAGCGATGCGGTGGCGGCCGTCTCCGCGACCGCATCTAATGGGGGAGACGGGACGCCCGCGGCCCGGGTCACCATCCGCGAGGCGTGGACGCGCTTCCTGACCCACGTTTCGCTCCGGCGGTACTGGACGCGGACACCCGGGGAAATCGCGACTCACGCCATCGAACGGGACGATCTCCCGCCGGCCGCGGTTCGGACGGTCCGGGACGCGTTCCGGGCGGTCGAGTACGGCCAGCGGGACCCAAAGGAGCACGTGGCGGCCGTCGAGGAGGCGATTCGGACCATCGAAGCGGCCGCCGGGCAGCAGTCCGGCGCGACCGACGACACTGACGACGCGACGGGGGGACGGCCCTGATGCGCCTGCGAACGGTCGTTTTCGGGACTATGGGGCTGCTGGCGACCGCCGTCGCGGCCTCCCTGATCTTTGCTCCGACGGCCGCCGGCGAGTCGCTGGTCGCCGTGTTCGGTAGTGTTGCCCCGACGACTGCCCTCCTCGCTGGGAGTCTAGTCGTCGGACTCTGTTCGGTCTTCGCCGGCTGGCTGGGTGGGCTCCTCGGCGGTGGCTCGCCGACCGCCTTCGACGTGGCCGTCGACAGCCTGCCGGAAGACGTGACGGCGACGGAGGGGCGGCTGTTCGCCGCCGACATCGACGCGGCCATCGACGACGCGGTTGCGGGCGACGACGCGGCGATGGACACGGTCACCGAGCGACTCGCCGCCGCGGCGACGACGGCCTACGCCATCGGCGGTGGCGTCTCGCAGGCGGACGCCCGGCGGGCGGTGCGGGCGGGCACCTGGACCGACGACGCCGTCGCGGCGGCGCTGCTCTCGCCGACGGAGCCCCAGTCGCTGCTGGCCCGACTGCGCCTCTGGCTCGACCCGGAGAGCGAGCGCCGCCGCCGCATCCGCCGGACGGTCGACGCTATCGAGCAGGTGTCGGGGGGTGCGCGCTGACGATGCATCGCCGCGTCCGACGCTGGAGCGGCGGCCTCGCGGCAGCGCTGTTTCTCGTCAGCGTCTCGCTGCTGACCGCCGAACCGCTGTTGCTCGCGGCGACCGCAATCCCGCTCATCTACGTCGCCTACGGCGCGCTGTCGCGGGTGCCGCCGGGAACCGATCTGCAAGCGGCACGGTCCGTTTCTGACGCCCAGCCCACACCGGGTGAGCCGGTCGAGGTCGAACTCACGCTCACGAACACCGGCAGCAGTTCGCTGACCGACGTGCGGGTCATCGACGGCGTGCCAGAGGAATTGGCCGTCGTCGAGGGATCGCCGCGGCTCTGTACCTCGCTACGGCCCAACGAGAGCGCCACGCTGTCCTACGCCGTGATGGCGAAGCGCGGGACATACACGTTCGACGCCGCCGCGGTGCGGGTGCGGACGCTGTCGGCCAGCGACGAGGTGACCGTCGACCTGCCCGTGGCCGGCGACGGAGCGCTGACGTGCTCGAACACCGTCTCCGAGGTGCCGATGGCCGACGCGACGCTCCCGCGGGCGGGGACGCTTCCGACCGACACCGGCGGGAGCGGCCTCGAGTTCCACTCGACGCGGAGCTACCAGCCCGGTGACCCGGTCAACCGCATCGACTGGCGGCGCTACGCCAAGACCGACGAGCTGACGACCATCGACTACCGGGAGGAACAGGCCGTCAGGACGGTGTTGGTCGTGGACGCGCGGCCGCCGGCCCGCGTGACGCCGGAGCCGGGATTCCCGACCGGTGCCGAACTGTCGGCCTACGCCGCCGAGCGCCTGTTCGACGCCCTCTCCCGGACCAGCGTCGTCGCGAGCGTCTGTGCCGTCGGACTGGCCGCGGAGGATGTCCCCGGCGGGCTCGGTCCCGACGGCTTGGCGTGGGTCGATGCCTCGGGTGGCCACGCGGCCGCCCACGCGAGACAGGTGTTCGACAGCGTTGGCCGTGCTGCGGCCCGGCAGTCGGAGACAGACGCGGCCGGTGAAGCCGACGTGTCCGACGACGGACAACCACGGCAGTCGCAGGGGGACCACACCGCACAGGTGACGACGGCCGACGGCGGCACAGTAGAGGACCCGGACCTGCTCGCCGTGCTCGCTCGGCTCCCGCCGACCGCGCAAGTGGTCGTGTTCTCGCCGGCCGCCGACGACTGGCCCGTCTCGCTGGTGTCGTCGCTTGCGGTCCGTGACTACCCGACCACGCTCGTCAGTCCGTCGCTGACCCGCGGGGACTCGCTCGGTGCGGCCGTCGCCGGTACCGAACGCACTGCCCGGCTACAGCGGGCCGAACTGTCCGGCGCGACCGTCATCGACTGGGACCTCGACAGCCCTATCGACGTGGCGCTCCGCGCCTCGCTCGCGGACCTGTTTAGCGTGTAACTATGGACGACCACACCACACTCTCGACCCGGATGCCCTGGACCAGCCTCGCTACCGTCGTCGGCGTGACGGCGGTGCTGGTCGCGGGACTGCTGGGAACCGTCTCCGCCGACCGGGCCGCTATTGTCGGTGCGGCCACTGGTGTTCTGTTAGCGCTCTCGCTGTGGCTGAGTGGCTGGGACCGCTGGCAGGCGGTCGGGACGGTACTGGCCAGCGTCCTCGCGCTGCCGGTCGCCGTCGGGCTCTCGGTCGCCACCGGCGGCTCGGTCGTCACGCTCGGTGCGGAACTGTTTCCAGTCTCCTCGCAGGCTGGCGTCCGACCGGCAGTCGTCACGCTGGTGTCGCAGGTGTTCGTCGTCCTCGGCTGCCTGACCGCCGTCTTCGGTGCGACCGCGGCCACCCGCGGCGTTGTCGATATCGAACGGGTGGGGACCTACGGCGGCGTCGTCGTGCGGACAACCGTCGTTCCGTTCGTCGTCGCCCTCGCGCTGTTCACGCGAGGTGCCGTCGACTTCTTGCAGTCCAACGCCGATACTCCAGGCGTCCAGCAACTGACCGGCGAGGTCCTCACTCGGGTGCTGGGGCCGGTGTTCGACCCGGTTCCCGGCCGAACGCATATCGCTATCTTCAGTCTGCTGCTCGCCCTCGCCGCCGCGGCGCTGGCCCGCGGACTCGATGCCTTGCCGCTTTCCGAACTCGTCCCGGAAACGAGCGACGCGCCCGACATCGACGGGACCGTCGGCGCCGTCGAGCGGACGCTCCGCTGGACGGGCCGGCTCGCCCTGCTGGCCGCGCCAGTCGCCGGCCTGTTCGAACTGGGTCTCGGCCAGGAATCCATGGCCGAGTTACTCCCTGGCGGGCTGTACGACCTCATCGTCGCAGTCACAGCCGCGCCGGGCCTCCGCGGCCTCCTCTGGTGGCTGTTCCTCAGCGGGACGGTCGCTTCGGTGGCCGTCTGGTTCCTCCGGCGCGCGGTCCAGAGTTCGGCCGACCGCGTCGGGTCCGTCCTCGCGCCATACGTCGGTGGGGGCGTCATCACGCTCGCCGCGGTGGCGGTCGCGGGGCCGGCGGTCGGTGCCATCGAGATGGCGCTCGGGGCGACGCCGGCCGCGACCGCCGTCGATCAGCTTTTGGCTCCGGTACTGGACGTGTACGGCCCCGAGACCGTCACGCTGGCGCTGACCGTCGTGGCGCTGTTTTCGGTCATCAGCGCGACCGGACAGCTATGGGTGGCGCTGGCGACGAGCTATCTGCGCGAGCGGACGGCCGGCGTTACGCTCGCTGCGGCCGGCCTGTTCGGTGCGAGCGCGTTCGCCGCGACGCTTTCGACGCCGACGTGGTTAGTGCTCGCGGGTCTGGTCGGTGCGGTCGTCGTCTGGGACGCCGGCTCCTTCGGGACGACGCTCGGGCGCGAGGTCGGCACCGGGGCCGCGACGCGCCGCGCGGAACTCGTCCACACCGGCGGGACCGTCGCGGTCGGCGGCGTCGGTGCGGCGGCGACGCTGGGTCTGTCCGGCGTCGCCCAGGGCGCTGTTGCTGTCGCGCCATCGGTCGCCGTGGCGGGCCTCGTGGTCTGTCTCGTCGCCGTGCTGGCGCTGGTGGCTGCGATACGATAGGGCCGCACCGAACAACCCTTTGTGCAGTGCTGTCAAGCCGACAGTATGACCGATCAATCCCCGCGAGAACGGGCCAGAGACAACGCGACGGAACTCGCCGCTTTGGCGGTCACCGGGTTCTGGCTCGTTGCCCTCGTCACCGGTCAGGAGTGGTGGCTCGCGGCGCTGCTCGTCGGCTACGTCGTGGTCGTCCCGTTGACTGAACTGCTGTACGGCGATGCGGACGAGGAGGCGGCGGAAGGGAGTGTCGACGAGACAGAAGCGGTACAGGCGTCGTCTGCCGATACCGACGAAACACCGCTGGAGCGCCTGCGCCGCAGGTACGCCGAGGGGAAGCTGACCGACGAACAGTTCGAACGGAAACTCGAGCGACTGCTGGAAACGGAGACGCTGGAAGATGTCGAAGACGGTGCAGCGGTGCGGGAGCGCGAAACCGAGCGGCCCTGAAACGCTCAGGGGCTGACGGCCGGCACTTCGACGCGGTCCAGCACGTCGTCGACGACAGTCGCCGGGTCGACGCCGCGGACGCCCGCGTCCGCGGTCAGGACGAGTCGGTGGGCGAACGCCTCCTCGACGACGTTTTTCACGTCATCTGGGACGGCGTAGTCGCGGCCGTCGAGGACCGCGGCGGCGCGGGTCGCCTCGAACAGCCGCTGGATGCCCCGCGGGGAGACGCCGACATCGACGCGGTCGTCTTCGCGGGTGGCGCGGCCGAGTTCGACGACGTAGTCTCGGAGCGTGCCGTCGACGGTGACCGATTCGACAGTCCGCTGGAGCGCCGGGAGGCGCTCGCCGTCGATGACGCTGGTGACGCTCGGGGCCTGGGCCGTCCGGTCGGCGCGGCGGTCGATGAGTTCGCGCTCGCCGCCGAAGTCGGGGTAGCCCATCGAAGTCTTGACGATGAAGCGGTCCCGCTGTGCCTCGGGCAGGCCGAAGGTCCCCTCCTGTTCGACGGGGTTCTGCGTGGCGATGACGAAAAACGGGTCGGGCAGGTCGTGGGTCACGCCGTCGACGGTCACCTGCTTCTCGCCCATCGCCTCGAGCAACGCGGCCTGGGTCTTGGGCGGCGCGCGGTTGATCTCGTCGGCCAGCACGACGTTGGCGAAGACGGGGCCGGGCTGGAAGTCGAACTCGCCGGTGGCCTCGTTGAACACGTTCGAGCCGGTGATGTCGGACGGCAGCAGGTCCGGCGTGAACTGCACCCGTTTGAACGAGAGGTCGAGTGCCGTCGCGAACGACTGGGCGGTGAGCGTCTTCCCCGTGCCGGGCACGTCCTCCAGCAGGACGTGGCCCCTGGCGAGGATGCCGGTCATGACCGTTTCGAGGAAGTGGTCGTCGGCGATGACGGCACTGCCGACCGCGTCGAGGATCTGTCGGCTGGTTCGTCCGGCAGTGTCGTGGTCCATACCGGCGTGTAGACAGCCACCGACAAATACCCTCTCCCTCGGTTTCGCCGGCGGGCGGCCCGATCCCGTGCCATCTTCTCACAATCAGAGAGTATTGCCGTAACTCTGAGTTATAGATAGCTAGGGATATATGCATACTGCACATGACTAACGACTACGGATTCGGGACGCGCTGTGTCCATGCCGGCCAGGAGGAGCCGGACCCGGCGACAGGGGCGCGCGCGCCGCCCATCTATCAGACTTCGTCGTATGTCTTCGAGGACGCCGACACCGCGGCCGACCGGTACGCGCTGGAGGACGACGGCAACGTTTACTCGCGGTTCGACAACCCGACAGTCCGGATGCTCGAAAACCGCATCGCATCGCTCGAGAACGCCGTCGACGCCGTCGCGACGGGGTCAGGGATGGCCGCGCTCGACGCCGGCACGTTCGTCCTCGCGGCCAACGGCGACAATATCGTGACGGCCTCCTCGATTTACGGCGGCACCCACTCCTATTACTCTAACACCGCCAGCCGTCGGGGCATCGAGACGCGGTTCGTCGACACGCTCGACCCGGACGCCTACGCCGAGGCCATCGACGAGGACACGGCCTACGTCCACTTCGAGACCATCGGCAATCCCTCGCTCGTGACCCCCCCGATTGAGGAGATCGCCGAGGTCGCCCACGACCACGGCGTGCCCGTCTTCGTCGACAACACGTTCGGGACGCCGGCGCTCTGTAACCCGCTCGACCACGGCGTGGACCTCCTCTGGGAGTCGACGACGAAGTGGATCCACGGCTCCGGCACGACCGTCGGCGGGGTCCTCGTCGACGGGGGCTCGTTCCCCTGGGACGAGTACCCCGAGAAGTTCCCGGAACTGGGCGGCGAGAACGAGGCCTTCGGCAAGAACTTCACCGAGGCATTCGGCGACCGCGCCTTCTCCGTCGCCGCCCGCCAGCGCGCCCTCCGTTCGCTGGGCGACGGCCAGAAACCGTTCGACGCGTGGGCGACCCTCCAGGGAGCCGAGACCCTCTCCCTCCGGATGGAACGCCACTGCGAGAACGCGATGACGGTCGCACAGCATCTTCAGGACCACCCCGAGGTCGCCTGGGTCACCTATCCCGGGCTGGAGAGTCACGAGACCCACGACCTGGCACAGGAGTACCTCTCCGGCGGGTTCGGTGGCATCGTCACCTTCGGGCTGGAAGCCGGCTACGACGCCGGGCGGCGGTTCTGCGAGGAGACTGAACTCGCGCAGTTCCTCGCCAACATCGGCGACGCGAAGACGCTGGTCATCCACCCGGCCTCGACCACCCACGCCCAACTCAGCGAGGAGGAACAGCGAGCCAGCGGCGTGACGCCGGACCTCCTCCGGTTCAGCGTCGGCATCGAAGACCCCGAAGACATCATCGCAGATATCGACGCCACAATCGACCGTGTGACATGAACGTCGAACACAACACTGTCTCAGTCGGCGAGTTCGAGTTCGATGCCGGGGAGACGATTCCGGACCTCGAAATCACCTACGAGGCCTACGGGGAGTTCGACGGCGACAACGCGGTGCTGGTCTGTCACGCGCTGACCGGCAGCGCCCACGTCGCCGGCCGCGACCGGGTCGACAGCGCCGACCAGGCCCGCGCCTGGTGGGACGACATCGTCGGACCGGGCAAGGCTATCGACACCACGGAGTACTACGTCATCTGTGCGAACGTGCCCGGCTCGTGCTACGGGTCGACGGGGCCGAAAAGCGAGAACCCGGAGACGGGCGAGCCCTACGGCACCGACTTCCCGCCGGTCACCGTCACGGACTGGACCGAGGCCCAGCGCGCCCTGCTGGACGAACTCGGGATTCCCCACCTCCACGCCGTCGTCGGCGGCAGCGTCGGCGGCATGAACGTTCTGGAGTGGGCCAAGCGCCACCCGGACCACGTCGACCGCATCGTCCCCATCGCCGCCGCCGCGCGACTGGACACGCAGTGTCTCGCGCTGGACGCCATCGCCCGCCGGGCCATCACGACCGACCCGAACTGGAACCAGGGCCACTATTACGGCGAGGACCAGGACCCACCGAGCGACGGCCTGGCGCTGGCCCGCCAACTGGGCCACGTGATGTACCTCTCGAAGGCATCGATGGAGCGTCGCTTCGGCCGCCGCGCCGCCGGTCGGGACGCCGTCCGCACGTTCCCCACCGACGCCGCGGGCGCGTTCTTCCCGTATCGCGACGTGGAGTCCTATCTCGACTACAACGCCGAGAAATTCACCGAGCGTTTCGACGCCAACAGCTACCTCTACCTGACGCGGGCGATGGACAACTACGACCTCGCCGCCGGGTTCGAGTCCGACGCCGACGCGCTGGCGGCGTTCGACGGCAACGCGCTGGTGATGTCCTTTACCGCCGACTGGCACTTCACCACCCAGCAGGCGGAGGCCCTGGCCGACTCACTCCGGGAGGCCGACGCGAACGTCGCCCACCACGTCATCGACTCCGACCACGGCCACGACGCGTTCCTCGTCGAACCGGACAACGTCGGGCCGCCGCTCGCGGACTT
>Ga0207851_100816_pt1 | contig 12611 bp, 19 predicted proteins | sample A23E3SouthBayCA_FD_187747 | JGI IMG/M metagenome (GOLD analysis project Ga0207851, IMG submission 187747) | Aerobic enrichment media microbial communities from Eden Landing Ponds, California, USA - A23 E3 (SPAdes) | ecosystem: Environmental > Aquatic > Marine > Unclassified | place: Emeryville... | reverse complement strand
CCCGTCGGCGAACGAGCGGTTGCCACCGGCGACGATCCGGTGCCGGACGATCCGCCCGCGTGGTTTGGCGACGATCTCGCCGACGCCGCCAGCGAGTTCCGCTGGGAGGGGGCGTCGGGGACCGTCGAACTCCCGCGTCCCTCCGGCCGGATCGAGGTGTTCGTCGATAGCGTGACGCCGCCGGCCGACCTCGTCGTCTTCGGCACCGGCCACGATATCGCGCCGGTCGCCGAACTCGCCCACCGCGTCGATTTTCGCGTCACTGTCGCCGGCTTCCGCGGCGCCGACGCGACGAGCGAGAAGTTCCCGGCGGCCGACCGCGTCCGGTCGCTGTCGCCTGCGGACATCCGCGAGGAACTCGACTTGGACGCCGACACGTACGCGGTAGTGATGACCCACAACTTCGTCGACGACGCCATCGCGGTCGACGAACTCCTGCAGTCCGACGTGCCGTACGTGGGGTTGATGGGGCCGGCCGAACGCTTCGGCGAAATCGCCGAACAGTGGCGCGAGGAGGGCCGAGCGGTGTCGTCCGAGGAACTCGATCGCCTCTACACGCCCGTCGGCCTCGATCTGGGTGGGGGGGCGCCCTATCAGATCGCCCACAGCATCGTCGCGGAACTGCTCGCGGTGCGCTACGGACGGACGCCCGACCATCTCCGCGAATCCGACGTGCTCGACCGGCGACTCCAGCCATGAGTTCCATGCTGGCCCGCGAGTGGACGATCGCCGCGCAGTTTCGCGAGCCTTCGGACTACGACATCCCCGAGGCGCCCGTCTTTCCGGCGGTCGAGTGCGAATCCGGGGCGCTGCTGCTCACCGATCCCGAGGGCGACGCCGTCGCGATGGTCGCTGGCACTCCGACTCGCGTCCGCCGATGACGACTTACAACGAGCCGTATCACTCGTCGACCAACACCTTCACGTCGCCGTCCCGGGTCAGGCCGACTTCGACGTCCGTCGCCAGTCGATTTCGCGTCGTGTGGGATTCGAGTTGACCGAACAGGTGGGCGTACAGCTCCGGCCGGCAGTACGCGATCTTCACGCCGTTCTCGTCGCCCCGGGCGTACACCGTATCGACCAAGTCGTCGAACGTGGTGCCGGCCTCGACGGTCAGCCGAACGGGCGCCCGGAGCGTCCGGATCAACTGCAGGGTTCGACGGGCCTGCTCGACGTTTCGCTCCGCCGCGCGTTCGATCGCGCTCACGTTCGATCCCGTACTCCCCAGCCGGTCGGCGACCTCCCGCTGTGTGAGCCCCTGTTCCCGGAGTTCGAGCACCTCTACCTGTCGGTCGGTGAGCGCCGTCGACTCGGCCGAAACCATACGACTAAAACAAATACCTTTGAGATAAACTTTTTTCTCAATCATTAGTACATGACCCCATGCACGAGAACCCCGCCCGCTGCCGTCGCGCATTCCTGCGGACGGCGGGCGCGATGGGGGCGGTGGGACTGGCCGGCTGTGCCGGGCAGAGGACGGGGACCGACGACGGCGGCCGGTCGCTGACCGTCGCGATGCTCGCAGCCGGGAGCCTCCAGCACGCCCTGGAGACGGGGCTGCAACCCGCCGTCGACGTACCGATCCGGGTCGAAGCCCACGGATCGGCGACCGTCGCGCGCATGGTCGCCGAGGGACAGCGCGACCCCGACATCGTCACCGTGGCCGACACCGCGCTCTTCGAGGCACCACTCTCACCGCCGTGGTACGCGACCTTCACGAGCAACGCGGTCGTCCTCGCGTACAACTCGGACACCGAGGGCGGTCGGCGCGTCGCCGAGGCGGGGACGGAGCGATGGTACGAGCCGCTGGTCGACGGCGACGTCCGTCTCGGTCGCACCGACCCGGATCAGGATCCGCTGGGGTATCGGACGCTGTTCACCCTCGAACTCGCCGCTCGCTACTACGACGACGCGCCGGTGCTCCACGAGTCGATTCCGGCCCGTCGGCAGATCTACCCCGAGACGGCGCTGATCAGCGAGTTCGAGACCGGCGCCATCGACGCCGCCTTCGCCTACCGAAACATGGCCGTCGAACGCGGCTACGACTACGTCGACCTCCCCGATCGGATCGACCTCAGCAACCCCGACCACGTCGACCGGTATTCGACCGTCTCCTACACGCTGCCGGGAGGGCAGGAGATACGTGGCGACCTCATCAGTTACGGTTCGACGATCCGGAAGCCGAGCGACGCCGCACGGTCGGTCTTCGCCGTCCACACGACCGGCGACTACCTCGAGGACTCGGGCTTCCTGCGCCGTGAGGGGTTCCCGCGCTACGAGGGCGACGTCCCGGCCGAGGTGCGGCGAGCGACGACCGACGACGCCCGATCACTCCGCGAACCGGTGTCGGACGTGACGGTTCTCCGCTGACGATGTCGGCACGACACCGGCTGTTCACGTCCCGTTTCGACTGGCTCAGCGCCACGCTCGTTCTCGGCGGCCTCCTCTTGCTCTACTATCTCGCGCCGCTGGCGTCGCTGTTCCTCGCGGCTCCACCGGGTGCGGTCGCCGCCAGTCTGACCGAGTCGACGGTCGTAAACGCGATGACTACGTCCGTCCTCGCCGCGACGCTCAGCACCCTCGTCGGCACCGTATTTGGCCTGCCGCTCGCCTACTGGCTGGCCCGCGCCGACACGCGGTGGACGGGCGTCGTCCTCGCCGTCGTGGTTCTGCCACTGGTTCTGCCGCCGACGGTCGGCGGGGTCGTCCTCCTCACGGTGGTCGGCCCGAACACGTTTCTGGGCGCCTCGGCGGCGGCCGTCGGCGTCCCGCTCACTCGCTCGCTCGCCGGCGTGGTGATCGCCCAGACGTTCGTCGCGTCGCCGTTCGTCGTCGTCACGGCGAAGGCGGCGTTCGAGGGTGTCGATCGGACGCTCGAACACGCCTCGCGGTCGCTGGGGAAGGGGCGGATGACGACCCTCCGCAACGTCACCGTCCCGCTGGCCGCCCCGGGCATCCTCGCGGGCGTGACGCTCGCGTTCGCCAGGGCGATGGGCGAGTTCGGCGCGACGATGATGCTCGCGTACTACCCGCGGACGATGCCCGTCCAGATCTGGGTGTCGTTCGTCTCGCTCGGCCTCGACGCCGCCTATCCGATCGCCATCATCCTCGTCGTCGTCTCGGCACTGGCACTGATCGTCCTCCACACCGTCGCGTCGAACCCGTGGCAATGACCTCGCTCCGTCTCGACGGCGTGGCGAAGACGTACGAGGGGTTCGAACTCGGCCCGCTCGACCTCACTGTCGCCGACGAGGTGCTCACCGTCCTCGGCCCGTCGGGGTGTGGCAAGACGACGCTCCTCTCGATCGTCGCGGGCCTCGTCCGCCCCGACGCGGGGACGGTCTCCCTCGACGGCCGCGTCCTCGACGGCCGGCCGCCCGAAAACCGGAGCGTCGGACTGGTGTTTCAGGATGGCGCGCTCTTTCCTCATCTGACCGCGCGGGAGAACGTCGCGTACGCGGCGACTGACCGGGACCGCGTCGCCGACCTCGCCGCCCGACTCGAAATCGAGGACCTGCTCGACCGCCGCCCGCCCGCTCTCTCCGGTGGCGAGCGCCAGCGGGTCGCGCTGGCCCGAACGCTCGCCGCCGATCCCGACGCCCTGTTGCTCGACGAACCGCTGTCGAGTCTCGACGCCCCGATCCGTCGCCGGCTCCGTGACGAACTCCATGGCCTCTTCGCCACACTCGACGTGCCGGTACTCTACGTCACGCACGATCAGCGAGCGGCGACGGTGCTCGGCGACCGGATCGCGGTGTTCCGCGAGGGAGCGGTCGAACAGGTGGCACCGCCCGACGCCGTCCTCGCCCGCCCGGAAACCGAGTTCGTCGCCCGGTTCACGGGGTGTGAGAACGTCTTCGAGGGAACGGTCGTTGAGGGCGGAGTCCGGGTCGACGGCGTCACCTTTCCCGCCGAGTCGACGCGGCCGCCGGGGACGGCCGTCACGGCGTGTATCCGCCCGTCGTGCGTCCGGCTGAACGCCCCCGACGCCGCCCTCACCGGCACGGTTCGGCGCCGGCTGAACGAGGGTGACGACTATCGCCTCCGTGTCGCGCTCGACGGTGGACCCGACCTGGTCGCGCGCGTCCGGCCGTCGGGGACGCTCGCGCCCGGCGACACCGTCGGCGTCTCGATTGCGGCCGAGGACGTCCACCTCCTGTGATTTCGTATCGCGACATGGAATTTATCCAGTCGCATTCGCGCCCGGCGCGGACAAAACCATTAGGTCACGAGGCGCCGAGGTACGGGTATGGGCCTACGGAAGCCACCCCTTCATACGATCCACGCCGACCGGGACGCCTCGTTCACCGAGTTCGGCGGGTGGGAGATGCCGGTCGAGTTCGACTCGATCCGGACCGAACACGCGGCCGTTCGGGAGTCGGCCGGCCTCTTCGACGTCTCGCACATGGGGGAGATTCGGGTGTCCGGCCCCGACGCGGCGACGTTGCTGGGGCGGTTGACTACCAACGACCTGTCCGAAATCGATCCAGGCGAGACGCAGTACGCGTGTATCACCGACGAGGCGGGGATCATCCTCGACGACACGATGATCTTCCGCCTGCCCGACGAGGGCGACCCAGTGTACCTGTTCGTCCCCAACGCGGGCCACGACGCCGAGATGTACACGCGCTGGATCGAGTACCGCGACGAGTGGGGACTCGACGCGACCGTCCACAACGCCACGGAGGAGTGGGCGATGCTCGCCCTCCAGGGGCCCGACGCACCCGACCTCGCGGCCGAGGCCACCGACGGTGCGACCCGCGACATCGACCGCTTCGATACGGCGTTTCTCGATGTCGCCGGCGTGCGTTCGTTCGCCTCGCGGACGGGCTACACCGGCGAGGACGGCTTCGAGTTCCTCGTCCCGTGGGACGAGACGGAGACGGTGTGGTCGGCGTTCGACTGCCAGCCCTGTGGGCTGGGCGCCCGCGACACCCTGCGCTTGGAGATGGGCTTTCTCCTCTCCGGGCAGGACTTCGACCCCGAAGACGAACCACGAACCCCGTACGAGGCGGGCGTCGGGTGGACGGTCGACCTCGACACCGAGTTCGTGGGCCGTGATGCCCTCGAAGCCGTCGAGCGCGAGGGTGTCGACCAGCGGTTCCGGGGTGTCGTCCTCCAGCAACGGGGCGTGCCGCGGCACGGATACGAGGTGGTCGACGCCGACGGCGAGCATCTCGGCCACCTCACGAGCGGGACGATGAGTCCCACGCTCGGCGAACCGATCGGTCTCGGCTATCTCTCCGAACAGGCACCTCCGGGCACCCGCGTTCGGGTGATGGTCCGGGGCGAACCGAAGCAGGCGAACGTAGTGACGCCCCCTTTCATCGACAAATGAGCTTCGACGTACCCGCGGATCGACGGTATCTGGAATCGCACGAATGGACGACGGCTGACGGCGAGACCGTTCGCATCGGCATCACCGACTTCGCACAGGACGAACTGGGCGACGTGGTGTTCGTCGAACTCCCCGCGGCGGGCGACGAGGTGACGAACGACGAGGAGTTCGGCGTCGTCGAGAGCATCAAGGCCGTCTCCGACCTCGTTTCGCCCGTCTCGGGCACCGTCACCGCCGTCAACGAGGCGCTGTTCGACGCGCCGGAACTGGTCAACGAGGATCCGTACGGCGAGGGCTGGATGATCGAGGTCGAGCCGAGTTCGGAGGACGCGTTCGACGATCTACTCTCCGCCGACGAGTACCGCGACCAGATCGAGTAACTATCGTAACAATTGAACGTCGTCGCACATCCGATCGTAGGACGGCGTGCGATCGGCTGTGCAAACAGTTTCAATCGCTACTCTAGAACGCGCTGTCGTGTTCCGAACTGTCGATGCCGTTGATGCGGATTAGCCCGTAGTCGCAGTCGGTACACGTCCACTTCGTTTTCTCGCCCAGGTGGAGCGTCGTGCTTGCCGTCCGCCAGAAGGTGTCGTTCGCACACTCCGGACAGTCGTGTTCCATCTCCAGACTCATAGCTGTCTTTCGGCGGGCGGTCCAATTGAAGATACTGGTTCCCGAAATCGGGCCATAAACCGTATATCGCGATACAAATTCGTCCCCGAGTTGAGCCTGGCCGTCTCGATGCATGCGGTCTTCGACTCTCGTGGTCGAGTCTCGCGGTAGCCACCTCTGCCATCGGCGGATCGCGGTTCGATCCGTCCCTTCGAGCAGTCGTCGTCAGCGTCCTCTATTTTCGTGACCGAGGGCGAGTGGGAGTCGAGTGAGACATCGTCCGTCCGGATTCGACGGTTGAACGCCAATCGTTTTGGTAACTACCTCCCTCGGTTTGGCTGTATCGACCGTCGAGTAGCTCACAGCGGACACGGCCATCGCCTGCAGTAATGACACTCGCCCAACTCCTCGAACAGTACGTCAGTCTCGGTATCTTCGTCCTCGCTGGAGGGCTCAGCGTCCTCAGTTTCCTCGCGTGGCGACGGGAACGTGATCGTCGGATGCGAATCGTCACGCTCGGGTACGCGATGTTCGCCGTCTACGGACTCATCGTGTTTCTCGAGTACCCGTTGCTCCCGTATATCCCGTACGCGACGCTGGAATTGCTCGAACACGGGAGTGCAATCCTGATCCTCGGTGGCCTCCTGGCGTTCTTCGTCGCTTTGACGCGGGACTGAGCAATGTCGGATCCGGACCTCGAACTGGACTCTCGGCGGACGATCTATCAACGGATAGCCGACACGCCGGGCGTTCACTTTCGCGCGCTCCTCGACGAACTCGACTACGCGCAAGGAACGCTCCAGTATCACCTTCGGTGGCTCGCCGACGAGGGGCTCGTCGAGGTTTCAGACGACGGCAAGTACACACGGTACTACCCCGCCGCCGAGTTCGACGAAGCCGATCGGGCTGTGATGAACGCGTTGCGACGGGAGTACAGCCGCCGCATCCTCGCGCACCTTCTCGCGGACGGTCCGCTCTCGACGACCGAACTCAGCGACCGCTTGGAGAAGGCGCAATCGACCGTCTCGTGGCACCTCTCGAAGCTCGCCGAGGCCGACCTCGTCACGAAAGAGCGCGACGGTCGGAGCGTCGTCTACGAGGTCAGCGATCCCGACCGGGTCAGATACCTCTACACGGTTCACCAGCGCTCGTTCACCGACAGAGTCGTCGACCGGATTCTGGGCCTCTGGGACGGCTATTAGCTCGCCGTCGCGCTCGACGGTATCCCACGAAGCACCAGCAGGCGCAACAGGAGCACGTACACCAGAAAGGCCACGGAGGGCCCCAGCAGGGGACGGACGAGTCCCGGCAGATCAGTTCCGATCGCTGCCGCGTGAATCGTCCCGAAGGCGAACCCGGCGTACGCGAACGAGTGGACGACGCGTGGGCCCCACGGCCGCTCGAAGCGGTTCGCGTCGGTGAAGCCGAGCACCGCGACGACGAGCATGAGCAGTGCGCCCGCGCCGACGGCGACGCCGCCGAGGAAGTACGGCATCGAGTACGTCGGCGCCGGAACCTGACCGGTGACGACGAACCACGCGTCGAGGACGCCCAGGCCCGCGTGTAGCAACGTGACGATCATCGCGAACACGGACAGTTCGACGTGGATGCGTTGGGCGGCCTCGTGGAGCACGCCGAACGATTCCGTGTTGTAGAGAACGCCGGTGAGGACGGCCAGGTACAACAATGGATACGTGACGAGCGCGGCACCGCGGTCGAGGAGCCAGACGAGTTGTGACATTACGATGCACCTGTGGTTTCGACGACGTCGGGACAGCCATCCGCGTCTTGAAACCCGTTCGCCGACTCCGGTCGCGTCGGACACTCGTCGGTGGAGTCGTCGATGCCATCCCCGTCGTAATCCGTCGGTGCCTGTCGCTCCGAAACGGTCTGCTCGACGAGATCACTCTGCACTTTCTCAGTCGCCTGGGTGGCCCGAACGTCACCGATCTGCCAGAGGGCCGGAACGGCCACGACCAGTACGGCGATCGCGACGACGGTGATTCGCTGCTTATGCGTCCATGACATGTGAATCGAATCCTCCTGTCGCGTGGAAGACGCCGTCGTGAACGATCAGCGCCTCCAGTCCGTCCCACTCGGCTGCTAATTCATGTGCTTCGTCGAGGGAGAGTGCGGCCAGCGTCGTCGCCAGGGCGTCGGCCTCCATGCAGTCTCGGCGCGCGACGACGGTGACGGACTCGTGGCGCGAGCCGAGCGACTCGGTGGTCGAGTCGTAGATGTGGTCCATCCCGTTTCGCGAGCGTCGGTATCCACCGGATGTCGCGACGGACCACTCCGTGTCCAGAATCTTCAGCGGCGTGTCGTCGCCGTACGGGCTCTCGATGCCGACCGGACCCGTCGGTGGAGACATATCTCCGCCACCGCTGACGAAGCCGCGTCGCCCGAACCCCGTGAGCGTCTCGGTGGCTCGGTCGACGATGTATCCCTTGGCGAGGCCGTTGAGGTCGAGTTCGACATCGGTAGTGACCTGCGATCCGCTGACGTGGACGGTTCCGGTGTCGAACGTCGCCGGCAGTGTGTCACTGTCACCACGCAGGAACGTTTTGAGGTCGTGCTCGACGCGGCCCTGATGGATATCGAACACTCCCTCGGTCCGATCGTTGTATTCGAGTCCACGGCGGACGATGCGGGCGACGTGGTCGTTCACGACCGCACCGTCGCGGTTGAGATGGCTGACGGCACTCGCCTCGTCGAAGGCGTTCAGCTGTGCTTCGAGTGACTCGGCCGTGTCCCGCGCTACAGTCACCGCAGCGTCGGCCCGGATGCCTGTCGCTTGGACCCGAAACGTCGTATCACAACAGTCGAACTCGCGGCGAGTGTCGCCGAGCCGTTCGGTGAGCGACGCGAGCGATCCCATCATCTCCGTCACTCGTCCGCTTCGTGTTCGTCTTCCGTTTCGTGTTCTTCCTCGTCCTCCGCTTCGTGCTCTCCGTCTTCGTACTCCTCGTGTTCTTCGTCCTCGTAGCCGGACTGTGTCTGGACTGCTGGCGTGAAGTTCTGGTTGGGCGTTGGGGCATCGGCCGCAACCTGTTGTGACGCGTCCGACGCGGACGTTTCAGGTGAGTCCGCTTGCTCGCCGGCCTGCGTGAGGCCCCCACCGGGTATGGCGAGGCCACCGGCTACGATGGTCGTGAGGAGGGCACCTGCGAGCGTGAAGGCGACGAGTTTGTTCTTGGGGACTGGAATGCGCACGATCAGCTGCACCCCGTTTTAGCGTCGCTACCTTCGATATGTCGGTCGTTGCTTCCTGTCATTGCAGATGGAGGGTGGAGATCGTCTTAGTAAGCCGTTCGCGTCCAGCTATCGAATCTTCGTCCAGCTATCGAATCGGTTCGATATGGCGCGATCTCGTCCAGGCCCCTAGATCCGAGAGCACACATTCGATTCGAGAGGTGGAGGCGAACGTCCTCAGCCACGCGGGCCAAGCTACTTGCCGCCCGCGACCCAACACGGCGTATGTCGATCACGCTCTACGCGCTCGACGGCTGTCCGTACTGCGAGACGGTTCACGACGCCCTGCAGGAGCACGGCGTCGACTACGAGACCGTCTGGGTCGAGGCGCTCCACTCGGAGCGCAACGAGGTCAAACGCGTCAGCGGCCAGCGCGGCGTGCCCGTCCTCGTCGACGACGACCACGGCGTCACGATGTCCGAGAGTGCGAACATCCTGCAGTACGTCGACCGAACCCTCGCATGAAGATATACACCGGCCGTGGCGACGAGGGGATGACCGACCTCCGAGACATGTCCCGCGTCTCGAAGACCAGCCCCCGGATCGAGGCCTACGGCACCGTCGACGAGGCCAACGCCCTCGTCGGGACGATCAGACCGACGGGCTACGACGACGTGGACGAGTATCTCGAACGCGTCCAGAACCACCTCCACGTGGTCCAGGCGGACTTCGCCAACCCCGACCCCGGCGAGGGCGACCCCGTCGTCCGCGAGGAACACACCGAGCAGTTGGAGGACTGGATCGACGCCGCCGACGAGGAACTCGACCCGCTGGAGTCGTTCGTCCTGCCGACGGGGTCCGAGGCCGGCGCCGCCCTCCACCACGCCCGGACCGTCGTCCGCCGGGCCGAACGCCGGGCCGTCGACCTCGCCGGCACCGATCCCGTCAACGCCGAGGCGATCGCCTACCTGAACCGCCTCTCGGACGCCCTCTTCACCTTCGCCCGCCTCGTCAACCAGCGCGACGGCGTGCGCGAGGACCGACCGTCGTACTGAGGATGCGCCGCGTCGCCGTCGTCGGCCTCGTTCTGTTGCTGGCGGTCGGATCGGCGTTCACAGCCGGCGTGGCGGCGGCCCCGCTCACTGCCACCGACGGCGTCTCCGAGCCGCTCCGGAGCGTCCGAATCGTCGACGTGGTGCCCGACAACCGGTCGACGCTCATCGGCGTCCACACCGTCGAGGCGGGATCGACGCTGCTCGTTCGCGGAGCGACCAACCGCCGGCCGGATCGCTCTGCTATCGACGTGAGCGTGATCGAAGGCCCCGACGCCGACCGATTCGACTTCGCGGTCGTCGAGTCGTGGGAGTACGACGGCGTCTGGACGGCCCGGCTGTCGGTTCCCGCGGACGCGACACCAGGCACCTACACGCTCCGGGCTCGTGTCGACGGCGACACCGACTACCAGGACTTCGAGGTGGTCGCGGAGAAACGGGCGACGCTGACGGTTCGGTCCGTGTCGCGAACCGCAGTCGTCGTCGACGCCACGCTTCCCGACGGTGGGTACGTCGAACTCCGCGACGACGAAACCGTCGTCGGCACCTCGTCGTATCTCCCGCCGGGCTCTCACACCGGCGTTACCGTTCCGGTCGACACCGACACGTCGTCGCTCACTGCCGTCGCCGCCGTCGGTACGCCCGAGCGGCGTCTCGACGCCTACACGGTGGACGGCGAGAGCGTCGTCGTGGCGGTCCGTCTGCCGACGCCGACGCCGACGCCGACGCCGACAGTCACCCCGCCGACGCCTACTCCGACGGCGACGGCGCCGCCACCACGAACGACACGCTCGACGGCGCGTCCCCCACCGACCCGTTCTCCGACCACTGGCGCATCCGGTTCGGGGTTCGGCGCCATCGCGGCGACGCTCTCGCTGGCCGTGGTCTGGGCGTTCGTCCGTTGGCGAATCCGGTGACTCCGCCCACAAGAGCTATATTTGTCGTCCCCGTCCGGTCATATATGAACAACCACTTCGAAGACGCGTTGTACTACATCGGACGGGCCGGCGAACACGCGAAAGAGGGCGTCATGGAGGAACTCGACCCGATCGAGGCGCGATTCCGCGAACTGACGGGCAAGGAGGAGGAACCGGAGCCGTCGCGACTGGAGAAGCTGCAGGAGGAGCTGCAGGAACTGGAGAGCCGAGCCGAGGGCGAGACGAAAACCGCCATCGCGGACGCGCGGGAGCGCATCCGTCGCTACCGCGGGGAGTCGTCGTCCGAGTGAGCCGCTTCCGCGGGCCGAGACAAGACAACCCTTAAGTCCACCTCGCCAGTACCGACGTACTGGCGGGTTGGTGGTCTAGCCCGGTTATGACGGCTCCTTCACACGGAGCAGGCCGGCGGTTCGAATCCGCCCCAACCCATTTCTGTCGACACCGCAACTGCGAGCGGAGCGAGCAGTCCGTGTCGACGAAATGGTGACGCGGATTCGAAGCAGAGAACGACGCGAGCGCTAGCGAGCAGCGTGACCGGGGTTTGAATCCGCCCCAACTCCTTTGCCTGACGCTCGTGACGGCGACACGGCGCAGGCCGTTCGTCACCCAGCGCTCACTCGGAATCGGGCGGCCGGATCGGATCGACGCGGAACACGTAGTCCTCGTAGGTGTGTTCGAGTCGCGTTGGGGCCTCCTCGGCCGTGTGGGTTTCACAGAGGTTGGCCACGGCCTCGACGGCTCCGTGGCCAGTATCCTCCTGGTACCGTTCGAGGACGCGGAACGCGGCGGGTTCGTTACAGCCGCGTCGATGACACGTTGGCGGGAAGTCCTCGGCCGACGGTTCGGGTTCGTCGGCGCGTTCGCGGGCCTCGCGGATCTCCCACTCGTGCTGTCGTTGCTCCGCTCGTTGTGCCTGGCGCTCCCGTCCCTCCTTCGTGTCGGGCATAGCCCAAAATTGGCGGCAGCGAGTATAACACTGTGGGCTCTCACTCCACGCCGGAGCAGGTCGGCGGTCCCACCACGGGCCGCGTTGCCGTTCGACGCTCGCGAGGAGCGGCGCCCCGGTCAGCGAACACTGCGGCTACGCCCCGTCGACGCGTTCGACGCCGGTCACCTCGATCCGCGTCCCGCCCTCGGCACTGCGCTCGATGTCGACGGTCCAGTCGTGTGCCGCCGCGATCTCCCGGACGATGCTGAGTCCGAATCCCGTTCCGTCGTCGGCCGTCGAGTAGCCCGAATCGAACACGCGGTCGCGTTCGTCGGCCGGGATGCCCGGCCCGTCGTCGGCGACGTAGAAGCCGTCCGAGCGGTCGCCGACGGTGACTGTCACCTCGCCGTGGTCCGCGTCGTCCCCATTCGCTGCTCCGTGCGCCACGATGTCATCGGACTGTGTCCGATTGCCCGTGGAGCTATGCGCCACGTCGTCATCGGACTGTGTCCGATTGCCCGTGGAGCTATGCGCCACGTCGTCATCGGA
>Ga0207851_100807_pt1 | contig 12711 bp, 13 predicted proteins | sample A23E3SouthBayCA_FD_187747 | JGI IMG/M metagenome (GOLD analysis project Ga0207851, IMG submission 187747) | Aerobic enrichment media microbial communities from Eden Landing Ponds, California, USA - A23 E3 (SPAdes) | ecosystem: Environmental > Aquatic > Marine > Unclassified | place: Emeryville... | reverse complement strand
GACGACGGCGCCTGCCAGCACGAGCGTCTGCGCCAGCGACCCCAGTCCCGTGATGGCCGCCGTCACGAGCGCGTCCGGCGTGTACCGGACGAACACGCGGGAGACCGGTGCTACGACGAACTCGCGAGTGAACCCGGCGTACGCGTACGAGGCGGCGACTGCGGCCACGCCCGCGGGCACCCCGCGCTCGACCGCAGGCGGCAATCGCATACCCGAACGTGTGCTCGAACGCCCATAGAACCCGGGTCCGAGGAACACGCCTATAGGGGCCGCACACGGACGTCTCGGTATGGCCGACGACGCTGTGCGAGGCGGCGAGGACCGCGGCGGCAGCCAGTGCCCCATGTGCAACGCGGACCTCTTCAAGCGCCACTGCAAGTACGTCTGCCCGCAGCACGGCGTGGTGGCGGACTGCGCCGACCCCTTCAGATTCTAGGCGCGCCGCTCGCGACGTCGCCACGCCCGGTACGCGACGGGACTCAACACGACCAGCGCAGCGAGCAACCCGGCCGCGATGTAGACGGGGTCGACGGCCGTCGCCTGCATCGTGAACGCGTCCAGGCCGCTGCCCACTGCGACGGCGCCCAGCACCCACGGGAGTTCACCGAGCAGCGTTCCGGCGGCGAACGCTCGCAGACTGACGCCGCCGGCGCCCGCCGCGGCCGACACGGGCTCCGGGTGCGTGGGTGCGAGGCGCGCGGCGACGAGCCCGCGCATCGGCCCGGCGGCGTCGAAGTACTGCTGGCTCCCGTCGGAGAACCGGCCGAAGATCCGGCCGTCGCTGGGCGCGAACCGGCCGGCGAGGTACGGCAGCAGGCTGGTGCCGACGGCGCCGGCCAGTGCGACCGGCACGCCGACGACGAACCCGTACCTGAACCCGACGAGCGCCGACAGCAGGCTGATCGGCCACCCGAGCAGCGGGCGGACTGCGTACAGGCCGACGAGAATCACCGGAAACCAGGGGCTGGCGAGTGCCGTCCGGAGCACGCCGACCGCTCGCTCCGGGCGCACGACGACGGCGACGACGACCACCGCGGCGACCAGCACGCCGGCCGCGTACCGCTTCATCGGCGCCCGCTACCCAGCGCGCGCGTTTCAAGCTGTCCATTCCGCGGGTCGTCGCACACAAGCGTTAAGCGCGCCGTCGACCCACCACGCTGTATGGCCGGCGGCGACGACCACCTGGACGCCCACGACGACGTCGACGACCCCGTCGAGGTCGGCGTGGAACTGCTCTCGAAACTCGAGTTCGAATCGCTGTCCGTCGCGGCCGCAATCGACCGCCTGGAGACCGTGACCACGCACCCGCGAACGACCCGCGAGATCCTCGAGGAAGCTGAGCGTCGCGGCGTCATCGAACGCGAGGGCGGCGACGTCCAGCCGCGTGGCGGCGGCTACGTGTCATTCCAGTCGGACGTCGTCACGAAAGACGGGGAGTTCTCGTGTCGGCGCTGCGGCGCGACAATCTCGACTGGCTACTTCATCAACTTCGAGTCTGGAGAACTCGGCGCGTTCGGTTCCTCGTGCATCCGGAAAGTCACGGGACGGGAGTGAGCGCTCCGGTCCGACTACTCGTCGTCAGCGAGGTCGCGGAGCGCGTCGAGGCGCTCCCGGTGTTCCTCGAGGACGGCCTGCTGGGCGTCCAGGACTTGTCGTTGCCGGTCGAGGGCGGTGCGGTGCTGGTCGAGCGCGGTGGCCATCTCTTCGACCGCCGTTTCGAGTTCGTCGAGTTCCGCGTCCAGTTCCTCGGGGTCGACCGGCGGTTCGACCGCCGCCGCGGCGGTCTGGAACCCGCTTGACGCGAACTCGTCTTCGTCGTCGTCCTGCACGCTGGCCGCGGGTTCGCCCGTCTGCGCGCTCGCCTGTCCGGCGCTCGCGTTCGCTGACTCGGCGCTCGTGTTCGCTGACTCCGCGCTCGCGTTCGCTGACTCCGCGCTCGCGTCGGTCGTCCCTGAACCCGCATCTGTCGTCCCGGCACTCGCTTTCGTCGTCGTCGCACTCGGTCCAGCCGGCTCCGTCTCGTCGTCCTCGCCGACGGTGCTCGTGTCGATGGGGTCGACGCCGCCGCCGAACGACACCTCGTCCGTGGACGTGTCGACCTCCTCGTCGACGTTCATCTGCGCGAACTCCTCGGCGCTGGCGGCGTCGTGGTACGCGTACACCGCGTCCTCGACGGTCTCGCGGACGTCGCGGAACTGCTCGTTCGGCGCCTTGATGCGCTGGGTGCGCGACGTGGTCTCCAGGACGAGCTGGCTGGAGACGTTGCCGTCCTCGACGTCGAGGCCCGTAATCGAGTCGTAGCCGATTTCCTCGAAGTCCGGTCCCCAGACGGCCTCGCCGACGTGTTTCACGACGCGGTCGCTGGTCACGACGAGCGTGAGTTCGCTGAACCGGTACGTGCGCTTGACCGTCTCCCCCGGCTGGGTGACGTCCGCGGCGTTCAGCACGCCCGCGATGATCGGGTGCAGAACGTCGTCGAGGCTCCCCGAGGGGACGGAGAACGACGCCTCGCCGTCGAGCCCGTAGTCGAGGGTAATCGACGCTTTCCGGCGGCCTTCGCTGACGACGATCCCCTCGGCGTCGTGGGCGTAGTCGTCGACGGATTCGTCGCTCAGCAGGCCTTCGGCGGTGTAGACGAGCGTTCTGGTCGGCGTCACGAACACGGCGTCCTCGCCTTTCAGCGGGACGTGTGCGGCGACGTCCTCGTCCCCCAGCGAGGACTGGACGAGCGCGGGTACGTTCATGTACGCTCGAAGCAACCGCCTCGGCTTAAACCCGGCGGGTAGCCGAGGCAGATGAGAACGTTAAAGAATACCCTCCCCCTAGCCGGAGTTGAGCCCGGGTGGCTTAGCTGGTCATAGCGCCGCACTCATAGGGTTCCGAGCTTCGGTGCGGCATCCCACACGCCACGTGGATGCTCAGCATGTCCGCGAGGCCCGCCGAGCCTCGAACCTGGGACATGCGGAGATCGAGGGTTCAAAACCCTCCCCGGGCACTTCTCCGACGAAACGACGAACGAAGTGAGGAGTCCGCCGTGTGAAGAATCTGGAGGTTCTCGAACCCTACGAGACGCAGTGCGACCAGCGAGATCGACCGTCTCGAATCGTTCAAAACCTACTCGATACCTCGCGATTTTCGGTCGGGACCGATAGCGACTGCGCTGGCGACGTGGCCGATTTCGGTTCGGGGACGCATCCGGGTAGTCGCGCTAGCGGCGCACGACAACTGTCACTGCGGACGGCTAAATGCCGGGGATGTGAGTGAACGAGTCGTTAGCAGAACCGGCGCTGGCGTGGCGTCCGGCCCGCCGGACCGCAGGGTTGGTCTGAACGCCCGTTTCTGACGGCGTCGTTCGCCGCATCGGCGAAACAGCGATAACAGTACGAAAAAGCTCGATAAAACGTCTAAACGCCTCTCGAACGCTCGTAAAACGTCGGGAATTCGGCGTAGGTTGGGTGAAACGAACTGAACTCTGACCAACTGTCTCCCTCTTATATGGGGTAGCCGAATGTACGGTGGAGTAACGAGGTGAGACCCAATGTCAACGCCTTCCCGCTCCGCGCTCGCTGAAGTCGCTTCGGACGCCGTCAAGACGCCCGCGTCCGCCACCCTCCTGAAGCCCTTCGAGGTCGCCGGCTTCTGGGCAGCAATCACCCTCCCGTTCCTCTACACGCCGCTCGTGCTCGCCGGTCCCGAGACAGCGGCCGAACAGACCGCGCTCGCCGCGCTGGTCGCCCTCCACGTGGTCGCGCTAGTGCTCGGTCACCGCCACAACAAGACGGACTGACGCCCGCGCTTCGCGTCGCTTAACACGGCCGCCCTCGTCGGTTCCCGCATGGGTCTCGACGCCGTTTCGTTCGGTCGAACCGGACTGCAAGTTTCTGAGGTCGCGTTCGGCACGTGGCGGTTCGGCCGCGAGAACGACGAAGGCGACGTCGAGGTCGGCCGCGAGCGCGCCCACGAGTTACTCGACACCTACGCGGACGCCGGCGGCCGCTTCATCGACACTGCAGACATGTACGGGAGCGGCCGCGCCGAACGGTACATCGGCGAGTGGCTCGCGGACCGCGACCGCGAGGACTTCGTGATCGCGTCGAAGATCTACTGGCCGACCCGGGGCGACCCGAACGGCAGCGGCCTGAACCGCAAACACCTCCGGAACAACGTCGACGAGATTCTCAGCCGTCTGGACACGGACTACGTCGACGTGCTGTACACCCACCGCTGGGACGACGAGACGCCCGCGCGCGAGTTCATGCGGACGCTCGACGAGTTCGTGCGCGACGGGAAGGTCCACTACCTCGGGACGTCGACGTTCGAGCCGAACGCCTGGAAGGTCGCGAAGGCCAACGAGATCGCACGCCGCGAGGGCTTCGAGCCGTTCACTGTCGCGCAGCCGCGGTTCAACGCCGTGAACCGCGAGATCGAGGGGAACTACCTCGGGATGTGCGATGACTACGACGTCGGCGTCGTACCGTGGTCGCCGCTTGCGGGCGGCTTCCTCACGGGGAAGTACACGCGCGGAGAAGCGCCGCCCGAGGGGACCCGGGGCGCGACCGACCAGCAGTTCGTGGACTCCTACCTGACGCCGGAGAACTTCGACGCGCTGGAGGAAGTCGAAGCCGTCGCCGAGGCGGTCGACGCGACGCCGGCCCAGGTGGCACTGGCGTGGCTGCTCCACCACGAACAGGTCGTCGCGCCGATCACGGGCGCGCGAACGCCAGAACAGCTCCGCGAGAACCTTGCGGCGGCGGACATCACCCTGACCGTCGAGCAGTTCGAACGCATCGCGAACGCGAAGTAGCTCGGCGTTCAGGAGCCGTTTTCAGATTAAGGCCTCCTTAATCGCCGTACGCCCGGAACTCCGTGACTTCGGCGCGGATGGCGTTCCGCTTCAGGAGCACGAATCCTGTGACGATGAGCGCGAACCCGGCCGCGGTGTACGCGGTCGGCGTCTCCCCGAGGAACGCGAGGCCGGTCGCCGCCGCCGCGACGGGCGCGGCGTACGACACGAGGTTGATCTCGATCGGCCCGAGGCGTTCGAGCAGGTCGAAGTAGATGAGGAAGCCGGCGGCGCTGGCGACGACGACGAGGTAGCCGAGCGCGAGGATGGCTTCGCCGGTCCACTGCACGTCGCTCACTGACTCCGCGATGGCGACGCTGGCGACGTGCATCAGGCCCGCGCCGAGCAGCATCGACCACGCTTCCATCGTTTCGATGGGGAGGTCGGCGTCGACGCGGCGCGTCAGCACGCTCCCGAGCGCGAACGACGCGGCCGCGAGGAACACGAGGAACATCGAAACCGTGCGCGCGTTCAGGAGGTTGTTCGGGTCGGGGCGACTCAGCAGACCGACGCCGACGAAGCCGACGAGCAGACCGGCGATGCCCAGCGTCGTCAGGCGCTCGTCGGGGAGGAAGACGCGAGCGAACCCAGTGGTTAGAATCGGGGAGAGGCTGACGATGATGGCGGCGGCGGCGCTGGTCGTCCCCTGTTCGCCGACGAACAGGAACGCGTGGTAGGCAGCGATCATGAACGCGCCGCCGACGCCGACGAGCACCCATTCGTTGCGAGTGCGCGGCCGCCACCGGTCGGTCGCGTACCCCGCGTACCCGAGCATCAGGACGCCCGCGAGGTCGTAGCGGAACGCTGCGAACAGCACCGGCGGGAAGTACTCCAGACCGGCCTTGATCGCCGTGAACGCGCTCCCCCACGCGACGGCGAGCACGACGAACAGGGTCGCGTTCCTGAATCTCATCGAACCGCCTCCAGAACGCGCCGTCCGGGCCGGAAGTTGGTCACGCCGATGCTGGGAGCGCGGCGACGTTTACGCTTTCGAACCCGTGCGTGGTTTGCCGGCGACGCAGGTGCGTGTCGCTGCCTGGCTGGCGACGCAGGTGCGTGTCGCTGCCTGACTGGGGTCGCAGTGCGTACCGTCAGTGGTTCACGGCTCCGGCCCGGCTTACGCGCCGCTGCGTTCCTCGTGGAGCGCGCGGAGGACGTCCTGCCGGGTTACGATGCCGACGATGACGTCGCCCTCGACGACCGGGACGCGGTTGACGTCGCGTTCGTCCGCCGCCAGGATGGCGAGCACGTCGTCGACGTCGGCGTCCGGTTCGACTGTCAGGACGTCCTCGGTCATGATGCTCTTCACGGGCTTGCTCGCGTTCCTCGCGAGGTCGAGTTCGGTCTCCAGTTCGTTCCACGACAGGTCGAAGCCGTAGTCCAGCGTCTCGAGGAACGGCGGGAGGCCGATCGGAATCCAGACGGTGTGGCTCTTCGGCTGGAACAGCTCCACGAAGTCCCGCTGGGTGACGACGCCGAGGAGGCGGTCCTCGTCGTCCACGACGGGGAAGCCGGTGAAGTCGCGGCTGGCCAACTGCTGGAGGACATCGCTGATCTCGTCGTCCTCGTGGACTGTCTCGACGTCCGCCGTCATCAGGTCGCGTGCGTTCATACGCGAGCAGTCGCGGGCACGCCACCTATCGCTTTGGGAAGCCGCCGATGACGGCTGGTACTGTTTGGGGTGCAGTCGGCTGCATCTCGTATCGATTCGTAGTCCCGCCGCTCGCGTGGGGTGAAACGCTCTCAAATCGGCGTATCCCTTAAGGCACAGTAGTCGTTACACGGGACATGGCCATCGTGGGCCGGTCGAACCTCCGAGACCTGTTCGACGACGCGCCGACCCCGCACATCGCACACCCCCCGGAGTCCCACCGGCGCGACTTCTACGTCGCGACGGACGGCTCGTACTCCAGCGACGGCAGCGGCCTCGGCGTCCTCGTCGAATCCCGGACGGGCGACCGGATTGCCCGACTGGCGGTGCCCGACGAAGCCCCGAACAATAACGTCGCCGAGTACAGAGCGCTCCACCTCGGTCTGGACGTGCTCGCGGCGCGCGCGCCGAGCGACGCGCGCGTCGGCATTCTCGTCGACCACAACGACCTCGCGGGCGACGTGAACACAGCGGTGCTCGCCGCGCGCGCCCACGACTATCGCCCGATTACGGACTTCTCGCCGCCCGCAGGGGCGGACCACCACTGGCGTGGCATTCGCGCTCGCGTCGTCGGCTTCGAGGCGGCGCGGGCCGCCCAGCTTGACAGCAACACGAACCCGGCCCACGTCCTCGCGAACGAACCCGAGCAGTACGCGCACGTCAACGACGAACCCGCGCGGTGTCTCGTGCCGGCGTTCGACGACCCGTGCGAGGACCCGAAAGTCCCGCCGCCGTCCCGTAGCGACCGGCGCGCCAGCGACTAGCGAGGTTGGGACTCCCCCACTTCGGGGCTCTCTTGCTCGTGTAGTGGACGTTCACTCGGAGACGGCGACGGACACGTAGCCGAGCAGGGCACCGGCGGCGCCGACGCCCGCCCCGATTGCGCCGCCCACACCTGACGCGCTGCCGACCGGGGACCCGACGGCCGCGCAGACGCCCGCGGCGATTGGACCCGCGCGCTGTGCCCGACCGGCGACCTCGTCGTCGGTCCAGTCCGTAGAACGCAGTCGGTCGAAGCGGCGCATCAGTCGACAGTTGCGTCCGCCAGCAGAATGAATACGGCGAGGACCGGGGTTTCGCTGTCTACTCGTCGCGGTCGTCCTGCTGTGCGTCGACGGCCGCGACGGCGGCGAGGTTCACGATGTCCTTGACTTCGTCGCCCCGCTGGAGGACGTGAACTGGTTTGTCCATTCCCACCAGCATCGGGCCGATGGCGTCCGCGCCGCCGAGGCGCTGGAGGAGCTTGTACCCGATGTTGCCGGCTTCGAGGTTCGGGAAGATGAGGACGTTCGCTGGTTCGTCCAGGTCGCTGAACTCGTAGGTGCCCTCGAGGATGTCCTCGACGACGGCGGTGTCGGCCTGCATCTCGCCGTCGACGGGGAACTCGACGTCCTCGTTCTCGCGGAGCATGCGGGCGGCCTCCCGGGGCTTGCGCGTGCCCTCGTTGTCGACGCTCCCGAAGTTCGAGTACGACAGCATCGCCACGCGCGGGTCGACGTTGAACCGCCGCGCGAGGTCCGCGGTGTGGCGTGCGACCTCCGCGAGCACGTCCGCGTCCGGGGACTGATTGACCGTGGTGTCTGCGCAGAAGATGACGCGGTTCTTGAACGTGAGCAGGTAGACGCCGGCGATGTAGTCGGCGTCTGGCGCGGTGCCGACGACCTGCAGCGGCGGCCGTAGTGCGCTCGGGTAGTGGTGCGTGAGGCCCGTGAGGAACGCGTCCGCGTCACCGGCTTCGACCATCGTCGACCCGAGGTAGTTCGGGTCGCGCTTCACGAGCGATTCGGCCTCGCTCTCCGTGATCCCCTTGCGCTGACGGAGCTCGTAGAGGCGGTCGGCGTACGCTTCGTGGTCACCCTCGCCGGGGTCGACGATGTCGGGGTCGAAGTCGAGGCCGAGCCCTGATACGACGCCGTCGATGGTGTCGCGGTCGCCGATGAGCACGGGGTCGGCGATGCTCTCCTCCTGCATCTGGTAGGCTGCACGGATCATCTTCTCGTCGTCGCCCTCGCCGAGCGCGACGCGCTTGCGCTCGCTTTTCGCCTTGTTCAGGATGATCCGCATCATCTCGCGGCTCTTCCCGAGGCGCGCTTCCAGTTCCTCGCGGTACGCATCGAGGTCGAGGTCGCGGCGCGCACACCCGGACTCCATTGCGGCCTCCGCGACGGTGGGCGCCACCTCGAACAGCACCCGCGGGTCCAGGGGCTTCGGGATGATGTAGTCGGGGCCGAACTGCAGCGGCTGGTCGCCGTACGCCTTCACGACGGCGTCCGGGACGTCCTGTTTCGCGAGGTCTGCGAGCGCTTCCGCGCACGCGACTTTCATCTCCTCGTTGATGTCCGTGGCGCGGACGTCCAGCGCGCCGCGGAAGATGAACGGGAACCCGAGCACGTTGTTCACCTGGTTCGGGTAGTCCGACCGCCCGGTCGCCATGATGACCGTGTCGTCGCGGGCGTTCTTCGCGGTCTCGTAGTCGATCTCGGGGTCCGGGTTCGCCATCGCGAACACGATAGGGTCGTCGGCCATCGACTGCACCATCTCCTCGTTGACGATGCCGCCGACCGAGAGGCCGACGAACACGTCCGCGCCGTCCATGGCGTCCGCGAGGTCGCCGCCGGGACCGGGCTGGGCGAACTCGGACTTGAATTCGTTGACGTCGCGGTCCTCGGTGATGATACCCGAGGAGTCACACATCGTGATGTTCTCGCGGCGGACGCCGAGGCTGACGTAGAACTTCGCCGACGCGATTGCGGACGCGCCCGCGCCGGAGAAGACGACGTCGAGGTCCGTGAGGTCCTTGCCCGCGATCTCCGCGGCGTTCAGCAGCGCAGCGCCCGAGATGATGGCGGTGCCGTGCTGGTCGTCGTGGAACACGGGGATGTCCATCTCCTCGCGGAGTCGGTCCTCGATCTCGAAGCACTCCGGCGCTTTGATGTCCTCGAGGTTGATGCCGCCGAACGTCGGTTCCATCGCGGCGACGGACGTGATGATGTCGTCGGCGGTCTCCTGGTCGAGTTCGATGTCGAAGACGTCGATGTCCGCGAACCGCTTGAAGAGGACGCCCTTGCCCTCCATGACGGGCTTGGAGGCCTGCGCGCCGATGTCGCCCAGGCCGAGGACGGCCGACCCGTTGGAAACGACGCCGACCATGTTCCCCTTCGCGGTGTACGTGAACGCGTCCTCGGGGTCGCTGTCGATGCGCCGACACGGCGCAGCGACCCCCGGTGAGTACGCCAGCGAGAGGTCCCGCTGGGTGTTCGTGGGCTTCGTCGTCGAGATCTCGATTTTCCCAGGTGGGTCGCTGGCGTGGTAGTCCAGCGAGTCCTCGTCAAGTCCCATACTCAGACCTGCCGCGGCGACGGGCAAAAACCTGTCCCAACGCGTCGAATCTCGCTTCGTCGTTCGTCGAACCCCGCGTTCCCGGACCGACGGAGAAGACGACAGCCATACGTACCGAGCGCGGTAAGCCCGGGGTATGGCTCGCCGCTCGTACCAGTTCGCGGCCGTGACCACCGCGTTGACGTTCGCGCTCATCCTCCTCGGCGAGTTCACCGCCGTCTCCGGGTCGGGCGCGACCTGCGGCCTCCGGTGGCCGGACTGCAGCGGGCAACTGCTCCCGTTCGGCCTCCAGTTGCACGACTTCATCGAGCAGTTCCACCGCTCGGTCGCGATGGTCGTCGGCTTCTTCATCCTCGGCACCGGCGCCGTCGCGTGGCGGAACTTCGACGAGCGCGACGTCCGCACCGGCGGCGTCCTCGCCGTCGTCCTCCTGCCGCTGCAGGTGATTCTCGGCGGGACCACCGTGACGTTCAGCGGTCTCGTCCCCTGGGGGTACATGCCGATCACGCAGGCCGTCCACCACCTCGCCGCGCTCGCCATCTTCGGCACGCTCGTCTACACCACCCTGCGTATGCGCGAGCTCGCGGGACTCGGCGTCGGACGCGTCCGGTCCGCCGCCCTCGCCGGCCTCGCGGTCCTCCCCGTCCAGCTGGCGTTCTCCCGGAACACGCTGTTCGCGGTGTACGGGACGCGCGTCCAACTCCTGCACCACGCGTTCGAGCTCCTCGTGTTCGCCGCCGCGCTCGCCGTGTTCGTGTGGGCGCGCCGCCGTACCTCGACGCGCGCCGCCCGCGCAGGCTGGGTCGCCGCCGGCTTCGTCACCGTTCAGATTCTCATCGGCACCGGCGTCGTCCAGTTCTCGGCGACCGTCCAGATAGCCTACTACGTCCTCGTGGCCGCGACGGCAGCGCTGTTCGTCGTCGCCGCGCGCGCTTCGACCGGCCGGCAGGCCACGCCCACCGCCGCGGACTAAACGCAGTCGGGTCCCGCTGGCCAGCGTCCGCTCCTCTAGCGGAGTTCCCATGTCGGTGGCTGTCTCGTCCGTCCGCTCCTCAGAATAGCCGTTCTGACGCGAGTTCAGCGCCTTCGACGAGCGCTTCGAGTTTCTTCCACGCGATGCTTGGATGGACGGCGTTGGCGCCCTCGACGACCGTCTCCAGGCCGCAGTCCGCGCCGGCGACGATGCGTTCCGGGTCGCCGACGGCCGCGGCGAACCGTTCGAGACGGTCGGCGACGACCTCCGGGTGTTCGACGATGTTCGTCTTGACGTCGATGACCCCGGGAACGAGCCGCCAGCCGTCGGGCAACGGGTACTCCTCGAAGGTCTGGAACTCGTGCTGGTGGCGGGGGTTGGCGCCCTCGATCACGAGGCCGCCGATGTCGGCCTCGTAGAACTCCTCGATGACGTCAGTGAGTTCGACGTCCCGGTGGTGGGGGCCCTCGTAGTTCCCCCAGCAGGCGTGCAGGCGGATCTGGTCGTCCGGAATCGAGCGGACCGCGCTGTTCAGCGCCTCGATGTACGTCTCCACCACGTCCCGGAACTCCTCGACCGAGCGGTCCTTGTGCGTGAGCGTGAACCCGGCGAGCAGGTCCGGCGCGTCGATCTGTAGCGTCGCGCCGGTCTCGGCGACGAGTTCGTACTCGGTGCGGAGCGCGTCGGCGAGGTCGAAGACGTACTCCCGGTCCGAGTCGTGGTACTCGGTTTCGGTGAACCGGAGCACGGCGCCCGGCGACGGAACCGTGTGGAATCGCTCCGGGAAGGACACCCCCTCGGCTTCGACCGCCTTGTCGAAGCGCGCGAGTTCGTGCTGCAGTTCCGCCTCGCCGACGTATTCGATCGGTCCTCTGGCGACCGGCCCACCGATGTTGTCGGTGCCGCCAAGGAGGGTCTCGCCGTACTCGGGGAAGTCATCGAGGTCGGAGGGCCACTCGCGCTCCATCGTCCCTTCGCCGAACCCCGACAGCCGGTTCGTCACGTCGACGGAGTACGCGATGCGGCTCTGTTCGCCGTCGTTGGCGACGTCCAGGCCGACCTCGGCCTGCTTCCGGACGACGGTCCTGACGGCCTCGTCGACCGCTTCGTCGAAGCGCTCCGGGTCCGGGTCCGAGGCGGCGAGCAGTTCCCGCAGTTCCGGCGAGCGCGGGAGACTGCCGACGTGCGTGGTCTGGATCGAGCGTTCGCTCATAGCACACCACTATCGGCCCGCATACAAGATTCTGCTGTAAGTGTCGGGCGTCTCCCGAACGCAGTCCGTCGGGACCCGTGCCGGGACCGACCGTCAGAAGAACTCGTCCAGGCCCGCCTGGTCGTCGTCGCTGGTGGCGTCCCCGCCACTCGTGTCCTCGCTACTCGCGTCTTCGCTCTCGCTGGAGTCGCCGCCGGTGTCGGCGCTCGCCGCACCGAAGTCGTCGAGTCCGGCGTCGGCGTTGCTGTCGCTTGCGTCCTCGTCGCTCGAACCGTCCTCGTCGTCCGTGTCCTCCGCAATTTCTCCGAAGTCGTCGTCTGCGGACGCTTGCCCCTCGAAGGCCCCGCCGGAATGCTCGACGGCCCGCTCCTCCCGCAGCGATTCCGCGTCCTCGACGATGGACTGCACTTTGTTCGTGGTCTCCCCGGAGCCCGTGACGAACGAGACGTGTTCGGCGTCCAGGTCGTAGGCCGCCGTCATCGCCACCGTCAGCTCGCGGTTCTTGCAGTGGTGGGTCATCGCCGCGAGGAACGGCACGATCTGGCGGCGCGCCGTCGACATGCTACACCCGCTGACTTCCGCGACGTTGCGCGCGACGTAGTCGCGCTTCTCGCGGGTCGCCCGCGAACTCCCGAGCTTCCGCCAGTACGAAGGTGGACCGTATCGCGTCCACCCGCCGTGGTCGTTCCGGC
>Ga0207851_100802_pt1 | contig 12740 bp, 11 predicted proteins | sample A23E3SouthBayCA_FD_187747 | JGI IMG/M metagenome (GOLD analysis project Ga0207851, IMG submission 187747) | Aerobic enrichment media microbial communities from Eden Landing Ponds, California, USA - A23 E3 (SPAdes) | ecosystem: Environmental > Aquatic > Marine > Unclassified | place: Emeryville... | reverse complement strand
CTCCGCGCGGTTCGAATTTCGAGAAGCGCCCGAGGCGGGATTTGAACCCGCGTCACGACCGTGACAGGGTCGTATGATGGGCCACTACACCACCCGGGCTTCACTCCCCCTACCGGGAAGACACGCAAAAGCCTTTCCAGACGGACGGGCCGTGCCACGCCGACCCACGGACCCGAACTACTATGTGTACGGTTGGCGTATTGCGAGGCACTGACGCCCCCGTTTGTGGGGCAACGCCCGCCCGGCTGCGCCGGGTCGAATAGCCGTAGCCGGCGAACTTGGAAAGCGTTTTACGTCTCCGACTTATAGGCGCCTGTAGTATCTCGTGCCACCAACTTCTCACACCGGTCAGACCCACACATGGTAGACGTAAGCCAACACGAACTCGTTCCGGACCACACGCTCCTCGACGGTGAGACCCTCGAGGGCGTGCTCGAGGAGTACAACATCAAAAAGACGGACCTGCCGAAGATCAAGCGTACCGACCCCGCCTTGCGCGACCTGGACGAGGACATCCAGGCCGGCGACGTCGTCAAGGTGACCAGGGACTCGCGAACGACCGAACGGGCAGTCGTATACCGACTCGTCGTAGAATAACATGGATACACAGGACAGACGCGCGATATCGCGCGAATATTTCTCGAGGGAACGGCTCGCCGAACACCACTTCCGCTCGTTCAACGCCTTCCTGGACCGGGGCATGCAGGAAGTCGTCGACGAGAAGGCCACCATCGACACCGACATCGGCGACAAGGAGGGCGAAGAGCCCGTCTACGTCGAACTCGGTGACGTCCGCGTGGTCACCCCCCGCGTCCGCGAGGCCGACGGGAGCGAGGAACTGCTCTACCCGCAGGAGGCCCGCCTCCGCAACATCACCTACGCCGCGCCCGTCTTCATGGAGATGGCGATCATCAAGGGCGGCGAGGAAGAGGAAGAACGGGTCGTCGACCAGACCGAGACCAAGATCGGCCGCATGCCGATCATGGTCGGCTCGAACAAGTGCAACATCGCCGGGTTCACCCAGGAGGAGCTCATCGACATCGGCGAGGACCCCGCCGACCCCGGCGGCTACTTCTGCGTCAACGGCTCCGAGCGCGTGCTCATGACCAGCGAGGACCTCGCGCCCAACAAGATCCTCGCCGAGACCGACACGAAGTACGGCGACACCATCGAGGTCGCCAAGACCTTCTCCCAGCGCCGCGGCTACCGCGCGCTCGTCCTGGTCGAGCGCACCCGCGACGGACTGCTCGAAGTCTCGTTCCCCTCGGTGTCGGGGTCGATCAATTTCGTGACGCTCATCCGGGCCCTGGGGCTCGAATCGGACGAGGAGATCGTCCACCGCGTCTCCGAGGACCCGGAGATCGTGAAGTTCATGCTGGAGAACCTGGAGGCCGCCGAGGTCCAGACAACCGAGGGGGCCATCGAGACGCTCGGCCAGCGCGTCGCGAGCGGGCAGGGCAAGAACTACCAGCTCAAGCGGGCCAACTACGTCATCGACCGCTACCTCCTGCCGCACCTCCACGAGGACGGCGTCGAGGAAGAAGACGTCCGCATCAACAAGGCGTACTACCTCTGCCGGATGGCCGAGGCCTGCTTCGAGCTCGCGCTCGGTCGGCGCGACGCCGACGACAAGGACCACTACGCCAACAAGCGCCTGAAGGTGTCGGGCGACCTGATGAAGGACCTCTTCCGGACGGCGCTGAACAAGCTCGCCCGCGACGTGAAATACCAGCTCGAACGGGCGAACATGCGCAACCGGCAACTCTCGGTGTCGACGGTCGTCCGGTCTGACGTGCTGACCGAGCGGCTCGAACACCCCATCGCGACGGGGAACTGGGTCGGCGGGCGCTCCGGCGTCTCTCAGCTCGTCGACCGGACGGACTACATGGGCGTTCTCTCTCACCTGCGGCGGCTTCGCTCGCCGCTCTCGCGGTCCCAGCCCCACTTCGAGGCGCGGGACCTGCACGCGACCCAGTGGGGTCGCATCTGTCCCTCCGAGACGCCGGAGGGGCCGAACTGCGGACTCGTGAAGAACTTCGCACAGGCGATGGAGCTGTCCCAGAACGTCGAGGACGAACAGATGCTGAAACAGGAACTGGCGGCGATGGGCGTCTCGGGCATCCCGGGCATCGAGTCCATCGACCAGCAGCCGGCGGACGACTAACACATGAGCCAGCAACGAGAAGCCAAAGTCTACGTCAACGGGAGTCTGGTGGGGACACACCCGGACCCGCACCAGCTCGCAGCACAGATCCGACAGGCGCGCCGCCGCGGCGACGTCAGCGAGATGGTCAACGTCTCGGTCAAGAACCGCACGCGCGAGGTCATCGTCAACGCCGACGCCGGCCGCGCGCGGCGCCCGCTGCTCGTCATCGAGGACGGCGAGCCGCTCGTCTCCGACGCCGAGGTCGAGGCCGTCAAGGACGGCGACCTCGAGTTCGAGGACCTCGTCGAGGCCGGCTACGTCGAGTTCATCGACGCCGAGGAGGAAGAGGACATCTACGTCGCCGTCGACGAAGAGGAACTCAACGAGGACCACACTCACCTGGAGGTCGACCCGCAGCTGATGTTCGGTATCGGCGCGGGGATGATCCCCTACCCCGAACACAACGCCTCGCCCCGCATCACGATGGGGTCGGGGATGATCAAGCAGTCGCTCGGGCTGCCGAGCGCGAACTACCGGATCCGGCCGGACACGCGCCAGCACCTCCTGCACTACCCGCAGCTCTCGCTGGTCAAGACCCAGACGACCGAGCAGATCGGCTACGACGAGCGCCCCGCGGCGCAGAACTTCGTCGTCGCCGTCATGTCCTACGAGGGGTTCAACATCGAGGACGCCCTCGTCATGAACAAGGGGTCGGTCGACCGCGCGCTCGCCCGCTCGCACTTCTTCCGGACCTACGAGGGCGAGGAACGCCGCTACCCCGGCGGACAGGAAGACCACTTCGAGATCCCGGACGACGAGGTGCGGGGCGCCCGCGGCGAGGAGGCGTACACCCACCTCGACGAGGACGGGCTGGTCAACCCCGAGACGCAGGTCGACGAGAACGCCGTCCTGCTGGGCAAGACCTCCCCGCCCCGGTTCCTCGAGGAGCCGGACGACATGGGCGGCCTCTCGCCGCAGAAGCGCCGCGAGACGAGCGTCACGATGCGCTCCGGTGAGTCCGGCGTCGTCGACACCGTGACCCTGATGGAGGGCGAGGACGGCTCGAAACTGTCGAAGGTCTCGGTGCGCGACGAGCGCATCCCCGAACTCGGGGACAAGTTCGCGTCGCGACACGGCCAGAAGGGCGTCGTCGGCCACATCGCGCCCCAGGAGGACATGCCCTTCACCGAGCAGGGCGTCGTCCCGGACCTCATCGTCAACCCGCACGCGCTGCCCTCGCGGATGACGGTCGGGCACATCCTCGAGATGATCGGCGGCAAGGTCGGCTCGCTGGAAGGACGGCGCGTGGACGGCACCGCCTTCACCGGCGAGGACGAGGAGGAGCTGCGCGGTTCGCTGGAAGACCGCGGGTTCCAGTCCAGCGGGAAGGAGATCATGTACTCGGGCGTCACCGGCGAGCGCATCGAGGCGGAGATCTTCGTCGGGACCATCTTCTACCAGAAGCTCTACCACATGGTCTCGAACAAGATCCACGCTCGCTCGCGCGGCCCGGTGCAGGTGCTGACCCGCCAGCCGACCGAGGGGCGCGCCCGCGAGGGCGGCCTGCGCGTCGGGGAGATGGAACGCGACGTGCTCATCGGCCACGGCGCGGCGATGGCTCTCAAGGAGCGACTGCTCGACGAGTCCGACCGCGAGTTCATCAACGTCTGCGGCGAGTGCGGGATGACCGCCGTCGAGAACGTCGAGCAACGGCGCGTCTACTGCCCCAACTGCGACGAGGAGACCGAGATCCACGAGGTCGAGATGAGCTACGCCTTCAAACTCCTGCTCGACGAGATGAAGGCGCTCGGCATCGCGCCGCGCATCGAACTGGAGGACGCAGTCTAACATGAGCGCACAAGGAACACCCCAGGAGATCGGTCAGATCAGCTTCGGGCTGATGGACCCCGAGGAGTACCGCGAGATGTCGGCCACGAAGGTCATCACCGCCGACACCTACGACGACGACGGCTTCCCCATCGACATGGGGCTGATGGACCCGCGACTCGGGGTCATCGACCCCGGACTGGAGTGCAAGACCTGCGGCAAACACTCCGGGTCGTGTAACGGCCACTTCGGCCACATCGAGCTCGCCGCGCCCGTCATCCACGTCGGGTTCGCGAAGCTCATCCGCCGCCTGCTGCGCGGCACCTGCCGCGAGTGCTCGCGGCTGACCCCCGTCGACGGCCGCCGCGTCGCCGATTCGGCGGACCGCGCCGAGGAGCGCAAACGGGAGTACCGCGAGCAGCTCCGCCGCGCGAAAGAGCTCAACAAGGATCCCAGCGACGTGCTCAAGTCGGCCATCCGCGAGTGCCGCAAGGTCGACTACTGTCCGTACTGCAAGGCCAAGCAGTTCGACATCAAACACGAGAAGCCGACGACCTACTACGAGATCATCGAGGTGCCCCACTCGGAGCTCGAGAAGCGCCTCGAGTGGGCGATGGACCCGCCGGAGGGCGAGCCGGTCACGCCCACCGACGTGGCCGAGGAACTCGAGGACGCGGACTTCGACGCCGCGCGCGTTCGCGAACTCCTCTCGGGGACGTACCGCCCCGACCGCAACGACATCGACCGCCTGAAGAACCTCGGGCGGGCGCTGGGCCGGCTCAACGACCTCGACGAGCTCGAGGTCGAGGTCAGCTCCTCGGCGGAGTACCTCGTCGAGGAGGACATGGACAAGCTGATGCCCAGCGACATCCGCGACTGGTTCGAAGACATCCCCGACGAGGACATCGAGGCGCTCGGCATCAACCCCGACCGCTCGCGACCCGAGTGGATGATCCTCACCGTCCTGCCGGTGCCGCCGGTCACGGCGCGACCGTCGATCACGCTGGACAACGGCCAGCGCTCCGAAGACGACCTCACGCACAAGCTGGTCGACATCATCCGCATCAACCAGCGGTTCATGGAGAACCGCGAGGCCGGTGCGCCCCAGCTCATCATCGAGGACCTCTGGGAACTGCTGCAGTACCACGTCACCACGTTCATGGACAACGAGATCTCGGGTACCCCGCCCGCTCGTCACCGCTCGGGGCGTCCGCTGAAGACGCTCTCCCAGCGCCTGAAGGGCAAGGAGGGGCGCTTCCGCGGCTCGCTGTCCGGGAAGCGCGTGAACTTCTCCGCGCGGACCGTCATCTCGCCGGACCCGACGCTCTCGCTCAACGAGGTCGGCGTCCCCGACCGGGTCGCGACCGAGATGACCCAGACGATGAACGTCAACGAGCGCAATCTGGGAGAAGCGCGCCGCTACGTCGCCAACGGGCCCGAGGCCCATCCCGGCGCTAACTACGTCCGTCGCCACGACGGTCGCCGGCTGAAGGTGACCGAAAAGAACTGCGAGGAACTCGCCGAGAAGGTCGAACCCGGCTGGGAGGTCTCCCGGCACCTCATCGACGGCGACATCGTGATCTTCAACCGGCAGCCGTCGCTGCACCGGATGTCGATCATGGCCCACGAGGTAGTCGTGATGCCGTACAAGACGTTCCGGCTCAACACGACGGTGTGCCCGCCGTACAACGCCGACTTCGACGGCGACGAGATGAACATGCACGCCCTCCAGAACGAGGAGGCCCGTGCCGAGGCGCGCGTGCTGATGCGCGTCCAGGAGCAGATGCTCAGCCCGAAGATGGGCGAGAACATCATCGGCGCTATCCAGGACCACATCTCCGGGACCTACCTGCTGACCCACACGAACCCGCAGTTCAACGAGACGCAGGCGCTCGACCTCCTGCGGGCGACGCGCATCGACGAACTGCCCGCCGCCGACGGCGTCGACGACGACGGCGAGGAGTACTGGACCGGGCAGACGCTGTTCTCGGAGCTGCTTCCCGACGACCTCGACCTCGAGTTCACGTCCTCGGCCGGCGACACGGTCGTCATCGAGAACGGCCAGATGCTCGAGGGGACCATCGACGAGGACGCCGTCGGCGCGTTCGGCGGCGAGATCGTCGACACCATCGCGAAGGTGTACTCGAAGACGCGAGCGCGCATCTTCATCAACGAGGTCTCCGCGCTCGCGATGCGTTCGATCATGCACTTCGGGTTCTCCATCGCCATCGACGACGAGTCCATCTCGCCGGAGGCCGAAGAGCAGATCGACGAGGCGATCCAGAACGCCTACGAGCGGGTCCAGGAGCTCATCGAGACCTACGAGGCGGGCGACCTCGAGTCGCTGCCCGGCCGGACGGTCGACGAGACCCTGGAGATGAAGATCATGTCGACGCTCGGGAAGGCCCGCGACACCGCCGGCGACATCGCCGAGGACCACTTCGGCGACGACAACCCGGCCGTCATCATGGCCGAGTCCGGGGCGCGCGGTTCGATGCTCAACCTCACTCAGATGGCCGGCTGCGTCGGTCAGCAGGCGGTCCGGGGCGAGCGGATCAACCGCGGTTACGAGGACCGCACCCTCTCCCATTTCAAGCCCGACGACCTCTCCGCCGAGGCCCACGGCTTCGTCGAGGCCTCCTACCGCAACGGCCTCTCGCCCAAGGAGTTCTTCTTCCACGCGATGGGCGGCCGCGAGGGGCTGGTCGACACGGCGGTCCGGACCTCGAAGTCCGGCTACCTCCAGCGGCGGCTGATCAACGCGCTGTCCGAACTGGAGACGCAGTACGACGGCACGGTCCGGGACACCTCGGACACCATCGTCCAGTTCGAGTTCGGCGAGGACGGCACCTCGCCGGTCGAGGTCTCCTCCAGTCAGGAGGGGCCGGCGGTCGACGTCGACGACATCGTCGACCGCGTCGTCGACGCGGAGTTCGACTCGCCCGAGGCCAAAGAGGACTTCCTCGGTCGCGAGCCCGAGCCAACGAACCTCTCGGAGCACGCCGACGACCTGTGGATGGACGCCGCGGGCGCCAATCCCACGACCGGCGCGGAAACGGGGGACGACTGAGATGGCCGAGATCACCGAGGACGTCCGGGCCATCGTCGAGGACACCGAACTGCCCCGGCGACTCAAAGAGGAAGTGTACGACTCGCTGCGCGAGCGCGGGGACGTGACCCTCGAGCAGGTCGACGATATCGCCCGCGCCGTCGAGAGCAAGTACGTCGACACCCGCGTCGACCCGCTCGACCCCGTCGGGACTGTGAGCGCACAATCGATCGGTGAGCCCGGGACGCAGATGACGATGAACACGTTCCACTACGCAGGCGTCGCGGAGATCGACGTCACGCAGGGGCTCCCGCGACTGATCGAACTCGTCGACGCGCGGAAGGAGCCGGACACGCCGTCGATGGAGGTTCACCTCGCGGACGAGTACGCGACCGACCGCGAGCGCGCCCACGAGGTCGTCTGGGCCATCGAGTCGACGAAGATCCTCCAGCTCGGGGACGTGTCGACCAACGTCGCGGACATGCTCGTCCAGGTCGACCTGAACGAGGACACCCTCGCCGAGCGGTGGCCGACCGCGGAGACGCGCGAGTCGGTTGTCGAGGACATCGCGGCGACCATCGAGTCGAAACTCGGCGTCGAGGTCCAGACGCCGGCGCCGACGGTCGTCCAGTTCGGCCCCGAGGAGCCCAGTTACCGGGACCTCCTCCAGCTGGTCGAGGAGCTGCGCGACATCGTCTTCAAGGGCATCGAGGAGGTCAACCGCGTCGTCATCCGGAAGGAGGAGCTCGAGGACGGCGAGGAGTTCGTCCTCTACACCGAGGGGTCGGCCCTGGGCGACGTGCTCGACCTCGAAGGAGTCGATGCCTCGCGGACGACGTGTAACAACATCCACGAGATCCACCGCCAGCTGGGCATCGAGGCGGCCCGCGAGGCCATCATCGACGAGACGATGGACACGCTGGCCGAGCAGGGGCTCGACGAGGTGAACATCCGCCACCTGATGCTCGTCGCGGACATCATGACCAACCGCGGCACCATCGAGTCCATCGGCCGCCACGGCATCTCCGGCAACAAGGAGTCCGTGCTCGCCCGCGCCGCCTTCGAGGTGACGGTCAACCACCTGCTCGACGCGGCCATCCACGGCGAGGTCGACGACCTCAACGGCGTGACGGAGAACGTCATCGTCGGCAAGCCGATCAAGCTCGGCACCGGCGACGTCGACCTGCGCATGACCGCGCGCGAGCGCGACGACGCCACCCAGGCGGACTGAGCCGTGACGGTCACCCTCTCGGACGAGGCGCGCCAGTACATCGCGGCCTTCGAGGAGGAGACCGGCGCGACCGCCAGGGACTGCGTCGTCGACGACGAGTTCGACAGGTTAGTGATACTCGTCAAGGCCGGCCAGATGGGCCAGGCCATCGGCCCCGGCGGCCAGGCCGTGGGTCGCGTCGAGGAGCAGATCGGCCGCGAGGTCAAACTCGTCGAGGACGCGCCGACCGCGGAGGACTTCGTCGCGAGCGCGCTCTCGCCGGCCGCGGTGTACAACGTCACGATCAGCGAGAACGACGACACGGTCGCCTACGCGGAGGTGGCCGACGAGGACCGCGGCGTCGCCATCGGCGCCGACGGCCGCAACATCGCGGCCGCGCGCACCCTGGCGAAGCGGCACTTCGACGTCGACGACGTGGAACTGACGTAGGCTCGCCGGCACCATTTTCCGACCCGTTCGTAGCGGACCGCAGTCACCCGCTCGCGTTCCCGACCGATCCCCTGTCGATCCCGCCGTCGGATGTGTTGTAGAGTTGCGCGGCGAACACCGAGAAGGCCGTGACCACGCGGTCGCTCTCGCCGTCGCCCTCGCGCTCGAACTCCCGTTCGAAGTCGATCACGTAGCCGCCCGCGGCGAACTCCTCGTAGAGGTATCGGATCCGGCCCTCGCCGATGTACCAGTTCGAGTAGGCGAACCACACCCGGTCGTGGCCGGCGACGATATCCGCGAGCGTCCCGTTCCAGGTGGCGTCGGGCGGCACCGAGCGCACGGTCACGTCGTCGCCGCCGTAGTACTCCGAGAGACCGTCCATGTACGTCGGACTGGTGACGACGAGCGGCTCTCCGGTCGACTCGCGTTCCAGTTCGTCGACGGCCGAGCGCCAGTCGGGGTGGTTCGGGTTGTGGTAGAGACTTCCCATCGGCGCGACGGTTCCGGCGACGAGTAGAACGGCGAGGGCGGCGGGGACGACGCGGCCGTAGCTGTCCCAGAGTCCGGTGATGCCGTAGCCGACCATGACGAAGAAGGCGAGCGACGCACCGATGGTGTACTTGTGACGGTAGATCGGCTCGAAGACGTACCCGATGGCGTAGGGGGTCACCGTAGGGACGACGAGCCAGACGGCGAGGACGAGCGAGCGGTCCGACGCTTCGAGGTCGACCTCGTTCTCGTCGTCGTCCGTGGCCGCGTCCGGGTCGAACCGGAGCAGCGCCGCGACGGCGAGGAGGATCGCGACCCAGACCAGCCAGCCGTGGCCGGGGACGAGGTAGTCGCGGACGTTGTAGAAGAGGTACTCGTGGAGCGAGTCGAACAGGTAGAACAGCGACGACGGCGGGATCCAGCTCGTGTCGCCCTGGTCGACGATGGGGAGCCCGACCGCGTGGGCGACGAGGAGGACCAGCCACGGAGCGAGCAAGGCGACGACGACGGCCTGGATCGGGATCCAGCGACGGAGCAGCGGCGAGTCGCGAGCGAGCGCGAGCGGGTCCCGCAGACGGTGGCTCGTCTCGCGGCGAGCCAGCAAGAGGACGGCGACCGACTGCGCGACGATCAGGAAAGTTGCGAACGTGTGCGTGTAGCCCAGCAGGACCGTGGCGACGACGTACCGCGAGACGCTCGCCCGACTCGGTTCGTCGGCGAAGACCACGTCGACGAACCAATAAAACGAGAGCGCGGTGAGCATCGTCAGGAGCGTGTACATCCGCGCCTCCTGGGCGAGGTAGACGTGCATCGCCGAGCCGGCGACGAGCCCGCTCGCGACGAGCCCCGGCAGGCGCCGGTCGAACAGCTTCACCGCGAGGAGGTACGTGACGAGGATCGTCACGAGTCCGAACGCGAACGACATGCTCCGCATCCCGACCTCGGTGGTGCCGAAGAGGTCAGTCCACCACCGGAGCAGCAGGTAGTAGAGGGGCGGATGCGGGTCCGAGACGGGTTCGGTGAGGACGAGTTCGAGCGCGGAGTCGTATCTGGTGACCGCGAACCGATAGGACGCGACTTCGTCGAGCCACAGCGACTCGGCGTCGATCCGGTACCACCGCAACGCCGCGCCGGCGGCCAGAATCGCCCAGATCCCGAGCGATGCGACGGTCACCGAACGCAGGTGATCCCGTATCTCCCGTCCTTTCGGCGGAAACGCCCACGCCCACGCGGCCACCCTGCCACTGACACCCATGCCAGTCATGTTCTGACGCATACATAACTCGCTTACAAGAACGTATCGGTGTTCGGTGGTCGCCACCCTCATTCAGGTGGTGTCGCGGTGCTACGTCCGGTCCGTCGCGGTTCCGTGTCACCGTCCGTGGGAACGCGTCACAGGCTCGTTCGCGGGCGATTTCGACGGGCTGTGCGGGTGGTTGGACGCGGTAAAAGAGTGGGCTTAAGTGACTCCGTCGGATACGCACGTGTACTATGGCAAACGGCAAGTACGCCGGGCGGAAGCTCAAGAAGGACCGCCAGAAGCGTCGGTGGTCCGACTCGGACTACGCCCACCGAGAGCGCGGGCTCGGCAAGAAGTCCGACCCGCTCGAGGGGGCGCCCCAGGCGCGGGGCATCGTCCTCGAGAAGATCGGTCGCGAGGCCAAACAGCCCAACTCGGCTATCCGGAAATGTGTCCGCGTCCAGCTCATCAAAAACAGCGCGGCGGTCACCGCGTTCCTCCCCGGTGACGGCGCCGTCTCGTTCATCGACGAGCACGACGAGGTCACCATCGCCGGCATCGGCGGCGCGAAGGGTCGCGCGATGGGCGACCTCCCCGGTGTGAACTACAAGGTCGAGAAGGTCAACGGCGTCTCGATGCAGGAACTCGTGCGCGGCAACGCGGAGAAACCGGTGCGATAACATGTCCGAAGCAGAATCCCCCGAGGGCGACGGCGAAAGCGAGAGCGAGAGCGCGAACGCACAGCTGTTCGGCCAGTGGTCCGTCGAGGACATCGAGTACCACGACCCCTCGACCGAGCGGTACATCACCGTCACGCCCATCGCGCACACGATGGGGCGCCACGCCTCCAAGCAGTTCCAGAAGTCGGAGATCAGCATCGTCGAGCGGCTGATCAACCGTCTGATGCAGACCGACGAGAACACCGGCGACAAGCAGAAGACGATGCGGATCACCCGCGACGCGTTCGAACTCGTCCACGAGCGCACCGACGAGAACCCGGTGCAGGTGCTCGTCCACGCCGTCGAGAACAGCGCGCCCCGCGAGGAGACCGTCCGCCTGAAATACGGTGGTATCTCGGTCCCGAAGGCCGTCGACGTCGCGCCCCAGCGCCGCGTCGACCAGGCCCTGAAGTTCCTGGCCGAGGGCGTCTACAGCGACTCGTTCAAGACGCCGACCGACGCCCACGAGGCGCTGGCGAGCCAGCTGACCGGCGCCGCCAACGACGACGTCTCCACCTACGCCGTCAACCAGAAAGAGGAGAAAGAGCGCGTCGCGGCTGCCGCGCGGTAATCTCTCGGTTTCTCTCTGTTTTCGCCAGTCGACAGCGACAGCGCTCACCGGGTCAACTGGAGAGAGCACGATTCGACCCGTTCACTGACCCAGTACCGACGCGCCATCCACGAGCTGCCCCATCGTCGAAACGCTTGTATGCGAAGTTTGCATAGTATACGTATGGGAACGATCTCGGCGCGAGTGCCGGACGACCTGGAGGCGGCGCTCGCGGAGTACGTCGAGTCGGAGAACCTCGATCGGAGTACCGCGGTCCGCAAGCTTCTCGCCGAGGGGATCGAGGAGTGGCGCCGCGAGCGCGCGCTCGAGGCGCTCGAGGCGGGCGAGGTGACGCTCTCGCGGGCCGCGGAGTTGGCGGAGATGTCGGTCTGGGACTTCGCCGCCTTCGCGAAAGAGCGCGACGTGTCCTGGGTCGGTCGCGAGGGGCTGGAAGACGACCTCGAATCGGTCTGATGTACGTCTTCGACGCCACGCCGCTGATCTCGCTCGCGTCGACCGACCGACTGGACTTGGTGGCGTCGCTCGACGACCCCCGCTGCATGCCCGAGTCAGTCTACGAAGAGGTCGTGACGGCCGGCATCGACGCAGGTCACGCCGATGCGCGTCGGATCGAACGGGCGGTAGAAGAGGGGATGCTTGCGGTCGAATCGGACCCCGACCCGGACGCCGCGCTCGTCGAGCGACTGTCGCGTGCCGACGCGCTGAGCGAGGCCGACGTGGCCGTGCTCGCGCTCGCCGATGTGCGGGACGGGACCGCCGTCATGGACGAGGCGTACGGCCGGAGCGTCGCGGATACCGAAGGGATCCACACTCGCGGAACGGCGTTCGTCGTGTTACGCGCCCAGCGCCACGGAGCGATCGGTCCGGACGAGTCGCGCACAGCCATCGACGACCTCCTGGACGCAGGCTGGTACTGCGCGCCGGACCTGTACGCGCGGATACTCGAGAAGATCGAGGAGATCGGTTGAGGAGCAGGACGAGGGGAACGGGGCGGGGCGGAGCAGGGCAGGGCGGGGCGGAGCAGGGCAGGGCGGGGCAG
>Ga0207851_100797_pt1 | contig 12861 bp, 23 predicted proteins | sample A23E3SouthBayCA_FD_187747 | JGI IMG/M metagenome (GOLD analysis project Ga0207851, IMG submission 187747) | Aerobic enrichment media microbial communities from Eden Landing Ponds, California, USA - A23 E3 (SPAdes) | ecosystem: Environmental > Aquatic > Marine > Unclassified | place: Emeryville... | reverse complement strand
CGCACAGGCCGAAGCACTCGCTCACCGCGTCGTCAAAGGCCACACCCGACCCCAGACCGCCGACGCCCTCGACATCAGCGTCTACACCGTCGACGACCGCCTCAAACGCGCCAAACAGAACATCGCCGCCGTCACCGACGCCGTCCGTTCACTCCTCGCCCTCGACCTCGTCGACCCCGACGACGACCTCGGCCTCGAAGTCGGCCTCGGACCACAGCCCGCTCAGAACGAACAGGACGCCCCAGACACCGCCACCAGCGACGACACCCCCCAGGACACCGACCCGACGCTGACGGACCTCTGGGGGCTCGCTGCGCGCCTCAGCACGACCGAGAAGATCCTGATCGACGACGATCGCGGCAGCATCGTCCTCGACAACCCGACCGACGACGACGTCGTCGCGATCGCCGACCTCGTCGACCGACTCCCCGGCCATCATGTCGCCTTCGACACCCCCCGCGGCAACGGCCGCCGGCAGATCGTCGTGCGCCCCGTCGAGCGGGACGAACCCACTCCCGACACCCACGACACCACCGACAGCACCGACGCCCGCGAACCGGCCGCTGGCGCCCCGCACGACGACCACAGCACCGCCGGCGGCGCCGACGCCTACACGTGCCACTACTGCGGTGACGCGTTCACGATCAACGACGAGACCCCGGACCTCGCTCGAACGTGGAACGAGGACGCCGACCACCCGGCTTGCCCGCTGTGCCTCGGCGATGTCGTGATGGGCGACGAGAAGGACCCGCTACCGCAGTTCCGCGACGAGCCCGACGTCGACGACGACAGCACCGACGATCGCGCGACCGACCCCTACGCCGACACCGTCGACCAGACCGTCGACCTCCTCGACGACCAGGAGGACATCGAGACGCTCACCGGCATCGGCCCCGCGAAAGCCGCTGACCTCCGCGCCGCCGGATACTACGCCGTCGAGGACCTCGCCGACGCCCGCGTCGCCGACCTGATCGACTCCGGCGTCCTCGGCCCGACACTCGCGAACCAAGCTCACAGCGAGGCCATCGACCGCCTCACCGCAAGCGACGACGACACCGCCGACCAGGGCGACGAGCACGACGACGCCGACGATCGCGTCGAACCTACCGACGGCCTCCCCGAGCCGTTCGCGTCCCTCACCCCACAGTACAGCGGCCACGAGCACGAAAAACGCCGCGCCATCTACGCCGCCTACCAGTACCTCAACGACCACGACGGCGCCAAGTCGAGCGCCCTCAAAGCCGAAATCTACCCCCAGCACCCCGCCGACTACGGGAGCCCCGACTCGTGGTGGTCCGGGTTCGTCCGCCACGGACTGAAACAGGTCGGCGCCGAGCCCGGCGGCTCCCGTAACCACATCTGGCTCGTCGACGACGTCGACGACGTCGAGGACGTCGAGGACGGTGAGACCGATGACTGACGTAGTCGCCAGCGTCGTCGAGCGCGTCGACGAGTGGGTATGCCACGACGTCCTCGGCATCCACAAGTGGCGCGTTCCAGAGACCTCAACGACCACCAAGGTCGTCGGGAGCCTGACGCACGGCGTCACCGTCTACGAGACGCCGGAAACCTGTGAGTGCGGAGCCGAACGCACACGCTACCACGTCTGCGTGTTCGACGCCGCGAGCAACGAGACCGCCATGTACGCAGCCGAGGACCTCCGCGAGTTCATCGACGAGGCTCCCCGTGACGCCGCCGCTCGCGTCCGCGAAGCGTTCCACGTCGACGACGTCGAGGTCGAGACCGATGCCTGAAACCGACCCCGCGAACGCCGGCAAGCAAAACGAGGACCTGCGGGCCAACATAGCCGAGCACCTCCGAACGCTCGCACTGGTCGCGCTCGTGCTCAGCGTCGTCTCCGCGATCGCCGTGCTCGGGCCGCCGGTCATGCAGTTTCTCACCGCGCTCGCCGACACCGGTGCCGACTCCCTCGACGCCGCAGCGCGAGGATTCTTCGCCGGGTTCTACGAGATCGTTGGCCCGTTCCTCCCCATGATCATCCTGACAGCCGCCACCGCCGCCCTGTTCCTGGCCGCGGAACTGATCGAACCCAAAGGCGAGAGCGGCGGGTAGGCCATCTATAAACCTTATTCTACAATACAGAACAGTAGCACTGATTCCAACGAAGTAGCCTGACTGTCGCTTGGTTCCCAGATATTTACACGACGAACACAGCAGTAACTACGAACGGCGTTCTACCAGTCTCGGAGAATTACCAGACACACAGAACGAAGTGGCGGAAGAAACGAGCGTCAGATACAGCCCGGGCTACGCACCGAGCAAACCCAGAGAAGACGCCGCGTTAGTCCGGAGGCGGCTTCAGGCCGATCTGGCCTTCCAGTACCGCGAGGAATCGAGACGCCGTCACGAGCGGGACGTACGCCGGGTCGTCCTCGACGGACAGCTTGACCAGAATGTCCACGAGCCGCCACGCGTTGTAGAGCGTCGCGGCGAAGATGAACCCGACAAACCGCATCGTGTGGTCCGGACTCCCCGTCCGGGGGAGGAAGTGTCCGCGCTTCTTGAACCCGTTCTCCACGCCCCACCGCGACCCATACTTCCGCACGACACGCGCGGCCGCCTGCTGTTGCTCCCGCTCGGAGAACTCGGCCTCGCCGCGACCGGGGCGTTTCGCGGCCAGCGGGTGGTTCGTCTCGAACGCAACGTACATCTCCGATGGATCGAAGTCGTCCTCGTCATCGTCGTCCTTCTTCGCCTCTTCCTCGGCCCGCATCTCCGCGACCAGGGAGTCGAACGGCGACTTCTCCGGGAACTCCGCGCCGTCACTCTCACCGTCGTTGACGGTCTCGTTGAACTCGTCCATCAGCTGCTGCCGCATCCCATCGTCGTCATCGTCGTCTTCGTCGTCATCGTCAGTCATCACCTTCGGGACGTAGACAATCTTCCGATTCGGCATCCCGACCCGTTCCTCCTGCTCGACGATGCGGACGGCCTCCAACTCCTCGTCGTCGTCCTCGTCGGCCCACATCTCCCGCATCCGCTCCTTGTCGTCCTTGTCGCGGCTCTTCCGGTTCACGTACAGGGCGTCGTGGGCCTCAGCGTTGTTCTTCGACGCCGCCGAGTCGAAGCCGGCGTCCATCAACACGAGTTCGATGTCGTCCAGGAGCTCGGTCGCAGACTCCATCAACTCGTCCACAATCTCCCCCTTCGTCTTCCCCCGGTGAACGGGGAGCGCATCGAGCACCAGCGGAATATCGAACCCGACGACCTGCACGCTCGCCCACTTGTAGTAGTACTGCGTTCGCGTGTCGTTGTCGTTCTTGTAGCCGAGCCGCCACTCCTCGACGTTGTTGCCGTCCTCGTCGCGCTCGATCTCCCCCGTCCAGGGATGGCCCTTCGTCTCGTCGATGGCGACCGTCATCTTGCCGACGAGTTCGCCTTCGCGGCGCGCCTCCGCGATGAGGTCCTCGACCACCGACCGGTGCTGTTCCCGGATTTCCTCGACGGAGAACCGCGAGAGTTCCTTTCGGTGCGTGCTGGGGTAGTGGACGTCGTCTACGATGCCCTTCGCCTCCATGTTCCCCAGCCCTGATTCTGGGAAGACGTCGTCGCTGTCGGATGCGAGGGCGGCGTGGGCGTCGAAGAACTGGTGTTCGGGAATCTGCCAGTTGTGATGGCGCTTCAGGTACCAGTGCTTCAAGACCAGCGGGCGGATGTGCTCCCAGACGTCCGCGGTCTTCTCGATGGTGAGCTCCCGCACCGTCGGGTCGTCCTCCTCGACCTCGTCGGCCTCGACGTCGGGGTCGGGCCGGAAGACGTCCTCGGGAGCCGGGAAGCCCTGGTCGCGCGCGTATTGGACGAGGCGTTCGGCGACGATCTGGCACGCCGCCCGAGTTCGGGGCGTGAACGTGTCGTTCCAGATGTCGTAGAGCTGGCTGTACCCCGGCGGCCCGGGGTTATCCGGGCTGTCGTCGTACTCCTCAATGGCGCTCGCTCCGTCATCGTAGAACCCGAGCTTCGTGGCTGTCAGTGGGTTCTTCTGGAGGTAGGCCGCGAGGTCGCTGTGCGTGTCGTCGCGGATGAGTCGGAGGATGTGGGCTTTGACCCAGCGGTCGAGTGGCGTGTAGTTGCGGTGCCACTCGGCACGGTCGTCGGGGATCTGGCCAGTCCAGGAGAGGTAGGTGACGAAGGATTCGACGTCGGGGTTGTCGGTGTCGCGGACGGCTCGCTTGAAGGAGAACTCGACGGGGCCGGGTTCGAGGTGGACGGTGTACGACCAGTCCAGCTGGTAGACGTTGGTACTGGTGTAGGTGGTGCCGCCGTCCGTGAGGAGTGGTCGCTGGCGGCGTGGGGCGTCGGGCTCGTGTCGGCCGCCGCGACCTGTCACAACCCGCTAGAACACCAATCTAATTACTTAAACGCTTGGATAGTTAGAAATAGGGGCTTCCTGGCTCCATCTGCTCAAAAAGTGGCTTATCAAGCGCTCCACACCGGCTACAGCGATGCAGTGGATATTTCCCGAGGTCGTAGATGTAAACCGGGTCTGAGTCTGACACCTCGTCAAGCGGGATGATTTCCCAGTCGTGACCGAAGAGTCGGCACCGCACGTTCATGATTGGCGGTGTGCCGGAACTCGCGTCCCTTCCTCGATTCTGTCCCAATCCATCGGTTCTCCCCAGAACCGCGACCCACAGACCATGCACTCCCAGTCGTGGTCGCCACGTAGATTCGGCTGCTCCGTTGCGCCTTCGTGGGTGCCACAGACCGGGCAGTCCCAGGTGGGGGCGGGGACGTACGTTCGCCGCCACTCGGTGACGTCGATGTCCAGGCGGTCAGCGACGTATTGTTTCGCCGCGGCGCGGTGTGGTTCGTGAGCGCCGAGTATCAGTTTGCCACGCTCGTCGGTGTGTACGATGACACGCCAGTGCCATCGAGGAAGAGCACCTGCATCAGGACTCACAGCGACCACCGTGGGTAGTTCTCTGGGTTCCGCTTGACGGCTTCCAGCTGCACGAGGATGGCGAGCACGATCACGATGGCGTGGAAGATGATGAGAACGGTGTGCAGTGCGCCCAGAGCCTGCGTTCCCCAGTGCATGATGCCGAGGTTGACCGCCGCGAGGCCCGCCGCCACAGTCGGCAGGTAGCGGTTCAGGAGGCTGCCGGTGCCGACCTCGGTCATGCTGCCTCCTCGTTATAGTGTGAGTCCACTTTGTCGCAGTTCTCGTACTCGTTGATTTTCCCGGGGATAGTAGTGCTACTCCAAATTACCCAGGCGACAGCAACCCAGAATAGCACACCGCCAACCGTCCCTGATATGACGACAGACAGGGTAACGAGGCCGAACATCGGCCCGTAGATGACGGCGTACGTCCGATTCTTCAGTCCGTTCTTGGACGCACACGGGTCTGCCGGGCAGCGATCTCCGACCAGCCACGAGACGAACCGATCCAGCCGCGTCATGTGTCCTTGCCCACCTCCTCAGCAGATAACGCCATCGCGTTTTCAGGAAGGAATTCGTCCTTGCCGATTCCCAGAATTACGCCGCCTAAGAACACTTCAGCGAACGCGAGGCCGGTAAATCCGGCGCTATAGAGAAAGTATCCCGAACCGATGGCTACTGCCAAGTAGAGAATCGTTTTGAATCGCTTTCTGCGTTTGTCGTCTGGAATGGTTTGGTCGAACAGTGGCATATGAACACGTAGAAGCTCCCGGGCCTTAAATCTATACGTGGTCAACTATGCTGTCAAAGACGGCGTTAATATTACATGCGTAAAGGACAAAGTACGCACAGAGACAACCAGATGCCACAGACAGTGCCCCACGAACTGAATCCCGCCGACAAACGCATCCTCGTCGAATTAGAGGCCGGCGTCCGCAACCCCAGCTGGCTCGCCGACGAACTCGGGTACTCTCGACAGTACGTCCACCAACGCCTCCAGCTGCTCGTCGCCGCCGAATACGTCGAGAACCTCGGCCACGGCCTCTACAAACTCGACGAACTCCCCGAGGTGCTCGACTCGTGACCGAAGAGCCACTCAGAGTTGCGTTCCAACTAACGGTTGGAATCGCGGTCGCGGTCATCCCGTTCGTGAAGTCGCATCTCGAAGACGGCAGAGGCCCGCTGATGATGCTTATCCTCGGCGTTCCCGAGGATATGGTGCCGCACTGGTCGATTGTCCCGCTGGCCATCGTCCAGCTGGTCGGCATCGTTCTGATGACCGTCGTCGGGTACGCGCTTGGCTGGTCGCTATGGCGGCTCGGCGGTCTACTCATGCCGAACTTCTCGATGCTGTTCGGCCTCCTCTTCGAGCCGATAGCGGTGATACTCAATCAGGAGCCGTGGTTCTACGTTGTCGCAATCGCGCTCGGGGCCGCACTGATCTACATTCTGGAGAAGTTCGATGGCGACGAGCAAGTTGAAGAGTTCTGACGCTCCGTAACCAGTTCTACCAGATTCCAGACACTCGTTCTCGCCCGCTACTTCCGCCCGCCGACACATGAAGAACCGTGATAGTCCAAGCGATACTGAACTACTTCGTTGGAATCAGGTAGCACACGAGTTCACTAGGTCCGACTCAATTCGTTGACCTACACGGTTCTTAATCCGACCTACCTCTGAGAACAAGTCAGAACGAGCACCTACTGTTCGACGCCGTCGCCATCGATCCCCGGGACGCCCTCAACGCCGTAGAACTTCGGTGGGCTCTGATGCCGCGCATCCGCCTCTCCGTCGTCGCAGCCCTGGATACCGGGTGTGCCGAGGACATCAAGACGTTCCACGGGACACCAGCGCTTGTCGATCTCCTCGTTCTCGTCCACGCGTTCGGCGATGAGTTCCCGCCACTCGCGGTCGCCGACACTCGCCTCCAGGTCCGCGACGCGACTGTCCGGGACGGGATCGAGCACGTCGTCGTCCATCTGGTCGAGTACGGCGAAGCGTGCCAGCATGTTCCCGTCGTCGTCAGGTTCGACGCGGGTGACGAGTACCCACGGTTCCCACGAGAGGCCGTTCAGCGCGCGAACTTCACCGGGGCCGGGGAGTTCGTGCTCAGACATAGCTTGGCCAGTCCTCTTCGTCGCGTTCGTCCTCGTAGATCGGTTCTTCTTCCAGTATCTCCGAGTGGACGATGTCCTTCTCGTCGTAGTCGTCGAAGCGCTCCAGCGCGAAGAGTTCGAAGTCGGCCTGTTCGCCGGGGTCGCCGTCCACGGGCATCTCAACCTCCACGGTGTACTCCATCACCATCGACACCTGGACGGTCGCTGTCTTCCCGATCTGCATCGGTTCGTGGGTCATGCAGAATCGGCCTCCTCGTGGATGTCGATGACTTTCTCCTTCGCGTCGCTGGCGAGCGATGCACAGCCGTTCGGGTTGCCAGCCGCCGCGGCTTCGGTCGCGTCCGCCAGAAGGCTGTAGACCTCGTAGAGGTCCGTTTCGGGGACTTCAACCATCTTCTGTTCGCCGGACTCAGCCATCAAACTCACCCCTGTATCGAAGTGCGAGGTCAAGCGCATCCCGGAGTTCCTGTATCTCTTCGACCGAGTCCAGCGCGATCTCCGAGTAGACGTCTTCGTCCCCCTTCGAAATCCCCGCGTGGATCGTGGCGACAGCACCGTCCGGTGCCTCGATGCTATTGTTGGCGACGCCGAGGCGCACGACACACTCGCTTTCCTCACGCATCCGGATGCGGCCTTGCTCGATGTAGACATCAGTGCTGGCTTCGAATTCCCCAAACACCGGGAAAACCTTGTCTGGGCGCGGGACTTCCACCGTCTCACCGTCCGGAAGTTCGACCTCCCCAGAGAGGTCCACAGCATCCACTGAGTATCCGTCAGCCATCAACATCACCCCGGGTGCAGAGGTCCGTCACCCACTTGCGTAGATCCTCGGCCAGCTCCTCGTCGTCTGTCTCTTCGGCGTACCGAATCAGCGCCTCCCGAGCAGCCGAATCATCCTCGGGTTCGAGCACGAAGCAGTCCTCAACGGGTTCTCCGTCTTTTGTGACCTCGTACTTCGAGTAGAGTCCGCTTTCAGGCACGGAGGCCCACCTCTCGTTCCCGCGTGTCGAATTGGTCTTCGATGTCAGTGGCTTCAGCCAACCGGTCGTAGACCGTCGCCTTCTCCGGGTTGCTTTGCTGAGTGTCAGAAGCCAGCCGCTTCAACGTCTCACGGTACTTCTGCAGAACGGTGTAGTGTTTCGTGGAGATGAGGTAGAGGTGGCGGTCGTCGTCCGACGACATTGGCTGGAGTTCCGGGTCGTCGAGGCCGTGCTCGTAGCGAGCGGCCCGGATCGACTCGTCAAGCCAGACTTCGTCCATCTGACTGACGCCGTCGATCTTCGTGATGTGGTGGCTTACCCGGAGTACCCGGAGCGGTCGCTCGTCCCAATCGGCCAGCTGGTACCAGCCTTCAGGATCGTCAAGTTGGACGAGTATTCCATCCGATGCCATTCCGTCGAGAACTTCAGCAGCGTCCTCGGCATCGATCTTCGCCTCTTCGTCCCCGTTCACCACGGCATCTTTCCGATGCTCCATGTTGAAACGAGTTGCGACAGTCTGAGCGCCACATGCGCCCTCCTGAAGCTCTCGGAGTGTGAGTTCCTTGATTTTCTGAGTTGTCTCGTTCATCGTATCACGGCGGTAGGACGCCACCCATGCCCGCCCCGGGAGTCGAACCCGGCAGCACGCGACCGTTTCCCACCCGTCGCCTTAGCGCCGTGTGGCGCGCCCCGTCATGGGGAACATCGGCGAAGGGGCGACCGTTGGCTTGGATTCGCCGTGTCTCTCGCCCCAACGGCGTGGTACTCGTGTCGCGCTCCACCTCGGTGCGGGCAAAGCGGGGAGGGGAGTGGGGAACACTCTCTCACCAGTGGGGCCCACCACAGCCCCAAGCCCCGGCGCGGAGTCGAACCGCGCTGCTCCAACGGGGTCACGTCTCCTGAAGCGTCCGCTCCCATGCGCCCTCGTCGTACCACCGACACTCCGGGCAGTCCATCCACGTGGAGATCGGGAACTCGCAGTTCGGGCAGGAGTAGTAGTGCCGTGTCACCTCGCCCTCGATGGCGTCGTGGTGCGTCTCTTCCCCGTCGTAGTCAAGCTGGTCAACGTCAACAGCGGGCCGCTCGATGGCGTGGCTCATCGTTAGACCGCCCCCGTGGGCGCGACCGGGACGGGAGTCTCCTTACAGCCACAGTGCGGACAGTAGGGACGCCCCTCCTTGCGGTTCGAGGCCATCGAGTACGTCTCGTCGCAGTTCAGACAACGTGCCCTCATTCTACCAGCCTCGCGGTCCGCGGCCGTCCATGCTCGATTGAGACTCGCGGATGCCGACCTCGCCGTCAGTGGCGGCGAGATTCTCCGCGTCGGTCTGTTCCTCGTCTTCGGCCGGTCGCTGAGCCACTTCTTCGCTCATACTCACACCATATATCCCGGACTACTAAAACTTTGTCCCGCTATGTTGGGACAGCGTTAGCAATAGGTGGGGCGAATCTTTTTATCGGTTGGGATGTTGCACCACTATATGGGGACACCGCAACAGTCACGAACAAGAGTGAGCACTGGAATCCTCTCCGACGGCGAGCGTGCGTTCTTCAGAGGCGAAAAAGAGGTCAAGGACGACGACGGCTACCAACGAAACGCTCGCTACCGGGCACGACAGCGCATGGACCAGATTGAAGAAGATCTCGAAGTACTCCGCGAGGCCGGGCAGGAAGACCTCGTGGAAGAGTTCGTCAACCGCTTCGGCCGTGTGGAGCGCCTGGAGCGCGAGGTCGAGGAGCTCCGCGCGAAGTTGGACGAAGACGCTGAGTGATTATCACCTCAGCCAGCCGTGAACCCCACCGAGAACGGTGCTTTCTCGGTTTTATTTAAACCCTCGCGCGGAAACCCTTTAACCCACGAACAGCTACCGTATTTTAAGCGTGGCCGACGGCGCGACCGACTCCCCGTACTCGCCCTCCGAGTTCGTTCCGGACATGGAGCAACAGCGAGAAGCAATCCTCTCCGAACCTGACAGCAGCAACTCAGAGTTCGCGGGATTCGACGACACACTTCAGGCCGCACGGGAGCAGTTCGGTGCGCAGCTCACCAGCCTTGGCGACTTCGTCGCCGCCTACACCCCCGACGCTGTCACGGCCGACGACCAGATCAACTCCCACTTTCCCACGCAGGCGATGGTTCGCGGCTACATTCTGAAGCTGCTGTCGCCTGATATCGGTGACTACGCTTTGCTCGAATTCCGGCTGGGTACGAACCCAAAGTGGGCAGAGCAGATGGGATTCGACCGCAGCAAGACGCCCGACCGGACGACGTTCTCGAAGCACTGGTGGAAGCGCTTCCAGGAGCCGATGCGGACTCACATCCGGTTCGAAGCCGCCAGAGCCGCAAAACAGGCCTTGGAGTACGGCTTCGAGATCTCCGATGAAGCTCACGACCTCATCGACCAATACACGCCGGGCGAGCCCGAAGAGAGGGAGATCCCGGACGAGCGCTACATCGAGGAGTCCGAACGCGACCGCGTCTTCAACGAGTACCGCGACCTCTTCAACGATGTCCTCAGTTACGGCCGTGGCCCGAACAAGCAGATCCCAGCAAGCGACCTCACTGAGCAGGCGACGTTTACCAGTCGCCGGAACGAGTCTATGCGGGGCGGCCGGGACGTCTACACGAAAGAACACGCCGTGGCCGACAGCGAGTACATGACTCCGGAAACGCTCGCGTCGCCGATCCGGGACTACTCCCGTCGCCTTGCCGAGCAGAACTACGCTCGCCATCACGCAATCCCGCCCAACGAGCGCGCGTACGATTGGAGTGTAAATCCAGAAGACCGCGACTACGGCGAGGGCGAGCGGTGGCACGACCGAACCGAGCGCGGGATCGGCGAGCAGGTGGAGATGCTTCAGGACCGAGGGATGCTCGACCGGCCCGTAGACATCTGCATCGACGGCACCGCCCGCGAGTACAACAACCGCAACGACACCGACGTGGAAGAGCCGGACGGCGTTCTCCACCGGTATCCGAAGTACGACACGGGATACGCGTGGGAGGATATCACCGTCACGGCGATCTACCGCGGACGCGCTATCGTGCTCGCGTCGGTGTCGAAGGTCAAGGACGACTCGCAGTTCCAGTGCGTCCGGTACCTCCTTGATCGTGCCCGCGACCTCGTGTCGGTGCGGAACGTCTACGCGGACTCCGAGTTCGGTACCCGCCGCATTTGCTCGTACATCACTCAGGAGGGGATGGACTACGTCATCAAGAAGCGAAAGACCTCGACGGTGAAAGACTTCGTTGCGGACGCCGACGGGCGCGCTGACTGGACGAACTACGAGATCGAGGGCGGCAGCCACAAGACGCACAAGACGACGCTGGTCGCTCTGGAGTCTACGTCGAAGGCAGTCACGAAGAAGGGCGAGAAGCGGAAGGCGAAGGAGGAAAGCGACGACGGTCGCAAGCAGGCGACGCTCCCCGGCACCGGAACTACGCCCGACGACGATGACGAGGACGACGACAGCGACGACATCAAGCTGGAAGCGTGGGTGACGAGCCTCGATGTGGTGGAGCGTGGCCTCGAACCGGAGTGCATCGGACCGCGTCGGAAGGACCACACCGCGTTCGGCGTTGGCCAGTTGTACCGGAAGCGCTGGAGTATCGAGACAGCGTTCCGTGACATCAAGCAGAACTTCAAGGCCAAGCCACGGTCCCGGTGTCTCGGTGTCCGGCGATTCTTCTTCATGCTCTGCCTGCTCTTGTACAACTGTTGGGTGCTCTTGAACCTCATCGTGGCGGACGAAGCGGACCACCGCGACGATGATGAGATCATCTGGCGGAAGAAGATCTTCATCATCGACCTCCACAACGAGGTCTTCGCCGACCGCGAGTTCGGATAGATCACCGAGGAAACCTCCCGGGTTTGCGTTGATGGCGAGCGGTGGCGCTGTCGGTGACGGCTGATTTTCGCGGGTAACTCTCCAGAATAGTTACATACGGCGCTCCAGTCGAAGTGGTCGGGGTGCTGAACGCGAGGTCTGGACTTATTTTACCGTCAGAGAGTCGCCAACGAAGGTACCGTTTGAGGTACTAGGCTTTCACTCGACGACGCCGAGGCGATGATGTGGTCGCCAAAAACCGAGAACGCCGCCCGCGAGATCCCGCTCGACGCCTCGACTCGCGCGACGATCGTCCTCGAACGCTATTTCGAGCGCTTCGACGAGTTCACCGCGAGCCGCGGCGTCGTGAATCGGCGGGTCACCCGCGCCGCCGAGGCCGCCGACGACGCGATCGCCGCCGACGAGGTCTACCCCCACGCGCTGCGAGCGAGTTGCGCGAGTCACTTCGCCGCTGCTGGCATCGACGTCGTCAGCCTCAAAAGCATGATGGGATGGGCGAGCTACGCCACCGCCGAGAACTATCTCGCCGAGTCCGGCCGCCGCACACAGAAGGCGCTCAATCGGCTCTGAGAACAGCCCGCAACACACCTATTTTACAGAACAAATAGCCTGCAACAACCGCGAGGTGGCTGTTAGTGGGGTGGCGTATTGCTTGAATTCGGGTGTTTGAGGCATCATTGCGCTGGATTTGGATTTTCTACTTACCGTTTTGGAAACGTGACGCAGGGTGATTAGACGTCGTAACCACCCTCGCGGCACATGTGGCGGATCGCCTCGCCAAGACTCGCGTAGTCGTGCAGCTCCTGGATCTCCTTGGCCTTCTCGTAGACCGGTTCCGGAACGCGGACGCCCTTCGACATACCGGGCGCGTTCACAGCCGGCTGGTATGAATCCCCGCCCCGGGATTGTTACAGAGAGTTACGCAGCGTAACAGCCGCTATTTAGGATGTGCTACCTATCGACTAATTCAGCGTTGATTTGAGAATCAGCCCCAACAAGGTCTAACGTCGCAC
>Ga0207851_100792_pt1 | contig 12920 bp, 22 predicted proteins | sample A23E3SouthBayCA_FD_187747 | JGI IMG/M metagenome (GOLD analysis project Ga0207851, IMG submission 187747) | Aerobic enrichment media microbial communities from Eden Landing Ponds, California, USA - A23 E3 (SPAdes) | ecosystem: Environmental > Aquatic > Marine > Unclassified | place: Emeryville... | reverse complement strand
CGGTCAGGAGCCGCATCGTGGTCGTCTTGCCCGCGCCGTTCGGGCCGAGAAAGCCGTAGACCGTCCCCGACTCGATGGCGAGCGAGAGACTGTCGACGGCGACCTCGGAGCCGTAGGCCTTCCGGAGCTCAGTCGTCTGAATGGCGAGGTCTTCGTCGGTGGAGGGCATAGATAACGGATATCGTTTGTCAGACCAATCGCCTATGCGTTTCGGAACGAGCGAGTGAGTATGGTTTACCCCTCAGACCAGAGGGTGTCGTAGAACACTTCACAGGTGTTGTTTGCGCAGGTTCGACGGCGAATCAGCCGTTACAGGGTTCATGCGAACCTAACACTTTTCATCAGACATCCATGTTCTCCAGTATGGCCCTCCAGACAGCACGCCAGATGTTTTCTGTTGACTCAGTTGATTTCACCGAAACGAGGATGTTCCTTCTTGGTTCTGTACAAGCGGTGTTGACTGCTATTCTATTTGGCTTGATTTTCTTCCTCGTGGCCGCAACTCGGATTGTTACTCTTGAGCCGGCTCCTGAGTCAGCCATTCTCTCGATACTACTCGGTGTTGTTCCAGCGGTAGTATTCGGGGCAGGTCTTCCGTATCTCGTTCAGCGCCGTGAGTATTTTAATCGGCTCAATAATTCAGTACCGGCCAGAGCAGTCATAACTTCAGTTACGCTTGGGACGTACGTTGGTCTCTTTTTCTACCATCCCGCAACAAGTCTAATCTATGCGGTTGTATATCTGCTGAGCCGAATTGTCATCCTTGTTGGAATCTATGGCGGCTCTCGAATCAAAGCGAGACTTGCATAGTCTGTACTGACCGATTCAGGGCTGTTGATTCCAGTCAAGAGTGGCTGAACCGACCGCACACATCACGTGCGTACTTCTCAAGACAGACTCCACTCACTCAGCCCAGATTACCTCTGGAGCCAGTATGAGGAGACCGAGAAAGACGATGAGGACACCGAGGCCAACTATTCGAAGTACGCCTGCTGAACGCTGTCGGGTCGGCGGAAGAGATTCGGCTACCCCGGTGAACGCGAACGCGATACCCAAAAAGAGCATATTGTGAGGGCCGTCGAGTACAATGCCGAAATACGCCCAGCCGAGGAGGCAAATGACGGAGAAGAGTGAGAAGAGGAGCCCCTTCCGCCGTCCATCTGGCTCACGAAACAGTATCCGGCGAACTGTGTTCACACGTACTAACAGACGTTTGACCAAGTAAATCGTTCGGCTACATCTATCAATTCACAACGTCGGTGTGCCAACCGTTCTATGACATCCTCCTCAGACCACGGTATTGGACGCGGAAGACGTCACTCTCACAACACTCATTTCCTAACCTTCGAGGAGCACGAAGCGTACCACTCCGGACAGATTGACTGTTCTCCGGGGCCTTTATGCAATCATCCCGAACAGAGATAGACGACCCGATGCAGCCCTCCAAGCCCTCCCTTCGGACGATCGCTATCTTCGGTCTCTTCGTCGTGGGTGTCGTCGGTAGCTTCGCGTTCCACGCGGCAGTCACCGACATGGATGTGACGTACACCGCGACTGCCGTCCAACCGGGCGAGGAGCCGAGCCGTGTCGCGTTCGCCTCTGGACAGATCGTAGACCTCGACGAGCGCCTCGAGGACAAATCGGCGTCGATCCGTCAGCCAGTCGAGCACGCCGCTGCGAACGGCTCGTTCGCGGGAACCGTCCCACCCGAACTCCACATCACGCTCGACGACCTCGAAACGAGATACGTCGTCTACGAGGGAGCGTACTACCGCTGGAATCTGACGGTGAGCGACGAGACGACATTCGTCAGTATCGAGATGGCACAAGTTACTGCCACGACAGTCTTGGACTCAGTCGCCACCGCCTACGACGCGGCACCACCGAAGGCGAAGTCTGCGATACAGTCGGGATCGGTGACCGGCTGGAACGTTGAGCGAGGGATCTACCGGCAGGGCCAGACGTACTATGCCGTCGCGCCCCGGAGTGAGACGGCGATTGCTGGGAAAATCATCAGTGGTTTCCTCGGATACGCCCTCACGCCCGTCGGACGCGGGTACGTCGCCGTCGCACTCGGCCTGCTGGCCTACCGGTATCGGGACCCGCTCACCGACCGCCCACTGACGGTCCGTCGAGCACTCGGCGTCGCAGCCTTAGCTGTGCCCGTTGCGTTCATCGGAACGCTGGTGTTCGAGAGCGGGTCGTGGTCGCGGTTCGTCACCGGCCCCGTGAGCGCGCTCGTCGTCGCGTCCGGCGTGGTCGCGGGTGTCCTCGCCCATCAACGCCGCTGGCTCGCGCTCCTCGGGTTCACTGGCGTCGTTGCAGCCTTGGTTGTTGGTGCGAGCGTTGTCGCCCTCGGCGTGATTGGGGGACTTCTGGGAGGTTTGGCAGTCTTCGTTGGGCTGCTCACAGGCGTGATTCCCTTCGGGTACGGCATCGCGTTTGGGGTGCACCGGTCTCGGGAGCCCAGCGGCAACGCCTGAGCAGTGGCTACTCGGTGGTCGGCGGAGAGTGTCATCGAACCACACACGAGGGGGGCCTTCAGTATAGAACTGACTGAACGCGTTGGAAAGTGGATCTGTAGACTGAACACAAGGCGACGCAGGCGACTATCCACAATGCAGTGTCTATGGAGTCTGTTTGCGATTCTGAAGCGGGGATGGGAGAGTCCCTTCAGCAACGGTATACAGTCCGAGGCCCAAGAGGACAACAGGCGGAAGGATTGCAATTACAGGAAGGGAGCCAGTCAAAGTCACAGATATGAGTACAAAAACGATGACTGGCGTCAGAAGCAAAATCCCGAATGTAATAAGCGCTCGAAATACTGGTTGTCTCTGACCCGTTAGATACACAGCGATACCACAGGCAGCTGCGAAAACCACGACGAACAAACCGAGGAGGGCTGCGGCCATATATAGGAATTTTCTTCCAATCCATATATACTATTGGGTCAGTACTCGGCCTTTATCCTGTAGTGAGTGATTCCAGAGGGCTGAGATATGGATGTGCCAACCGTTCTATGACACTCTAGGTTGTCGGCGTCCAAATTCCCTGGTGGACGGCCTGCCAGCCGTAGTTGAGCACGCCAATGAGGCCGATGACCACGAATACCGCCGGAATGAACATGAGGTCGTCTGTGATGATTACGATCGTTCCCCAGACTGCAAACGCGGCTGCCTGCAGGAGATGATAGGCGATCGACTCTCCGAAGGGCTTCACACCGTGTAAGGCGACGGCGAAGGCCAAGAGGACAGTCGCGATAAGGGCAGCTGGAGCAGGCTGATAATAGTCCAGTCCAACAAGTGCGACGGCCACGATAGCGACGCCGATGCCGAGGCCGACCCCGAGCGGGGAGATGGATTCGATCTGGGAGGGCATACTGAGAACGTCCGCTTGTGGCTTCTAAAACCTATCCGAGGATTTCGGGCCAGCCAGGGACCAGTACCTCCGTTGACATCACGGTCCCCAGACGTTATTTTGGTGCAATAGCCCTTAGGCAGGCCTCTGTCTTGCTCGTGGTCGAACTGGGAAGTACTACAAGGAATCCCGAATTTCGTGTTATGGCCTGTCTGTAAACGAGTTCAATCAGCTATGATTGGCCAGCCACCCGCCGACGAGACCGCCGAGAAAGCCGCCAAGCGCACTGGCTCCGATCATCATCACACCGGCGAGTGTCATAACCAAGGTCGCTACGATAGGCGACGACCACGATGTCGCAAAACTACGCCAGGTCCGAACCATCGCGGGAAATATCCAGATGTATCCCGGCAATCCGCCGAGGATTCCGGCACCGATAGCTGCCTTACTCGCATTGGCCGCGTCTCGTTTTGCGAGAAACCCAGCGAGGAGCCCCCCGAAGAATACCATGTTGAATGAAAAGTAGTGCCCCATTCCCGATAGCCAGTAGTCACCGATAACCAGCGGAATCGAAATGAGGCCACCAAGCAGGGCATACTTCCACGTGTAATTATCTCGGAGGACGTGGAGGGTGCCCACAGACATGATTATCTCCAGAGGATGCAACGCAGGTGAATTCGTCGCATTGTTTGGTCCATCAGGCTATAGTTGGTGAGGTTGCGAGAGCACCGTCGATAGTCCGCCGCAGTCAGTGTCACGACTCGAGGAAGGCACTCGCTGGGTTGCGGTCGGCGAACGGGCCGACACGACGATCTTCAGTCGCGTACTCGTAGAGTGCGGTGCGCGCGACTATGCCGAGGACCTGTGCCGTGATGATCGCCGCGACGACGCAGAGCAAGCCGAGGCCCTCGACGATCCATGCAACGATCCCGTGCAGGCCGAGGTAGGCACCCCCCAAGAGGACGATACCGACGAGCGCAACCGGGAGGACGACCAGCGAAACGCCCAGCGAGGCGCTGACGCTTTCGCCCCACGTCTCCTTGAATGCGCTCCCACTCTCACGGAGAATGGTGCGCAGGTCTGCCGTGTCCTCAACGACGATGACGGGGACCACGAAGAAGGTCAGGAGGCCCCACGCGAGGTCGAAGACGAGGCGCGCAGCACTCCCAAGGAAGCCGAACTTGTCGTCGAGGATGTAGAGGATGGTTCCGAGGGTGGCGGACGTGAGCGCCCAAATCGCGACTCCACGGCGCGAGCGCCACGCCGCGCGGAGCCCGTCGTGGACGGTCGGTGTTCCGCCGTCGAAATATTGGAATGCGCAGTGGGCAACGGCGACGTTGAAGAACGCGCCGAGACTCGAGGTGAGCGCGAGGCCGACGAATATCGCAGCGTACGTGATGAGGTCATTCGTGAAAATCGATGCGACCAGACCGTAGTGGAGGGCGACACCGGCCGCGATTGCGAAGCCACTCCCGACGAGCAGGAGGCTGCACAGCGGGAGGACTGCGAGACGGGGGTTCGCCCGGAAGACGTCGAGGCTTCCGTCGACGACGTCAAGCCCCCGACTGAACTTTCCGGACATACAGAAGTTTCGTTACTGAGTCGTGATAAGTCTTCATCTACCGCTTGCTGTGGGTTTCAGACACTGGTGGTTACCGATAGATCGACAGCTCGGTTCGGTACACAACCAGATAGGCAGTTACATAGGCAGCACCCCAAACGATCGCTTGTTGCATACGGTTACTCCCGGAGATGGTCACGTCCAGTGCGAGGACACTCACCATCCCGATGATACCCCATCCGATCGCCGACGCGATCAGGACGAACGCAAAATCACCTAACCGACCGAGCGACCAGTCACCGGCAACGACGGGATACGCGCCGCCGACCGCCAGCACACCAACAGCCAGATTAACCGTCGCAGCCGATCCCGGTGATCCGAGAACGGCGTTTCCGAGCGAGACCAAGGGGTAGAACGCGAGTACGAACCCGAACACTGCCAGCAGGAAATCGACAGTCGCTGTCACCCACGACCTTACTCCTCGCTCGGCAGTTGCCATATCTGTGTTTCGTAGTGACGCTATGAGACGTTTGTGGTCCCTCCGCAATGGATTGCAGTCGGGTGGGCACGCCGTTAGGTGAGTTTGTGGAGGAGATCGACGAACGGCGCGTCCCGACAGCTTCACTCGAGTGCCGACGAGCAATCTTTTTGTTGTCGTGAAGCGAATTGCTTCGTATGACTGCTGACACCCCTGAGACTACCGCTCAATACGAGGCGGCCTATCGAGGGGGCCGCGATGCTGTCCTGTCCATCGTTTCTGGTGCGATGTGGGCCGTTCTCGGAGCGTTCGGGGTCGGATTGCTCTGGCTGACTGCCATCGCACTCACCAACGACACCGCAACACCGCCTACATACGCCGCCGCTCTCTTCGGGGCCACACTAACCGTTCTTGCCGGAGACGAACTCTACCACCGCCTACACGGTGGCACTCCGATTTTCTAGTGAATAGCGTGCCCCGTTGGAGTCAACGTTCTAACGAAAAGACGAGGGTGTCATAGAACTCTTTCCAAGGGATTTGTTACTCTCCTAGAGTTAGTGGAAAACACGTTAGGTAGGTATGCGTACTGAAAGAGGTAAGTTAAACAATCGGCCACGTTCTATCTGTAGCAATGAATCGTCGGAGGTTCCTCGCTGGGGCGTGTGGCGGACTCATCGCCACAAGCGGGTGTCTCGGGCTTGGCAGGAGTACACCATTCGTGACAGACCGAGGCGTAGATGCTCTCGACCGTGGGTGTGGCGACAAACAGAACGAAATATCGCCCCGGTACGATGAATCCGCCGACCAGCTCCATCTCGAAGGCGTGTTATCGGGGACAACAGCGTGTGGACCGCTCGATATTACGTACGCTTACAATCAAGAATCCGACCGAGTCATCGTCGAGGTCATTCTACTGAATGACAACGAGTGTGAGTCGTGTACACGCTATTACGAATATGACGCAACAGTCTCGTTCCGGAAGACGCCCGATATTGTGGCGGTGGCCCATTCAGCACCGGAGGACGTGATGGAGATGCGGGCGTTAGTAATCGAAGAAGAGACGACCACAGCCCCTGCCTGAGTATATTCGTAACCATTCGGCATCCTGTCTTGGCGGGCTTAACCGCCCATTCGCCGCCCCCCATTTGCAGACTGTCAGTTAACCGTTTCTGCTGTAGGAAGTGTACACTCTGTACTTACCGTTCAAAACAGGTGTGTCAACCATTCTATGACACCTCAGAAAGACGGTTACGCAGCTGCGTCCGGCTTTGTTACGGTTCGGGCCGCGTACCCGAGCAAGAAGCCAAGGGCACCAAGCGGAACACCAAACACGAGTCCCCACCCGACGCCGAGGAGAAGCGTGTCACCAACCGTCGGCGTGCTCGTCTGGCCAGCGCCGACAATTCTGATAAACAAGGCACTCACAGGAGCGATACAGACCAAGAGGCTCAGAACAAAACTCCGGTTCTGATACGTCTGCCACGCCGCCAGCAAAACGAGAACCGTTCCCCCACCAACGATGATCGCTTGGCCCGGCAGGAGGGAATACACCGACTGGTAGTAGCCGGCCACGTAGATGGCGAGGACGAGCGTGAAGAGGCCGAGCGCAATCGCGCTCCATCGTTTGGTCAGCCCGAGATCATCACCGAGGAGGATCGCTCTGACCGGTCTCTTCGTCTCTGACATACGTTCTCATTCAAACGGAGTTCGCATCAATCTTCTGGAAGCATTAGCCGTGGATCTCAGCCTCAGCCCCACCAATTACCAGAGGTTAGTAGCACAATCGTTCTATCAATAGTGAGCTTGAACCTTCGCTGGTTGAATTGGCAGGCAATCCTACGTACTATTCGGCAATTGGAGTCAGGACGCGTTTTTGAGTTCTGCAAGTGCGTATATGATGGCGACAGCTCCGAATAGTATACCAATCGAACCCAGGAGTTGATTTCGAGGAACGACAGTCGTCTGTGACACGACGAGCAGAGACATCAATATCACGTGGAGGGCAAGCAAGCGATCAGTACGGTCTGACATACATCAGTTCCTCATTAACTCCATATGAGCGTTTGGTAGTTCAATCGTCTGTACCGGCAGGTTCACTTGCCGCTCTGAAAAGGACACCGGGGTTGGAACTATTGCTCGTTTGCAAGACACGCTTATGATACAGAGGTGATGACATATGGTATGGATCGCAGCTGGCTCCGGCAGAGTGTCCTCCCCTTCTTACTGCTTGCGTATCCGCTTACGTTCCTGTTCTTCCAGGGCGGCCAGTTCTGTCAGCCGTTGTGCTTCGAGCCGACAGCAGTGGGCGTGACCACGTTGTTGAGTGGCCTCCTCGTGTTGATGTTGGTCGCAGGTGCCCTCGGAACGCGCTTCAGATTCAATGAGCGAGGAGACACTCACCGGATCGTCCGCTGGCTTGGATCTCCCTCACTCCTTGCTGGCGGCATACTCGTGGGGGTGTTCGTCGGGTTTGTTGGCTTCTTAGCGCTCGATACGCTTTCGCTCTACGAAGCGGTCTGGAAACCAATCGTTCTGCCCTTCAGTTTCCTGCTATTTCTCCCGGTGTGGGTGCTCTATATGGCGTCGTTCCCACTCGCCGTCCTGTTCTCAGTAGCTGGCATCGAATCGTCCCCCCTCGTGACGGTAGTATTTCGAGGCGTCGTGGTGTTCATCGGATTCCCGCTCTCCGCCGGGGTTCAGACGCTGTTCGTCTCAGTAGTGGTCGAGAGACTCCAGTCTGAAGCTATCGATTAGCACGTCTGAACAAGAATGGGAGACTCGTGAGGTCTTGGGGCGCTCGGGTTCATCGCCGTCCTCGATACCTGAATCGAGTGCGGAGATTCGCTAGGTGGGGGATGGGAGTATGATTTATTCCTAGTCCCAGTGGAGGAGATAGAGAAGATAGGTGCTAGCGCCGGTGATGAGTAACCCGATAGCAGCAAAGGCGATGGCAGTAAAACCGGTTGTAGTTGGAAGGACTGCTATTTGGACGGCTTGGAGGCCAACAAGAACCGTGAACACAGCCAGTATCGTCCAGAAAACAGCCGAAAGGATGGACCATCCGCCCCTAAATACCCCATCTCTTACGGCATACCGTATTTCGGATTCAGTGAGGTCGTCTGACTCTCCCATATTGGCTCTTACGTTCACTATCCATTATCTCTTGCGCTCGTACTGAGCGATAAATTCTTCACCAGGTTCGTTCCGCCAGAACAAGTCTTGGAGAGAGAAAATCGACAGAGCCAAACCGGTGGACTTGAGCAGTTCGTGTCACGCGTATGGCCCTCGTAGGTGGTCTATCTGTGACGACGTTTTTCGGCGGTGCGATGCTCCTCATCGGCGGAATCGTACTCCTTGCGAGTGGACGGTACATCTGGCGAGCGACCGCCGTCCTCCGCGCGACAGACCGTGAGACACTCGATGACGTCTCTCCTAATGCACTCGTTCGAGTTGCCGGCACCGTCACAGCGAGCGATGACGATGTCCTTGTCGCTCCGTTCAGTGGCGTCGACTGCGTCGCATTACGCTACCAAATCGAGGAACGACGACTCTCCTTCCTCTACCTGTTCCCGTGGTACGTGACGGTTTACGAGGCGACAGCAGCCGTTCCGTTTACCGTTCGAACGGAGACTGATTCCGTGTCCGTTGATGAGCCCGTGCAGACAGTCGCACTCGAGTCTCACGTTGTGGAGACGACGCGTGCCACTGCCGAACCGACCGAACGAATTGCCACCTTCGAACGCGACCACGAGGCGATCCCGGCGTCGACGCGGTGGCAGCACCCACCCGGATTTCTCGCACCGCTTGCACGTACGCTCTCACTGGGGACGCGGCGATACAGAGAACAGCGCGCTGCAGTCGGCGCGGACATCACGGTGGTCGGCCGCGTCACGCCTGACAGATCAGGACTCGATCCGATCGTCGTCTCCGATGGCTCACCGATAGCGACGGTCGGTCGAATGGCGAAAACGTCGATCGCGGGCGTCCTTATCGGGGTCGTGGGACTACTGCTTGGATACTTCCTCTTGTTTCTCGCGTGACCGGGGCGGTCAACACGCGCCGCCTCCGCCGCCGGCCGCAGCTCCAGCTCCGGCACAGCTGGCTGCACTCGCGCTCGCACCGGCCGCGGCCGCCGCCCCACCGACGACGATCGCGGCGTCGTCGGTCTGGCTGTAGTCGCGGCACTCGCCCCAGGCGACGGGTGCGATTTCGTCGTCGATATCGTCGGCCGCGAGGACGGCGTCACGAAGCTGCGACAGCGAGAATTCGGGGTCGGTCGCGTACTGGTCGACGAGCGCGTCGGTGAGGAGGACGCGGCGGCACGTCTCGGCCTCGAAGAGTTCGTCGCCGTCGAAGGTGAACTGGATGTCGTAGTGACGAATGTACACGTCGTCGAAGGGCGCCTAGAGGGCACTCGCGGCTTCGCCGACGAGTTCCCAGACGAGGTCTTTGTCGGGTGTCTCGACATCCTCGCCGAGTGAGAAGCGCGCGATGGGAACGACGCCGGTTCACCGTCCGGGCCTTCGTTGACGACCGCGACGCCAGTGACGCTACAGTCCTCGACGGCGTACCCCTGTTGTTCAACGGCCGTTCGGAGCGTCTCATCAGCATTCTGTTGTCGTGATTCGAGGTCGACCTGTTCGTCCGGCGTGTCGCTGCCGAGAAGGCGTTCGAGCAGGGAGGGCATCGTATCTCGGGATTTGCGTGGTGGGGTCTTTGGTGTTCGGGTGTGGGATGTCATAGTACTGTTCGCCGGGGTGTTGATTTCATAACTGTCAGAGTGGATCATCCGATCAGCAGGTGTGCGTATCTATCGGTTTCCGACAGAAATGGCACCTAATCACGGAATTGGGAAGGAAGCTGAGACGTTACGACCTCGAAGCCAGTATTCTACCACGGCCAGCAATACGTAGCCGAGGAGGTACATCGGTGCCCACACGAACACGAAAAGAAATCCGGGCGAATCACCTTGTCCACTCCCAATCGGTGGGATATACACCAGGATATGCCAGAAAACGAGGATAGCAACCAATAGCGCCCCCGGACTGCGAATTTCATACCGAAGCCAGAGAAAGACAGGAACCCCTATCGTCACCAGTCCAAACCCAACAGATAACGCAAGCGCGTCCCAGAGCATCCCCGAGAATGAGACATTCGAGGAGGGGAGTAGGCTATATCCAAGCACACTAATTGTGTAGAGAATGGTGACAGCGGTGCTGATTGCGATGGGGCGTTTCCACGTTCCCGACGACGCGAACCATCGATGGAGGGCTGACATATCGTATTGTATTAGGTGACAGGTGATAACTCTATACACTGCACACAAACTTCGCAGCCGCTGAAACACACGTATTCGGACGGAATTGCTACGAGTTGCGTTGGAGATAGGGCATCCGTAATCCGTACAGAATCGAGATCAGTCCAATGATACGACTGATTTCGCCCAACATACCGTAGATGAATGGGCCAACGAGAGGGGTAAGATACGGGCCAATAACAAGTAGTACCGGCGTCCAGAACACGAGGAAGAATCCGACAGCGATGAACAACATCGGGCGGGTCCGGCTCTGCCAGTACCCACGCAAGGCGAGATAGCCAACCGCGAGGCCGAGAATTGTCGATGTGACCGTGAGGACGAACGCGATCTGTGATTGGATCGCCGGACTCAACTGGAGTAGACTCATCGGTCACGCACCTCACTTACGAACTGTGTAAAGCGAGCAGCCATACGCTCACGGAGGGATAGATCTGCCGTGAACCCATTTGAGGTCAACTTAATTGTGACCCGATCAAGTGTTGCCGTATACACCTTGTGATGGTGGCCGTCATCGTCCAGCTCAACCGCTTCAGTTACCATATCATATTCCTGTAGCTGTTCGAGCCGCCGATACACAGTCTGTGGTGAGACGCCACATGCGTCGCTCAGTTCGTCTGCGGACATTGGTTCATCGTGTGTTTCGATGAGAATCTGCTGGGTGGTCTCGTCGGCCAGCAGCCCGCTAATGTCACGTACGTCCTCATTCACTCGTTCCATGTCCACTTCCCCACCCAACTTGATAAGGGAGATAGCGCAGTTCCAATGCTTGGAGTTGTGCAGGGGGTGTTTATCCTGTGGGGTGGTAGGCATTTGGTATGCTCCCCAGTCGTGATTCACGCCTCGGTACACTTGTTGGCCTCATCATGGTGGTTATCGCTATTGGTGGGTCCGTCCTCTTTGACTGGCAGTGGGGATGGAACCCGAGTCAACCGGTCCCGCTCGCAATCGGCATTCTCGCAGCGATTGCCGCAGTCGGCATTACAATCGCATTGATCCGGGACTGAGGAACGCCACCGTTCGCGCCAGAATCAGACTCAGAATACTACGACAGCCACAATCAAACTGAAATTATGACCACTGACGGTGGCGGACACGACGATGAGTCTGTGCTGGTACGATTTGGAAAGTTGTCCGTCTCAATCGTCATTCTGACGGGCGTCACGGTGGTGGTTGGCTACGGTGGCTGGGCACTCCTCACGATTAGCGCCAAACTCGGCGGTCCAGATCCTGAAACTACGGACGGGGACTTGCTCCGAAAGCGGTTGTTGGCGTGGCCGGAGCGTAACCGCGAGTTCATACGGAACAACGGCCATGATACGCTCCCATTGAAACCATGATCCGAACGCGCACAGCGACACTAAGATACCGGATGTAACTCAACATGACGGCATTTGTGGTGAAACAGCCGGTAAGTGAGTGTGCGAACTGATTCGTCGAATACCAATGAAACTTTGACGAACCTGTTCGACTGCGTTTGCTAAGGATGTTTGAGAGACTGGACGCGACAGACGACGATCTCGTTGCGGTACGTGTCGGGAGTGGTACTGCGGACGGGTACGAGGAGTTCTACTCTCTACTCATCGAGCGAACGAAGCAACACGGGTCAATCCGAGTGTATGAAGAAGTCCCTGACTGGACAGCAACGACGTATCTCACCCATCTCCACGGGATTGTTCCAGACCTTCGATACGGACCCGAGTTCGACATCCGTTCCTATGCGTGCGTTGGAGACTCGCTCTGGGCAAAATTACTCTATCACCAATGGCGAGCCATTCGGCCAATCTGGCCAGTTGCTCCCGACCACATGCGATACTTCCACCAAGACAACCGCGACGACGCCTTGCGATGGATCCGTACCGCCTCAGACCGCCCGTAGCACTACGGTTACTATCTTTGCTGTACTTATCGAAGTTACTCACCACATTGAGGTGGGTTCCCACCAGCTGATTTGGAGTGGAACAGCCGCTCAGGAGGGTGGGGAACCAATCAGTAAATACCTCTCTGGGCTTCTTGGCGGTGACTTTATCGTCCTTTGGCCGGGACTATCTCGCATGGGCGAAACTGTATCCCGCTTCCCGCGTCTGTCGGCCAGTAGTGTCGAACGTTCCCTTGCAGTTCTCTTGGTAGGACTGCTCGGGTTGTACGCTCTTGGGACACTTGCGAGCGACATTATACCTGTACTCGACACGGCGGGCGTGGTTGCAGTT
>Ga0207851_100777_pt1 | contig 13086 bp, 12 predicted proteins | sample A23E3SouthBayCA_FD_187747 | JGI IMG/M metagenome (GOLD analysis project Ga0207851, IMG submission 187747) | Aerobic enrichment media microbial communities from Eden Landing Ponds, California, USA - A23 E3 (SPAdes) | ecosystem: Environmental > Aquatic > Marine > Unclassified | place: Emeryville... | reverse complement strand
CGACTCTACCGAAGGCTCATTCTGCAGGGTCGCTGAGTCCATACCACCTCAGCATTCACCCTGCTCTTTGGTGTGGTAACTGTTCTATGACACCCTCTCGAGTTCTTATCAAGCCAATACGATCCGCTGAACTCAATCAGTACGGTTGATTCTGCCCATTGGCATGCTTTCTGATCAACCCGATACAACTCACTCCAAGCAGCACCAGCCCATCGTTGAGTAAACGGTGCAAAGTTCAGTGCTTTGTGAGCAACCACTGACTCATTTTCAAGATATTCAACGAAAGAGGTGAACCAGTGAGTCGCTTTAGCCCAAGTTGGAATTTCTCCATCAATTAGAAATTTCTCTGGAATACTGTCTGCCTCAGAAGGACCGGCTAGTTTTGGAGATGGCCCACCTTTTTCAGATAGTATCCGTCCCATGCTTCAGTATATCTCATATTTACATTCGGTACACATCAATAAACTAGTTTTGTCGGATTATCTTGTCAAATTTGTATTGATGTATGTAACTCAGCAAATCTCCGACTTCAGTAATCACATGTCGTCGACAAATTCGCGTCTCTTTTCCATTTTTTCTTTCTTGGTCCGTCGGTCATAGTGCTTCTCGAGAACCTTCGAAGAGACGTTAGCTCTGTCACTGATCACAGTCATAGGAACATCTTGGTTCAATGAATGGGTAATACTCCCTCGCCGAACAGCATGTGGGCTGACGCTTGATGGACACAACGACGCCCCATCAGATTTCAAAGCTTCGCAGGTGTCGAAGTCACGGTCGTGAGGGCATTCATTCTGAGACTTACATGGCCGAGTATGACGGTAACATTGTCCACGCAGACTAGTTTTCGAAATTCGGCCGTGGCTTGTCGACAATAAGGGATTTCGATCGTACTCATCGGTGGTCTGGGGACGCTGGTTGGCAATCCAGTCATCAAGGAGTGTGCATATCGGTCCAGAGAGAGCAACCATCCGCTCGCCGAACTCTTTATTTTTAATAGGCGTGCCGGTTTCTGGCCGATGCAGGACTTCGATATACTGTTCGCTCTGATTGTAGTCTTCTAAATCGAGCGCCCGAACGCCACCGATGCGCATCATCGTATGCCATAGCAATGCCATGACCACGTGAGTTAACGAAGCGTACCTGTAGGTCTCGAGATATTGGATGAGGCCATCAGCTCGTTTTTTCTCAAGCATTACATCTCGGACGTTATCGTTCACGCCGAGCGATGGAGACTGGACTTTTGTACTCAAATCTTGGTTGACGCCGTCTATAGCTTCTAACCATCTGATAAACACTCTGAGTGTATCCATCTGAGTCTTTTCTGATACGGGTGCTAATCCTCCGTCCCGTCGCCGCCAGATTCTATACTCATGCAGTTTTCTGCCAGTCAACTCATTCAGGTTCATGCAATCGTTTTGCTCGCACCACCGCACGAAATGTCCCAGCCTCGACGAATGGGAATAGAGTGTTGCTTGACTCGCATCGGTTGCTTTGTCCTCAAGATAGAGGTCCAGTGCTTCATTGGGTTCAATTGACTCCAAACTCATGTTTCTCACAGCGAATACCAGATCAATAGCTCACTGACACCCCTCAGATACCTGTAGGGGGGTCGCGATAAATCCGTTCGACGGTCGAGAGATTTTCTGGGATCCGTGTATGTTCAGATGTAACGAGTTAAAAAAATCAATCGCCGATTGAACTCCTTCTCAAGTTCTGTTAGACGACTCTCTTGGCTATAGGACGAGAATCTATCAGGGTCTTCCTTCATTTTATTCCGCCACCTTCCCTCACTGACTGTCAGAAATCGGGTGACGGTTTAGCAGCGGGGCTGGCAATTAGTCATCGCTCTCTACTGGACTGATAGCGACTACGACTCTTTTTCTGCATCCCAAGGCAAATATCAGAACTCGTCGAGTTGCTTCTGCCGACCCAGCTCTGCAGTAATTCGCTCCTCACACTCATCCCGGAGATCGTCCTTCATATCCTCGACTCGCCAGTCAATCCACTTATCCTCTAACACCTGCTCTAGATCGTCCTTCGCCGTATAGTTCGACACCACCTTCAGGTCAGCACGTTCATCGTCCCATTCGGACAGGAAATTAATGCGTTTACCGGCCTCAATCAAGTCATCAACGATGTCCGCCACACGCTCTTCGGTGTAGTTCAGCGAACTGTTTGAGACATACTTCTCGATATCTGCACGGTCAACACAGGGATGTCGCCCCTCAACCCGGCGTGCCTGCACCACGACTCGTAGCTGATCAACGATAATCGCGGTTGGTAAAACATCTGCCTGCCCGAGACTCGTCGTTACCCGGTCTAGCTCACTGTTCAGCGACGAGACGTCGTGCGTGTGTCGGCGGTCTAGCTCCTGAAGCATTGCATCCGGATCGTCAGCCTCCAAGTTGTCCGGGAAAGATGTCGGGCGGGCCTGTCGAATCCACAGTTCGTCGTGGTGGGCATCAACGACCCAGGTGATGAACTCGGCACCTTCCTCAATAATGGCCTTCGCAATCTTGTCTCCGTGATTGACGTACGTCGAAACCACGAACTCCATATGGTCAATCTCGCTCCCAAGGTACTCCTCTTCGATGTGTTCCTTGTGATTTTCAGCAATCTCCTTGCGTTCCTCGAGCTGATTCACCACGGTATCGGCACTCGCCGGGATCGAGGACTTCGCCTCGCCGAAAATCACCTTTCCACCCAGATTCCACAACAAGAAATCGAAGTTCGGAACACCGAGTTCCTCCAGCGGTTCAGCTGTGAAGAACTTGTATCCAGCTGGGCGTTCCTGCACGAACGGGAAGATGGAGTAACTGATTAGCTTCCGGTGTTTGCGTTGAACACCGATTTCCTCACGCAGGTCTTCGCGCTTGGACTGTTCAGGGAACGAGTCGAGCTTGTGCTCGATACACTTGCCGTACAGCCCACGATACTTCGTTTGTTGACCCTCTGGCACCGATTCAGGAGGGTCAACATTCGTCATGCGTTATGCTGCTGGTTGGGATTCGTACAGCCGCATTTCCGCGCCACCATCCAACAACTGAATCACGGCCAGATAGAACTCGACAAGAGACGGGAAGGAGCAGTCGTGCTTCGGCACGATACGCATCGACTCCTCGGTCGCGCTTACGTTGAAAAGGGATCCTCGATTCTCATCGGTGACTTGGGCTGAGAAGTCGAGCGACCCTGCCTGCTTGGTGACGTCGGTGAAGCTGAAGTTCAGGTCCTCACTGTTTTTTGTACCTTTGATGAAATTCTCGGCTTGCATCAACGACACTTGTTGATCAAAATCTATCTGACCAGAACTCACTTCCGGCACTTGCACTTTCAAATTTCCCGGCACCACCTCCCGCTTCTCGAACTTGATTTGATTCGCCACATCAAGAAGTTCGAGCACATTCACTACCACCTCGCTCAGCAGGTCGAACAGAATGTTGAAACTCTCCTTATTGACCGTTTCGAGAGTGAACTTCCCGGACGTGTCGATTCGGATTGAAACGTTCTCATGTTCATACTGAATGCGGGTTGGTACAACACCGTACTCGTCGCGGAACTCATCGAGTCGATCCCGGCCATCGATACCTTTGTATTCGATTTCTCGGTCAACGTCCGGTCGGGTCCGAGCGTCAGCTATGCTCGGGACTCGTTTCGATTTGAATTCGGAAATCCGCATATCGTCGTAGGTGCTGAGGACGATTTCGTTCATCGTTTGGAAGTCCTCAGTCATGATCGGCATCGGTGACAGACAATCGCTGTGTTCTGATACCGGGCGGAGAGCCTGCCGGATCGCTTCCTCGGTTTCGGCAGTTAACACCATCTGAAGATTGTCCTTGTACTGCCCCAGGTAGAATTTCGCCGGTTGTTCCGCACCCTTTCTATTCCGGTACTCGCCGACGAACTTCGTGATGCCGCCGAGTTCCTCAGTCTTGTAGTGTTGCTCAAGGTAGGCTCGCCAGCCGTCGTCGGAAAGGTAGAGGAAGGATTTGATGCGTTGGCCGTGGTACCCGTCGAGGACACGCTCTGGCGAGTCGAAAATCACTCGGCAGAACTCTTTGAGCGTGTATTGTCCTTCGGGGATGTGCATAGGGGCACCTCTGGCTGTCCTTGTTCGATATCGAACAGCAGACCGTATATTAGTTCCCCATTCAGAGTGAAAGTGGAAATTCGACGGTTAAGTGTGTTTTATCCCCCGGGTAACGGAAGAATATCGCTAACCCTTCGTTCCGGCGTGTATCACGGGTTCAAATAAGAGATGCTACACAGAGTTACATTACCATCAACAAATATCGAGTCGTACAACGCTCAAATAGCTATTGGCCATCCTTGACCTTGTCAGCGGAGAATCATGTCGTTCCTCAGTTGGTGTCGAGACCTCTTGAAGCGGCTATGACTGTTAAATTCTCTGCATAATATGCGTTCTGTCTGCAGCACTGCTGTTTCGAAATACTCAGTATCTATCACTACAACCGAGATCAATTGGCCGCAACATAGAATCCCGAAGCGGATGAATTGCAGCAGGAGATCGAGGACCTAGAAGATCGGACTGACGAGTTGACTGGCTTTCGATCAGGTGCTAAGGGTTCCAATCGGTGACGTAGAAAAGGAAGGACAGATTAGGCAGGGAATCGTATTAAGCGGTCACGCTTCAAAGATACCTATACCTTGTGTGAATAATGTTCCTCGACTCTTTATTTCCTCAACTGTTACTCAAACTGCTTGGAATGGTGCTGTTCTTTCTCGCTCCATCACTGGGTATCTACTTCGCTATACGAGGTGCACGGTGGCGTGGCTACGCCACGTATCCCTATCTTCTATTCCTCGGTTCGTATCTTCCCTTGTATCCGGTGCTACTCTGGCAAACTCTTAATCAACAGTATACGATTTTTGGAACGACCTTGCCCGCCGTCCACTTCACCGGTGTGGACTGGTCAATTTTCGCAGTCATTTCAGCAAATCTGCTTGTGGTCTCAGCCTTGTATCTGGGTATGATTCTTATTCTTGCTGCTCAGCGGGCTGGCCAGCCAAGAGAGATTGAGGTATTTGACGATATTACCCCGGTTGCTAATGAGTATGTGCTCGTCTATATCTACCCTCTCTTACTGCTTGATTATACGAAACTGTTCGATATCTCCGTCTTCCTATTGATATTCGCCTCCATCGCTATCATCCAAGTGCGTACAGATAGATATATGATCAACCCCGTTCTGGTCTTCTTCGGCTATCACTTCTATCGTATCGAGATTGATGGTAGTACTGCGTTTCTGATTTCACGCCGTGATTTCGATGAAGAAGAGACCGATGAGATATCTCAAATTCCGATAAGTAATAACGTAAGGGTACACACTGGGCGAGTATGAGCGAATCAGCCAGCAACGGACTCGAAACAATCAGTAACATGCTAGATGACGAAGACGCGTCCAGCGTTGGTGTCGAGTTATATTTAGCGCGGAAAAATCAACGATATGCTGACGAAGATGACGGCAATCCGTACAATTTCGGATATGTGAATATCCGTGGCCAGATGGCGGATCATCTAGTGGAGTTAGTGTCGGATGAGGTCCATTCGGTCGCGAGCGATTTAGATGACGATGAGGAGGGGCTGTCGGAAGCACACTACGATATCGCAAACAAAAACAGGGATGAAGACCTCGTCCAACATCTTTCCTTTGACGAGATTGAGCAGAGCGATCGGTTCGACCCTCTGATTAACGGCAACGTTGACGAGGAGGACTCGTTCAAGACCTATTACGATCTAAACTTTGTCGCTATCCGGTTACGGCCTTCTGGTACCGACACGACCATCGTCGCATTTCAAACCTTCACAAAAGGACAAGTCCTGAAAACGGATGAAAGCCTCATCCTTAGCAAGATTCAAGGAACGGTCACCGAGTCTGACGAGCCAATGTATGAGGCAGAAGTTGAGGATACTCTGTACCAGTTGCCCTATCGCGTGGATGCCATCTATGAAGGTGACATGGTCTACGTGTTTGACCAACGCCGGTTCGAAAGCATCTTCGATTATTATGACGAGTTCCGCGATGCCGCTGAAGAAGTAATCTCAGATCTCGAAGATATGGATATCACTATCACAGGTATGGAGCACATCGAAACAGCGTACCAAGACTTCCCCAACGCTGCTCGGCTCTTCTATGACGTCCGTGAATTAGGACGATACGAAAACTTGGATCAAGCGAATCTCGCCTATCTCCACGATAACTTTGCGCCAGACCCGATTATTGAAAGAGATGGCGAATACCAGCTCAAAGCTACGGATCGCTTCGACATCTGGAGTATTCTCCGTGTTCTCAATGATTCCCACCTCGAATCGCCGGTTACGGACTCCCAATATATCTCCCTGTCAAAGCAAGGCACTGACGACGATGCTGAGTAACGAACGTTTGATCAGGACATTTGTTGTTTGACCTCTGTTGAGTAGGTGGGACGGCGTCGAGGTGGGTGTGCTGAGACCCAGAACGACGGTGCAAGAGACAAGATTCCCGAGGACGGTGGCACAGAAGTATTCACACGCCCTGAGATACCCGATCTCGGTTTTTACTGGGAAAAGTTTCACCCGAATATGAACCGATATTGATCCTTGAACATCGACTTGACTTATACGAGCGCAGTAATCGAAATCCCCCCATTTTGGCCTTGCGAACCATCCTACACCACCTCCATCGGTTACTGAACTAACCTGCGGAAAGAGCGGGTGTTTGTACCGATTCGAGTGGCTTGATGATGGCTAATCTCTCGTGACCGATATGCGCCCTCTATGCAGCACCGGGTTTCGAACTACTCATGATCCGTCAGTACTGGCGTGACCGATATAGAGGGTGAGTTTAGCAATATCGAGCCTGCATCCATAATCCGACGAGTGACACGCTGGTATATCTCTAAGGCAAATCTATCGAATCTCATGCATCAGCAGGGCCGTCTCTCCCCCCATCAAAAACGGTAATATTGCGTGACGGTGGTGGAAAATCGGATGGTAGGTGCGGACACCCTAAGTCTCACTAGACCCGTCGAAATATCTATGCAGGAGACTCTGTTACGGTCTTTTAGGAATGGATATTGTCGCCGTGGCATCCGCAGGCGGTACAACTATTGGAGGGGTATTCGCCTACCTCGGTTGGAAAGCCCACAGACTCCCATCTAAGCGTGGGATACAGGCGGAAATTGAGGACCGCCTAAGTGGGGAGCATGAAATTCCAACGCCGTTAGCCGCGCGTCGCCACGACGAAATTGAATGGAGTGGTGATTTCTACATCACGGTGAAGAATGTGGAAGTAACTGAGCGAAAGGCGCGACGGAAGTGGCTTCCGAGTCATGGATTTAGCGGAAAAACATTACTTGAGTTTGAATTCCACGGGAGGAAAGCGCCTTCAGAGAAAGAATTGTACGAAAGTTTTCTTGGGAAGCACGGGCAATTTGAGCGAATTAATCGCCATGTCGATAATCGCTATCGGTTGAACATTCTCGTTGGGACAGCTAATCCGGATACCGTTTGTGGACATATTATTGGCACATTCAAGCGGATTATCATGGAGCTCAAGTTCAAGATAGATAATCCAGTTGTTGATGAAGAATGGCTCACACATCAAAAAAACACCTACATAGGCCACAAGAATGGGGATTTATACGACATAATGGGAGAGCGTGTGGTCCTTCCAATTATGTATCTTAAAGGTCAAGAACGCCCCGATAATATACCACCTAGGCCTAGCGAGTTAGAAGAAGATACCACATAAATACTATCCATATTCCCAGACTGTTATTCCACCTTTGTACCGACTGACTGGCCTGTGCGACCTGACGCCTACCTCCTTGACCGATACACACTGTGTATTTAGAAGGACAAATGAAACCTATCATCGGTTGAGGGTTTCAACAAGGCCTTACAGACTATCGAAGCAGAGATCGACCTCTACCGTGAGATATTGAAACGCTCTCGTTTAATAACGACTTGGCGGCTGGCTGAATGGAATACTACGTAATGTCAAACACTAAGTGATACTAAGAGAAGGAGTTGTAATAGTCGAATTCACCGCTAAATATGAAAATCCTCATTGATACAAATATCTTCATCCATCGAGAGGATGACGACATCGTTCCGGAACCCCTCCGCGAGCTGGAGCAGTCGTTGAAAAAGAAGGGACACACCATTTTGATACACCCTTTCTCGGCTGACGAGCTCAGGAAGGACAGCAACGCGGAACGACGGAAACGAAACGAATCCCGAATCGAGACGTATCTCGAGCTTTCCTATCCACCTACGCCCAGCGGTAACGACTCTGAATTCAGACAGCACGTTCAAAAGGCAACGGGCAACGACAGAGTGGATAACATGTTACTCTACGCAGTTTTCGCTGACGCTGTAGAGTTCCTGGTCACTGAGGACCGAGGTATCCATAAAAAGGCGATGGATCTCGGTATCGAAGACCGCGTTTTCACCATTGCAGAAGGACGTGATCACTTCCAATCTGAGCGGCCACCAATTCGCGGGCCTGCAGCAATCCAGCGAACTACCTTCGGAGAATTGGATCTTTCGGATCCCATCTTCGACTCGCTCAAGAACGAGTACGACGAGTTCATTGAGTGGGCGAATTCGAAGTCGAACCGTCCGGCTTGGGTCAATTATACCGATGGCGGACAGCTCGGTGCAGTCCTTATCCTCAAGCCGAAGGAGGTCGAGGAGATCGGCGTAGATCCACCGCTTGGGCGTGAGAAGCGGCTGAAGATTTCCACTCTCAAAGTCAGTGAGGAACAGTGGGGCTCGAAACTCGGCGAGCTTCTCATCTCTATCGCCATCCGAGAAGCGATCGGATATGAAATCGATCAGGTCTATCTCACGCACTACGTCGACCACGAGGAAGACTACTTGGTGAGACTCATCGAGAGATATGGATTCGAGCATGAATCGAATCGAGATGACGGAGAAGAAATCTTTCTCAAGCGGCTTACGCCTCCACCAGACACGGCCATCGCCCCATCAGAGATTGCTCGGCGTTACTACCCGTCGTTCTATGATGGCGAAGAGGTCGAGAAGTTCCTCATTCCGATTCAGCCTCGGTACCATAACAAGCTCTTCACCAGCTACTCAAAGCGACAGCCGGGACTCGGCGAGTTCATGGGGGAATTCAACTCTGAGGGGAACGCAATCCATAAGGCGTATCTCTCGCATTCCCGGATTACAAAATTATCTCCAGGAGATATCCTGCTGTTCTACCGCTCGAAGGATCACAAAGAGATTACGTCATTAGGCGTCTGTGAGGAAGTTCTTTCCCGTACTACCGATTCGGACAAAATTCAAAAGTTTGTCGGCAAACGGTCAGTGTTCTCTGAGCAGGAAATCGAGGAGATGGCAAAGAAGCCGACAACTGTAATTCGATTCTCGTGGCACTTCGACTTAGCGAATCCTATTTCATTTGAGAGTTTAATAGATGATGACGTACTATCATGGGCCCCACAGGCAATCCAGTCGATTGGTGAAGAAGAGTATAAGTATATAAAGACAAAAGGAGGCATTGATGAACGCTTTGCTCTCTATTAAGCCAGAGTTCGGGGAGAAGATTCTGGCTGGCGAGAAACAATACGAATTCCGTCGCACCATATTCAGCGACGCGGACTCTATCGACTTCGTCTACCTTTACGCATCCTCGCCTGTGATGAAGATAATTGGGGGCTTCACTTACCAGCGTATTATCGAAGCGTCACCAGAGGAGATGTGGAGGCTATTCGGTGACCAGTCTGGTATCGAGGAACGAGAGCAGTTCATGGATTACTATGAGGGTGTCGAGACCGGGTACGCCATCAAAATCGATACGATTCACCGCCTCCAAGAACCAATCACGCCGACCGAGCTGTTCAAGGAGTTCGTTCCACCTGTTTCGTTCTATTATCCCGACCCGGAAATGGACGCGACGCTTCGGGAGTACTTCCCTGAATCAGCTGAAACGCAGATGACTCGGCTGCCTCAGTTCTCGTCTGATTAGTCTAAGAACGAGCCGTCCAAACGTAGCCGAAACTTTGAGGAGGCAACTACAACTCTCTAGGTATTTCAATCAAATTACCCAATCAGCTGTTACAATTTTTGCTGCTATTACTTTTGAAAAGTCGCGTGCCAGACTCGCGCCCTGTATGCAGCAGCGCCTTCGCCAGTTACTCAATGTCTGTCAGTAGCGGTGTGACCGATACAGAGGTCCTATTCATCGTGGCAACTATGTTTGTTTCAGCATCCACCCGCTCGCTGCAACTGCGTGCATATCGTTAATAAGTGACTCAACCAGCGCAAGGTACATTCGTAACCAGCGAGAATATAATCGGTATGGAAAACGAAAGCAAGTACCATCAGTTTAAGCAAGGGAACATTCCAGATTATCTTACACAGCAGGATGTTAACCGCATGGCAGAGGAGAATGATTGGCCCACATCTCCGTTGGTAAACCGGCCTGGATCAGAAAATTAGTAAGACAACTGTACTAAGCAATTCAGTGGCCCACTTTTTGCTAGAGGCTTGATCTCCGATACGCGCGCTGTATGCAACACGTTCCATAGTCTCTACTCTAAGACTGTCAGGAATCGACTGCTAAATACAGAGGGTAGATGCAGCAAACAACGGTTGTACGTTTATCGCGTCAACTACGTCACCGGTCAGGGAGTGGGGTTATGTTAGATTGTGAGGTATTGTTGGATGGCTTGGCGTACTTTTTCCCGGTTGTTGTGCTTGCCGAGCCAGCCGTTTGACCAGTGTGGTGAAACCACAACCGGCGGATCAATGTCATAAGTTGTGCCTGCGTCCCGGGTTCCCGCCCTAATAGAGCCGATGTTTAGTCCACAGTGATGGGTAAGTAGTTGTGTGGCGGGGTCGTTGCCGAGCGGGACAATAACCTGGGGATCGACGAACGCTATCTCTTCTGTGAGGTAGGAGCTACAATGATCGAAGGCGGTGTCCGAGTCAATCTCCGCATTCGCAAGATCATTGTTTACGGGACATTTGATGGCGTCGGCGAGCCAGCAGTCCGAGAGTTCGATACCTGGAATTGGTCCAAGGAGACGCTGCAGGGCTCGTCCACCTGGTGCGTCATAGAACATCGGTGACTTGGCATCATTGTATTCTTCCCAGGTTTCATATCTCGACCAGTCAGTGTAATGGCTCGGGTCGATAGTGAGGAACATAATCTCTCCATCAGGATTCAAGAGGCCAGGATTCACGAACCGACCCCCGGTGTCAGCCTGTGCTGGACATCCCTCACAGGGACCTTCGGCATTTTGGGCGGTCTCAACTATTTGGTCAAAATTAGCTATCATTATTTCCAAATGGCACTTGTTCTATGGCAACCCGCCTCTTTGCGCGTCATATTTTTATAATGATAGCTAGATCGGTTTATAATTTAGTCCCAATCTGCTTATAGGAGCCGCTACCCAGTTAAACTCAGACGCACCGAATATGCGCTATGTATGCAACAATGTCGGTTCGAACTACTCAGTGTCTGTCAGTACTGGCGTGACCGATACAGGATGGCGAATACAATTCTTTTTCAGCTTACTGTAGAATCAGTCGCTCAGCGTACTAGCGGAAATAATATCTACGATGACGGTTCACTACATCCGAGTAAGCAATAGGATATCTCTTATTATAAGAACCACTTTCATGATTTAACCCAGGTCGTATTCCAAGCTAGAGAGGTCGTCTAAGGTGAGAAAATCTTTATTTTCGACGTCCGAATACAGCTCCTCCGGCACAGTATCGACCGATGGCTTGTTTGTCTCGGTGTCTAAGTCAAGTGTCGATTCTTCAACCGAGATATCAAGATCCAAGTTACAGGAAACGACGCGGTCTAGGGTTCTTTGCTGCCAGTCACTACCCAGCGGAGAAATGCGTATCTCATTAATAAGTTTCTCTACATCTACACTGGTAATAACTGGTTCCCTCTGATACTCACACCTGTCAATGGATCTTCCCTCTGGGTTGGATCTTCGGGCATCCAGATACTCTTCCTCATTACTGACGATATCTTGGTATTCTAATTGGTCGAACTCTCCAGTATTAAATCTGGTCTGGAATACTATCGCTCGTATTTCTCGTTCGCCTTCGTATTTTGAGTGCTTGTAGGACAATGGATATTGAGCAAATTCCGTGAATTGTGGTATTTCGTCCTCTTCAAAATCTAGGTACTGGACTTCTCCAAGGGAAATGTTATCTAGCTTAATATCTTGAATGGCCTCTTTTAGTCGGCCTATTGTAGATTTAATTACTACGCCTCTACCGCCAGGGGTGTAATTCTTCCACAGATTCTCTTTCTCACGGTGGTCGGCGTTCCAACAGCTGACAAATCCTAGTTTTCTCTGGTGTTGGATGATCTCTATCGGGTTCTTCTCAATGGAGGCATCAACCAAGTCAATCTCATCACCCCAGTCCCACGCTTGGACTGTATCTTGGTTTTTCTTCTGTGCCATTTCTGCCCATCGCAGTACTGTTTCCCGAGGTAGGTAACCCTCCAGTGGATCAGTGAAGCGGTCGGCGCGTGTAAATCTGAGCTCTTTGGTGTTTATCAGATTGAGCAGCTTTGGGTAGGAGAGATAGCGCCAGATAACTCTATCATCTGATTCGGGTTCAATCAAACCAGCGTTTGAGCTTGCCAACATTAGTTATTTTGTCGGAAACCGCGCAGATAAGTTTTGATAGAAATAGCACATGAGGAACTGTCTAACTGGAGTCGCTTAAAAATGAATCAATCCTGAAATTAGTTAGTCCGATGAGCGCACCTGCATCTCAAAGCTAGAATATTGCGTTATGATGTCCACCACATGTACTGAGAGTTCTGTCTGGCTAAAAGCTGAATGGGACTTCATGTTGCATACTCGCTTTCTATTCAGCACGGTCTGAGAAAACAGTTCGGTCCTTGATATATGACCAGTATTCAAACTCTCGAATTCGGCCGCCTCACACCCAGCAAGGAGATCCGTTCACCAGTCGAGCGAGCGCCCTCAGCGCCCGTGTTCTGCCGCGAGCAAATTCGCGAGCGGCTGCCACGGTAAACTGAAGGATTTGAACCACACGAGACGAGCGAGAGCGAGTCTCGC